>Ga0070698_100008902_pt1 | contig 10790 bp, 9 predicted proteins | sample KBSK1502metaG_FD_65477 | JGI IMG/M metagenome (GOLD analysis project Ga0070698, IMG submission 65477) | Corn, switchgrass and miscanthus rhizosphere microbial communities from Kellogg Biological Station, Michigan, USA - KBS K1-50-2 metaG | ecosystem: Host-associated > Plants > Roots >...
AATGCCCCACAAGCAACCGGAGGTCCGCTTGCCCACAGTGGCCATCTGCATCCGCCACCTCGACACTCCAGAGGACACTGTGGCCTCGCCACCAGCGGGGCGCCTCGTGCTGTAAGCGATCACAGGGGATCAAATTCATAAAATATTGATTTTAAAGGAGTAGTAATTTTCCCCATTTTTGCAGCAAAAATAAAAAAATCTGGAAAATCAAACACTTAGCATAATCAATGGGCAAAACCTAAGAAATTAACCTATTGATTTTCAAGGGGTTTACCCCGTGATCGCTTACCTCGTGCTGGATCCGACCGGGTTTTGCGCGTAAGACGGGCAAGGGGCCTTGCAGCGAGCTCCAGGCCTCCAGCTCTTGGCGGATCGCACCCGTGCGGGGCCCACGGGTCACAAGGCCAATCTGCTTCTCCAGGCCCAAGCCCAACGTCCGTTGGCTCTAGGCTGTGCTCTCCGCGACCATGCCGCGTACCCCTTGCAGCCCCAACGCCAGACATGCCTCTCTGGCAATAGGCGTCTCTGTCCTATCGCTGGTATGGCCATCACGGAGCCCAAGACGGAGGGGGAGCCCACTGTCGCCACTGAGCGTCGGGTCGGTGGAAAGCGCGTCCGGAAAGTACCTTCTGTTGCCTGGTGACCATATCATCCCCAACAACTTGACAATGCCCTCTGGACTCTCGCCTCACTCCGCGAGGGGACGTCCTCGTGCACGGGTGGTATGCTGGCGACCGCGGCCTGGTTGCAGGAGTTTCTGGACCCTCTCCTGGATGATCCGAGCGTCATGACCACGACGTTGATCGTGATCACGTTTGATGCGTCAGCGGCTCCGAACGAGAACCACATCTATACCGTGTTTTAGAATCCCGGGTGAAGACAGGCTATGTCGAGGAGCGCCCGTACGACCACGACAACGTGTTACGGACGATTGAAGAGCATTGGGGCCTGGGCACGTTGGGGGCTCACGATGCCGTCGTCGCACCTCGCACGCATGTGTGGGCAACAGAGTGCTCCCCCTGGCGAGGAACACGAAACCTCTCACATGCCCGCAGATTTGGTGGTAGACTGATGGGACGCGGACGTGATGGACTGGCCATACACTCACAAGGTTGCCCATTGTCCCCCACCATCCGGGGCCATCTGGCGCACCGCGCAGGGAGGGAGCAGCATGGACCACAGTGACACGCATTCTTGCTACATCGGCTACCACGTGCAGGAGACGGCAGCGGGGAAAACCTGGATCCGCGTGGCCACTGCATGGCCCTCTCGCAATGATCAGGGCGGCTTTACTGTGCAGCTGCTGGCTGTCCCGCTGTCGGGCACCATTGTGTTTCTGCCCTCGGAAGGCGAGGAGAAGCCAGCGGCACCGTAAGGACACCAGGAGCGGACATTGCCCATACCTACATGGCAGCCCTCTGAGACACGCCCAAGGCGTGATCTCGCGTGCATTCCCCGCACCTCGACAGCAGGTGCAGACAGTGAGGGCGTGGCATCACAACTGTCTGGAGAGCGACGATGGCGGCTCCACCTCGAGAAATGCTCCTGGACATCACCCCTCGGGCACGCTTCGATATGATCGATGTGACGGCGCGCGTGCGTGAGCAACATGGTGATGTGTTCACGGACTATCGGCAGACGTTCTGCTGTTCCTTCCATACCACGGCCGGCTATCTTGATCAGTCGTTCTGCGCCGCACTCGGCTATAGTGAACGACGCCTCCGGCAATTTCTGCGGATCTACCAGCAGCTGTTCCCACCGAATGCCGGCTATTTCCACGACTGCATGCCCTTGCGCACCGAGCTGAGCGCGTGTGCCAAAGCCCACGAGCCGCCCAATGCGGACTCGCATTTAACCTTCATGAGTGCTGGCCTGCAAAACTGCGTGACCTATACTCATCCAGCGACCGTGCCCATCTATTTCATTGACCTCGACGGGATCTACAAGCACGCGCGCCGCACACGCCGCACCGCCATGCTGGTCTACAACCAGGAAGCCGTCGTCTATCGTGGCAGGTTTGCCATTCCGACTCAGACGGCGCATGCGCTCGATACGTTCAACCTCCGCGATCCGCGGTATGGCCTGTTTGCGCATCTGCATCACGTGATCGAGGTCTATGGTATTGCGCAAGGCCGCATTGATATCCGCCTGGCCCCCGAGGAACACCATGTGGCGCTGACCGTGAACGAGTACGAAACCCTACTGATGCGTAACGACCTGCCCGCGGTCTTCCGTGACCCTCTGCGGTATATGGTGCAGCGCAGCAAAGCGCTGCTCCGCCATCCAGGGGCCATTCCGGCCAAAATGCGGGACTATACCATCTATGATCTCATCCATCTCTATAATGAGGTGATGGACAACGTCCAGATTGGCCGCTCGCTCATTGAGAAGGGCCTGTCCTTCTTGTCCGGCCCTGCCGCCCGTCTGTTTCGCTTGCAACGGTGTATTCATCTGTTCATCTCTGGGAGTGGAGCCGCAGAACGTGAACGCATTATGCACGGGCTCTATCAAAGTCCTATCCTCCTCCAACACCAGCAGGCTGAGCACGGCGTCCGTTGGCTGGAGATTACGCTCTGGGCCTTCCGGTAAGGGGCCTGCCCGAGTGGTCGTGTCGGCACCAGGCGGTCAAACGTGTCTGCGAGGAAGCGAGGGGTGCTGAGCAGAACGGGCGAAGCAAAGAAGCGGGGAGTAGGTGGTAAATACCCTGAAATATGAGCAGCTTTTGCCCTCAATCTTGAGCACTTGCCCTCAATCTTGAGCACTTGCCCTCAATCTTGAGCACTCGAACACACTTGCCTGGTACAACCGCTCCCCCTCTGGCATACGGTTTCCCAAACGTGTCAATTGCATCCTATCGAAAGAGATTGACACCCGGTTGGCATGCAGAAGACGGACGCCCGTGTGGACCTGGTTACATGAGACTCCGTTGGTGCATGGCATCAGTATGGAGAAAAATAACACGCTTGGTTTCGGTGAAAACCTTCTTCTAACGTCGGTAAGCAACTCCTTAGGGCACGAAAAAGCAGCCAGAATATGGCGATTCTGAACCAACCTCAATCGAGACGTTGCATCCGACGGGTCAAAAATCGACGTGATTTTTTCAACGAAGTTGTGAATAAGGTACAACTAAACAAAAGACAATAGCTTGCGAGTACCAGTCATCCGCTTAAGGTCCCGCTCACGGCTTTGATCGGCAAAAGAAACATCCCTGCCGAGCAAACGGACTCGATTGACCAGGTCCACGCCCGTGGAAGACGAGGATGGACGGGTGGGCGCATGCACACACGGGTCCATCATGGCTCCCATCCGAGATCGGATGGCCATGCCACCCTGCTGTCATTTTGTCTCGCCGTCAACCACGCCCCAGTCCGTTTTGTCTTTGGCTGCCCACCGTATGCCAGTCACAGGGGTCTGCAGTTTGCGTCGGTCGTGCGATGGGAATCGCAGGACGCCCTTGCGCGGGGAGAGCGAACGCAGGCGTGCACAGTCAGGGCATTCCACCAAGGCGACGCCACTGTCAGCAAACCGTGTGAGATCAATGGCAACCACCCCGGCAAACGTGCATTTGGGGGATGTGCTCGGTGGCACCTGGGCGTCGACCGTTTGCGTCGTGTGCTGCTGCCCGTTTGCCCGTACCGTGTCCTGTTGCGGCTCGGCCCCAGACGCGCTGCCTGGTTCTGCTCCCTCTGGCCCAGAGACTGCTACGCGTGGCCCAGCGCCATCAATGATCTGCAGCGTATCACGGCGCAGCACAAGCAGTTGCGCGGCTTGCTCGAGTGTCCTGCTCTGCACCTCCGTTTCCCCGGCCTCAGAGGTCCATTCCAGCGCCGTGGTCACCAGCTTCATCAGGTAATCCATCGTCACGCGGCCGGAGTGGGTCGGATCGAGGACCGGATGCGTGAGCCAGGTGTAGATGGAGCCGGCCCATTGCCGCAAGTTGAGCTTGGGAAAGAGGGGCTGGTACACCGTGTCCAGGGTGGCCAGGATCTCGCGGACTTCGTCGCTGGTGTGGCCTGCCACCCGACAGAACGGTGCCAGCGTGTCGAGACGGCGGCGGAATTGGAGCCACGTGGGCTCCGGCAGATCGAGGGTTTCCTTCAAGGGAATCGTGGTCCCGCGCCCCGCCGCCACCAGGCACAACCCCAGCGCATAATCGTACTGTAAACGCCCCTGGTCCGTCAGTTCCTTGATGCACATCAGATGCTCCAGCGAGAGATCATGTGCATCGTCGATGATCAAGCACTCCGTTCCATACTGGTACAGGTGCCCCATGAGTTTGGGCTTGCGGTCGCTCCACCGGCCGCGCAGGGGCAGCCCGAGTGCCGTGAAGAGTTGATGGCCCAACGCCATCTCATCGTCATTGTTTTTCGGTGCCGTGATCGCCAGCACCGCTTTGGAGCCCGCCGTTTTGATCAGGTCGCGAATGCCCATCGTCTTGCCAGCACCCGGATCGGCGACGATCACATGCCAACTCCGCTTGTGCCAAGCGGAACGCAGCATCGCCTGAAACCGTTTTTCAAAGGCGGTTTCGACGAAGATGTCCTGTCTGAAGAGAGGATAGGTCATGGCCATGGCGCCTCCTCTGGCAGCGTGCGAATCCGTAACGGACGCACAGGACGATCAGGATCGGCATCCGGGACAGCAGGTGGCAGGGGTGCGATGTGAGACATCGAGGCCTCGACACTGGCTAATCGCTCAAGCACGTCGGCGGGATGCATGTCGTGGCGTTGGCGATCCCACTGACGGCGTTGCTCACTGGCTCGCACCTCGGCGCGGCGGCGTTTGCTCCCTTGGCCCGCTTCTTCCTGAATGCGCGCGCGGACCTCGCGCCCGTGTTCGCGGGCGATCCTGGCCTGTATTTCGTCCTGTTTGCGCATCGCTCGGGCTTCCCATTCACTGACGCGGCCGCCCATCAGCGAGGGGCAGTAGGCTTCCCCAACATAGTCGCCCTCGACAAAGAGGTAGAGCACGCCCACGTCCCTTCTGTCGTAATACACCTCGAACTCGCGGCCTTGCAGCCTGGAGAGCAGGCCGGGACAGACGTACCAGCGCCCATGAAACGAGAGGCGGTTGCCTGACGAGGTGCGATAGCCATGATGCGGGGTTTTGCGATTGACGGCTTTCATGAACAGCAGCTTGAGATCATCGGGCGACCCGAGATACTGGGGCACCCCGCTCTGCGCGACGGCCTGCTCCCACAGCACCGCGCGTCGCTGCCGTCGCAGCTCGTCCCAGGCTTGGTGATAATCATCCACGATGGCCTGATAGAAACAGCGCTCGAGTGCTTCCAGCGTCATCCCGCCGGCTTGGGCTGCCGTGTGGGCGGATTGAACGCCATAGCTCGTGTTGGGCAAACGCCGTTCAAACCGTTGGGTCATCCAGCGAAAAAGCGCTTCGACAGTGCCTTTGGCGGAGGGGCAATACGGCGGTGCTTGTTCGGTAATGATCTCTCAACGATCCACGAAGACTTGCCGTGCCCGCTCAGAGGTGACGATCTTGCCCCGGTCATGCAAGATGATGGCGAGTTTGCCAACGCACGGCCAGGCATGCTGGCATCCGGCGAGGCCGACCAAGTGATCTTTCGGCTCCAGGGCTTGCTTGACGAGGCGCATATAATCCTCCTCCTTGAGTGGCCCCAACGCCAGGACTGCACCGAGGATGGCTGCCGTTTTGACACACACCAGCACCGCTGCATGGACACGGCTGGCCACCGTCGTCCCATCGGGGGTCACGACGTACAGCTCCATCGTGTGCTCATCGACCTGGGTCAGCAGCGCCGGCGCCGGAATGGAGAGCACAAAGGACTCCGCCGACTCGCGTGCACGAGGCACCGATGGGGCCCCTTCGCGCAGGGCCACCAGGTCCGGCTCCATCTGCAAGCGCTGCACGGCGGTACGCACCTGTTTGTAGGAGGGAAGCTTGACCGGCTTGCCGGTCTCCTGCGCTAAGCGCGTCGCTACCCGGTGCATCTCGAGATGCTCACAGATGGCGGTCATGGACAGACGAGTAGGCAACAGATACAGCCGACGGATACCTTCCTGGAAGGCCGGGTGCAGGGTGGTCTTGCGGACGTAGCTGCCATGAGGCACACAGGCGATCTGGCCGAGCTGTCGGGTCCGCCTCACCAGCCGCCCCAGCGTCGACCGGGGGATGCCCTCTTTTGCGGCGACGCTCGTTTGGGTGGCCCCGCCCAGCACCAGCTCCACGGCCCGGAGATTCCGGTGAAATTGTTCCCGCCCCGGCGAAGGCAGCGTGGAGGCATCAAACGTCGCACCTGGAAGCAACCCGCTCGGATCACGCGAGATGGTAGCGCTCGGCGAAGCGTCCGGTGCAGGCAGGAGCGTGTCTGGGAGGGGATCAGGCATGATAGGCGGCGCATCCGGTGGAAGCAGGGCCAGGGGCAGGGTGCGATCCAGCGTGCACTGCTCCAGATCGACCAGCAAGTGGCCTTGCGCCGCGCTGTCTCCCACGACCTTCCAGAGCGCCGCTTCCACCAGATGCGCAGGAAACTGGTGCTCCAGGCGGCTTGCCACCTCGCAGACCGTCGCGACGTCGCCCCACGGCCACACCGCGTGCACAGCGGCGGCAATGTCAGCAAAGGCGGGAAATGTCGTGCGCCTGGCATGCAAGAAGACCAGGTTGTCGTGGCGACGTTTGGACAGTCGGCGCTCCGTCCCAAGCCAGAAGATGCCCCGTTTCAAGCGGGCGAGCCGGCGGGCGGCCTCCGCTTTGGCGAGGTTGCGATCACTGCGTTTGTCATCCTCCATGCCCGCCTCGGCGATAAACAGGTTCCCGTTCGTCAATGTCCCCACCACATCGGGCAGATAGTCATGGGGTTGGTCCTCGAACGCGTAGCCAATCGCAAAGGGCGCGTGTTGCGGCATGGGCAGGCGATAGGCCGTGGCAAACGCTTGACCAATGTCGCCACGCGCGTAGCTCTGCACCTGGGGATGGTATTCGAGCCACAGCAGGAGGCGTTCTTCGAGCTGGCTACAGAACGGCTGTCTGACAGCGGTGCCCGTTTTGAGGCTCGGCATCCATCCCGAAATGGAGCGGCCCGCAATTTTGAACAGATCAATGCCTTCGACGGCCGGTGTGACCATGAGCATCCTCGCCTTCCCAGGGCGTCCGTCTTCTGCATGCCAACCGGGTGTCAATCTCTTTCGATAGGATGCAATTGACACGTTTGGGAAACCGTATGCCAGAGGGGGAGCGGTTTGACCAGGCAAGTGTGTTCGAGTGCTCAAGATTGAGGGCAAGTGCTCAAGATTGAGGGCAAAAGCTGCTCATATTTCAGGGTATTTACCACCTGGCGGCATCAGCTCCAGGCGCTGGCGAAGGCTGGGTTCCGTGCGGTGGCACCCGACTTGCGCGGCTATGGGCGAAGCAACCGTCCAGAGGAGGTGGGGCAGTATACGATTCTCCATGACATCGGCGACATCGTGGGTCTCGTCGACGCGTTGGGTGCCCAGCAGGCGGTGATCGCCGGCCACGATGTCGGCGCCACGATAGCATGGCAAGTGGCGCTTCTGCGCCCCGACCGTTTCCGTGCTGTCATCGCCCTCAGCGTGCCGTTCCGGCCGCGGGCATTTGGCGGCTCGGTGCCGCCAACGACCCTCATGCCGCGGAACGAGCATGCGGTATTTTACCAGCTCTTCCTGCAGACCCCCGAGGCTGAGGCGGCGCTCGGGCGCGACGTGCGTCGCACGTTCCGTGCTCAGTTCTACTCACTCTCGGGCGATAGTCCGCCGTCCGCGGGCGGCGGAGGGTTTGCTGGCGGGATGGTGCCCCGGAAGGGTGCTCCCTTAACCGCTCCGGCGTCCTTGCCGACTTGGGTCACGGAGTCCGACATCGATGTTTACGTCGCGGAATTCACGCGGAGCGGGTTCCGCGGTCCTCTCGGCTGGTACCGCAACGTCGATCGCAGCTGGGAGCTGCTGGCGCCCTTTGCCGGAGCGGCGGTGACTATTCCCGCGCTCTACATCGCGGGCGACCGGGATTTTGTCGCCGCCGTCAATGCCCAGTTTATTGCCAAGCAGTCGGCAATGGTTCCCAAGCTTCGGCCGGCGATGATGCTGTCGGGCTGCGGCCATTGGACCGAGCAGGAACGTGCGCCGGAGGTCAGCGCTGCCATGATCGACTTCCTTCGGAGCTTATAGGCGAGGACGCGAACGCAGACATAGGGGAACGACAAGGTGATTAGCGTCTTACCACGGCAACCAGGTCGGTCTTTCCATGCACACGGCGGAGTTGGGCGCAACGTACGCGATCCCAATCATCTATCGGTCGAACCGAACAAAGGTACGTAAAGTTTCATAGACTCCCAGAGCAGCGATATACGGGTACGAGAGGGACTATTGCCTCGGGCCTGGCGCGGACTGCAGCTTACGCGTGTGGATAAAGTGCTGGAGCGTAGTGGGCGAGACCTCGACGATCCGTGCAATGGAGGCTTTGGAGACATGCTTGCGCAGGAGCAGTTGGATTTCCTGCTCCTTCCCATCGAGTTTGGACTTCCCTAAGGCCCCCTTGGGCCGCCCCAGGCGCTTGCCTTTTGCCTTCGCCGCGATGAGCCCTTCTTTGGTCCGTTCGGCAATGAGATCACGTTCGATCTCGGCAAAGAGGCCAAAGAGGGTCAGCAGGGCTTTGGTCTGCAAGGTCTGTTTGCCCTCAAAGCGGATCGCTTCCTTAATGGCCACGAGCCGGACTCCCTTCTGCACCAGGTGGTCGACAATCTGCAGAATCTGTCCCAGGCTTCGCCCGAGGCGTGACAGTTCACTAACCATCAAGCGGTCGCCGGGCGACAATGTCTCGATCAGGTCCAGGACGTGGGCGCGTTGCGAGGCCCTCCGGGTCGAGCCGTGCACTTCCACCACGTCATCCACCGTCAGACGATGCTGCCGTGCATACTCCAGAATGGCGAGCTTCTGTTGTCCGAGGTCCTGGCCCCCCGTCGAGACCCGAAGATAGGCAATGGTCCGCATGGCCATAGCAGGAAAAGGTTCCTACGAGTTTTTCTGGCGTCATACGCGCTATGATATGCACTGGTTATCTTCATAGAATATAGCCGAAAAAAGCGATCCTTTGCTTCGTGCGGGTTTCTCCCAGGAGGGGCTATGCCTCGCATGCAGATTCTCACCGCGGCAGAACAGCAAGCCTTCGACACCCCGCCGGTCTTTAGTGGTACGGAGCGCGAGACATTTTTTCACGTTTCGGACAGCCTGAGCAATGTGCTTGCGACCTTACGAAGCCCAACTAATCGTGTCTGTTTGGTCCTGAGCGTGGGCTACTTCCGAGTCGCCAAGCGGTTCTTTGGGGTGCCATTCCACCAGACCGATGTCGTGTATGTCGCACACCAGCTTGGCTATGCCCCGGAACAGATCGATCTCACTACCTATGATGCGAAAGCCTCGGCCACTCGGCATCGCCGGCTGACCTTGGACTATCTCGGCTTTCGGCCGTTTCACGACCAGGCACGGCAGGAAATCGCCCACGAAATCCGCACTATGGTTCGCTCACAACTCCGGCCCAAAGCTATCTTCTTCCAGGTGCTCAAGCTGCTGGAAACCCGCAAGACGGAAATCCCCAGTGCCTATACCCTGACAGAGTTGATTACGCACGAAAGTCAACAGCACCAACACCAGCTGACGCATACCATCGAGGCCCACCTATCACCGGCGCACCGGGCATTGCTTGATGCCCTCTTGGACAAGTAGGAGACACTCTGGCCATCCGAACCGCACGTCCAGCGCTACAAGCTCACCTTACTCAAGCGATTCTCGCAGTCCACCAAGCCCGCCAAAATCAGAGCCAATATCGAAGACCTCCGCATCTTGCGGCCCCTGTATCAGGAGATGGAGGCCGTCGTTGATGCCCTCGACTTGACGCCTGAGGGCGTGCGGTACTACGCCAATGCTGTCCTCAAATCCCAAATCTTCCAAGTCGCGCGGCGGACCGACGATAACCGCCATCTCCATCTGGTGTGCTTTATCATCCATCAATTCCTGCGGCTCCACGATGTGCTCATCGATATTTTGCTCCTCTCGTTGCAGAGCACCCTGAGCGCGTGCGAGCGTGAATACAAAGAACGCTGCTACACCGGCCGCACCGACCAGCGCCACGCCTGGCACACGTTAGCGGCAGAGGTGAGTGAGCGCATCGGCAATCCGCTCGCAGTTATCGAAACGATTGCCTTTAGTGAGCAGCTCACGGATGCTGAGAAGGTCTGCCACATTCAAGCCATTCTCGCGCAAGGCCAGGAACAACGCCGCGCCGTTGAATCCCAACTGCTGGAAGTCCAACAACAGTCGCCAGAGACCAACGAAGATATCGAGTACCACGCCGTCCTCGAGGCCAAGTCGCTGAAGCTCCAAAATCGGGTCGCCGACATCGTGAAAGAGCTCGCATTCCAAGGGGATGACCAGGCGGCTCTCCTCACCGCCGTGCAGTATTACCAGCAGAAGCAGGGCGCCATCACGCAGACCGCCCCCATGGAATGCTTCGAGCCCTATGAACAACGCCTGCTCGTGGATGAGGCTGGCAAGCTGCGTGTCTCGCTGTATAAAGCGTTGTTGTTCAGCAAGATCGCCGAGGCGATCAGAGCTGGCACCGTGAATCTGCGGCATTCCTATAAATACCGCTCCTTAGACGATTATCTCATCCCCAAAGCTGCGTGGCAGGCACATCGGGACGACTATCTGCACCGCGCTGATTTGCTGCCCGTCGCCAACTGTCAGCAGACGCTGCAAACATTGGCCGACCGACTCGACCAGCAGTATCACCACACGAATCAC
>Ga0070698_100008903_pt1 | contig 10790 bp, 7 predicted proteins | sample KBSK1502metaG_FD_65477 | JGI IMG/M metagenome (GOLD analysis project Ga0070698, IMG submission 65477) | Corn, switchgrass and miscanthus rhizosphere microbial communities from Kellogg Biological Station, Michigan, USA - KBS K1-50-2 metaG | ecosystem: Host-associated > Plants > Roots >...
AGGATCGTCAATACTGGATTGAATCCGCCGTTGGTCACATGGACCGATCCATCCGCCACAAACAGATTGTCATGGCCATGGACTCGACCCCATGCATCGACTACCGATGTCTGTGGATCATCGCCCATGCGACAGGTCCCGGCCTGGTGCTGTCCGCCGCTCAAATACAAGCCGGGCGGTCCGCCCCACACACGGATTGCGCCGGAGGCTTGCAGCCACTCGCGAGCACGCTCAAACATGAAAGCCGCCGTTCGGACAGTTTCTGGATGAGCTGAGCCAGAGAGGCGGACCACAGGCGTTCCCCAGCGATCACTGACCGAAGGGTCAATGGTTGCGCGCGCCTCGGGGTTGGGAATCTCCTGCACCGGACCTGTCACGCGCATCACCCGGGTATAGTTTTCGCGCATGAATTGTTTATGCGCCAGGCCCCAACGCGGTAGATCAGGTGGTAATTGACGCGCCCAAAAGATCACCGGTAATTCGATGAACTCATCGGCCAGCATTCCACCGCCGATCAGATCACGGTTTCCATGATTGAACTGAACTGTTGCAGTCGAGATGCCAGGCCCCAGGCCATCATAAACTGCCTCAGGCATCAAGCCGACTGCCGCCGGATAGTAATGCCCCTGCAGGTTGCGGCCGACTTGGTCATACTGATTTCCCAATCCGTTGGGATGCTGAGGCGAAGCGGAATTCAACAGCAAACGCGCCGTCTCGATTGCTCCGCCCGCACAGATCACCACCTCCGCCTCCACATCTCCTAGCTGTCCATCACGATCATAATAGGAAACGCCACTGACATGACCGGACGAATCAGTATTGATCCTGACCACCATAGCCTGTGTCATTAAATCACAACGCCCGGTCGCCAGCGCACGCGCGATCATTGTATTATGCGTACCATTCTTCGCATCCACCGGGCATGTGAAACCGACACAGTACTGGCATTGAATACAGGCAGGCCGCTCCTGGTATGGTGCCGTGTTGATCAGCGCCGGGATGGGTAGCGTTTCCCAGCCTAGCTTGGATGCTCCGGCGCGCAACGCCCGGCCTTGCTTATTTACCGGAAGGGGCGGCATGGGGTAACCTGTACGCCGCGGCCAGTGGCGAGCGCTTGTAACACCATCTCCCGCCGCACCGATCTCCCACTCCGCCCGCTCATAATAGGGTTCCAGATCCGCGTAACTGATCGGCCAGTCGGCCAGGGAACTGCCGGTGGGGATTCCATACAGGCTGGCCATCTGAAAATCCTGCGGTAAAAATCGCCAGGCTTGTGCGCCATAGACACGCGTGCCGCCTCCCACTGTGGCCGCGTTGTTCTGGTATCCAGCTTCATGCGGCTGGATGACTCGGGTCTGACCTTGCGAGTCCAGCGTTACGCGAGGATTGCCTTCGATTTCCGGACCCGCATTGTGTCCGTAAGCAGAGAAGCGTTGATTTCTGAGATGATCGTGGGGATCTCGCTCAAAGCTAAGTGCTCGTCCACGTTCGAGCAAAAGGACGCGTTTACCGGCCTCCGCCAGCAGGCCCGCGGCGACACCGCCACCTGCACCTGCGCCAACAATAATGACATCATAACGGATCATTCGTGGGACTCAAACCCGATCATTTTCCAGGCGATCGAATCGCGATTACCCCCATTGCCAGGATTGCTGTAATACCCTTCCATCACGTGCGCGATCACCATGTGAAAGAACTCGGTTGGATTCACAGGCCATGAGAGGGTCACTTGTCCGGTCTCAAGTTGACCCAAGAGATGATCCTGCACGGCAGCGTCCAGTTCAATAAAACTCTTGCCCGTAGACGCTCGTGACTCAGCTTCCAGGGTTTCCAACCCCAGGTGGTAGTCTTCCACTCGACTTTGTAGGTCGCCTTCAAACTGGCGCGACAAGTAGTTTCCCACACCCGCGTCCCAGGCATTCGGGAAATCGTCCTGCGGGATGATGCGATTCATCATTGCACGTAAAATATTCCAGTGGTCTACGGTCAGCATGGTTAGCATACATTTTAATGGAGCCGGTGTAATATGAATAGATGCTTTTGTCTTTCTATGTGAATTCTACTCATTGGCTGCAAACCGCGATTCACCCACCCAAATAACGCTGCTTGACTTTTTCTTCGCTCGGCAGTGCACGTGTCACGCCGAACGAGTGATGTTTGGAACGGGGCAATTTTCATCAATCAAGATATAATTTTCCTGTTATCTTGGATCGCATCCTTGTAAATGCTGGGGCGGCCCACATCGATCCAAATGTGGTCGTTTTTCCGAAATCTTAGCGGAGATCCGCGTCCCTAAACATCTAAAGGAGTTTGCATGAACCATTTCCTAGCCATCTCTGACCTATCGTCGGGGGAAGTGCAGGACCTGCTCGACCTGGCCATTAAGTTAAAACAAGAATATTTCAAGAAAGGGAATCCGCCCTATTTCAAGGGCAAAGTGCTTGGCATGATCTTCCAGAAGCCCAGCCTGCGGACGCGCGTCTCGTTTGACATGGCCATGCGTCACTGCGGGGGCGATGCGCTTTATCTCTCGCCGAATGAGATCGGTCTCGGCAAGCGCGAGTCGATCGCGGATATTTCACGCGTCCTTTCGGGCTATGTCCAGGCTCTGATGGCACGTGTGTTCGAACATGATCATGTTTTGCAACTGGCGCAGTGGTCTGAAATCCCGGTGATCAATGGCTTGAGCGATTACAACCATCCCTGCCAGGGCATGGCGGATGCCCTCACCATCCAGGAGAAGTTCGGCAAGGCGAAGGGTTTGAATGTTTCGTATGTCGGTGATGGGAATAATGTCGCGGTCTCGCTGATGCATGTCGCCGCGAAGCTAGGCTGGAACTTTACGATCGCGAGTCCCGAGGGCTATGACTTGAATGCAAAAGCGGTGGGCGTTGCCAAAGATATTTCCGAAGAAACAGGCAGCAAATTAAGTTTTATCCGCGACCCTCATGAAGCCGTCAAGGGCGCGCACGTGATCTACACGGATACCTGGACCTCCATGGGGCAGGAAGAGGAGACTGCCAAACGCGAGAAAGTCTTCCCGCCGTACCAGGTCAATTCTCAATTGGTCAACGAAGCCGATAAGGATGTGATCGTGATGCATTGTCTACCGGCTCATCGCAACCACGAATTAACTGACGATGTTGCAGATGGCCCGCATTCGGTGATCTTCCCTCAGGCACATAATCGCCTGCACGCGCAGAAAGCGATTTTGGCGAGGCTTTTCGCCGTAGCGTAAAGGATTAAACACAAAGGAAACGACACTCCACGGCACTTGCGTAGTGTCAAATGTGCACCGCACGCACACCTGTCCTGGCCCCAAAGGGGCGGTGCCAGGGAGTGCAGGTGAGTACACAAAGGTTTTTTTATTTCTCCTTTGGTCTTTCCTTCGTGATCTTTGTGCCCTTTGTGGTTAAAAAAGGATTTTATGAATTCAAAAGATTTTATTGCTTTAGAAGAAGAATACGGTGCCCATAATTATCATCCGCTGGATGTGGTCATCGAACGCGCGGAGGGAGTCTGGGTTTATGATGTGGATGGAAAAAAGTATCTTGATTGTCTTTCCGCCTATTCGGCTGTCAACCAGGGACATGTCCATCCGCAAATTCTGAACGCCTTGCTCGAACAGGCCAGGAAGGTCACGCTGACCTCGCGTGCCTTTCGCAATGACCAACTGCCTCTGCTCTACAAAGAACTCTCTGAGATGACAGGCTACGAAATGTCCCTGCCGATGAACAGCGGGGCAGAAGCGGTCGAAACGGCCCTCAAACTGGCGCGCAAGTGGGCCTATCAAGTCAAAGGCGTGCCGCGCCATCAGGCGGAAATCATCGCGGCGAACGGTAACTTTCACGGGCGCACGGTTTCCATTATCAGTTTTTCTACAGAGCCTTCCTATCGCGATGACTTCGGGCCGTTCACGCCCGGGTTTGTCAATGTCCCCTATGGCGATGCAGATGCGATTGAAAAGGCGATCACGTCGAATACGGCCGCTGTCCTGCTGGAACCCATCCAGGGGGAAGGTGGAGTCATCATCCCGCCGGCTGGTTACCTTAAGAAGGTGGCTGACCTTTGCAGGAAAAACAATGTCTTGTTGATGCTGGATGAAATTCAAACCGGTTTGGGTCGGACGGGAAAACTGTTCGCGGCTCAGCATGAAGATGTCCGCCCGGATGTGACGATCGTCGGCAAGGCGCTCGCCGGAGGCTTCTATCCGGTTTCGGCGGTGCTGGCAGATAAAGCCCTCCTGGGCTTGTTCAAACCAGGCGAACACGGATCCACCTTCGGCGGGAATCCGCTCGCGGCGGCGGTGGCGCGCGCTGCCCTGAAAGTGATCCGTGATGAAAACTTAGCTGAGCGTTCTCGCGAACTCGGTGAGTATTTTATGGAGCAGTTAGCTGAAATCCCGAGTCCGCACGTCAAGGATGTACGCGGGAAGGGACTCCTGATCGGTGTCGAGTTAAAGCCGGAAGCAAAGGGCGCCCGTCGATTCTGTGAAGCCATGCAGGTGAAGGGCATCCTGGCGAAAGAGACGCATGACAACGTGATCCGCTTTGCCCCTCCGCTGGTGATTGATAAAGAGACGATTGACTGGGCATTGCCCTCGATCCGTGAAGTGTTGAATATGAAATAATTTCACCTCACCCTATCCCTCTCCCAAGGGAGATGGGACTCCCTTCTCCTTTTAGGAGAAGGGTAGGGGATGAGGTCCAAGGAGGCTCCATGAACATCGGTATTCCAAAAGAGAGACGCCCGTTCGAATCACGCGTCGGGCTTTCCCCCGCCGGAGTGGAGATTTTGACGCAACATGGGCATCAGGTTTATGTTGAACATGAGGCGGGAATCGGCGCCGGGTTCGACGATCGCGAGTTTGAAACGGCAGGGGCGCGCCTCGTTTATTCTCCGGAAGAGGCCTTTGTGCGCTCCGATCTGCTGTTGAAGGTCGCACGTCCCACTAAGGATGAACTGGATTGGCTTCGTCCAGGCACCACGGTAACTGGCTTGCTACATCTGGCCTCCGCCCGTGAAGATAAGACCGAAGTTTTACTGGAAAAGAAAATCACCTCCATTGCTTATGAGCAAATCCAGCTGGCAGATGGCTCCCTGCCTGTTCTGCGCCCGTTCAGTCAGATCGGCGGGAAGATGTCCGCCTCGGTGGCGGCACGCCTGCTTCAGAACAATTGGGGTGGAAAAGGGATCTTGTTGGGTGGCGTTCCGGGCGTTCCCCCCGCGGAGGTTGTGATCCTGGGCGGCGGCACGGTCGGCGTGTGTGCGACCGAAGGCTTCCTTGGGCTTGGTGCACATGTGACCGTGATCGATAAAGATGTGAATGTGCTCCAACATGTCTACAACCGCTTCCCGAATGTCGTGACCATGATCTCGATCAAACGCAACATTGAGAAAGCCATCGCGTATGCCGATGTGGTGGTGGGGGCTGTGTTGATCACCGGGGAACGGACTCCGATCCTGATCACACGGGAAATGATGCAAGCCATGAAGCCCCGTTCGGTCTTTATCGATGTGAGCATCGATCAGGGCGGTTGCTCTGAAACGTCGCGTCCCACAACGCATGATCAGGCTACCTTTGTCGAAGAGGGCGTGCTTCACTACTGTGTCCCCAATATGCCCGGTGTTGTCGCACGGACGGCTACCCATGCCTTTGTCAATGCGGCCATGCCTTACATTATGGAAATCGCGAATGTAGGCGCGGCGCAGGCCATGCTGCAAAACCCCGCCATTGAGAAGGCTGTGAATACTCACGATGGAAAACTCGTCCATCTCACTCTGCTTTCCAAAGGAGGTCGTGATGGATTGGAATAGTATTTATCAATCGCGGATTACTACTGCGGAGGAGGCTGTCCGCGTCATCAAATCGGGGATGCGCATCTTTCTCACCGGCAACGTGTCGGTGCCTCAAAAGGCGCTCGCCGCCTTAGTGGAATACGCGCCGAATCTGGAAAACGTGGAAATTTGCCAGGCCCTGACGATTGGTCCTGCCGATTATGTCACCCCGGAAATGGAAGGACACCTGCGAGTCAATACACTCTTCATCAGCCATAACGTTCGCAAGGCTGTCCAGGAGGGCCGCGCAGATTTTACGCCTGTACTGCTTTCAGAGTTCCCGCTGCTCTTCAAGCGCGGAATTCTCCCGCTGGACGCGGCGGTGATCCATGTCTCCCCGCCGGATGAACACGGCTTTTGCAGTCTGGGCGTAGAAGTTGGCCTTACCAAAACTCCGGCTGAATCGGCGAAAATCCTCATTGCTGAAGTCAATCAGCAGATGCCGCGTACCCTGGGCGATTCGTTTATCCATGTCAGCCGCTTGAACCATATTATCCCGGTCAACTATCCAATCCCTGAAATGCCGATGTCGGAAGATGGCAACTCAAACGTGGTGGAAAAGATCGCAGGTTTTATCGCAGAATTGATTCCCGATGGCGCCACGATGCAATTGGGGATCGGCGCGATCCCGGATGCCGTCTTGAAATATTTGCGCAATAAAAAAGATCTGGGGGTCCACAGCGAATTGTTCTCGGACGGCGTGATCGATTTGGTCAATGAAGGCGTGCTGACGAATGCACGTAAAACCCTGCATCCCGGAAAGATCATTGCCGGGTTTATGCTTGGCACGCAAGAACTGTACAAATGGTCAGATGATAATGCGCTGATCGAAATGCATCGCACGGAATATGTCAACGATCCGTTTGTGATCGCGCAGAATGAACGGATGGTCGCTATCAACTCCGCGATTGAGGTGGATCTCACAGGACAGGTCTGTGCTGACAGCATCGGACCGAAGCTGTATAGCGGCGTGGGCGGACAGCTTGACTTCATTTATGGAGCCTCCCGCTCAAAAGGTGGAGTACCCATCATCGCCCTGCCAAGCACCACCACTCTGCGGGATGGGACACCGGTCACCCGGATTGCCGCCATGCTCAAACTGGGTGCGGGCGTCGTGACGAGTCGTAACCATGTGCGCTATGTTGTCACCGAATATGGAGTTGCCGACCTCTATGGGAAAACCATTCGTCAGCGGGCGCGGCAACTGATCAATATTGCCCACCCCGATTTTCGGTCAGACCTTGAAAAACAAGCGAACGAATTACATTATTTGTAAACAGCAAATATCGTACGGAAAGTAGTAGAGTGGCTCACTGCAGAAAATGATTTGGTTTTGCTGCGGTGAGCAAAGAAATTTGGACTAGATTATGAATCGCAAAGCTAAAATCGTTGCAACCATCGGGCCCGCCAGTGAAAGCGAAGAAGTACTCGAGAAGCTCATCCTGGCTGGGATGAATGTCGCCCGCCTGAACTTTTCACACGGCACTCATCAGGATCATGCTGAGCGCATTGCTCGCATCCGTCGGGTTTCGGAAAAACTCAGCATGCCGGTTGGCATTTTGCAGGACCTGCAGGGACCAAAGATCCGTGTGGGAGAATTACCGGAGCCTGTTCAGCTTTCGGAGGGGGAGGAGATTGTCCTGTATGCAGCCGGGACAACCCAACCCGAAAATGGCCATAGAACGATCCCGGTGGATTTTCGCCAGCTTTTCGATTCCGTGCGGACCTCGGACCGGCTCCTGCTCGATGATGGTCGGCTCGCATTGGAAGTACTCTCGGTGAAGGATCATAATGCGTTGATCGCGAAGGTCCTGGTAGGCGGCTTGCATTCCTCCCACAAGGGTATCAACCTTCCCGGCGTGCGGTTGCGCATTGCCGGGTTCACGGAAAAAGATGAAGCCGACCTGGCGTTTGGAATTGCCCAGGGCGTGGATGCGGTTGCGATTTCCTTCGTACGTACGGCTGACGATGTCAAAAAAGTTCAGTATGCGATGGAGCGATTCTCAAATGGCAAACGACTGCCATTGTTGATCGCGAAACTCGAAAAGCCCGAGGCATTGGAAAACCTTGAGGCGATCCTCGAGATTGTGGATGGTGTGATGGTCGCGCGCGGTGACCTTGGGGTGGAGCTTCCGCCCGAACGTGTCCCTGTACAACAAAAGCATATTATTCGTGTGGCCAATCGGTGTGCGAAACTGGTGATCACTGCGACGCAAATGCTCGAATCAATGATCACCAATCCGTTGCCGACGCGCGCCGAAGCCTCAGATGTCGCGAACGCGGTGTTCGATGGCACAGACGCTGTGATGCTTTCCGCCGAGACGGCTGCTGGGAAATATCCGGTTGAGTCCGTTCAAATGATGAATCGGATCGTGTGTGAAGCGGAAACCCATTATCTTGAATGGGGCATGGAACAAAATGTGCAGGGTTTCGAGCATAGCGATGCAGCCTCGATGGCCCGCGCGGCGCAGGTCCTAGCCAACGACAAGAACGTGACCGCAGTAGCTTGTTTCACAATGCAAGGAGAAACAGCCTGGCTGATGTCCAAGATTAGGCCGCGCGTCCCAATCATGGCTTTCACACCGGAACGAATGACATATACTCGTTTGGCATTTCTATGGGGAGCGCGTCCGCAGCTGGTTCCGTTTGTAAACTCGCTCGAAGAAATGATTGATCATGTAGATCGCGCTCTCATGAACTCGGAAGTGGTTCAATTGGGCGATCAGGTGATATTGGTCTGCGGCTTCCCGGTGGGCGCGGTCCGCCCTCCCAATATGGCGTTGTTGCACAACGTTGGGGAATGATCAAGACTCTTTTGTAATAAAAACCAGAAATTCCAATGGGGGGATGAGCAGGTTTCTGTCTGAAAGGAAAGTACTCGTGCCATGAGCAGGAGTCTTTTCTTCTATGGAGAGATTTTCGAGGGTATGAGAATTAACGGTTTGGGGGTCTTCGGAAAAATTGGCAAGGATCAGCGCGCGGTGATTGCTCTGGGTTCGCGAAAATCCAAGAACATGCTCATTCCCGGTGGAAATGATTTCCAAAGCGCCGCCCGCAAATACCTCAGACCCTTTTCGCAACTCGATCAATGATTTCAAACCGGTAAACACCTTTCCTTCTATGGTCTCGGGATCATTTCTCTTTGCGTAAAGGTCCCAATTCGCTTTTGGACGATGCACCCAACGACTATCCTCCCGATGAGCGGGATCATCTCGATAACCGTAATCATTCAGCATTCCAATTTCATCGCCGAGATAGAGGAGAGGAATCCCTCCGGCCGTCAAGATCACCCCATGGATCAATAAGATCCGCCGAATGGCAAGTTCCACCTCTGTAGGACTCTCTTCCTCGACGGCTTTTTCAAGCCCTGCCAGGGAGGCGCAAGTGCCACTGATCCGACAGTCTCCTGTCTTGGGATTCTCCTGGAAAGGAAGGCCGCGCGCGAAACTGCCTGGGAATCGCCCACGATAAAACTCGTTGAGAAAACGGCGGTGATCGTACCCATTCACTCCCAGGACAGCCGCATCCTCGTCCGAAAATGTCCAGCCAATATCATCGTGAACCCGGACGTAGTTGACCCAGGCACAAGCCGGGTCGATCCGAAAGCGTTCTTCCAAACCCTGTGAAAGGAGACGCACCTTCCGTGTGGCAAGAGAGTTCCAAAGCAACGCCATGAGAAGCGGGTTGTAGGAGAGCTGGCATTCATCCGGCGCAATATACTTCACCACTTCGTCCGGATGGACAATCGCCTCCGATTTGAACAACAGGGCTGGAGAGGAAATTCGCGCCACCGCGTTAAATGCCCTGATCAATTCATGGGCAGCTGGCAGGTTTTCACAATTCGTTCCAAGTTGTTTCCAGATGAACGCTACGGCATCGAGCCGGATCACTTCCACGCCCTGGTTGGCCAGGAAGAGCATTTCCTCCGCCATCCGGTTGAAGACTGCAGGGTTGGCATAGTTCAAATCCCATTGGTAGCTGTGAAATGTGGTCCAGATCCAGCCCCCATCTTTGAGCAAGTCTTTGAAAAAAGTGAATGCGCCAGGATGCTCATCGGGAAATATTTCCCGCAGGTTCCGTTCATAAGCATCCGGCATTTCGCGGTCCGGAAAGATACGATAAAAATCCATGAATTCTTCTTCGCCTGATTTGGCATGTTCAGCCCAGGTATGTTCATCGGAGGTGTGATTAAAAACCAGATCCACGACAAGGCTAATCCCCGCGGAACGCAATTCCTTGGACAGAGATGCAAGCTGTTCCATAGTGCCCAGTGATGGATTCACTTCACGATAACTGCTGACCGCGTAGCCCCCATCATTTTCACCCTCAGGGGCTTTAAACAAAGGCATGAGGTGGAGATAGGTGAGTCCCAATTCTCTGAAGTATGGGATCTTGGATTTCAGGCCTTCAAGATCATTGGCGAAAAGATCGACGTAGCAGACGCCGCCCAGCATCTGATTCGATTGGAACCAGAGCGGATTGGTTTCGCGGGCTTGATCGAGGACGCGCAATTCGCCTGGGCGTTGAAACCAGGCACGGGCCAGGCTGACGAGCAAATCCTCGAGATGAAAGAAAAAATCGTAACGCGAACCATATAAACCAAAATATAAGCTGAACAGGGCCGGGAAATATTTCTGTAATCGTTCCTGGAAGGCCTGCCAGCCTTCGGAGTCTGAAGTAATGCTTTCGGAGAATTCCCTTTCCAGGCGCGGAAGCAGCCGTCCTCGCGTGCGGGTTGACTCGCGTTCAATGTTGAGACTAAGCATGTTCAGTTCTCCCTTGTCTCGAATTTTGCGGGTGTAAGATGAAACAGGTCAAGCGAGTTAAGCACCACATTCCCGCCTTCAACAAAGAGTTCAAGCCCTCGGCTCTGGTCACTCGGGAAGATACAATCCGTGAATGTCACCAGTCCATCATTTGCAAAGACTTCGACAGATGAGCTATCCACAAAG
>Ga0070698_100008905_pt1 | contig 10789 bp, 4 predicted proteins | sample KBSK1502metaG_FD_65477 | JGI IMG/M metagenome (GOLD analysis project Ga0070698, IMG submission 65477) | Corn, switchgrass and miscanthus rhizosphere microbial communities from Kellogg Biological Station, Michigan, USA - KBS K1-50-2 metaG | ecosystem: Host-associated > Plants > Roots >...
CCCTTGTTTGAAGACAAGAGTATGCGTCATCAAGAAGTTACCCAGGACTGATCGCACGCCCGGAGTCACGAAGGCTGCTATAAAACTATTTCCGTTAAACCCCAACTGCTCGCGCGGATATACCGGACTTGGGAAGCTCATCCCAATAAAATTCTTGGGACCTTCGGAAAACAATACGGCTTTGCCCGCGGCCTGTCCTGGTGGTGGGGTGCGGAAATGCACCAAAGAATTTCCGGCGATGATACGGCTGGTAACCGAAGCTCGCGCTTTTGCTGTGCCAATCGATTCCAAATGCCTGGACACTAATTCTTCGAGCGTCATCTTGCCAGTGGTCGATAGGGATGGGTTGGCTAAAGAAAGCACCGTCAGGACGATGATGAGCAAGCAGATCCCTGCGGGCTTTGTGCGGCGGTGACGCTGATTTCTCCTGATCATATTCTTAAATCGATGAATGACACGGCCAACTGCTTAAGCACAAGAAACAGAAACAGCGAGACATCACCCCAGATGCCTCGCTGTTTTCCAATTATTCATGGTTCTAGAACTGAAGCTTCAGCGCAAATTGGATCACGCGAGCTGATTCGCCAGTCTGCACAATCGTCTGCGTGGATGGCGGCGCTACCGTCGCGCAACACGCCTGAGCGAAAACGCTCGATCTGATGCTGGGCGAGCCGACAGACGCATCGCGTGGGTTGTCGAAGTTGGGATGATTGAGCGCATTAAACATTTCTGTTCGGAATTGCAACTTGAAGCGCTCAGTTATCGGAAAAGTCTTGATGAAACCTAGATCGAGATTCCAGTAGTGTGGTGCCGTAAAAGTGTTTCTCCCGGCTCCGTCCCTACCGGGTGCGGGGATGCAGAAGTTTTGGGTCAGGTCAGCCCCACAAGGCAAAGCAGTCACCGCCGGAAATAGTACTGGGCCGGCGAAGGTCTGATTGGGAAGGTATTGTAGGTGCGCTCTAATGGCCGGGTTCTGAACGACCGCGCGTGATTCGTGACTGCCGTTGGCGCTGAACACACCGCTACGGACAGCGAATGGCTCGCCGGTCTGGAATGTGTAAATGCTGTTGATGGTCCAGCCGCCCAGGATTTGATTGACCACTCCGTGGGACGAACCCAGGAAGCGCCGTCCGCGGCCAATTGGAACTTCCCAAACCGACGCTGCCTGCAACACCTGCGTGCGGTCGAAATCCGATCGGCCGCGCTCTTCTCGGAAATTGCGGATGTCTGTCGGCGTGCGCGAGTTTGTTGTAGACAAACCTCCGCCTGATGAGGCGCCCACCGGATCGACGGATTGATTGTCGATCGACTTCCCAAACGTGTAAGCCATGCTCAGACCAAGACCGCTGCTAAACCGTCGTCGCAGTGTGAATTGAGCGGCGTGATAGTTCGAGTCACCGCTATTGTCCAGATAAGTAATCACACCGAATTGCTGGTTCGGTCTCAACTTGAGACTCAGGACCGTGTCCTCGATGCGTCTGGCGAAATTTCCTATGTTGTTGGTGTTCAATTCGCCGGTGGTCGTGCCGGAGTTCAGAAAGTTCGTAGCTGAAGTGGTAGCCTGGGCATTAGTCTGTCCGTTGGCGATAAAACCGGCTACAAGTTGTGCAAACAATGGTGTCGAGACACGCGACACACCCTGCTGCATTTGTAGGAAGGAGGGAAGAATAGGCTCAACCGCGATTTGGTTGGCGTCATAGGCCATGAATAGATGAGAACCGTGACGTCCGATGTAAGCGGCTTCCATTACGAAACCGCTTGGTAGTTCGCGCTGGAAACTCAAGTTCCATTGGTGGACCGTGGGGAGCTGCATTTGGGGCGCGAAAACGGTGATTGGCGGCGCATTGGTCCTGGTTTGTAGTGGTGGCGTAAAAAACGTCGATGGCTTAACAGAAGGCGCCGGCAATTGAGTTGGGAAGCCGCCAGACACTGTCTTGCTGACATCCGGGGAATTAACGCAGCCCGTGGTAATCGTGGTAAACGGAAAACTCGAGGCGCAACTTTGAACGAGTCCGGGGATTCTGCCAGCCGCGGCTGTTACCTGAAACGACGAGATAGTATCGAAAGCGATTCCATAGCCAAGACGAATGACGCTCTTGCTACTATCGCCGAAAAGCCTATGCAGAAAACCGGAGCGAAAATCAGGGCTATAGGCCAGGCCAAGGCGTGGCCCAATTGCGCCTTTGAAGTCGCCCTCGTACCAGTGTTTGGCTGGGACGAAGGTCACTGCGCCCGGTTGATTGATAACCGGGGTTCTGGTGAGAGGCGTGCCAACAATCGGGGTCGCGGCAACGAAGACGTTTGCGTGGGGAGACGTATTGGCCGGGGGGTTCAGTTCCCAACGCGCGCCGTAGTTTATGGTTAGATTCGGTCGGACCTTCCATTCATCCTGAAAGTAAAAGTTGTACTGATCCAGGTTATGCTTTTCTGCATATAACGTGATGCTCTCGCCTGTCTTGAATGGCAGGAAATTATCGGATTTGAGGTTCGAAATGAAAACCTGCGATATCCTGCCCGGCAGACCGTAGAGCGAGTTGATATACCCACCCAGGTTAACCAAATCGTTGGAGGCGTTGATGCCGGAGGCAGCGGCAAATGATCCGCCGGCGCTGCTGAACGGGTCTCGCTGAGCGGAAAGGAAGGTTACGGTGGGCGTCACATTGATCCCGCCTGGTTGGCCACGTTGATCCACGTGCCGATAGAACCTCATGTTAACGCCCGTGCGGAAAACATGTGATCCATGAACAATACTAAGATTGTCGAGCAATTGAGGACTGGTAACCGCGCGATAGGTACGTGGAGTGTTGATGTAAGGCTCGCTGATAGTAGTACCTGCAGCGGTAGAACCTGCGAAATCAAACGGAGGTACATCCGGCCAACTTGGGTTGGCTTCACCCTGGGTAAAGAGAAAAATGAAACGGGCGTAACCGGCTGTAAGTTCATTGATAACGCGCGGCGAGATTACTCTGCGATAACTAAGCGCAAGGTTGTGCGTGCGCCGAAAGACTTCACCAAGTGGTGGGCCGTTTGGAAAAACCTGAGGCCTGCCGTTCAAGGGGTCGCCTTTGAGAGTGTTGTAGTCGGACCAGAGCAGCCTGCCGAACATGCTGTTGTTCTGGTTGAAGTTGTGATCGATGCGAATGTTGTACGCTGGGCCTCTGACGGCGGTGGGCGGATTCCACAAAAAGGCGCCGAAATTGAGGCCGTCACCAGAGGAAAAATTGTTCGGTAGTGGTATCGGATTCAGGATCGATGCCACCGCGGAATCAAGAGTTCTGTTAGCAATGTTGTTTGGATTATTTGCCGCCGAACGAATGTCATAGGTGCGAATGCAGCGAAGTTGGCCTGGCGCGGTGCAAAGTCCGATGCCGGCAATGAACTGTCCGGTAGTCGGATTCACCAGCAGCGGGGAATTGCGAGTGATCGTCTGACCATTAATAATCAAAGGATTTGCGCTGTCAGGTACGAAGTAGCGAAAGATCCCGTTGCGGGCCTCATTCGTTAACACACTCGGGATTCCAAACGTTTGGTCTATCGGTTGGGTAAAATCAATGCGGTTTTTCTGAATGCTGCCAAAGAAGAAAGTTTTGTTTTTCTTGATCGGGCCGCCCATTTCGAAACCATACTGGCCCATCCTGATCAGCGGCTTCCCGGTGTTCTGCGCGCTAGCGAAAAACTCATTCGAATTCAGCGCCTCATTGCGTAGGAAGAAGAAGCCGGTGCCGTGATATTCGCTGGTGCCGCTTCGTGTGGCAATCGAAATCGATGCGCCACTGTTGCGACCTTCTTCGGCCGTAGCGTTGTTTGTTGTGACTCTGAATTCCTGAATGTTGTCGGGGTTGATGCGATAGAGGTTGCTAACCGGGTTGGGCACCGACGATTCATTAGCTTCAATCCCATCGATGGTGACATTGTAAGCGCGGTCCCGCGCGCCATTCACATGTACGCCCGAACCAGCGCCGCCGAAGGACCTCTGTACGACACCGGGTTCCAGCAGTAACAGCGTAAGCGGGTTACGTCCGTTGAGCGGCAGGGCTTCAATGGCTTTCTGCTCGACGACATTGCCCATCGTTGCGTTAGATGTTTGCAATTGCTCAGCACCACCCTGGACGGTCACAACCTCCGATACCTGCCCAACTTCCATTACCGCGTCAACGGTTAGTGGAGTGCCTACCTCGAGGGCATTATGAGTCTTTTGGAACTTCTTGAATCCCGCTTGCTCCACCGTGACGGTATAGGTTCCCACCGGCAATGAAGCAAAAGCATAAACTCCCGATTCCGTCGTTGTTTGGGTCTGACTCAAGCCGGTGGCTTCATTAGTTACGGTGACAGATGCACCAGGAAGAGTTGCTTCCTTGGAATCGACTACGCGGCCTGTGATGCTTGAGGTGCTCGTCTGAGCCACAACTGAGATGCTTGTTAGCGCAAAGAATACAAACAAAATGTGAATTGGGCGCGTGAGTTTCAACATGAGTTCCTCCTGGAGAGTCGAGACGAAGAAGGCAATTGCCTTCCACGTGTGGTTATGAACACTGTTGACAGAGAAAAACGGTGAGTGGAATTCAACAATTGGGCGTAATGTCCGTCACGCCTTACAACTGGAAATTGAATCCCAACGAAGCCGCTGCGAAACCTTGAATGTGTGCAGTATATATCTACAAGGGTTTGCGTCAAGATTTTTTAGCAATTATTTTTCCTCGATAATACTGCGCGGTCGAGCAGGGAAGAGGAGATCACTTATTCGCGAACATCACTCTCAGGCGCAATCCCGCGCACAACTAAATAGTCAAAAGGTTGCCGAGTTTTGTGCCCATTGCTTTACCCGTTTAAGCTTCAGCTTTGGGCTAACATCCCGTTTTAGAGTGCAATTCGCAAATGCGGAAGCGTGAGGGCGTGGGTTCAATTTTATGCAAGGAGTCTCGCGAGAAAGCGGGGAGCCAAGGAAGTGGTTGTTCCCGAGGGATCGACCAAATCTCCTGACTACCCCGCCTTGTCCAGTTGCTTAAAGTAGCTGGGCGATCCGGCTTATATCACTCTCACTTAAAAATGGAAAGGAGAGGGACGACTACGACGCGCGACGAAGCGAATGATCGCCTGCAGTGTAGTAGCTGGATTTTACGCCTGCCCTCTTCGCCACCTCGTATGCAAACGCCTCAGCATTGGCCTTTGCCTGTAGCACGTCACGTAGATACGCCGTAAGGCTGAGTATTAGTTCTGGATCAATAGGTAAGCCACGATGGGCACAATCTTCAATTTGTTCCAATTCCTTGATGGTCACGGGTATTCCTTGCTCGTTGGATCTTTGAAATTGAAGGGGGAATCGCGGGGAGAGATGAGATTATACAACAATCTCTCTATCCGGTAGCGGACATAACGGGAACAAGCCACGTGCCACTAGCTCCATTCTGAACTTCAGCTTCTAACTACTAGTCACGTCATTATTGCAGCAGCTATAATCACGCTTCCCAAAAAAGGAAATGGTTTCACACAAAACGGAGGACACTATGACTAACGCAACGAATCGCACCGCCCGCTCTCAGTTTGAAGAAAAGTTACGTGACGCTGTGATGGAGTATTCAATGCTCAAGCATCCGTTTTATGTGGCCTGGACCGAGGGCAACCTCAGCATGTCAGTGTTGGCCGAATACGCTAAACAGTATTACGGGCATGTTCGTGCTTTCCCGACGTATGTTAGCGGCGTTCATTCACGTTGCGACGACGTTTCCATTCGGCAACAGTTGCTGGAAAACTTGATCGAGGAAGAGCGGGGCGAGGAGAACCATCCGGAGTTGTGGCTGCGTTTTGCGGAAGCATTGGGAGTCACGCGCGAAGATGCTCTCGGTGCTGAGTTGTTGCCTTCAACTAAAGATTCAGTCAGAAGTTTGCAGTCGCTGACTCAAAGCGCAGACTATCGCGAAGGGCTGGCGGCCCTGTTGGCTTACGAGTCGCAGATTCCTGAAGTCGCCCAAACCAAGCGCGAAGGCTTGAAAAGCTTTTACGGAATTGAGGACGAACGGGCGGTCGCATTCTTCCGCGTTCACGAGAGCATCGACATGCTTCACCAACAAGTTGAAATGCAGATACTGGAAGAGCAATGTCAGTCCCAAGCGGATCAGGATCGGGCAATAGTATCCGCAAGAGACGCAGCGAAAGCGCTGTGGAGTTTTCTCGACGGTGTGAGCGCGGCTTTTCTGACAGCTGACCGGGCGACAGCTACCGCAAGGGGTTAGAACAGTCAGCGTGTGTGGATCTTGCTATCAGCGAATCTTATCCTGTCAATAACAATCTTTAGCTTTTCTTATTTGCCAAACTGCGTATAATGGCGCCGTTTCAGCAATCACCAAGGCGTTAGTTTCCTTCGACGCCAACCAAGGACAACCCAGGATCTTAAGGGCCAGCAAGGTCTATCGCTCCGCCATTTGAACCTCCTGTTCGCGCTTAGTGGAGGTTCACTTCGCGCGATCAAGGCTGGCCTTCGTTCAACAAGTGTACGTCGCACCAAAAAAAAGGAGTCTTCTTCCCATGCATAAGCTCAATCCCCCAAGGGCGTTTCTGCTCGCGTTCATCGTACTTGTCACTTGCTCCTTCGCCTTCGGACAGGAAACAACCGGTAGCATTGAAGGCACTATCAAGGATTCGGCCGGTGCCCTGGTGCCCAATGTAGCCGTGACAATTTCGAACGCGAAGGCCGCAACAGCCGGTACCACGACAACAGGTATTGGTTCTGGTTTCAAGCGCACGATTACTACCAACGACGAAGGATTTTTCCGCGTCTTGCAGATTCCCCCGGGAACTTACGATGTGGTAACGAGTGCATCGAGCGGATTTGGCGAAGCAAGATACGGAAACGTTACGGTCAGCATCGGTGAGACTACCCAGTTAGTCATGACGGTTAGTCCCGGTAGCAACGTGACAGTCGTGGATATTGTTGCGTCGGATGTGGCGCCGGTTGATACCACCAATAATGCCATTCAGACCACTATCAGCGCCCAGAGGATTGAATTAATACCCAAGAGCACTGGTTTTACAGGATTACTAAAGACTGTGCCCGGAACGCGTCCCGAAAGCCGGTCAGGCGGTTTTTCGGTGGACGGTTCGTCGGGCGGTGAGAATGTTTTTGTCATAGATGGACAGGAAGTAACCAACTATCGCACCGGAACTCTTAACGAGACCTACAACGTCCCGACTCAGCTGGTCCAGGAAGTTCAAGTCAAGTCGAGCGGTTTCGAGGCGACTTACGGTGGTGCGACGGGCGGTGTGGTTAGTGTGGTTACGCGTGGAGGGGGCAACGAACTTCATGGCGAGTTCGGCATGCAGTTTGAAACAGCAAAATTCAGTGGTAAACCGCGCCCGGTGCTGAATCGTTTCACCTCAGGTTCGGTTGCGAATAACAATTTCGTACAAACCTCGGAGTATTTCAACCCCTTAAAAGCGGGAGGAACAAACTATTTTCCCACTGCTAATCTGGGCGGAAAGATCATTAAAGACCGGCTGTGGTTTTTTACCAGCTACACACCCCAAATATTCGAATCAATCGTCGATACCCAGTACTTCACAAACGCTCCAGCACCACACACGTTGACTAGTGGCGAAAGATACCACCGAACCAGAAAATACGAATACGCTTTTGCGCGAATTGACGCGAATCCGATCAATAAATTGAGGCTTACCGGAACAGGTCTTTGGAATCCGGTTATTGATACAGGGAGTATTCCGAGTAACAACTATACGAATGTGAGTACTTCGACTATTGTTTTTGGCAATGTGCCAACAGCAAACTATGGCCCAGGCATTGGCGTGCTGAGCGGACACAACTATACAGATCGGCAAGGCGGGCGTCAGAGCTCCAATCTGGTTACTCTAGCCGGTGTCTATACAGCAACCAACAACCTGATCTTTGATGGACGTTATAGTCGCGGCTTTCTAAACGAAAAGAACGGTAACTATTTTGTCCCTGAGGTCGTCCAGATCTTCAGTTGCACTACGACGGCAACCCACCCAACCTTCCCTTGCTCCACGACGGCGGCAAATACGATCACGAGAAAGGACGTCTCTCTTCGGCAGTCTTACGACTTTTCCGCTGCCTACATATTCAACGCCGGCGGACAGCATGAATTGAGGGGCGGATATCAGCGATTCACAATCTTCAACGACGTTCAGTCGGGTAATTCAACTGTCGGACGTCTCTCCTTCAATTACGGAACGCCTATAACCACTCTAATCGGTGGGAATGTAACGGCTACACCCGGGGCGGTCGGATCCGGTTCTTTCCGGCGTACAGGAACCAACGGCCACGGCTCCAACCTCAGCCAGGGCCTTTTTATCCAGGACAAGTATCAGCCGACCAGCCGCTTGACGTTGAATCTCGGTGTCCGTATCGAGAAAGAGAATTTGCCGTCCTTCAACAGCTTTCCCAGTGCGATAAATTTTGGCTGGGGCGACAAGATCGCCCCCAGGCTTGGCTTCGCCTACGATGTCACCGGCAAAGGTACCACGAAGATTTTCGCCAGCTATGGTCGGTTCTTCGATCGAGTGAAATTTGAACTTCCACGTGGGTTGTTCGGAGGCGACATTTTTCTTGAAGATTATTTTGAAATCTTCCCCGGGGATACTGTTGCCACCTTCAACATCGGAAGTATCCTGAACGGTTTTACCGGAACAAGTATCTGCCCAACGACCGGTTTTATCACTGCCGGCGCTCGCAGCAGATGCCAAAAGAACTTGCGTGTTAACGCAAACGATCCGGCCGCAGTTCCCACGAATGGCGGGGCGGTAGATCCTAACCTGAAGCCGTTTCAACAAACTGAGTTCACTGTTGGCGCCGAAAAGCAAATGAACCGAGATTACGTTTTCCGGCTCCGTTATACCTATAAGAATGTCGATGAAGCGGTTGAAGATGCTGGTATTGTCAACGCCGCCGGCAGCGAGGCGTACATCATCGGAAATCCCGGCAGCGGACTGCATCTGGCAACGCTTCAGTCTCTTGGATACCTAAAATCAACCAGGCCGCAGCGTCGTTATGACGGCTTGGAATTCGTGCTTGAAAAACGTTTGTCGAAGAACTACTACTTCAATGCGAACTACACCTTTAGCCGGTTGTACGGTAACTATTCCGGGCTCGCCAGTTCTGATGAACCACATTTGGTTAACGGACGGCTTTCACCCGGCGTAAGCCGCGCATTTGATTTACCGTTCATCGGATTCACAGCCAAAGGCGTACCCGACAACGGCCGGCTGCAAACCGACAGGCCGCACGTCTTCAACATCTTCGGCGCCTATATATTTGATTGGAAAGGAAACAAAACGAATTCAACTGAATTCTCGGGATTCCAGACAATCACTTCCGGAACTCCGCAAACGACGACTATCTACGGCGCATCGACGGTGACGCCTCAGATATTTCTTGGACGCGGTGACTTGGGTCGCAGTCCGGTCTTCTCTCAGACGGACTTTAATATCACCCATCGCTACAAATTCGGAGGGGATCATAATCTCCAGATGGCTTTCGATCTGAATTTTCTGAATCTGTTCGACCAGGCAACGGTCACCGGCATCTACACGACAATGAATCCAAGCTCTGCGCCCGTAAACGGTCCGGCGTTAGGTTTCCCGAATACCACCACCGGTTATGCAAATGGATATACCGGTGGGACTTTGCTGCAACCTATTCTTGCTCGCATAGCTTCGACCGCAGAGAGGAGCGATATACGTTACAAGCAGCCGTTCTTGTACCAGTCACCGAGAACAGTGCGATTCGGTGTGAGGTTCCTCTTCTGAGCAAGTGAGACTAAGTGGAAAGTGCGGGCCCGAGTCCAACGGATTGGAGCGGGCCTTCGCTTTTGCCAGAGCCACACACTCTTCAAAACTCCGAGCAGGAGCTTTGCTGAAGGCACTGGGTCTTTTAACTATTGGTAATGACTCGCGGCCTGAGAAGGTTTGACCAGGTGCTATTAGTGCACGTTATCCCAACAATAAGAATCTTTAGTTTTCCTTGTTGGCCGAACCACGTATAATAGCGCCCGTTTCAGTAAACTAAGCGGCGTTTAGTTTTCCTTCGACGCCAATCATGAACAATTCGAGTCGCTTGAGATTCACAAAAGTTCGGCGTGTCTCGACAGCATTTTGACTACGAACTCTGGCTTGCAGCGACGTAGATCCCGTCGGGGCGAAATCGGAAAACTTGCAGTCTTGAGCCAACAAAATTTCTTGTTCCAAGTGTCTGCGCGGTGTATAAGTTATGTCTCCATCGGGCAATTAACACTTCAGCTTCCAGCATCGCTAAAAAACGAAAGAGGACCATCCCCATGACGCAGAATTTTGCTATTAGCCCCCGGATTCTAATATTTGCTCTCGCGCTCTTGCTGAGCCTCGGCGCGACAGCGTTGTCACAGGAGATTACGGGCAATCTCTCCGGCACAGTGAAGGATGCGGCTGGAGCCGCCGTAAAGGGCGCGACGGTGACCATTACCGACGTGGCTCAGAAGCTCGTGGTGCGAAACATAACTACTGACGATAACGGCCAATTCTCCGCTCAGAATCTCCCGGCCACTTATTACGACGTAACTGTGGAAGCGCCAGGTTTCAAAAAGCGCATTGAAACAAAGGTCAAACTCGACGTTGGTAAGAGCCGCGTGCTGGACCTGGATTTGGAAGCAGGCAACATTGCTGAAGTTGTAACAGTCGAATCTGTTCCGCTGTCGGTCCAGTTGACGACGCCGACGGCGTCAACGGTAGTTAGCGGCGACCAGGTGCGCGAGCTTTCGCTGAACAACCGCAACTGGGTGCAGCT
>Ga0070698_100008906_pt1 | contig 10789 bp, 13 predicted proteins | sample KBSK1502metaG_FD_65477 | JGI IMG/M metagenome (GOLD analysis project Ga0070698, IMG submission 65477) | Corn, switchgrass and miscanthus rhizosphere microbial communities from Kellogg Biological Station, Michigan, USA - KBS K1-50-2 metaG | ecosystem: Host-associated > Plants > Roots >...
GTTTCCTTGGACTCGGCGAAAGGACCGTCCAAGACCGTCTGTCCTTTCTTTCCGGAAATAACCTTCCCCTTATCCGTCAGTGGTTGACCGGCTCTGGCCTTTCCTTGTTCGGTCAATCGATCGAACCAGGCAATCCATCGGCTCATAACATTTTGAATTTCTTCCGGAGACAAGTCCCGGTCCCAGTCCATACCTCGAAACAGCAGCATATATTCGGGTGTCGATATCGGTGTAGTCATGTTTGCCTTCTTACGGAATCCAACCACGCACAGCAATCCATTCGTTTCCTTACGGAGGAAATCTTATGCCATCACAATTCTTTTCGCTTTCACCCGGCGCGTCTTCGCCTCCGAGTCGCTGACAGCGCTCAAGCCGTTGCTTGGGCGACTTGTTCGCTCGCGCGTTGAAATGGCGGACACTGTGCAGCTACCGGTCGGACTTCGACGGTCACCCCGTAATCCAGTGCCGGACACTTTTTGGCGATTGCCAGCGCTTCATCCGGGCCGTCCACTTGCATCAGGAAATAGCCGCCGATGGCCTCCTTAGACTCGGCGAACGGACCATCGGCCACGCTCCGGCCTTTCTTTCCGGAAACGATCTTGCCCTCATGCTCAAGCGGATGGGCGCTTTTGATCTTCCCCTGCTGGATAAGCCGGTCGAACCAGGCATTCCATTGATTCATGACAGTCTGGATTTCTTCCGGAGACAGGTTCTTGTCCCATCGCGTGCCTCGGAATAACAGCATGTATTCGGATGTGGTTGGCTGCGTACTCATAATTGCCTTTCGCAAAGGTTCACTGTTCGATCAAGCGTGTGTTCACGTCGATTATACAACGAACGAGAGATTGTACCTAGCACAACTTGCGTCGCCAGCGCAGCGGTTAACAACCTTAGTCGGTCGCGCTTACCCATAGTTTCTTCTGCCAATGAATCACGGTATTCTGAGGTGGCGGTTTGCATGATCGAGAAGTTAGTAGTCAGTGAACCGATCGCGGTGCCGCACCTATGCTTTGGTCCACGGCAACTCCAGCTCGTCGCAGCCCTTCGGCACGAGATCGAGCCGATAATAGACTTTGAGCAATGCTGCGGATGTCTTGGCCCGTTCGTTTATATTTATTGCTTGCGTGGTGAATATCGTTGCGGCAAAGCGGCGCATACCTCTTGCTGCCAGGTATAACAATGACGCCAGGCATAGGATCACCAGCAGGGTCCGCAAATATGTGGTCGCTGACAGCGAAAAACCAACTCCTGTTCCAATCACGGCGTAGGTTGCCACACAGACGGGGCACTTGGGCAACAGCGCCAGAATAGCGCCCGGAACCATCCATCCGGCATTTTCGAGAAGACGGCGTACGAGCGTTGGCCGCTGCGGATTGCTGACACGGATCCGGTCTTTGGTCGTCTCGTGACTGGCATCGCGCGAAGCCATGTTGCAGCATCGATTGGCTTTCATAAAGAGTCTTCCTCCAATCGCTTGAAGAGTCTTAGCCTTGGGCGGGCACGTACCGTCCCGTCGGAGCGACGGAACCGCCGCCATTATACTTGTCGTGATGCCGCACCCAGTCACTCAGATTATGATTGGGGCCGGTTTCGTTTCGGCCTTTTGGCAGGTGGTCCAGATAACCATAAGCGCCGCCCAACATTTCGGACCCGCGCGCGAAGGCAGAATAGGTGTGGAAGATGTCCCCAGTTTCATCTTTGTAGAACATGCTGGTCCCGGCAAGCTCCTCGACTTGGACTTCGCGCATCTCGTAATTGTAATAGGCCTTGCCCTTGGCGAGCTCGTCCTCCGTGAATGACACGTGATAGTCGTAGTTGAAGTCACTGCCGAAGGAAGACACCCACTTAAAACGCCAGCCCATCCGTTTTTTGAAGGCCTCGATCTCCAGCAGAGGGGCTCGTGAGATAGCGACAAACGCCACGTCGTGATGCTCAAGATGCACAACTATGCCGTCGTTGTGATCGGCTCCAAATGAGCAGCCGACACACCCTTCCTCCCAGCCGGGCCCGAGCATGAAATGGTTGACAATCAATTGGCTGCGACCGCCAAATAGATCAGCCAACGTCTCCTTGCCATTGGGCCCGTCGAAGACATACCGCTTGTCTACTCTGACCCAGGGCAGCTCGCGGCATTTGGCGTTCAACTGATCGCGCAACCGAGTGAATTCTTTCTCCTTCTTAAGCAGCTCCTTACGAGCTTTAACCCATTCTTGTCGCGAAACGATTGGATGGTCTGAAATGCTTTTTCTTCCTTCGAATGTCTTCGTGTTCATATTTATCTTTTCCACAACGGCTGATCGGTGGTTCGATCGTTCGGTTCTTCAACTATGCGACGAACGAGCCACCGCATTCAGGACATTCAGTGCCGAATTTTTTGTGGCACGAGCGGGAAGAAGCTCCCATCGGGCTGATGCCTCCGGCGGTCGATCCAGGCGAAGCGGCGTGCCCAGAAGCGAATAGTCGATCTCCGGTAGCCTCGACTCAACCGCAGAACGCGGCTCCTCGATCTGAGCAAGTCCATTGCAATTGGGAATTGATCTAAGTGTGATCGCAAGATGAAAGAGGCCAGAATCAATATTCATTCTCAAATTCTCCTCGATTTGCTAAGTTTGTCGTTTCAGTTCAATGACAACGACGAACGAGCCAGCGCCTTTGGGACATCTTTTGCCGATTATCTGAGGTCTTGGATTCCAGTTGTGCTTGACACTTAGGATTGGTTAGCCTCTCGAAAGCCTTGCGCGGACGGGGTAACCAACCCGGTAAATCTCTAGTGTCACTACCAAAACATTTATTACTCGGTGCAGCGGCTCTGTTTCTCGGGTGGCTCGGAGTCGAGATCGCTTCGCGGTGCACTCCCCTTCCGCCATCGCTAAACACTTCGCCGCCGCAGAGCGTTGAATTTGTGGATCGCAACGGTCGGCCGCTGCGCCGGGTTTTGCAAGACCAGCGCGTTTACCGTTCGCGGTGCACGCTGAGCGACGTTTCGCCAAATGCCATCGCCGCAACGCTCAGCGCCGAAGACAAACGATTTCGCGAGCATTCCGGGATCGATTTTTTGGCGGCAGGTCGAGCACTCGCGCAGTTTCTCACCACTGGAGTAACCCACTCAGGTGCGTCGACGATAACCGAACAACTCGTGAAGCTGGCCGAGCATCGAGAACCACGGACGATCTCCGCGAAATTAGCAGAGGTTTGGTCTGCTCTTTGCGTCGAACGGCGCTGGAGCAAAGATCACATTTTGGAAGAGTACTTAAACCGGCTAGACTACGGGGATCTTCAAGTTGGACTAGCTTCGGCCAGTTGGGACTACTTCGAAAAACCGCCCAGTGATCTGAGTGTGGCGGAAGCGGCTTTTTTGGCGGCCATTCCGCAAGCGCCTTCCCGGCTTGATCCGTTCAAGCATTTTAGCGCGACCAGCGCCCGTCAACATTGGGTACTCGGCCGGATGCGTGCGAATGGCTATTTGGATGATCTAACCTACGCGCGTGCGCTTTCCGAACCTCTCCGATTACGCCAGCGGAACCGCGATTTCGAAACGCCGTTTCTGGTCGATCTACTATTAGAACGACGCGGCACATTGCCATCGGAGGGAGGCATTGTGCACACCGCTATTGATTTATCATTAAATCGATGGATTGACCGGGTGATCGCACGCCAACTCAACGCGCTGGCGGACAAAAACGTCTCGGCTGCGGCAGTCGTTGTCATCGATAATTCCTCCGGCGATGTGCTGGCACTCTGCGGATCGGGTGACTATTTCGAGCCTGGAATTGGCCAGATCAATGGAACCTGGAGCGCCCGGTCCGCCGGATCCGCGTTGAAGCCGTTTACCTATCTGTGTGCGCTCGAAAATGGCGCATTTCCTGGGACGGTCGTAGCTGACGTCCCGACCGACTTCGCAACCGAGACCGGACTTTATCGTCCAAACAATTACAATCACCGTTTCTATGGCCCGGTGACTTTGCGCTTTGCGCTGGCTAATTCCTTGAATGTGGCAGCGATCAAGGTGCTGGAGCAGGCCGGCGGTCCGCAAGCTCTCTACGAAACTTTGCAAAGAGCCGGCATTACGACCCTCGGGCATCCGCCCGCTTACTATGGACTGGGGTTAACGATTGGTAATGGTGAAGTGCGACTGCTCGAATTGACGAACGCATTCGCGTCGTTAGCTCGGCTCGGGATTTATCGGTCATTCCGTCTTCTGCTGCGATCTCAGGGCGAGTCGGCCGAGTTCATCGCGCCCGTTCACCGGATCTTTGATGAACGTGCGACTTACCTCCTGGCAGATATGCTTAGCGATAATCAAGCTCGAGCGGCAACATTCGGATTGAACTCGTATTTGAGCTTTGATTTTCCAGTCGCGTGTAAAACCGGGACAAGCTCAAATTATCGGGACAATTGGACGGTCGGGTTTACGCCAGAATGGACCGTCGGCGTCTGGGTCGGGAATCCCGACAACTCGGCGATGCGAGGTATCACCGGAGTGACGGGGGCCGCTCCGATATTTCGGGAGATTATGCTACACCTGCACGAAGAGCGCGGCACCAGCTGGTATCGCACACCCGCCGGGATCGGCCACTGTTGGATCGATCCTCTGACCGGCCGAGAAGTGGCCAAAGATCGCGCGCGCGCCAGCGAAGAAATCTTTGCGTTCCGTCCACCATTGGCTCGTCCCGAAGATTATGACTCTGCCAACCGGGTCCGGCTCCCGGCCGAATACAGTGCCTGGTTGGCGAGCAATCAGAATACCTCCGTCCCGCTTCTGCCATCGCGCGCTCATCGTCTGCGGATCTTACAGCCCGCGCCCGGCAGCTTCTATTTTCTGGATCCCGATATTCCTGCGAACGACCAGAGGCTGGTCTTGAGCGCCGAATCAAGTGGATCGCTTGAGTGGAAATCCGCCTCGCTGGACTGCCGCGTGGAAGGCGACAAGGTAACTGTCATGCTCCGGGAAGGTCGGCACGAAATCATTGCGCGAGACAAAACGACGGGCGAAACCGCCTCAACCTGGATCGATGTGCAGCCGTGGTAACGGACGGATGTGCAGCGGAGGTAGGGCGTGTCGCTCCGCGACCGCCGGGTCGCGAGATTTGATTGGATCTGGCTTGGCCCCAAACCCTGACCCCAAGAAATTATTGTGTTGTTAGCAATATCATCAGGCCTAACGGAGCGATGGCTCGTCGATGCTTCGGCGGTCGCGGAGCGACCCGCCCTACCTGCCACGGCATAACGCGATAAAAAGTTTACGGACCGGCCAACTCGTTTCAAAGCGGCTCGATTTTCCTCGCCCCATCTAGCGCGAATTGCTTAACTGGCGACAGCAGACTTGTTCTTCCCAATCCCCCGCCCGGCCAAGGTAAATCAACGAAAGTGAGAATTTGCGCATCTTTCAGCACGATTGGGGCGCACGTTGCTTTCGAAGAACGTTTTGTCCGGCTTTTACGATCGCCGGCTTAGGTTAACCAAGAGCCAAACGGTCGTAGCTGGGAATAAAAGTTAATTAGTAACGTTCCTAGTAATAAGGATCGGCTGCGAGCCTGAACCTGATGGAACCGGCTCATAGTATCCCGCGTTAAAGTCAAAACCGAAAAATCGAACCGAAAAATCAGCAATGATCAAACCATCAAAAGCAGTTGTTGCCGGTGCAGCTATCGCCGGACTTCTTACCGGATCTGTAGCCGCTCGTGCTTACGCCGCGAGCACCGCTCCAACCAAGGCAGGCGTTGCCATCCAAACGCTGGAAGCGGAAAAGGGCAAGCACTCTTGTAAAGGCAAGAACGACTGTAAGGGACAGGGCGGCTGCAAGACTGGCGACAACAGTTGCAAGGGCAAAAACTCTTGCAAGGGCAAAGGTGGCTGCGCTACCGACGGCAGTAAACCACAAGCGAAGTAGTACCCTAATCTAAGAGGTTCCCCTGGTGACTAATCTCGTCCAGGGGAACCTCCGTTTCCGCCTGGGAAACGTTTCCCTCTGTCGGGCTTCGTCGTTCTCGAAAAGGCGGTTTATTCCTTAAGACAACTGTGAGTAAACGCGAATTAAGAGACTGTATTCGTGTGAATTCGCGTCGATTCGTGGTTGCACAATTTCCCGACTCTTGGCCGATGTTGTGCGCTTCGGTTTGGCCCGAATCTTCCAATTCGTTTGGAATGGGCTGGCGCGGTGGTGGCTCTACCGAGTGTCTGAAAACCAAACAGCTAACATGAATACCTTTGCTGAATCTGTGGGCGAGAAATATCGCCTGCTTGTCTCTTGGCTCAACTATTTGCAGTCACCATTTCTCTTGTTAGTCAGACTCTATTTCTTCTGGCAGTTGTTTCAGACCGGCCAGGGCAAGTTGTCTAACCTCGGGAAGGTCTCCGAATATTTTGCCAGCCTGAACATCCCTTTTCCGGCGGTTAATGCCCTTATCATTGGTTTATTTGAAACCTTCGGCAGCTTACTCTTGATTATCGGCCTAGCTTCCCGGTTGACTGCTATTCCGATCGTATTCCTGTTAGTTATCGCCTACCTGGCAGGTGACTTCGAAGCCGTGAGTAAGATATTTAGCGATCCGGATAAATTTGTGAAAGCGGATCCCTTTCCTTTTCTACTCAGCGCAGCGATCATCCTAATATTTGGACCCGGAAAAATCTCGCTCGATGCTGCCATCGCGAAATGGGTCGGTAAAAAGTCCGACTCGTAGCCGAGCGATCGGGCAAACGCAAATGCCAACGCTGGTCAAAACAGAACGAACACCGCCCGAAGAGTGGTCATCTCATCGGGCTCGAGCTTCCTCGAAATGGATGGTGCCATTTATTGCTTTGGAATGGGTCTGGGAGTGGGTGGCATACTGGCTCAGCGGCTGGGCGTTCCTGGAAGTGCTCGAATACGTTGAGCGCTTCGGAATATTGGTGGCGATCATTTTTTACTTTGTCGATAGCGGTAATCGGACCAAGCAACGACATTATCAAGCGTGGCAGGTGATCAACACCGCTCAAGGCAAGGGGAGGAGCAGCGGCGGTCGGGTGGAAGCATTAGAAGAACTTCTTGAAGATAAGGTCTCTCTGGTGGGAGTTGATGTCAGCGACGCTTATCTGTTTGGAGTGCGACTCGACAAAGCACGATTGGATCGAAGCAATTTTCATGCGGTTGATGCCAGAGGCGGAAGCTTCCAGAAAGCGAAAATGGAATTTGCTAATCTCACTTCGGCTAACGTGCGAAGTGGCAACTTTTCCAAGGCGGATCTGAAAAATGCGGATTTTCAAGATGCAGATCTGATAGGAGCCAATTTCTCCGAAGCAGATCTGGGCGAAGCGGATCTCAGCCGAACAGATCTTCGCGACACTGACTTAAGCCGGGCGAAATGGAAAGAAATTCGCGGTATTAAATTGGCCAACATTTATGGTGTCCGCAACGCTCCAGAAGGTTTCATCGACTGGGCGCTGAGCCAGGGCGCTGTTGCCATTCAAACCGATGACGACTGGTATGCTAAGCTCAATAAGGAGCCGGCTGAAGCTCAGTAATTCAGTAGGGATGCGCTCCCGAAGTCGGGAGCGCATCCCTACCGAAATCATCCAGGAATAATCCGTATAGTTCCGGCATCCTAATGCGGGGAGATTTTTTCTTTAGGTAAAATCAACGAGCAATTCGATAACGATTTATGCCAGCAAATCCATTCAACGCTCACACCGAGTACGGTATCGGCATCGGCCTGCGGGTACCACATTATCGCCATATCTTAGCAAACAAACCGGTGGTAGACTGGTTCGAGATCATTTCAGAAAACTTTATGGTCGATGGTGGTCGACCGCTCGAAGTGCTTGACCAGATCCTGGAACAATACCGAGTCGTCCAACATGGAGTAGCAATCTACTTCGGTTCGGCCGACAAGTTTGATCGTGAACACCTCCGGCGGCTGAAACGATTGGTCAAATACACTCAGACTCCCTGGCTTTCGGATCATCTTTGCTGGGGAAGCGTGGACGGGCGCTACACCCACGATTTGTTGCCGATGCCCTATACCTTTGCGGTGGCACGGCATACGGCTCAAAAAATCCGCGAGGCGCGCGATTATCTCGAGGTGCCGATCTGTGTCGAGAATGTGAGCAGTTACGCCGAGTATCACGTTTCGGAAATGACCGAATGGGAGTTTCTTAGCGAAGTCGTGGAGCAAGCAGACTGCGGAATCCTGCTGGACGTAAATAATATCTACGTATCTTCTCAGAATCACAATTTCGATCCTTATGATTACCTAAATAATGTTCCTCACTCCCGAGTGGGACAAATTCATATAGCGGGTCATTCGAAGTTTGAGAAATACATCCTCGACACGCACGATCACCCGGTCTTGGAGCCCGTCTGGAAAATGTACGCTCACGCGATCAACCTTTGCGGTAACACGGCCACTCTTTTGGAGTGGGACGACCGAATTCCATCATTCGAGGAAGTGCACAATGAAGCGCTCAAAGCCAACCAATTCAGAGACAACATCGTCGCCAGTTCCCAAACAAATAAATAGTCGGGAAGAATTGCTCGAAATGCAGCGGGCGATGGCCGGCGCTCTCTTTCGGCCATTGACCAATGACTGGAACATGCAGAGCAAATGGAATGACGGCCGTCCAATGGAGCAGTTCGCTGCCGAATTCATCAAACCAAACGACCGCCTGAGCTCTTTCGATCGGCTAGAGATCTATAATCGACAATATTGGTTTCGGATTCTTGATTGCCTTTACGACGACTATCCCGGGCTCCTCGCCGTAGTCGGGGAAGAACAATTTTTGAAACTGGCAACTGCCTACCTGACAAAATATCAGTCTGATTCCTACACGCTGCGCAATCTGGGGGACCGCTTGGAGAAATTCCTGCTAGACGAGCCCCACTGGACCGAACCCCACCAAGCGCTAGCCATCGATATGGTGCGCTTTGAATGGGCGCAAGTGGTTGCCTTCGATGGTCCGGCAAAACCGGTAGTTACGCCAGATGACTTAATTGATACTCCGCCTGACAAATTGCGCCTGGGCTTGCAGCCTTATTTATCGATTCTTAAACTCGATTATCCGGTAGACGATTTCCTGATTGCCGTGAAAAAGGACGCTGACTCCTTGCGAGGCGAAGCCAGCAACGCCATGAATTCTGCTCCCTCCGCCCATCGCGAATCGACGCAGATTCCGCTGCCCCAGCCCGAAGTTACCTATCTGGCGGTTCACCGGTTTGACAACATGCTTTATTTCAAGCGCCTCGAACCGGAAGGCCACATCATATTAGAAGCCCTCGCGGCTGGATCCACCTTAGAGGCTGCCTGTGTCCAAGCAGTCGAACGAAGCACCCGCACAAACCCGGATTGGCAAGCGCTCATCAAGGAGTGGTTCGACAATTGGGCAGCATTAGGTTGGTTCTGCCGCCGGTAGAGCCGGCGCGACCCCTAGGACGTTATGAACGAACGGCTCAAGCTCATTTCCGGGAAAGAGCATTTAGTGCTCCGTCCGATCGATGGTCAGGAAACGCTGGCCGGCGCTACGGAGGCTTTCAGATATATTGATTCCAATTTCGAGCATTGGAACTGCGATGTGCCCGGGCGACCGACCAAAGAGACCCCAGTGCAAGTCTATGAAATGGTCGGCGACAGCACCTTTCAGGAAATGTTTGGTGGTTTTGGCGTGGCGCTCGACCGTCTTGCCCTCACCCAAGCGCAGGTCAAGCAATTTGTGCAGCGTTATCCCGGCTGGCTGAAAAAAGGCGGTAACGGCACCTTTTTTCTGTTCAACGCCGGCGATGAATTTTTCGTCGCCGCAATGTATCTGTTCTCGGATGGTCGTCTTGGCGCACGGGTGCGTCGCCTTACCCTTGAGCGCGTTTTCCGGGCAAAGAAGCGTCATCGGCTGGTGCTAAAATCGCTCACGGAAGCGCTCCGCACCGATCGATTCGAGCTACGTTGTCTCCGGCCAAAATAGGTTTCAACGCCGGTCGCAGCGCCAACGGAAATGAGGACCTGGCAAGGAGACTAGTCAGTTCTCGTATTTGTCGTGATAGCGCACCCACGCTTGCGTAAATTCCAACTGATTTTCGTCCCGCCCTTTCGGGACCAAATCAAGATAATGATAGGCTGTATTCAGCATATCTATCCCGCGAGAATAAGACGAGTACGTGTGGAATACATTTCCATGTTCATCCTTGTAGAAAACGCTAACTCCCGGCAATTCTGACGAATCGGTTTTACGCCTGCCGTAATTGTAATAAACCTCTTTCTCCAGCGCTTCTGGCGTAAACGATACGTGATAATCGTAGTTGAAACCGTTGTCGTAGGAAGACATCCATTTGAAGCTCCACCCCATCCGCTTCTGGAATGCTTCCAGCTTTGCTAATGGAGCACGGGAAATGGCAACCATCGTCACATCGCGATGATTCAAATGCACGCCGATACCGTTAAAATTGTCGGCCCAAAAGGAACAGGACGGGCAACCTTCCTCCCATTCTGGGTCAAACATGAAATGATAAACGACCAGTTGGCTTCTTCCATCAAAGAGGTCGGCGAGAGTCTCTTTTCCCGCTGGACCATCAAAGGTGTATTCCTGCTCAACCTTGGTCCAGGGCAGTTCCCTTCGCTGCTGGCTCAACTGATCCCGCAACCGCGTGAAGTCTTTCTCTTTCGCCAAAAGACTCTGGCGAGCTCTGACCCACTCGGTTTGGGAGACTACTTCATGATTTTCTCGGCGTATTGCGACCATACGTTTCTTGTTTCGTTAGGGGTTTAATGAAGTTTCGTGGTGATTCTCGACGAATCGGATAGGAGCGATCTGCAACCATAGATCACGG
>Ga0070698_100008907_pt1 | contig 10789 bp, 9 predicted proteins | sample KBSK1502metaG_FD_65477 | JGI IMG/M metagenome (GOLD analysis project Ga0070698, IMG submission 65477) | Corn, switchgrass and miscanthus rhizosphere microbial communities from Kellogg Biological Station, Michigan, USA - KBS K1-50-2 metaG | ecosystem: Host-associated > Plants > Roots >...
GATTGATATACGAAGCCATATCATCCTCCTTTAGGAATTAGCTTGCATATCAATGAACGCAACTTAAAACAAAATTTAATCATAGACTCTTAAATAAAAAAAAGACCATCCTTATGATGGATGATCTGTGAGTACCTTGGCTGCAAATTTACGGGATCACCAACACCTGTCCCACGCTGATGTTGTTGATGTTCGTAATATTATTGGCAGAAGCAATAGCTGCCACAGTGGTTCCATATTTGATGGCAATCACTGTCAAACTTTCGCCAGACTTCACTGTGTGAGTACGCGGGGATAGAGAACCACCATTGTCTTCTGATGGTATCGCAACTGCAACAGGGACTGTTAATTGATCGCCTGTTTTGAGAAGCTGCGGGTTTGCACTAACGAGTTCGCGGACTGTCACGCCATACTTATTGGCAATGGATTCAAAGGTATCACCTGCGGCAACTGGATGTTTTTTAGGGGTGGGCTGTGGCTCAGTTTGTGCGCCCGCGAACTTATACAATTCCTCCAGTGAGCCGTTGAATACGTTCAGATCCACCCTGGCATTGATACCATTGACGCGGCCTTTGTCACTGTATTGCCAGAACATCCATTTGAACCAGCCACGCGGAAGCGGGGGCTGCGTGCCAGGAATATATTGACTGGGATATTGTGCAAGCCAAAGCGGATAATCCTTTGCCCAGGATGGAGGTCCGCCACCCGCTTCAGAAAAATAATCCTGCAGGAAGTATTGGCGGGAATAAATGATCGGCTTTCTGCCAAAGGCGGTTTCAACGAGATCCAGCCAGGCCTTCGCGCGCTCGATAATCTTATCCTTTGTCTGACCATCATTGGTTTCAAGATCCAGCACGGGTGGCAGTTCGCCGTTATCAGCCATCGACTGTACATAATCAATGAACCTGGTGGCCTGCTTTTTTGGATCAATATTACAACGAAAGAAATGATACGCTCCCCGCAAGAGTCCGGCAGATTTCGCGCCGCGCCAGTTATCGTCGAAGGTGGGGTCTGAATAAGAACTCCCTTCACTGGCCTTTGCAAAAACAAAGCGTTGACCGGCGGCACGCACCTTGGGCCAGTCGATGCCTGCATTCCAATAGGAAACGTCAATACCTGGAACTGTAGCCATATCGCTTCTCCTTGTTCTAAACTCCATTGGACTACGGGCACAATATTCGGCAAGGTTAGCACAATTCGTCAGCAAAATCAACTACTGTGAAAAATTGGATATTAATTTTTATCTACCCTTGCTTCAGGCTTTATGGTATAAAAATCCTATCCCTGCTGTGCACGTGATGTTGCATATCCCGTTTTGAGCCAACATCTACTAAAAGGGTCTCTAACTCCATTAAAGAAATAACGCGATAGGCCTGAGCCAAGGCGGCGTTTCTGGGTAGGGACCCACCTGCGAAAGCAGGTTCAAAACTCGGCAGCACACGGCATTGGCGGGGAATCGAATATAAAGGACCCTAAGGGTTTTGAAAACTCTTAGGGTCTAATTGTTTAAGGAGATTGATGTATTGCAATGGCTGCGCGCAACCCGGATTCAAACGCGCCCTGGATCCATGCGTGATACAGCGACGCATGTTCGCCTGCAAAATGGATCCTTCCCTCTGGCTTTACAATCTCTTCATGAAGTAAAGTTTGCTGACCCGGATCAAACAAAGCAAATGCACCGCCTGCGAATGGATCATCATGCCACATGTGAGAAGCACCCGTTTCGAATTCATCCCGGATCTGCGGATGGATCATGGCAACGTTTTCCAACGCCTGCTCTATGCGTTCATGCGGTAATAATGAACCCCAGCGTTGCGCGTCTTCGGACCATGTATAACTGACGAGCAAAATGCCGCGGCCCGTCTCTTTGCCATAGTCTGTGTAATATAAATTTCGGATCGCGAGATCGGTGACTGTTCCACCGCCAAAGATGCCTTCATCCGTTTCCCAGAATCGACGCCGCGTTTGAAAGAATATTTTTGCAGAGGCATCATAGTGTAACTGTCTGATGGCACGTTGCTTTGGGCGCGAGAACGGTTTCAACACTTCCACATGGCGTAATACGGGGAACGGCACTGTAATGATGGCATAATCACCGCGTGCTTCAAAGCGACCAGAGCGCGTCTGATAATGAATAATAACCTCATCGGGAGTCTGATCCATGGCGATCATCCTGGCGCCGTAACGGATGCGGGATCCCAGCTCAGGAAGGAATGCATGCGGAAGATGATCCGCCCCGCCCACGATCTGGCACATATTTGTATAGTAGTTGCCGCCATCTTCACGAAATAATTCAAGGAAGGATGAATTCATCATCGCTTCCTGATTGTTCAGCAGACCGAACATTTCAATCATGCCTTCAGACCAGCCTTTGAGTTCCAGAAACTCGCGCACGGAATACTGGTCATATTCGCGATTGATCTGCTCCCAACCTGCCTCGCCTTCTTTCTCCACTTTTTCGACCAGAGGCCTAATAGTCTCCTCCCAATAGTGACCGGAAATTTTTCCCTTCTCCACTTCAGCCATTTGAAACCCCATGAGTTCAGGGTTGGCCAGTATTTCTGCCATACGGTGCTTGATGCCACCTACATGCACATAGGCTTGCGGGTTGCCCATTGCAAAATCAGATGTTTGCAATCCGAATTTTTCGACGTAAGCCATTGTCAATGCGTGCGCGCGTGGAATGCGCATTGCGCCAGCTTCACCGTAGAGTCCTCGTGCAAAGGGTTCTCGCAATGTATAGACCCGGCCACCCACTCGTTGCTGGGCTTCGAGGATCAAAGGTTCATGTCCAGCCTGAAGTAATTCGTATCCTGCTGAAAGCCCCGCGAGGCCCGCACCCACAATGATCACCTTCTTTGGCCTCGTACCGTCAAATTTACTGGCTATCCCGTGTTTTACAACGTCTACATAATCTGGAATGGAATGTTCAAATCTCATGAAAGCCTCCAAAATCAAGACGCAACTTATCGAAAATCGATACAATATTCAATCACCAATTTTGTACTTGACTAAGCAAGTTCATAAGTGTAGAATCGCTGCCATTACGAAGTACAGCATAAATATTTATTCTCAATGTTGAAAAATCAACTTGCAATTTATTCCGGGAGGTTTAGTAAATAACGAGATAAGCGGTAACAACTGAATTACGGAGAATTAGCGGCTGGGTCCTTCAAAACAGGATCACGAGGTGGAGGTTCCCCCGTGCGAACGGGATGTTAATCCCTCACCCATCCTCTCCCGAAGGGAGAGGGGTGAAGTGGATGCCTCTGGAGTTCGTCACACACTCCCTTCCAAAAAAAGTGCAGGGCAACAAGTTTAAAAAAACGCTGTTGCCCGTGTCGAAAACCAGACGGTAACGGCTGGGACAAGACAAGTGCGGTGATACAGGTGTATTCCATCTGTTTGTTTGGAAGGCTGTCTTTTTTAATGCGAAATCATTTAACAGGCATGCCCACGCATGCTTGTTTTTGTTTGCCCCTCATCCCCTGCCCTGACCCCGCTAGGGGAAGGGAGTCCCCTCTCCCATTGGGAGAGGGTTAGGGCGAGGGAGAGCAAGAATCGGGTCGGCATGAACGGCAGATGTTCATAGAATAGATGAAAAGGAGAAACTATGAACACAAAAACTGATCTCAAACAAAGTTCTGAAGATTACCTGCGCATTGAGCAGGCGATCCTGTACCTTGAAAATCATTATAAAGACCAGCCGGGCCTTGAAGATGTGGCGGCAAATATCGGGTTGAGCGAATACCACTTTCAGCGATTGTTCACACGTTGGGCGGGAGTCAGCCCCAAGCGATTCCTGCAATTTCTGACGAAGGAAGGCGCAAAGGATTTGCTGGACCGATCGGATAATCTACTCGATACCACGCACCAGGTCGGACTTTCGAGTCTGGGCCGGCTTCACGATCTTTTCGTCTCCACTGAGGCCGTTTCACCGGGCGAATACAAATCCCACGGCCTAGGCGTGACCATTCGCTATGGGATCCACCCCACGCCATTTGGCAAATGTCTCATTGGGCTGACGGAGCGCGGCATCTGTCACCTTGGGTTCGTGCAAGCCAGCGAAGGTGATGCGATCGACAATCTCGTGACAGACTGGAAGCACGCAACAATGATCGAGGACTATCACGCCACAGCATCCCTAATTGCGCCCATATTTGATCTACGGTATGGTGGCCGTGGCAAGCCGCTAAACTTACACCTGCGTGGCACGAACTTCCAGTTGAAAGTCTGGGAAGCATTGCTGCAAGTACCAACTGGAGCGGTGACCACCTATGAAGCAATCGCGATGCGCGTGGGACAACCTCATGCCGCGCGCGCCGTTGGCAGCGCTGTTGGGCACAACCCGATCGCGGTGCTGATCCCATGTCACCGTGTGATACGCAAGGTTGGTGAGTTTGGGAATTATCGCTATGGCGAGTTGCGGAAGAAGGCTTTGCTGGCTCGTGAATATGTCATTACGAGCCCCGAGCCCTAAACGGCGAGTGGACGAAGCAATCTCCTCATAGTTGAGAAACCCTCACAAAATTCGGAGATTGCTTCGTCCGCCGCGAAGCGGCTCTCTCGCAATGACATGATGGAGACAAATGAAAACAAAAATTTGGATTGCGTTATTAGCTTTATATATCGTCTGGGGTTCGACCTATCTTGCGATTCGATTCGCAGTTGATACCATTCCGCCGTTCCTGCAAGCGGGCTTGCGATTTCTCATCTCGGGCTTAATACTGGTGATCTGGCGCCGCGCGGCCGGTGATGAAATGCCGTCACTGAAACAATGGAGATCACTGGCGATCGTTGGCACTTTACTTTTGCTCGGTGGGAACGGGTTGGTTTCTTTCGCTGAACAACGCATTGCATCTGGAGTTGCTGCTCTGATCATTGGAACAGTTCCACTTTGGCTGGTGCTGATCGAAGCGATTCGCCCGGGTGGCGTGAGACCTTCGTGGCGCGCGCTCATCGGATTGATCGTTGGCTTCGGAGGTATTTACCTGCTGATCGGGCCATCCGAATTGACAGGTAAATTTCAATTCGACATTTTAGGGACATTGACCCTAATCACCGCCGCCTTCCTGTGGTCGCTTGGCTCGATTTACAGCCGAAGCGCTGAGTTGCCAAAATCTGCATTAATGACGACGGGCGCGGAAATGCTGGCAGGTAGCATCCCGATATTTATCGTGAGTATCCTGTTTGGCGAATTAAAGTCATTCAGCTTCGCGCAGGTTTCGGGCCAATCGTGGCTTGCGTTACTGTACCTCATCACCTTCGGTTCGATGGTTGGGTTCGTGGCTTATATCTGGTTATTGCAGAACGCACCCGTTTCGCTTGTGGCTACCTATGCATATGTCAATCCACTGGTAGCCGTTCTGCTGGGCAGCTGGTTCGCACAAGAGTCGCTCACCGCGCGGACTCTTTTTGCCGCGGGAATCATTATCGGCTCAGTGGTATTTATCAATAGCGCGCGGCAGGTCAAGGTCAAGACGGAACCGCTGCGGGCCGTCCCCAACGGCGATGACTAGAATCATATCCAATGTCCTTCGTCTGCGAATCTCGACGCTCCGCTCGCATAGTCCCGACACTTGCACCGCACTCCCACTCCACTGCGCTACAGGGACTTCGTGCGTTCAGCGCAGGGCAGGTGTGTTTCTCGGGAGGACGAATTAAGTCCAATATCTGCATCAGGCAGTTGGAAATTTATTTTTTCGAAAGGAGTAAGTAAAAATGGACGATAAGGATTTGATCAAACGTGTAAAGGAAGATGGGGTGAAGTTTTTCTCATTGCAGTTCACCGATGTGACCGGGACGGTGAAGAGCGTGGATATGCCCATCAGCGGGCTGGAAGGCGTGCTCGAGGATGGCATGTGGTTCGATGGTTCGTCGGTGGAGGGTTTCGCACGTATTCAGGAAAGTGATATGCATCTGCGGCTCGACCCCGATACATATGCGGTTCTACCCTGGGGTTCACCTGAGCGGCGACGTGCGCGCATCTTCTGCGATATCTTCACGCCGGATGGCAAGCCGTTCGAAGGTGACCCACGCGGTGTGTTGAAACGCCTGATGGCAAAAGTGGCCGACCGCGGCTGGACGTATAACATCGGGCCAGAACCTGAATTCTTCCTCTTCAAAGGCACGGACGGTCGCGGTGTTCACCCAGTGCCCCACGATGTGGGCGGATATTTCGATTTCTCCGCGTTCGATGAGGCAGCCCGCGTCCGCACTGAGCTAATGGATTCATTACGCTCGATGGGGCTCGAAGTGGAAGTGGGCCATCACGAGGTGGCCCTTGGCCAGCACGAAATTGATTTTCGCTTTACGGATGCAGTGCGCGCTGCAGACAATGTGCTGACCTTGAAGTACACAGTCAAAGCGATCGCCGCGCAGCACGGACTGACCGCCTCTTTCATGCCCAAGCCTGTATTCGGCATCAATGGCTCTGGCATGCATTGTCATCAGAGTCTCTTCGACAAAAAAGGCGACAACCTGTTCTTCGACGCCAACGATGAATACCATCTCTCGGAGGTTGGTTACTCGTTCATCGCCGGGCAGCTCAAACACGCACGCGGACTCGCGGCGCTGGTGGCACCGACGGTCAACTCATACAAGCGGCTTGTGCCGGGATACGAAGCGCCTGTATACATTGGCTGGGCACAGCTCAACCGTTCGGCATTGATCCGCATCCCGCGCTACACAGAGGGACGTAACAAATCGATGCGCGCCGAACTGCGCTTCCCCGATCCGTCATCGAATCCATATCTGGCCTTCGCTGGTATGCTCGCCGCCGCGCTGGATGGTATTGAGAATAAGATCACTCCTCCGAAGCCGCTCAACAACGTCAACCTGTATCATCTGGATGCGAAGGAACGCAAAAAACTTGGCGTCGGTGAATTGCCTGGCTCCCTGGCAGATGCGCTCAACGAACTTGATAAAGACACCGTGCTAAAGGACGCGCTTGGTCCCGTGATCTATGAAGCCTTCACCCGCGCGAAGTGGGAAGAATGGGATGATTATCGTATTCATGTGACGGATTATGAGATCGAGAGGTATTTGGAAACCGCGTAGTTTTTGTGGTTAGCAAATAGCTGTTAGCTTTTAGCAATTAGTGAGACCTCCAAGGGATAAATCCTTCGGAGGTCTTGTCATATAATGGAACGAGAGATTGAACGTTTCTTTGTGCTGGATGTAGATGAAATTAAATTTCCCTGCTTTCGTTCTCGCTATGCTATTGGTTACAAGCACTGTTTCCTGCACACCTGACTTAGATTCCCCGCAAAGCCAGCCTATTTCACTTGCATCCTTTACCAAAAATTATGTCGATGTATCCATTTACCTTGAAAGCGACTCAGGAGGGAATTATTCGTTATCCGCGACGTTTACACCTCCTGATGGCTATCACTTGTACAGCAAGGACATTCCTCTTGGTGGTGTGGATGGACTTGGCCGCCCTACTCTGCTTGAACTCACAAACGAAAGCCGTATAAAAGTCAATGGCGAATTGACTGAAAGCCTGAAGGCACAGGAACCAAATTTTGAGCCGAAAGAGCTGCTTGTCTATCCGCCTGGTGCGGTAACATTGAGCCTGCCTGTCGAACTCCCATCTGGCAACGATTGGGTGGACGATGAAATCAAAATCACTTACATGGCATGTAGTGCCAGCCAATGTAAACCACCAGTGATAGGAAAGATCGTGTTGATTCACATCCCAGGTGCGGACGTTTTTAACAATAATCAATGGAAGGGAAACTAAAAATGAACAAGAAGATTATGCTGGCCCTCATAACAATTGTCCTGATGTCTTGTAATTTCCTGTTCCCTGCAGATAAAACGCCAGTTCAAGATCCTGGTCTCGCAGACCTGACACAATCTGCATCTCAACACGATGAGAACTCAACATCTACATTATTGGGATTTACGGTCGTACGCTTGCATCCCGAAGATGGCGATCTGCAAACCATGCTTGCGAATGAGGCACAAAAAGCTGAGGCGCTGGTACAAATACCTATCGTCGAATTTGACGCGACATGGTGTCCACCTTGCATTGCCATTGACAAGGCTATCGAATCTCAGAACGAATTAATGCTCAAGGCCTATGCTGACACCTACATTATCAAACTGGATGTTGATGAGTGGGGCTGGGATAATGGGGGCTTCCAGGATTTCCGATTCGACGGCATCCCGGTCTATTTCAAGCTGGATTCACAAGGTCACCAAACGGGAGAAGTTATTGATGGCGGCGCGTGGAGAGAGGATATTCCCGAAAACATCGCACCTGTCATGGACGCGTTTTTTCATGATGAACAATAAGCCAGAATCGCGAAATGGGAAGAGTGGGATGAGTTCCGCCCGCGCGTGAGCGATTATGAGATCAAGAGATATTTGGAAACGGCGTGACCTTAGTAAATAGTAAATGGTAAGTGGGGATTAGAGAATTAGAGAGTTGCCCCCAGAGGTAGAAACCTTTGGGGTCTTTTATTTAGATTTATTGCACCTATAATGCATGCAGTCATAATAAAATATTATGTGCAAACGATATATAATTGCTTGATCCGCATGACTAAAGACATCTTGATCTCCTACTCCCGCCGCGATCAGGAATTCATCACGTGCCTTGCAGGCGGCTTGAATGCGCGGTCTGTTGAATTTGCTATAATTAAAGCATGGATAAGATAAAAGTCTCTATTCCCCCCAAAAAACTAGCCGAATTATGCGAGCGATACCACATTCGCAGACTGGCTTTCTTTGGTTCGGTCTTGCGAGATGATTTCGACCCAACAAGCGACGTGGATGTACTTGTGGAGTTTGAAGAAGGTCACACGCCGGGGCTTGGCTTTATCGATATTCAGGATGACCTTTCCAAATTACTGGGTGGGCGCGAAGTAGATCTTGTTACGCCAAAGTTTCTCAATCACCGTATCAAAGACCGCGTACTCATGGAAGCAAGAGTGGCTTATGGCGCGTAATGGCGACAAAGATATCTTCATCTCCTACTCCCGCCGCGATCAGGAATTCGTCACACGTCTTGCAGGCGACTTGAATGCTCAGGTCGCCGGTGTGTGGTTCGACCAGTCCACGATTCAACTGGGGCAAAAGTGGCACGACGAGATCATGGAAGGCATCCGTGAGTGTAAAGCCTTTGTATTAGTCTTATCGCCTGATGCGGCTGAATCAAAGTACGTGCGCGAAGAGGTCAACAAGGCGCTGGAGCTTGGCAAGACGATCTTCCCCATCCTTTATCGCTCTGGGAAATGGACAGGCGAATTTGAATCGCTGGTGAAAGAAGTCCAAACGCTGGACCTGCGCTCAGGCAGTTATACAGATAACTTTCAAAAGCTGGTGGATGGTCTCATCGAGGCAGGCGCGGCGAAAGCAACCGGAGAAAGACCATTTCTTCGTCAGACTACACAAACCAGCATGAGTGTGGTGCTCAGCAAGATTCCTGGCTGGGCGTTTGCCTGGGGTCTCGGCTGGTTGGTCTTTTGGTTGGTCATAATTGTGTTTCTCTTTTTTCTGGTCAACAGCCAGGGTGACATGGGCAGAGACGACCTTGTTGCTTTTATTCTGATTCTTATTGGCGGCGGCATCGGAGGTTTTGCTGGGGGTTTGCTTGCAGGTCTCTTTACCATGCTGGCACTGCGGCCAAACGCGCCCAGCATCTCATGGAAACATATGTCCCCAACCATTCGCATTTGGGGTATCAGTGGTCCGCTAGGGATGATCGTCTCAGGTTTGATCACATCCGTTCTGATTGCCATTGGTGCCATCAGCGTGCAAAGCGCAGACCCGGATTGCAGTGCTGGCTTGGGTGACTGCGTAGGACAAATCATTGGCTCTGCGATTGGAGAAGCAATCGCCCTCGTCATTTTCGTAGGGATAGTGTTCCTGCTCTTCGTTCTCGCCGCCTGGTTTCTCACGGGCCTGTTCGCGGGCAGGCTGGCAGTCCGTCATATCCGCCGGCTGGAGCCGGGCATTACAAATAGGCAAGCCTGGAGCGTTTCAACAGGCTGGGGCTGCGGAGCCATTCTCGCCGTGATCGTGATGACAATTGTAGTAGGGATTATTTCAAGCGCGTTGGGATTGAACTTTTAAGGGGACGGTCACTTTAAAAGTGACTGTCCCCTCAATTCATTTCCGAACCACAGCCAGCGAGTCTCGCAATACTATCTCAACCTGTTTTCTTAATCCAATGGGCTTAATGGAAACAACATTGATTCGCTCCGCTCCCACAAACTTTGCAAATCTTATCAATCCCTTCGCAAGCGCGTTCGCAAAATCAACATCCTTCACCGGCGCGTCGTCTTCGTGCCAAAAACCTTTGATGTCCAATGTCATCGTCGTGCGGTCAAGTTTTGGGTCAAGCCGCGCCACCAGGTCATCACCATATAAGATCGGCAGGACGTAATAGCCCCAGCGACGCTTATGTGCGGGAACATACACCTCCCAAACATAATCGAAATCAAATAACTTCTTCGCCCGTCCACGTGCACTCACAATATCCAGCGACGAAAGAAACGTGACTTCCTCCAGCGTAGTCGTTTCTCTTGGTTTCCAACTCTTCGGGATTTTTCCATTTTCAAGCGACTCAATCAACGTGAGGTCTTCCCCCAGCATCAGATATATCTCGCGTCCTCCATCAACTTGAACCTGCGCAAACATCCCAGACTCTACCCAGCCTTCTAGCAGACTCTTCATCTCTGCAGATGTGTAATTCTTGCGAAGATGATATTGCATATCGGTCTTCAAACTTCCTTCGCGCTTCAAGCCCATGAACGCCACATTTTTGCGCGCGAAGAAC
>Ga0070698_100008908_pt1 | contig 10789 bp, 11 predicted proteins | sample KBSK1502metaG_FD_65477 | JGI IMG/M metagenome (GOLD analysis project Ga0070698, IMG submission 65477) | Corn, switchgrass and miscanthus rhizosphere microbial communities from Kellogg Biological Station, Michigan, USA - KBS K1-50-2 metaG | ecosystem: Host-associated > Plants > Roots >...
TCCCTCGGTGTTCATCGTCACCGCGGGGGTGCTGACGCTGCTCGGGCTGTGGGTGATTGGCCTCGTCCGCGAACCGGTCTACAACCCACCCTGACCCTTCCCCCGAAGGGGGGATGGGCGCGCTCCGACCAGCCCGTCCGATGTCCTGGAACGCTTCATCGACATGTGGCGCCAGGTCGTGGTGACCTCGGGTGGTACTGCTGGCTGCGTGGTGGCCGGCGTCGCGGTCGACACGGTCGCCGACGAGGCGGGTCTGATTCAGCTTGTGCATGCGACGTTTCGGTCCCGGTCGGCCCTGCCCGCAAAGCAGCTCGAGGCAGTGGGTGTTCCCTCGCATCGAGCGACGCCGATCGCGGTGGCCACACTGGCTGGCATGGAGGGCGCGCTCATCCTGTGTCGGGCTGAGGGCAACGTCAGGCCACTCGACGCCGTTGCGGAGGAATTGGAGCGACTGTTGCCACCTGAGAGACCAGGGCGACGCAAAAGGCCGGTACACTCAAGCTGATGCCACTCCTCGAGCAATCCCTCGTGGACAGCGTGATCAAGCGCGCGTTGCGGTCCGGCGCGGATTTCGTGGAGCTTTTTGTGGAGCGCAAGCGCAACCAATCGATCAGCGTCGAAGAGAGCAAAGTGCAACGGGTCAGCTCGGGCAATGACCTTGGCGCCGGGTTGCGCATCATCCACCAGGGCACCGTGAGCTACGTCTACACCGAGGATCTCTCGGAAGACGGCTTGCTCAAGACCGCTGACCTGGCCGCGCAGATCGGGCGACGCGGGGGTGGGCGGTTTGCGTTCGGCGAGTTGAGCGGGACGCCGCGCAAGCCGCAGCGGATCGATGTGCCACCGGACACGGTCGGACCGGAGGCCAAGATCGAGCTGCTGCTGGAAGCGGACCAGGCAGCCCGAGGAGTGAGCGGCGCCATCAAACAGGTTGCGGTCGGCTATGGCCAGAGTGCGCAGGAGGTGCTGGTCGCCACCTCGGAAGGTATTCACCACGCCGATTCCCGCACTCGCGTCCGCCTGATGGTGCACGCTGTCGCCGAGCGCCATGGCGAGATCCAGACAGCGATGGAGGCGCCCGGCATGCAGCGCGGCTTCGAATTCTTCGACGACACATCGGCCGCCGAGTATGCTCGGGCCGCCGCCGAGCGCGCCGTCGCGCTACTCGATGCGGCGCCCGCGCCCGCCGGGCAGATGGCGGTCATCATCGGAAACGAGTTCGGCGGCGTCCTCTTTCACGAAGCGTGCGGGCACGGGCTCGAAGCGGACTTCGTGGGCAAGGGATCGACTGTCTTCACCGGCAGGATCGGCCAGGCGGTCGCGAGCCCCATCGTCACCGCCATCGACGACGGCACCATGCCCAGCCGCTGGGGGACGCTGGCCGTCGACGACGAGGGTGTGCCCACCCGCCGCAACGTTCTGATCCAGGACGGCGTCCTGGTCAGTTACATGTACGACCGGCTGCGAGCCGGTCAGCAAAACCACCCGGTCACCGGTAATGGCCGCCGCCAGTCCTACCAGCACCTGCCGATCCCTCGCATGACCAACACCTTCATCGCCGCCGGCGCGCACTCGGTGGAGGACATCATCGCCGCGACGCCGCGGGGACTGTACGCGAAGAAGCTCGGTGCGGGCCAGGTCGATGTCACGACCGGTGACTTCGTCTTCGCCGTCACCGAGGGCTACCTGATCGAGGGCGGCCGTATCGGCCGGCCGGTGCGCGGCGCCACGATCGTCGGCAACGGGCCGCGCGCCCTGCACAAGATCGACATGGTCGCCAACGACCTGAAGCTCGCCCCCGGCACGTGCGGCAAGGAAGGGCAGGGTGTTCCGGTCTCGGTCGGCCAGCCAACCATCCGCATTTCGGAGCTCACCGTCGGTGGCACCGGGGTGGTACCGGCCGGCGCCATGCGGCAGTGAACCCGATCGGCGAGAACGTTCTCGCCCGCTGCAAAGCGCACGGCGCGGAGGACGCCGAGGTGTATGTCTCTCGCGGAACCGAGTTCACGGTCCGGGTTTACAAAGGTGAGATCGAGTCGCTGGTCTCAGCGGAAAGCCGCGGCATCGGTCTTCGCACCTTTCGTGAACATCGCGTTGGCTTTTCCTACACCTCCGACTTCGAGCCTGCGGCTCTCGACAGCCTCGTCGATGAGGCACTCCTCAATGGCCGCTACAACCACGCCGATGAAGCGAACGTCCTGCCGGAACCCCGGCCGTTCGACGCGCTGGACGGGCTCGCGTCGCCGGCCCTCGCGGGGGTCGACCCGCAGCGGAAGATCGACTTCGCGCTCGAGATGGAGCGGCGCGCCACCTCGCTCGATGCGCGGGTCCGCCGGGTCAGCGATGCGATGTACAGCGACGGCAGCGGCCAGGTCGAGATCTACAACAGCCGCGGACTCGAGGCGTCGTTCGACCGGACCGTCGCGTACGGCGTGCTGGAGACGATTGCCGAACAAGACTCCGAAATGCAGTCCGGCTTTGCCTTCACCCACGGCCGTGACATGGACCAGCTGGACCTCGCCGGCGTGGTGAAAGAGGCGGTTGAGAATGCTGCCGGCCTGCTGGGGGCGCGGCCGGTGCCGACGGCGCACGTCCCGGTGGTGCTGCATCCGCACGCGGCGGCGATGATCCTTGGCGTGCTGGCCAGCTCTTTCAGTGCCGATGCCGTGATCAAACGGCGGTCGCTGCTGGCCGGCAAAGTCGGCGAGCAGGTGGCGGCGGGGATCGTCACCATCACCGACGACCCGCGCCTACCGGAAGGCCTGGCCAGCCGGCCGTTCGACGGCGAGGGTGTGCCGGCCGGCCGCAACGAGCTGATCGCGGCGGGCGTTCTCAAGGGCTATCTCCACAACACCTACACGGCGAGGCGCACCAACAGCCAGTCGACCGGAAGCGCGGTCCGCTCCTACAAGAGTGTGCCGGAGGTTGGCGTCTCGAACCTGGTGCTCAAACCGGGTGAGCTTTCGCGGGATGCGCTGCTGGCGCGCGTCAGCAACGGGCTGCACGTCTCGCAGCTCTCCGGCCTGAACACGGTCAACCCGGTCTCCGGTGAGTTTTCGCTGGGACTGACCGGGCACTGGATCGAGAAGGGCCAGCTGACCAGGCCGGTCAAGGAGCTGACTGTCGCGGGCAACGTCATCACACTGCTAAAGAAGGTGGTGGCGGTTGCCAGCGACCTCCGCTTCATGTTCGCGGGCGGCTTCTGCGGCAGCCCGACGGTCCTGATCGAGGAGCTACCCGTCGGAGGCCTGTAGCTGGCCGCTCGTAGAACGTCTCAAACGCTCGTATGGCACTAAAGCGCCACTCGCGTCGGGCGACGCCCGGCCTGATCCTCGCCCTGCTCTGGCTGGTTGGCATCAACCTGCGGACGGTGATCCTGAGCGTCCCCCCGACCCTGCCGGCGCTCCACCATGCGTTAGCGCTGTCCTACAGCGCGGGCGGGCTGCTGACATCGCTACCGGTGTTGATCATGGCGGTCGGCGCGATCCCGGGCGCGTACCTGGTGAGTCGGGTTGGGGCTCGCCAGGCGATAACCTATGGACTCGCCCTGCTCACCGTGGGCGCGGCGTTACGTGGCGCCTACCCGAGCGCTGCGGCCCTGTTCATCTTCACGGTCGTGCTGTCACTCGGGATCGCGGTCAGCCAACCGGCAGTGCCCAGCCTGGTGCAGGCCTGGCTGCCCGACCGCATCGGTCGTGGCATCGCCATCTACACGAACGGCATTTTCGTCGGTGAGGTCATCGCCGCCACCGTCACGCTTCCCTTCCTGGTCAACCCATTCGGTTGGCAGGGAGCGCTGGCCGCCTGGGCCCTGCCCGTCGGTGTGGCGCTGACGCTCTGGCTGGCGTTTACGCCGTCCACGAAGGCGACTGCTCAGATTGGCGCGGAATGGTTCCCCGACTGGCGGAGTGGCCGCATGCTACGAATCGGGCTGCTGCTGGGGGGCGCCAGTGTCGTGTATTTCGGCATGAATACCTGGATCCCCGACACCCTCGATGCCCGGCACGCCCACAATCTGATTCCCCTGACGCTCGGCGTGCTCAACGCGATGCAACTTCCTGTCAGTCTCTTGCTGGCATTGGTCGCGAACGCCTTAGTCGGACGGCGGTGGCCCTTGGTGCTCGCCGGGCTGGGGTCGAGTCTGGGGGTCACTGGCTACATCATGGCGCCGGTGGAGACGGCGCCGATCTGGGCCGGCCTCGCCGGGGCAGGAGCCAGCATGGGTTTCATTCTCAACCTGGGCCTACCCGCCCTGATGTCTCCCTCGGAGGTCGCGCGCACGACCGGCCTGATGTTGACCATCGGCTACGGCGCGGCGTTCTTCGGCCCTTCCCTCGGTGGTGTGGCCTGGGATTTGACCGGCCAGTTCCCATTTGCGTTGCTGCCAATGGCCCTGGGCTCGCTGGCCATGGTCGGGCTCGGTGCGACACTCCCTCGGCTGTCCGTCAGCCGGCCAGCGCGGCCGGCGGAATCCGCAGCAGTCCCGTAATGGCACCCATTCCGCTGAGAACGTCGGCGCGATCGATGGCGTCCCGCTCCGCCCGCAACGCGCGGGCCATCGCGATCACCTGAGCGCTGAACGTCACGTAGCTCGTCAGGATGCTGCCGCGGACCGGGTGGAGCCGTTCCTGCGTGACTTCCGCTTCCACGGCGCCGAGCAGGCGGCCGGCGCGGCGCAGCGTCGGATAGGCGTTGTCGCGCGTCAGCTTGATTTTGCGCAACTGATGGAAATAGGCGATGTCCAGCTCTGCCGGCGCTCTCGTTTCCATGAAGTCTTCGGCGCCGGCCAGCAGCCGCCGGATGGCGCTATAGGCAGCATCGAGCCGGGCGCTACCGGTGCGCTCCTGAGTGTAGCCGTAGTGCCAGAGGATCACCGCATCGGCGAAGGAGAAGAACACGTTGCGATAGAGGGTGTCCCCGGTCAGCGTCGACATGAGGGCGTTGCGCAGGCCGGCCTTCGCCTGCTTCAAGAGGGGCCGCTCGAAGAGGTCATCGACCAGGCCGGCCCATTGCGGTCGCGCCGCCTGGGAGGCGGTGGCCATCACCTGGAAGGCGGGGATGGACGGCAGTCCCTCGATCGCGGCGGCGATCACCGTCGATTCGCGGCCACCCAGCTCCAGCAACGCGGCCCGGGCGTCGGCGACCGCGGGATTGACCAGCGTGGGGCTCATCCGGCTTTCTCCATGACCGGCCACTGCACGCGGGAGCCGAGTCGTTCCAGATAACGGATGTCGATGATTCGTTTGGGGGCCTCATAGTCCTCGCCGTTGAAGCCGTGGTAGTCGCTCCCGACGGTCATCAGCAGTCCATGCTGGCGGGCCAGCTCTTCGTAAATTGGGATCTGCGCCGGTTTGTGCCGGCGGGTGTAGACCTCCAGCCCATCGATCATGGGTAAGACCTCTTTCATCAAGTCCTGGTCAGGCACCAACCCGGGATGCGCGTGGACCGCCAGCCCGCCCGCCGCGTGGATGGCGTCGATCGCCTCCCGCGGCGAGGGGATCGGAGCGTAGAAATCGGCCGGCATGAAATCGACGGCCTTGCGCACGCTGTCCCAGGCGTCTCTCTCCGTCATCAACCCGTGCTGGAGAACGACCTTGAGGACGGCGCCGGGCATCACGGTGGGTTTGTAGGCGAAGGCCTCCAGACCCAGGTCGCTCGCGATCCCTTGCTCCCGCAGGACGCGGATCCACGCTTCCGTCTGTTTGCGGAACACGCCTTGCGTCCGCTGAAGGAGGGCGAGCAATGGGGGATGGTTCAGGTCGACCCCGTGGCCAAGGATGTGGCGAAACTGGTTGGGCGGATAGGTGGTGACCTCGACGGCGGGGACGTAGCCCAGGCCACGACGGTGGGCCACGGCGCGGGCGCGGCCCACCCCAAAGAAGGTGTCATGGTCGGTCAGCGCCATCACCCGAACCCCACGGTCGGCGGCCAGATTGGCAACCTCGTCGGGGTCGCGCCAGCCGTCACTCACCGTGGAATGCATGTGGAGGTCGGCCAGCACGGCCTAAGTTTACCGGGCACTTCCCAGGTCTCGGCCGCAGCTCGATTTCAAATAGTGACGGTTTTCTCGACTGTCCCCGTTGAGAACGAATAAGAGCCGTCGGCAACGTGTTTTCTTCAGGGGTGTATGGAGATGCTTGGAGAGCTAGAGCTGATTCGGTTGATCGAAGAGAACGAATACCCCGCGCGCCTGGTCTCGGCCGGCGTGGTCTGGGTCGAGTTGGAGATCACAGACACCAAGACCAACGCCGTTCGCCGGGAGCGGCTGTCCAAATCAGCCTTCGCCGATCTCATCCTGGACTGGCGGGAGCGGCGCACCCGCAACCTGCGCGAGCTGAGCCCCGCCCTGCGCAAGATAGGCATCGCTGCCTAGGTAGAGTCGCCGCGCCTAAGTCTGTCCGCTGGGCTCGAAGGTAGACGCGGCCGCCTCAAGGGGGGAAGCGACTTTTGGCCACAGCCAGATGCGCGGCGGAGGCTACGTCCCCTTCCTCCGCTCTTCTCTGAGAGGTCGACCGCGTCGCAAACCATCATAGGTCGGCCAACGATATAGGTGCGTCCCAAACGCCAATGGCTCCAGTCATCAGCTTGGCCATAGACCTTCGTCGCCAGCGTGAAAGGTCCGAACCTCCATTCCGGCGGGAACCACCTGTTCAGGCAGGTCCTCGAGCGACTCCCGTCGCATCCGGAGTTGGCCGCTAATCGCGACGGCCGAAGATACGGAGCAGGATCAGGAAGAGGTTGATGAAGTCGAGGTAGAGGCTGAGTGCCAGCAGGAGCGCATTGTTGTCGCCGGCCCGCTCGGCCTTGACCCGCCAGAAGTCGAAGAACGTCAGCCCGATGAAGACGACTCCGAGGAAGAGGCTGATCGCCAGCTGGCTGATCGGGAAGTGGAAGATCAAAGTCGCGAAGCTGACTACGATGCCGACGAGGAGGGCGCCCAAGAGGTAGCGACCCCAGGCCGCCATGTTGATGCTGGTCAGATAGACGACCGCCGCGGCGACGAGGAAGATGCCGACGGTGCCGAGCAGCGCGCTGCCCACAGCATCGGGTGCCGCGTGCAGGTAATAGGAAACGATCGGAGCGATGAAGAGGCCCTCGATCACCGAGAAGGCCGCAAAGAGGCCGACCGCGAGGCTCTGATTCTTGCTGTTCGTCGCCGCCTGGATCCCGAAGATCAAGCCGATGGCGACAATGAAGTAGAGCAACCACGGAATGTTCTGCGGGACCACGCCGGCGATCCAGAGGTAGATGCCGCCCGTGGTGAGGGCGAGCGAGAGGGCGAGCCACCCCATCACGCGGCTGAGCAGGGACCGCTCGACCTGGGTCTGGGTCTGGAGCATTTCGTGCGGCAACATCACCTTGAAGCTACCACAGAATGGCGCGTGCTACACTATCGCGTTTTCTTATACTGATACCGTCCTTGAGCGATTTGAGCCGGCTTGGATCGACGCTCGCCTGTGGAGTGGCAATGCTGCTGGCCGGCTGCGGGACGAGCGCCGGACCCTCGACGCCCACGCCGACGCCCGGCCGCCCCGGGCCGGCCATGGTGCAGATCGAAAATTCGATCCTGGCGCGCCCGCTGGCGGGGCTGCAACAGGCAAACATCGTCTACGAGTACCTGGCCGAGGGCGGCATCACGCGCATGACCGCGATCTACCTATCCCCGTTAGGAAGCCAGCGGATCGAACCGGTCCGCAGCGCCCGTCCGGTGACGATCCGGCTCTGGCACGCTTACCACGGCGTGCTCTTTTTCTCCGGCGCGAACATCAAGGTGCTGCAGGTGATCCAGGATCAGCACATCCCGGCTCTGACCGAGGGCAGCGATGGGGGCGCGTACTTTGCGCGCGATCCCAGCCGGCGAGCGCCGCACAACCTCTATACCGACGGCAACCGCCTCGCCCAGGGGGTCAGCAAGTACGCCCCACGCGTCACCTACGTGCTGCCGGCACCTGGCGAGCCCGCGGCCAGCCCCGCGCCCGCGGTGGCCAACCGCATCGTCTTCGACCAGACTAATTCCCACCGCGTGATCTACACGTACTCGGCCGCGGACAGCGCCTACGCCTACAGCACCGCGCTGGGAGCGCTCGTGGACCAGGACACTGGTCAACCGATCAAGCCCGTGAATGTCATCGTGCTCCAGGTCGCGCATCACGACGCCGGCTTCACCGACGTCAACGGTGCGCCGGCCATCGACTTCGACCTCCAGGGGACCGGTCCGGCTGATGTCTTTACCCGGGGCCACCACGACACGGCCACCTGGGACCTGACGAATCCCGAGCTGCCCCTGAAGATCGTCGGTGCCGATGGCAAGGTGATGCACCTTCCCGCCGGACTGACCTGGATGCACCTGGTGGATCCGGGGACACCGATCACGACGTCGTGACGTACACTCGGGACAACAGGCGCTCGAAGGCCGGCTACCGCGAGGTTGCCGGCCGTTTGTTTTTTCATCTAATGTATTGACATGGTCATCACCACGCGTTTCGAGCTGGGCGCCCCGATCGAGTCGGCCTGGGCATACCTCCTCGACGTGCCGAAGATCGCCCACTGTGTCCCGGGCGCATCCCTTACCGACGTGATCGACGACAAGACGTATGCCGGCAAGGTCGAGGTCAAGCTCGGGCCGATCGGCGTTTCGTACAAAGGCCGGATCACGATCGAGAGCATGGACGCGGCCACGCACACCGTGCATGTCAAGGCCGAGGGCGCGGAGACACGAGGCCGAGGCGGCGCCTCCGCCACGATGACGGCGCAGCTGCAGCCGAGTGAGAAAGGGACAAGTGTGGTGATGACGACCGATCTGGCGGTGAGCGGCGTGGTGGCTCAGTTCGGACGCACCGGCATCATGCAGGAGGTCGCCCAACGAATGGCGCAGCGGTTCGCGAGCTGCGTCGACCAGGAGCTCAAGGCCGCGACCCCAGCCCGCTGATCGCCGGCATCCTGCTCGCCGCCGGGCAGTCGACGCGGTTCGGACGCCAGAAGCTGCTCGAACCCTGGCGTGGTGAGCCACTGGTCCGCAAGACCGCCCGCTGCTTCCTGGAGGCCGGTCTTCGACCGCTCGTGGCCGTTGTGTCGCTCGACCCTCGCCTGGTTGAGGCTCTCGCGGGCCTTGCGTTAACGACGGTCGAGAACGCCCATCCTGAAAACGGCATCAGTGGCTCGATCGTCATCGGCCTGCGCGCCCTGCCTGACACAACGGAGGCCGCCATGATCGGCGTCGGCGACCAACCCTATCTCACCGCGGAGGCCATCCTGGAACTCGTCCACGCGTTCTCGCCGGGGCGGATCGTCGTCCCTCGTTGGGGCGACCATCGCGGCAATCCGTCGGTGTTCGATCGTCGGTTCTTTCCCGACCTGCTGGCCTTGGATGGCGATCGCGGTGGTCAGCGCGTGATTGCGGCCCACTCGGAGTCGGTGATCGAGGTCCCTTTCCCTGCCTGGCTCGGCAATGATATCGATCGCCCTGAGGAATGGCCGGTCTAAGCGATCGCCGTCCGAACCTGGCCGTAGCCGGTGGCCAGGGCCCAGAGCAGGCCGCCCAGCACTATGGCATCGATCCGCCAGCCGTAGATACTCCCCGCCGCCGCCAGATTGTCGAGGAGCGAATGCAGGGTGTTCATCTCCGATTCCTTTGCTGGACTCAGCATCGCGCCTCTGTATGAGCGCAGACTCTGAGCCGGATGAGAGGACGCTGAGAAAGTGACCGAACTTGCTGAAAGCCCGTCCGGCCAAGCTGTGAGACGCGGCCGCGATTGCGGAGATCTACAAAGCACGTGCCTACGAGCGTTCGACAGACGACCTCGCGATCGTCGAGCGCCCACCGGGCGCCGCTGCCGAATAGCCGCCCCCGACGTGGAAAGGGCGGCGAGAGACTAACCGGCCGAGCGCGCCCGAGGGAGGGTGTCGGCGCCGGTCTCATCGACGAGGCGCAGGAATCGATCGACGAGATCGGCATCCCATTGCTTGCCGGCACCCTGCCCGAGTATGCGGATCGCCTCCTCCCTCGTGCGGCGCCGCCGGTAGGGACGGTCGCTGGTCATCGCGACGAACGCGTCGGCGATGGCGATGATCCGAGCGAACAGCGGAATTTGATCGCCCCCGAGACCGTCAGGATAGCCGGCACCGTCAACCCGCTCGTGGTGATGGCGGACGGCCGGAAGTAATTGGTCAGCGCTTGGCAGCGGCGCGAGGATCTCCTCGCCAACGGCGGGGTGGCGCTTCACCTGACTGAACTCGCCCGGATCGAGCCGGCCCTCTTTGGCGAGGACGTCAACCGGAACGCTCAGGGTGCCAACGTCGTGCAGCAAGGCGGCTTTGTAGAGGAAGGTGAGCTGCTCGTCTGGCAGCCCGATCGCGGTACCTAATTGCATGGCCCAATGGGCGACCTTCTCAGCAAGGCCGGCGCTGCTGTGGTCGCGATCCTCGACCGCGCGGGCCAGCGTGACCACGATCGCTTCGAGTTCATTGATCTGGCTCTCCAGACGTGTGATGCGAAGTTGGGCGCGCACCAGTGTCAGCAACGTCGCTCGCGCGACAGGCGTGACCGCGACGTCATCCGCCCCTGCGGCAACCGCCCGCTGATGCACGAGCTCATCGGCGGCCGCGATCAGCAACACGACCGGGGTGTCCTTCGTTGCGCGAGCCTGCTTGATCGCCCGGCAGACTTCGATACCGTCCATGTCGGGCAGTGCCGCCTGGCAGAGCACGAGATCCACCGCCTGCGCGGAGAGCATCCGAAGGGCGACGGCGCCCTCCCTGGCGCTGATCACGCGATGCCCGGCCGCCTCGA
>Ga0070698_100008909_pt1 | contig 10788 bp, 10 predicted proteins | sample KBSK1502metaG_FD_65477 | JGI IMG/M metagenome (GOLD analysis project Ga0070698, IMG submission 65477) | Corn, switchgrass and miscanthus rhizosphere microbial communities from Kellogg Biological Station, Michigan, USA - KBS K1-50-2 metaG | ecosystem: Host-associated > Plants > Roots >...
TGGTCCTGCCGGATGGGCATCTGCGGGAGCTGCGGAATGACCGTCAACGGTGAGCCGCGGCTGACCTGTGCCACGTTCCTCACCGATTACCGTCCCGGCCCCATCCGTATCGAACCGCTGCGCAACTTCCCCGTGATCCGCGACCTCGTCGTCGAGATCGGTGACTTCATGCGGAAACTGCCGGAGGTCAAGCCGTGGCTGATCCGGGATGAGGACGCCGCGGCCCCGGATGGCGAGCTGCTGCAGACACCGGCCGAAATGGACGACTACAAGCAGTACAGCATGTGCATCAACTGCATGCTCTGCTACTCGGCCTGCCCCATCGTCGGCCTCGAGGAGGGCTTCCTCGGCCCGGCGGTCATCGCCCTGGCGCAGCGCTACAACCTGGACTCCCGCGATCAGGGGGCGGACGAGCGGATGGAGGTGCTATCCACCGCCGAGGGGGTGTGGGGCTGCACCTTCGTCGGAGAGTGCACGACGGCATGCCCGAAGGGCGTGGACCCGGCCGGGGCCATCCAGCGCTACAAGCTCACCGCGGCGACCGAGTCGCTCAGGTCGTTCCTGTTGCCCTGGAGGTCGGCATGAGCGCCAACTACACCGAGTTCCATCCCCGCTGGTACCGCCCCCGCATGCCGGTGTTCTGGTGGGTGGGCCGCCGCTCCTATCTAGTCTTCGTCCTCCGCGAGCTGAGCAGCGTCTTCGTTGCATGGTCCGTGGTGTTCCTGCTGCTGCTGGTCCACGCGGTCAGCCAGGGCGGTGCGGCGTATCAGCGGTTCCTCAACCTGAGCAGCAACCCGTGGATGCTGGCGCTGAACGTCGTCGCGCTGGCGTTCGTCGTGTTCCACGCCATCACCTGGTTCAACCTGGCACCGCAGGCAATGGTCGTCCGGCTACGCGGCAAACGGGTGCCGCGATCGGTGATCGCCAGCGCGCACTACGCCGGCTGGGCCCTGCTGTCGGCGCTCACAGCGTGGCTGATCCTGGGGTGAGATCATGGCGAAACGGCGAGTCGAACCCCTGCTGTGGTTGCTGTTCAGCTCCGGCGGCCTGGCCGCGGCGCTGCTGCTCCCAGTCCTGTTGCTGCTCTTCGGCCTGGTGATCCCCGCGGGCTGGGTGTCGGCGCCCGGCCAGGCGCACCTGCTCTCGGTGGCGCGCTTCCCGCTCACCCGCATCGTCCTGCTCGGCCTGTTCGTTCTGGCGCTCTTCCACTGGGCGCACAGGTTCCGCTACACGCTCTACGACGGACTCCAGCTCAAGCACCTCAGCACACTGATCATTGTCGGCTGCTACGGCGGCGCGCTGGCGGGATCGGTCATCGCGGGCTACCTCTTGCTGCCCGGCCTGTAAGCCATAGCAGGCTCCTGGCCATTACCTACGTCGCCGCCGGGGACCAATACGGCCGTCTGCCCTACCAGCGATCCCGGGCGCAGCGAGCTGAAGCCTCCGCAGCGGCTATCTGCCCCGCGCTCGGCGGCTCACCCGCTTCGGCACGATCCCGTCTGTCTTACGCCCTCCAGGCGAGGGGCTGCTTGGTGGCGGTGCGGGGTCAGCTGGACGCCGGATGCAAACTGGTATCGCGATACGCTGCCGCGGTCGCCGCACAGCTTGCGGTCGCGCGCGTCGCCCGGCCTGGCCGTCAGGTGGCGGGTGATGCGGGCAGGAGATCGCGGGCGGCGCGGACGAGCAGGGCGAGTTTGGCGCGCTGCGCCTGGGGGGTGATGGCGTTGCCGGCCACCGACGTGGCGAAGCCGCATTGCGGGCTGAGCGCGAGCCGTTCGGCATCGACCAGGGAACTTGCCTCACGGAGCCGGGTCTTGATCTGTTCCGGCGTCTCGATCCGCGAGGTCTTGGTGGGGACCTGGCCCCAGCACCACGACCCTGTCATCGGGGACCAGCCGCAGCGGGTCGAAGGTGCCGGAGCGCTCGTCGTCGTATTCCAGCAGCAGCCGGCCAGGACGCGAGACAGCGCCGCCGCAAGAGCGTGCGGGTGGTCGTGTGGGACGAGGACGCCGCGGCCGTTGCCCAGGGTACGTGCCAGGCCGTCGACGGCGGTGCCGACGACCGAGATGCCGAGGCCGAGCGCCACCACGGCGCTTTGCCACCAGGACTCCTCCCGCGGGGGCACGACGTGGACGCTGGCCCCGTCACGTAGCGGGCCGGCTGAGAGGACCAGCCGGGGAGGCGCACCACGGTCTGCAGCCCGCGGGCCCGGACCAGCTGGACCAGCGCTGGGCGCATGGGGCCGTCGCCGACCAGGCAGGCAGGCAGGGGCGCGCCGAGGAGGGCGAGCGCCTCCACCAGCACGTCGGGTGCCTTGTCGGCGCGGAACCGGCCGGTGAAGGTCAGCCGCGGCGAGGGCAATCCCGGCCACGGCCGGGCCGACAACCCCTGCACCGCCGAGCACCCTTCCCGCAGCCGGCCGCCGAGGCCTAGCCCGGCCGCCCAGGCGCACACCGCCGGCCCATGGCAGAACAGCATGCCGACCCGGCGCGCCGCGGCCTGGGCCTGCGCGGTGTGGTCGCCGCCAGACCAGGACATCTGATTGTGCTCGCTGGCCACCAGCGGCACGTGCGGGGGCACCGCCTGTGCCGCCGCCTACCAGGCCCCCCACCGTGTGGGCGTGCACCAGGTCTGCGGGCGCGAGCCGGCCCAAGCCAATCGGCAAACAGCGGCTCGGTGGTCCACTGCAGGCTGCGCGGGTTCACCATGTCACTGACCTGGAAAGGCGTCGGCGGCAAAGCCGTAACGGGCGGCAAGCGCCAACCCCGGCGGTGTTGCATCACCGGCCAGCAAAGGTCGTCGCGACTCCGTGTCGGCGCAGGGCCGCTGACAGCATCAAGGCCGACAGCTGCGCCCCACCGGGTTCCAGCACGCCCAGCACCCGAACCACTCTCATCCGGCCGCCCATCCCGGCCGGGCTACCATTCCTGCACCCCGGCAAACCACCCTCCGTGCCACGGCGGCCACAGACGGCAGCGCCGGGAACCCTCCAAGTCGGCCATAACAGCACCTCCAGAAACTCCTTCACGCGCCTCCACCACACCGCTCAGAACGACTCATACGGTGATGACGACTTTCCCCTTGGCGTGTCTTTATTCGAGGTAGCGGATGGCCTTGGCAGCCTCGCTCAGCAGGTAGGTCCGGTCGATGACCGGCGTGACCTTCCCGGTCTCCAGCAGCTCGCGCAGCACGGCCAGATCGGCCTTGTTCTGGCGGGCCAGGAAGAAAACCATCCGCTGGCTGACGGCTGGTGACAGCAGGGCCATCGTGGCCGAGCGGCCCAGCGGCCCAATCCAACGGCCCTTATTCGGGCCTCCCACCGCCACCAGCACCCTGTGGGAACCAGCCCCCGCCTCGTCTCGGCCAGGGTCCGGTTCCCGGCTATATCGATCACCAGGCCGTACCGCCGCCCGGTTCGGGTGAAGTCCCGCCGGGTGTAGTCGATGACCTGGCCGGCCCCGATCGAGGCGACCATCTCCACGTTCGCCGTGCTGCACACGCCGGTCACCCTTGGCGCCGAACGCCGTGGCGAGCTGCACCGCAAACGTCCCCACCTCACCGGCCGCGCCGTTGGCCAGCACCCGCTGCCCTGGCTGGACCTGCCCCTTGTCCCGCAGCGCCTGCAACGCGGTGACCCCCGCCACCGGCACTGCCGCCGCCTGCTCGAACGTCAGGCTGGCCGGCTTTGGAGCACCACCGCGTCGTGGCGGATGCTGATGTACTCAGCCAGGGTCCCGCGGCCCTCCAGGCCACCGAACACCTCATCCCCGGGCCGGAACTCCGTCACGTTTCGCCCACCGCCTCCACCGACCCTGCCATGTCAGCGCCCAGCCTGGTGGCGTCGGCTCGGGACCGCGACAGCCCCGCCGCCATCCGCACCAGGTACGGCGCGCCCCGCATGAAATGCCAGTCCAGCCGGTTAACCGACGCCGCCCCCACCCGGACCAGCACCTCGTCATCGCCGACGGCAGGCATCTCGATGTCGGCGAGTTCCAGGACCTCAGGCGGCCCATACCTCTCGAAGCGAATCGCCTTCATGCTGCTCCCATGACGCGGCGTGCGCAGGATCTGTTTCATCGACGCTGTCCCTGACCGCGGCCCGGCAGGGATCCCCGGGGCAGGTGCCCAGCCCAGATCATCACATAACCAAGCGGCCTGACCACAGCTCACGGGCGGAAGCGTGCTCCGCCCGAACCGGGCGTAACAACTACCGATCACATGCGCGCGCCCTGAGTCGGCTAATCGGCATGCAACCGCACGCAAGCCTGCTCGGAGGCCAGACGTATTCGATTCGCGCTACGGGTTTCGCCTGCCCGGGGTGGTCGTCACGGTTCGTGAAAGGCGCTCGTGCGCGTGACATGCCGGAACCGCCCAATTGGTTGACTATACAGTCAAGCTCAAACAGGCTGGCGATCATGCAGGTCCGGGTCATCCGCGCGACCGGAACCACCTGCGGGAGGCCCGGCCGGTGAGCGCGAGCCTGCCGGATGTGTGCACCGGATCCCGGTCCGGCTCACCCGCCCGGACGGCGAGGGCGCCGTCGCGCACCGCCTCCCTCCTGATGCGCGCCGGGCCGGGCCCGCGCCGCCGCGCGCACGGGGGCGCCCCGGTGCTTAGTCCGCGTCGTGGAGAGCGGCGGCGACGCGGCGGTGCGCCTGCCAGATCTCCTCGGGCAGGCCGGCGAACTGCTCCAGGTGCTGCTCGCGGTACCTCATTTCCTGCTTCCACCGCGGCGTGTCGATGGAGAGGATCGTCTCGAGGTCCTCCGGCGTGGTGGCGACGCCGTCGAGGTCGAGCTCGTCCTTGGCCGGGATGATGCCGACCGGTGTCTGCCTGCCGCGGACCTGGCCGGCCTTGAGCCGCAGCAGCCACAGCAGCGGCCGCAGGTTGTCACGGTAGCCGGGCCACAGGTAGTGCCCGTCCCCGGGGTCGCGCTGGAACCAGTTGACGTGTGCGAAGATCGGCTGGCTGGCCGCCGAGCCGATGACCTTCAGCCAGTGCGCGGCGTAGGCGCCCTCGGGATAGGACATGAACGGGCGCATCGACATCGGGTCGTACCGCAGCAGCCCCTCGACGCCCTCGGCGGCGAACGTCGCCTCGGCGCCGAGCGTCAGGCCGTCGTAGACCCCCTCGGCGAGGTCGGTGATCGCGCGGATGAGCGGCTCCCGGTCCCGCGCGCGGCCGCCGAAGATGATCGCGTCGACCGGCACGCCCTTCGGGTCGCCGGAGTCCGGCGCGAGGTTCGGCACGTTGGCAAGCGCCGTGGTGAACCGGCTGTTCGGGTGCGCCCACGCCGCGCCGGTGTCGTTGGCCGGCCGTTCGGAGATGAGCGTGCCGGTCCAGTCACGCCAGCCGGTGACGTCGGCGGGCGGCTCGGGCGTGCGGCCCTCCCACCACACCTGCTGGGTGTCGTCGTTGTAGGCGACGTTGGTGAACAGCGTGCCGGTGCCCGGTGCCACCGACGCGAGCGCGGTCGGGTTGGTGACCTCGCTGGTGTCCTTGGCGACGCCGAACACGCCGAACTCGGGGTTGATCCCGTAGATCTTGCCGTCGTGGGGGTCGGCGCGCAGCCACGCGATGTCGTCGCCGTAGAAGTCGACGCGGTACCGGCCGGCCAGCGCGCCGGGGGCGAGCATCATCGCCAGGTTCGTCTTGCCCGAGGCGCTCGGGAAACCGCCGCAGATGTGGTAGCGCTTGCCGGTCAGCTGGTCGGTGATGCCGATGAGCATGAACTGCTCGGCGAGGAACTCACCCGACGCCCAGCCGTCGTAGGCGGCTTGCCGCAGCCCGTGCGCGATCTTGCCGAGCAGCGCGTTGCCGCCGTAGGACGAGCCGAAGTGCAGGATGGTCCGCTCGTCGGCGATCGTGACGAAGTAGCGCTGGTCGCCGGGCGTGCCCTGCCCGAGCTTGTCGAGATCACCGGTGACGTGCACCGCGCGCACGAAGCTGGTCTGGTCGGCGAGGCTGTCAAGGTAGTGCGCTCCCACGCGCGCCATGCGGATCATGTGCAGCGCGACCGTGCGGCAGTCGGTGAGCTGTACGCCCGCGGCGTACCGCTCCAGCGGCGAGCCGGCCGGTGCCATCAGGTACGGCACGACGTACATCGTCTTGCCGGCGGACGCGCCCCGCATGCGCTCCTCGAGCAGCGGGCGCATCTGGTCGGCCGGGCGCCAGTTGTTGTAGACGCCCTTGTCGGCGGGGTTGCTCGTCGAAACGACCGTGCGTTCCTCCGAGCGGGCGGTGTCCTTGACGTAGCTGCGCGCGTAGTACCGCCCCGCGCCCGCGGGCAGGATCTCCCCTGCGGCGAGGGCCTCGCCGATGAGCCGCGCGTCGTCAGGCGCGCTGACGACCTCGACCCGCGCGGCCCCGGTGAGCCCGGCCCAGTACCGCACGTACTCGCGGACGTGACCGCTCCTCAGCCCCGCCCCGCCCAGCGCCGCGTCCACGTCCACCATCAGCCCGTTCCCTTGCCTGCTTGAAGAGGTTTTCAACTCTGTATATTGCGAGAAGGATAGACAGTGCCGAGAGGACGTCCGATGCCGGTACCGCTGTACCAGGCCAAGGCCGAGTTCTTCCGGATGCTCGGCCACCCGGTGCGCATCCGGGTTCTCGAACTGCTCCAAGACGGGCCGAAACCGGTGCGCGACCTGCTCACCGAGATCGACATCGAGCCATCCAGCCTCTCCCAGCAGCTGGCGGTACTGCGACGCTCGGGCATCGTCACCGCCACCCGCCACGGCACCACTGTCGTCTACGCACTCGCTGGCGGCGATGTCGCGGAGCTGATGCGCGCCGCGCGCCGGATCCTCACCGAGATGCTCGCCGGGCAGAACCAGTTGCTGGCCGAGCTCCAGGAATCGCTGACCGAGCCGGCCTGACGCCAAGCCCATAACCGCCAGCCCACGCCGGGCGCTCCTCCAGTTCCGTGCCCAGCAGGCTGGCCCGCAGGCACCATGCCGGGCAGCTCAGTCAGCGGTGCACGCCGTGAATGCGCTACACCGCACGGATGGGTGCTGATGACGACCACCAGGCGGCAACCGGGCCGCAACCACTGGCGCTCACGGCAGGCCGACGCCCGGCGGCGGCGCAGCAGCCCCCGGACTTCCGCTCAGTGGAAAATTCGCCCGGTAACTAACCTGTTACCCATCAGTCCGATCCGGCAGACGGCGCCGGCGGAGCCGACTCGAGCGCCACCCCCAGGATCGTCACGCCGCGTCGACGGCCGTCCTCGCGGTAATCGCGTGCGAATGGGCACGGTCGAGATCACCAAGGGCGATGCAGTCGAGGGCGACGCGCGTGTTGTGCGAGGCCTGCTCCAACTGCCGTGTGGCATCGCCGATGTCCACAGCACCGCGCGCCTCAGGCGACTCGCTCACTGTCCCCTCCTCGCGGGCTGTGCCGATCCTACTAAGCTTTAGGCTCCGGTTGACGGCGCCACGTAACGCCAGTCGTTCGGGAGAATTCTCGACATCAGCCGCGCCGGGGAGGACGGTGGCATGAGCGGCTTCCGGATCGAACACGACTCGATGGGCGAGGTCCGCGTGCCCGCGGAGGCACTGTGGGGTGCGCAAACCCAGCGAGCGGTGCAGAACCTGCCGGTCTCGGGCCTGCGGATCGACCGCGGGCTCATCGCCGCGCTCGGTCACATCAAGGCGGCCGCCGCCGTCGCGAACGCAGGCCTCGGCGTGCTCGACGGCGACATGGCGGACGCGATCGCCGCCGCCGCGCGCGAGGTGGCGGCGGGCAAGCACGACGAGCAGTTCCCTGTCGATGTGTTCCAGACCGGTTCGGGCACGTCGAGCAACATGAACGCGAACGAGGTGATCGCGACGCTTGCGGCCAGTCGCCTCGGCCGCCCAGTGCATCCAAACGACCACGTCAACGCCTCGCAGTCGTCCAACGATGTCTTCCCTTCGGCGATCCATATCGCGGCCGTCCAGAGCATGAAGGGCCTGGTCATCCCTGCCGTTGATCGGCTGGCGAACGCGCTCGAGGCCAAGGCGGCCGAGTTCGCCGACGTGGTCAAGGCAGGCCGCACGCATCTCATGGACGCCACGCCGGTCACGCTCGGACAGGAGTTCGGTGGGTACGCCGCCGCCGCCCAGCACGGTGCGCAGCGGGTGGCCGAGGTGCTGGGGCAGGTGGGCGCGCTGCCGCTGGGCGGCACCGCGGTCGGCACCGGCATCAACGCCCCACCGGGGTTCGCCGCCCAGGTCATCGGCATGCTCGCCGACGAGCTTGACCTGCCGTTGTCGGAGGCGGTGAACCACTTCGAGGCGGCCGGCGCCCGCGACGCCCTGGTAGCCGCCTCGGGCACACTGCGGGTGGTGGCGGTGAGCCTGTACAAGATCGCGAATGATCTCCGCTGGATGGCGTCCGGGCCGCGGGCCGGGCTCGCCGAGATCTCACTGCCCGAGCTGCAGCCAGGGTCATCGATCATGCCGGGCAAAGTGAACCCGGTGGTGTGCGAGGCGGTCTGCCAGGTGACGGCGCAAGTGATCGGCAATGATGCGGCGGTCGCATTCGGCGGTGCGGCGGGGAACTTCGAGCTCAACGTGATGCTGCCGGTCATCGCGCGCAACCTGCTCGAATCCACGCGGCTGCTGGCCGGCGTGGCGCCGCTGCTCGCGGACCGTTGTGTGGCAGGCATCCGCGCGAACACCGAACGGCTGCGCCGCTACGCCGAGTCGTCCGCGTCGATCGTCACCGCGCTCAACCGTTTCATCGGCTACGAAGCGGCGGCGCAGGTCGCGACGCAGTCGCTGGAGACCGGCCGAACCATCCGCGAGGTGGTCATCGAGCGCGGTTACGTGGAGCGGGGCGAGCTGACCCTGGAGCAGCTGGATACGGCGCTCGACGTGCTCGCCATGACGCGCCCCGCATAGGGCCCTATGGGGGCCACGCCGCCAGCGAGCCGGCGGGGCGGACGCCCGCCGGCCCAAGCCCTCGGCGGGCGGGGCTCCAATGGTGTCTGAGAATTTGCCGAGGGAAGCCTGGGACTCCGCGGATTTCGCGACACGTCTGTCACACAGGCATCGCTTCGCGCATCTGACGACACGGTGAAAGCGACATGGTTCCCGCTATGCATGCTTCCAGTGCGGAGGGTCATGACGGCCCCAGCATCGCACAACGCTCGGCCGGGAGCGACTGGCCCGGTGGCGGGGAAGCGCAGCTTTCTCGGTGTTCCGATACGCAGGGCCGTCACGCTGCCGTGCTCGTCCATAACATGACGATCTGGCGTCCGTGGGATCCACAGCTCTCCGATTACTCACCCGCCCGTATTCGGCAGGGAGGAATCTGCCGGGCCAGTGTGCCGCGTCGGCTGGGGTGGCTCCATGTGACGCTGCGTGCTCAACCGGATGAGTTAACGGTGAGTTGAATCATCGTCGCTGGGGCCACGGCGGGCCCGGCCTCCCGGGTCTCAGCCCGACCCGGGAGGTGCCCGATGACCGCCACAACCCCTCCGCCGCGCTCGTCCTAGCTGAGCCGGTGTTTACCAACACCGAACGGCTCGCCCAGGCCGGTTCCTCCTGACTGCTGGGAAGCAGACTCCGCCTGGCCGGACCGCAGCGGCCAGGCGGATCCCAGCCAGCCAAGACAGCAGGCACCCGGGGCGACGCAACAGACATGCCCGAGAACCGCCCATCGACGGGCGCTGCGGGAGCCACGGGTTTACACAGTTGACAACCATTCAGCCTGACCGCAGCCTGGTGGTTGACACGACTGTTAACCATCGGAAGGTCTCACTGGGAGGACCGCATGCAGCGAATGCGCGGAATGTATGGCCCGCGGCCAGTCACCACGGCGGACGCCGATCACAATCCGGCGGCAGTTGGCACACCTGACCGCGGGCGCCGGCCGTGGTCGCTGATGGTTGTGCTCAGCGTGGCCCAGTTCATGGTCATCCTGGATGCCACCGTGGTGAACGTGGCGCTGCCGTCCATCGCCAGGTCGCTCAGCTTCGCCGCGGGGGGCCTGCAGTGGGTGGTCACCGCCTACGTCCTGGCGAGCGGCGGCCTGGTGCTGCTGGGCGGCCGGGCCGCGGACGTGGCGGGCAGGCGCCGGGTCTTCCTCGCCGGCCTGGCGCTGTTCACGGCCGCGTCGCTGGCCAGCGGCCTGGCGCCGGCGGCGGGCGCGCTGATCGCCGCCAGGGCCGGCCAGGGGCTCGGCGCCGCGCTGCTCACGCCCGCGGCGCTGTCGGTCATCACGACCAGCTACGCAGGTGCGCAGCGAGCGACCGCGCTTGGCGTCTGGGGAGCGATCGGCGGGGCCGGCGCTGCCGCCGGCGTGCTAGCGGGCGGGATCTTGACGACCTGGCTCGGCTGGCGTTCGGTGTTCTTGGTGAACGTGCCCGTGGGCGTCGTGGCCGGCTTGCTGAGCCTGCGCCTGGTGCCGCGGCATAGGCCGCGGTGCCGCGTCGTCCGCGAGCTCGACCTGCCCGGCGCGGCGCTGTCGGTGGCGGGGCTGGTGGCGGTCGTCTACGTGTTCGCGGGCGCGCCGGCACACGGGTGGGGATCGGCTCAGACCCTGCTGCCGCTGGCCTTGGCGTTGGCCCTGCTGGCGGGGTTCGCCGCTGTCGAGCGGTCGGCGCGGCGGCCGCTGGTGCCAGCGCAGATCTGGCGAACCCGCTCGCTGGTCGCCGGCGTGCTGGTCATGCTCGGTGCCACCGGGATCCTGGTCGGCACGTTCTTTTTGAACTCGCTGTACCTGCAGGACGTGCAGCGCGCCTCGGCGCTGCGGGTGGGCCTGGAGTTCCTCCCGCTCGCCCTGGTGATCGGGGCGGGCGCC
>Ga0070698_100008910_pt1 | contig 10787 bp, 10 predicted proteins | sample KBSK1502metaG_FD_65477 | JGI IMG/M metagenome (GOLD analysis project Ga0070698, IMG submission 65477) | Corn, switchgrass and miscanthus rhizosphere microbial communities from Kellogg Biological Station, Michigan, USA - KBS K1-50-2 metaG | ecosystem: Host-associated > Plants > Roots >...
CATCGCTCTGTCTACGCTTAACTCATGTCGTTACCTTCATGAGCCCAAGACTCGATTCCCGGTGAGGCGGCTCGTCCCCTTTCCGGGGCGGGAGTTTCACCCGCTGGAAGCGCCGGGCTTATCCTGGCGCACCGAAGTACTTGGATAAATCTGCGTCTACGACATCGGTATAGCCTTCGCAGAGTAGCTGATGAACTTTCTTGATTGCGTCGTGCGCACTTCGCTTCGGTCGGTAACCATAGGCTTCCGGTTCCAGATCCGCTTCGAAGATCGGCTCCAGCACCAGCTTCGCGGCAGCCTGTACCGTTCGATCCCGGATAGTCGGAATTCCAAGCGGACGCTCGCCGCCCCCGGGTTTGTCAATCATCACCCGGCGCACTGGTTGTGGTTTATACGTCTTGTCGCGCAACTCTTTCCTGATGCCTTCGAGCCACTCCTCCAAATCTCCTGACTCGATCATCTCGAAGGTTTGTCCATCTACGCCCGGCGCTCCATGGTTGGTTTTCGCCAGATCGTAGGCATGAGCAAGGATGTCTTCGCGATAGATCTTGTCATAGAGCAAATAGAAGCGGTACGTTGGCTCTTCCTTAGCCTTCGAATATAGCTTTCGCTGAAGTGTCCGGATCTTTATTGGTGTTTGCAGGCTCATCGCCAATCACCTCTCCTCTTCTTCTTTGAAAGCGCACCATGAAGCGAGGGCCCTTTGCTCCGCCGGCATTACCCGACATCAACGCTCGTATGGCCCTCTCCGACTCCCGGTCCTGGCCGTCATCCTTGGTGATGGCGTTGGAGGTGCGAACCTCCACCCGTTCCGGGTCTCCCCCTTATTGCCCAGATCGCCTTCCTGGCATGCTGTGCTCATTACCCCGGCGGATCAGGACAGGTGCGCATGTCGGTTCCTTCCCTGCCCTGCGCGGCCTTCCCCGTAATTCAGGCGGGTCGGCATCTGCGACTTCGCTTTCGAGGCCTGCTCGAGCTTCACACGAATTACGGCCTGCCAGGTTGCTCACCCACCAGAAGTGGGCTTGGTTACGAGGCTTCGACCCAACCGGCTGCTCGCTAGGAACATCCGGCAAGATCGCTCGTCAGCTACCATGTCAACCGATGACTACATGGGTGGCTCCTCCACTGGTGATCTGCGCCGTTGGGGCGCACTGAATTAACCGGGCTAGGCACTGGGGGCGGCTTCATTGGCGGCGTTCACGAACCTATTCGTACAACTGCGAAACAGATGGTCTCGGCTGCGGCTGAGTGTCAGCATCAAATGAACCTGACTTCAACTTTCCCTCTGCCGAAGCGGGGCGAAGTTATTTTCTACGTGCTCACGGATGCTGGCGTGTTCACGGGAAGAGCCTCGCAGGAAGAACTTGCGAGCGGGCATCACACCTTTTCGAAACTTGGAAATGCAGCGCAGGCCGTAATCACAGCGTACAGGGTGGTGCAACCGAACCAGCAACGGTAACGTCCGCGCGATTACAACGAGCGGCTCCCAATCTTAGAATGACAAGTACTAGACGCGCGGAGGTGGGCGAGGAAGGCGTGATGCGCGCGGGTGAGGGAGCGGCCGCGGAGGACCACGGCGCCGATGGTGCGAGCGGCTTGCGGGTCCCCGATGCGCACGTAACGGCAAGCGGCGCTCTTCTCGATGGCCATCTCCGGAACGATGGACACACCCATTCCCGTGCCCACCATGCTGAGAATGCTGCTGAACTGGCCGCTCTCGAAAACAATTTGCGGGTGCAAGCGAGCGCGGTCGCAGGCGGCCACGGCGGTATCACGAAAACAATGTCCGTCGCGCAAGAGAAGGAAAGGTTCGCAGCGCAGATCTTTCAGCGAAAGCGAGCGGCGGTTCGCGAGCGGATGCTTTTTCGGAAGCGCGGCGAAAAGGCGCTCGGTGAGCAACGGGAAACTATCGAATTCCTGGCCGCGGATGGGCAGGGCTAGAATGGCGATGTCTACTTTGCTGGCGCGAACGCGTTCGAGGAGCACCGGGGTGATGTCTTCGATCACGGTAAGCTGCGCCTGCGGAAAATGGCGCGTGAAAAAGGTAAGCCGCGGCGGTAGGAAGTAGGGCGCTACGGTAGGAATCACACCGATGCTGACCGGTCCGCCCACAGAATCTTTCCGCTCGACTACATCGCCTCGGGCGGCTTCGAGCTCGCGCAGCACGGCTCGGGCGCGTGGAAGGAAGGCTGTGCCGACGTCGGTGAGACGCACGGAGCGGCCGAGGCGATCGAAAAGCCGCGCGCCCAGTTCGTCTTCGAGCTTCAAAATCTGCTGTGACAAAGAAGGTTGCGCGACGTGGGACTGTTCGGCAGCGCGGCTGAAAGAACCGGTCTCCGCAACAGCGCAGAAATATCGAAGCTGATGAAGTTCCATAGAGTGTTGCTCTTATTCTGAAGAGAACAACAACTTAGGTTTTCTTCGGCGAGCCGCCTTCGGTGCAATCCCATAGGCGTCACCTATCCATCTTATCCGAAGTATATATTGGAAATATAGAAGCTGCCCCGGGTAGCCTGCATTTGCTGGTCGTGCAGCCGAAAGCAAAGCGGCGGCAAGCCGCGCGCACTTCAAAATAGTGCCCCCTTCGTCGAGCCTGCACAGCGAGCAAACCTGAGGAGGAATCCATGGCGGAAGAAAAGAAAATCATGACAACCGATGCAGGCCGGCCGGTGGGCGATAACCAAAATTCGCTCACGGTGGGACCCCGCGGACCGGTGGTCTTTGAAGATGTGCTGCTGTTTGAAAAGATGGCGCACTTCAACCGGGAACGCATTCCGGAACGCGTGGTGCACGCAAAAGGGTCGGGCGCTTACGGGCATTTTGTATGCACGAGCAGCGAGATCACCAAATACACGACCGCGAAGCTCTTCAGCGCAGTCGGAAAAAAGACGCCGACCTTCATTCGATTTTCGACCGTGGGTGGCGAAAAAGGCTCGGCGGACACGGAGCGCGATCCGCGGGGCTTCGCGCTGAAGTTTTACACCGAAGAAGGCAACTGGGACATGACCGGAAATAACACTCCGGTTTTCTTCATTCGCGATCCGCTGAAGTTTGGAGATTTCATTCACACGCAGAAGCGCGACCCCGAGACCAATCTGAAGTCACCCACGATGATGTGGGATTTTTGGTCGCTCTCGCCGGAATCGCTGCACCAGGTAACGATTCTTTTCTCCGATCGCGGCACTCCCGACGGCTACCGGCACCTGGATGGATTCAGCAGCCACACGTTCAGTTTGATCAACGACAAGAACGAGCTGTTTTACGTGAAGTGGCACTTCAAAACGAAGCAGGGCATCAAGAATTTCTACGCGCAATCCGCGGAAGAGATGCGTGGCAAAGATCCGGACTACGCGCAGCGCGACCTGTTCAACGCCATCCAGGAAGGCAGGTTTCCGAAATGGCGGGTTTGCGTGCAGATCATGCTGGAAAAAGAAGCGGAGACGTATCACATCAATCCGTTTGATCTGACGAAGGTGTGGCCGCACGGAGACTATCCGCTGCACGAAGTCGGCGAGCTGGAATTGAACCGCAACCCGGAAAATTATTTTGCGGAGGTGGAACAAGCAGCGTTCGAGCCACGGAACGTTGTGCCGGGGATGGGCTTTTCTCCGGACAAGATGCTGCAGGCCCGGCTGATTTCGTATCCGGACGCGCACCGCTACCGCTTGGGCGTGAACTACGACGCGCTGCCAGTGAACAGGCCGCAGTGCCCGGTGCATACATATAACAAGGACGGAGCGATGCGTTTTGACGGCAACGGCGGTCCGGCAGTGAACTACGAGCCGAACAGCTTTGGCGGTCCGGTGCAAGAGAAGAAGTATGTAGAGCGGCCGAAACCTGTGACCGGTACGGTGGCGCGGCACGATCACCGCAGCGACAGCGATTACTACACGCAACCCGGGAATTTGTTCCGGCTGATGCCGGCGGATGCGAAGCAGCGACTGATCAGCAATATCGTGGGCAGCCTAGGCAAGACGCCGAGGCGCATCCAGGAGCTGCAGGTTCAGCACTTCTACAAAGCCGATCCGGCGTATGGCACCGGCATCGCCAAGGGGCTCGGGCTGAACATCGAGGCGATTGTTGGGAATGGCAAGCAGGCAACGGCGGCAGACTGAGGAAGTTTGCTTGGCCGACTTCGCCAAAACCATCTCGGGGCGGACAGTTGTCCGCCCCGATTCTGTTCGTAATGCGGGCCTGACGCCGCTACCAAATACAGCACGAACCATGCGCTTCAGATCACTTCAACGCGGACTTGACTGCTTGTTCTAGCCAGCGCGCGGTCTCGTGTGACAAGTCGCGCATCGAGCGCTTCCGCAAGGGCGACGTAAGCGGCGTCATAGGCCGTCAGACCCTGTCTTAGTTGCCAAATGCGAGCGAGCAGCACGAAATGCGGATACCGAGCAAGTGGAAAATCGGCAAGGTCGCTTAGAGCTTCCGCTCCGCGTTCTGCTGAGATGACCGCTGAGCGCACATAGCGGCGCAAAACCTGCGCGACCTCCACGTCCAGAAGATGAGGAGCATGCAGGGTCTGATTGGGCGCGAAGAGGATACGGCTGACACGCCGCGCAGCCGGAGTCTGCAGAAGAACCTCCAACAACGCCGAAGCGTCGACGACGATCAGTGGGCCTTCCTTTCGGCGCGCACGGCGGCTGCTGCCGATGGGCGCGGCCGTGTGGGGTGGCGGCTCGCGAGACGTCGCCGGATTTCCTCGAGAGTAGGGCGGTCAAGGGCATGCCGCAGCTCGCGGAGCAAGTATTCGGAAAGAGACATGCCTTCCAGCGCGGCACGCGCTTTCAGCTCGCGATGCCAGTCGGAAGGTACGTTGCGAATCTGAACCATCACGGGCATGCGATCAGCATATTTGCATGCAAAACGCATGTCAAGCAAACAGGGACTGTATGATGTATGTAACCTTGAACGTACCGTGGTTTATTTGAGCGACAGCAATGATTTTCTTTTGTTTGGTCGCGCATTACTGCTTCGGTAATTTACGTAGTTGGAGCAGCCGGACCGTTGTCCGCCCCGTTTTTCTTTTTAACGCGCGGTCACGAAGTTGCCACAAAGGGTTGTTTCGGTACAATGACTGCCCTATGGCAAAGCTGACTTTTCTTGGCGCAGCCGGATGCGTCACGGGATCGAAGTATCTGGTGGAAGTAGCAGGCAAACGCTTACTGGTGGACTGCGGAATTTTTCAAGGGCTACCGGAGCTGACCGCACGGAATTACCAGCCCCTTCCCACCGATCCACAAACCATTGACTATGTCGTGCTGACGCATGCGCACCTGGATCACACCGGCTGGCTGCCAGTGCTGGTGAAGGCCGGATATCGCGGGCCGATTTATGCCAATCCCGCGACAATCGAATTGGTTACTTTGCTGCTGAAAGACTCCGCGCACTTGCAGGAAGAAGACTCACAGCATGCGCAAAAACACAATTCCGGGAATCGCCCGGATTCGGAGCCGCTGTATACAAGTGAAGACGTCGATCCCGTTCTGAAGGCGATGAAGCCGATGCCGCGCAGCGGCGCTTTTGACATTGGCGCGGAGTTTCACTTTGTTTCTTATGATGCCGGTCATATTTTGGGATCGTCGAGCCTGGAATTGACGATTTCGGAGAATGGCAGGAGGACCGTGGTGGTCTTCTCTGGTGACATTGGCAGGTACGGCGAGCCGATCTTGAAGGATCCGGTGACGCCGCCGTCGAACGCCGATCTCTTGTTGTGCGAATCCACATACGGGGATCGCGATCATGAGGCCGGCGATCCCGCGGAGTTGCTCGCCGGCGTCGTAAACCGCGTGGCGCAACGCGGCGGCTCTATCGTAATTCCGGCGTTTGCGATTGGGCGGACGCAGACGTTCATGTACTACCTTCGCGAACTCGAAGATCAGCAGAGAATTCCGAAGCTGCCGGTGTACGTGGATAGTCCGATGGCGTTGAGCGCGACGGATTTGTATCTCCGGCATCGCGAGGACCACGACTTGGAATTTTCCAAGCTGGAGGGCAGCGATGCCAAAGGCGATCCGCTGAATGTGCATGAGTTTCATTTGACGCGCACGACCGAAGAATCGAAGCAAATCAATAATGTGAAGACGCCGTGCATCATCGTTTCGGCGAGCGGAATGGTGTCCGGCGGGCGCGTGCTGCATCACCTGGCGCACCGGCTGGCGGACTCGCGCAACGCGGTGATCTTGGCCGGCTTTCAGGCGCAGGGCACGCGGGGACGGGCGCTGCAAGAAGGCGCCAAGACGCTGCGGCTGTTCGGACAGGAAGTTCCGGTCAACGCGGAAATCGTGGAAATGGGGCAATTCTCCGCCCACGCCGGGAAGAGCGAATTGTTGCGTTGGCTGACCGGCTTGACGGCCCCACCCAAACGAACCTTTCTGGTGCATGGGGAGCCGGGAGCGGCGCAGTCGTTGCAAGCGGCGGTCCGGGAAAAATTTCGCTGGGATGTGGCCGTAGCACGATATTTGGACACTGTGGAGCTGGGTGGCTAGCCAGCGGTGGGTAGCGGGCCGTTTGAATTTGACCCGGTAATGTCACGATTAGAAAAGTCAAACGGACCACTACCCGACGCGGAGACCGAGAAATCTTCCTCAGGCCAGGAAACTAATTGAAGGGTAACCTCGTCTATACAAGCAAGACCACTCGCGGGGTAGGGGGCTAACCACCACAGGGCAACCGACCGTCAGTCACCCTACCCCATCTTCTTTTTACGTATTTTCAACTACTTACGTGCTGGTGGATGGCGGTTTATGGCGCTCCGTGCGGGTCGATTGGGGCAAAATTGGGGCAAATGACAGGGTGGGAGGCCGTTTGTTTCTTGCCTCGTATCCTTACTCCTCAGATGGAGTAGTTCTAGTCCCCGCTACCTTATTATTTGGCGCTGCGCTCCTTATCTGCTTTGTGGGCCTCCCAATGCCCCATCGCGTCCTCCTGGGCCCACTTGTAGTCCTGTTCCTTTTCAGTGGGGAATCGATCCTTCAACCGGCGACTGCCGACCTCCCACTGGCTTCCTAACGCGGCGGTTTGCGTGATCCCACGGCGTCCATCTACAATTCAAACCTAACTCATGAACCGCGACAAAATCTCCAAGATGGCAGGCAAGCAAGTAAGGACCCGGCCAACGGCGAAGCGAGTCAAACAGGGCGGAGAAGACCTACCGCCTATCGATTATGTTTGGCGGATTGAGAGCACGTCCAAAGATGAGATCACTTTGTTCAACGGGTCCACGGGCCATATTCTCAGGCTTGGGATGGACCATATTCGCGAGTATCTGACCGACCGGACAGATGGCTTGGATGGACTCCTTGTGCTGAAGAGCCAAATAATTTTGAAGGGGGCGACGGTCCACGTCGAACCAATGTTTGGCAACGGCCAATTTGAGCCTCGATAGGCTTTTTGAATGAAATGGGACGTTCACAGCTCTCCTGGAATAGACTAGCTACAGGGACTGCTTAACACACAGGATTTGCGGCTGAGTGTGGAGGTCGCGTCTTTGACAGTCTTTCTTGTGCGGCAAGGGGGTGGGTATGCCGAAAGGGATGATTCTGATTCACATCGCGGGATTTTGCGCGATCGTTATGCCCTTGATGCAAACGAAATCGCAAAGTGACGCCGACGCTTTCAAAGAGGCTGCACCTGCTACATGCAAGGTGACGCACCCCAATGGGGCCTGGCCTCCTGGCGATCCGGATGCCGGACAAGGATATGGAAATGACGATTTGTGGACCGCCCTCTGGCCTGACGGCACTGTAGTATTTCGTCCTGGAGGTCCCGGCTCTGTCTGCGAAGACGGTTCAATGAGCATGAAGTGGTCCTGGTCGCGAGGAGTACGAGGTAAACTAAGCATTGAGGGAAAGAGGCTCGACAAGACGGCCCCACCCTTGCGTGTCCGTATCCCTGAAGGGTATGGTGATATAGGATTTCAACCCACTGGCCTAATTTTTCCGACAGAAGGATGCAGGGAAGTTACCGGGAAAGTGGCAGATGCTAGACTGACGTTCGTGACGCGGGTAGTAAGACTGTAGAATCGCCATTAGCTCCTAGAACAAAAGAATGAAGATTGCAGTGGCTTCCTATGATGCAGATTCTCCGGTTCATTCCCTTCCCGCGCCCCGCGCTAGTTCGAATCCCCTTGACAGACGCTTATCTCGACAGCAATCTACTAAAGAGTTCGGTTTAGCAGTTCTTCGTGGTCCCTCCGCGCATAATTCACGCGCACCAATTTGAATCGGGTGTAGGCCACCGGTCAGGGCGCGTTTGTGCAGGCAGACTGGACGCAAATCTCTTTTGGCCGGAGAGGAGATTTGTTGTGCCACGGAATCCCCACCAGTTGATGCTTGTTATGAAGGTTTACGCCGTTGAGATTGCAGCGACGATACTGTTCTTCGTTCTGCTGTTTAAGCTTGTTCGGCACGAACTCGGTTTCTAAAGAGACCGCTCGCTCACTACGGACCTAAGGCGTATCCTCGCCGGACCGCGCGACCATCAGGCAATAGCCGTCCAGGTCGTGCATGCGAAATTCGCCTGCAGGGAGATAGTCGGGATGATGTATCTCACCGACTTTAACCCCGTGGGCGATCAACTCATTTCGCAATGCCACCAAGTCCGCTGCATACAAGTAAAACAGAACGTCCTGTACGTCCGGATGGAGCGGACGGTCCGTGCGTGTCAGCATGAGGTTCGGCCCGTGCTTCCAGTTCGCGCTTTTAGGCGCGTATAGCCATGCCCAATGTGGTTGCCCCGTTTTCGGCACTTTGTTGCCGATCTCAAAGCCAAGCAGCCGATAGAAGTGAGCCGACCGCTCCACGTCAGCGACATGAATCATGGCAACAATGCCCGTGATCGGCGGTTGGTTTGGTTCCGGCGACGACGCGGATGCCTCGCTCAATTTGAAGCCCCTGCTCCTGTAGTCATGCCCCAGCGCATGTACAGAACAATTGCGAGCAGGGTGGCCAAAACCACAGTCGTTATGATCTGCGGTTCGCCGTGGATCAAGTGAGTAGCTGTTGCTCCGCCCATGACCACGACCAACATTACTGCTCCAACTTTGGCAAGCCGCGGAATCAGTAAAAGGACAGCACCTAAGAGTTCAGCCAGTCCAACGACAAAATAGAAGCGGTCAGGATAGCCCCATGCTCTGAATCTGGATATCCAAGCTGGTGAACCAGTGAGCTTCACTATTCCCTGAATGACGAAAAACGACGCGAGCAGCAACTGCAAGGCCCAACCGCAAATAGATTTGAAGCGATTCATGAACATGACCTCCCGATAGGCGCGATCTACTCTGCTCGTAGGGCCTTCACAGGGTCAATGCTTGCCGCACGGCGGGAGGGCCGGTAGCTAGCGATCAAAGCAGTGACCAGGGATGGATAGTTCGATTCGATATGATTCCCGGATTGAGCACAAAGAGACCGAGCGCGGAGCCTGTTGCAGAATGCCGTACAGGCCCCACACTCAAGGTTACTCAATAAATCTAGCGGTTAGCTTGCGGTCGCAGCTTTTCCAACGGAGACGCCTAGCTGCTGAAGCAGGGCAAGTTGATCTGAGTAAGTCGCTGACTTGACGAAGCGGCCATTTCTGACCTCACTCACGGTGCATCCGCGAACGTTGATTTTTCGATTGGTTGGCGAGATATCATTGAATTCGCCCTTGTGAGTTCCGGTAGCACGCCAAGTGTCAACCACGTAGTCACCACTGGCGATGATCTTTTCAATTTCAAGATGCAAATCGGGAAACGCCTTGAAGTACATCGACATCGTTTGTTTAACCGCATCTCGACCCCGAATCGGGGTGGGAAACGCGTCGCTCTCCCAAACATAAGAATCGGCTGCGTTTTTCACATAGCGTTCAGGATCGTGTGCGTTGAAAGCTGAAATCCCTTCTTCCACTAAACGCCGGTTATCTTGTTCGGACACGAGTTGCTCCTTTCTGGCTTGAGAAAATCGAGGCCCAACGGAGGAAACTAGGGGAGGTCGGCAGTATACTCGCGGAGCGATTCGATGGCGAATGATTGTTTCGCCGCCTTTGCTGGATCGGCTTTCATCTGAACACGGCGGAGGCAAGCATGGCTAACATGGACTACATCGATCCCGAAGGTATTGGATCGACCCGGATCGGAATATTCACCGCATGAGTCTTCCCGATCCAGATGGCGAGCAGAGCATAATTGCAAGCGTTATGCCGGAGTGTTCAGATGCTGAATGGGACCTACTACGCGAGGCACTACAGATCGTGTCTGCGCGGCGCTCTATCGAGTATAACGACTGGTCTACCCAGATCAACTGAATCCCGTAAGGAATTCTCCCTGAGCTTCATGGTACAGTACACGGCAAGATAGAGGACTGGGCCTGCTGGGCGTCTTTGCCGAGGGCGGCGTCCAGCGCCATAAAGGCAGCGGATTCAGTTAGTGCGGTTGTGAAGGACCATTCAGGAATTCTCTTTATCGTTCTCCGCCTTCCCCAAGCGAATGGGATTCGTACACAGCGTTTTTGTTTTGTCGGCCCATTCCGCCGTCAAGACGGCTCGGGTTGACTCCCGTAGAGTCCAGGCAGGTGTATACTCGCCAGCGTACCTTCGTTCTATGACTCTCTGCGCGTCGCGCTAACTATGCTTTTGATATGCAGACATCTCCTAGTAGAAGGGGAGACGGCATGAAGCAGAAGGGCTTTTCGCTTATTGAGTTGTTGATCGTTGTGGCGATCATTTTGATCATCGCGGCCATCGCAATTCCGAACCTGCTCCGCTCGAAAATCGCGGCGAACGAGGCTTCGGCGGCGGGTTCT
>Ga0070698_100008912_pt1 | contig 10787 bp, 11 predicted proteins | sample KBSK1502metaG_FD_65477 | JGI IMG/M metagenome (GOLD analysis project Ga0070698, IMG submission 65477) | Corn, switchgrass and miscanthus rhizosphere microbial communities from Kellogg Biological Station, Michigan, USA - KBS K1-50-2 metaG | ecosystem: Host-associated > Plants > Roots >...
GCGACGGTGGTTGGTCGCGGCGGCGGGGGCGGCGATGCGATGGTGGTTGGTCGCGGCGGCGGCGGCGATGTGGCGGTGGTTGGTCGCGCCAGCGATCCGGCACTCGTCGGTCGCGCCGGCGGCGGCGATGTGGCGGCGCGTGCAGCTGCGACGCGTGTCGCGCGGCCGTCAAAGCGCGTCGCCGAAACGCGTCGCGCAACCCACGACGTTCGCATTGCGCTCGCGGCGCAGGCCGCTCGATTCGATCCGTTCGCGGCGCGCTGTCATGTTCGCGCACGCGGTGCGGTGTTCGAGGTACGCGGTGCGAGTGCGGGTGTTAGGGCGATCGCGCAACGAATCCTCGGCGGTCCCGAAGAGCTCGCGGCGCCGCGGCCGCTGACGGTCGTCGAGCGATCGATCTGGGCATTCGTTGTTGCAACCGCGCTCGAAGACTTCGGAGTGCCAGGCGATGTATCGCCCGTGCTCGAGGAGCCAAGACGGAGTGTCGGGCGAGCGGACAATGTCGTCGGGCGAGCGGACGCTGGCGTCGGGCGAGCGGACAATGTCGTCGGGCGAGCGGACGCTGCTTCGCCATCCGACAATGTGATCGAGCTCGCGGTCGACCTCGTCGATATTTCGATTGCAGTCCAGATTGTCGTTCCTGTCGGACTCGAGTTGGGCGTTCCGCCGCCACGAGCACCGGCGTTCGAACTGCCGTTCGATGTGCCGATCATCGTCGGGCGTTGTGCTCTGCCGCGGATGGCGCTCGATCGATTGGCCCCGCGCAGTCTCGTCACGCTCGAGGCGTGCTGCGAGCTCGAGATCCTCGGCGGAACTGTCGGCCTTCGGGCGGCGCCCGGTGAGGTAGAGGCGCGGGTCACGACCGGCTATGTTCGGCGCGACATGTCACTGCCCGATGACGCACACGTGGAGCTCACGGTGACCCTCGGAACGACCCGCCTGTCGCTACGGCAAGTGTGCGATCTCGCGATTGGGCAGATCGTTCAGCTCGGTCGCCCACTTGCGGGACCCTTCGAGATCCGTGCAGAAGGGCGGTTGGTTGGGCGTGGCGAATTGGTAGATGTTGACGGCGAGCTTGCCGTGCGCATCGTTAGCCTCGGCGACCAGGAGTAGTTCGATGCCCATCTACGAATACAAGTGCAAGGCCTGCAATCGCGAGTTCGAGTACCAGCAGCGGATGAGTGATCCCGACAAGACCGACTGCGAGGCCTGCGGCCAAGCCGCACTCGAGCGTCTCATCTCGCGCACCGCGTTTACGCTCAAAGGCAGCGGTTGGTACAAAGATCTCTACAGCTCGGCGAAGCCCGAAACCAAGTCCGACTCGAAGGACGGTGGTGGAGCGAAGGAGTCCGCTGCGAGCGGCGACAGTGGCGGCGAGAAGAAGAGTAGCTCCAGCGAAAGTGGCGCTACCGGCAGCAGCGGCAGCGGCAGCAAAAGCAGCGGCGGCAGCGGCAGTGGCGGCAGTGGCAGTGGCGGCAGTGGGGGCAGTGCCGGCAGCGGCAGCAAAAGCAGCGGCGGCAGCGGCAGTGGCGGCAGCGGCAGTGGCGGCAGCGGCAGTGGCGGCAGTGGCGGCAGTGGCGGTAGTGGCGGTAGTGGCAGTGGCGGCAGCGGCAGTAGCGGAACGAGTGGCAGCAGCGGCGGTGGTACGAGCAGCAGCACCGGCGGCAGCGGCGGCGGATCTAAGGCCGCAGCAAGCAGTGCTTCGTGATTGCACAAATCATCGATGGCAAGGCGATCGCCGAGAAGCTACGCGGCGAGGTAAAGAACGCGGCGGCAGCGCTCCGTGCGCGACGAATCGCTCCACAGCTGGCCGTTGTCCTCGTCGGTGACGATCCGGCCTCTGCCGTCTACGTTCGCAGCAAAACAAAAGCGGCGATCGAAGCAGGTGTCGACGTTCGCGACCACAAGCTTCCCGCGACCGTCAAGCAAGCCGAGTTGATGAGCATCATCAAGGCGCTCAACGAGGACGCGACGATCGATGGCATCCTCGTTCAAATGCCGCTCCCCGCGTCGCTCGACAGTGACGCTGTGATCCGCGCGATCGATCCCGCGAAAGACGTCGACGGCCTTCACCCGCTGAGTCTTGGCTACCTCGCACAAGGCCGGCCCGTCTTCATTCCGTGCACGCCCAAAGGCTGCATGCGCCTATTGCGCGAGGTTGATGTCGATCCAAGCGGCATGCGCGCCGTCGTCATCGGGCGCAGTCTCCTCGTCGGCAAACCAATCTCGCTCCTTCTTCAGAACGCGAACGCAACCGTCACCATGTGCCATTCGCGAACGCGCGACCTCGCCGATGAAGTTCGCCGCGCCGACATCGTGGTCGCCGCGATCGGCAAGCCCGAGATGGTGCGTGGTGACTGGATCCGTGAGGGTGCAGTCGTGCTCGATGTCGGCATCAACCACACGGCCGATGGCAAGCTCGTCGGCGATGTCGAGTTCGTCGCCGCATCTCAACGGGCGCGCGCGATCACGCCGGTACCGCGTGGCGTCGGACCGATGACAATCGCGTGCCTGCTCGAAAACACCGTCGAGGCAGCCAAGCGCCGCCGCGGCTGAAGTCGGCGAATCAACTCCGCGTGGTTGATCGTCAGCGCTGCATCGTCAGCGGTTCTGTATCGTCAGCGGTTCTGTATCGTCAGCGGTTCTGTATCGTCAGCGGTTCTGTATCGAAACGTCGAGCTGTTTCACCAGGTAGCGGTGAAGCTCCTCGTCACGTTGCGGGGCACCGGTAGCATCCCAGTAGGTGTAGCCGGAGATGAATTCGCCGAAGCCCGCATCGCGGTATCCGAGGCGCGTGTACAGCCCTCGCGCGACTGCGTTGTGCGGATTGTCGGTAGTAACCTCGAGGCCCACCTGTGCGAAGCCGCGGGTGGCAACGATGGATTCGGCCGTCTCGACCAGTTTGCGCCCGATGCCTCGCCCTCGCGCGTGCTCGGCGACGAACAGGTCGGCAAGCTCGGGACAGCCGAGCGCGATCGCTTGGTTGGTTAGGCCGCCGCCGCCAGCGGGCCAGCGAACGAAGACGTAACCGACCGGCTTCGCCTCGTCCCAGGCCATGATGCAGGTGACGGCGCCCTCTTGCTGCAAGCGAAACGCCTCGAGATGGCGGTTGACAGGTGCGGCACCCTGTTCGTGGAAGGTGTCGATGATGATCGCAAGGTCGCTCTCTTCGACGACGCGTACGGAGATCACCGCCCGCAGTCTAGCAACTCATGGCGTGCCTCCTCGAAGGCATTTTCGATATCGGTGAAATCAAACTCGCGCGCGGCTTCCTCGAAGGCTTTTGGCGAAATCAAACTCGCGCGGCATCGTCGATATCGGCGACATCAAACTCGCGCGCGGCCTGCTCGAGGCATTTCGATATCGGCGCAATCAAACTCGCGCGGCGCAGTCGTCGGAAGACGGTTTCGATATCGGCGAATCAAACTCGCGCGCGCAGCTTCGATATCGGCGACATCAAACTCGCGCGGCATCGTCCGATCAGCGACGTCGCTGATCGGCGCGCTTGAGCGCACGCCGAGGGCTACGCGTCGGCCCGAGCGCGCGCCCACGTCCGGGCAGCAGCTCGTCGAGTCGACGCTTCGAATGATCCTGCACGCGTGACGCGCTCATCAGCCGAGCCGACGGCGCGTGCCATCGCCGTTGTCCAGCTTGTCAGTCAAATCGCGTGATCAGGAAGTAGCGCGCGTCCGCGATCCCCGCTTTGACCAGCTCGCGTTCGAGTGCCTTGTCGCGGCGTGCGCTCCAGTCGACAGGTTCGGCACACTGATCGGCGCCACCGACCGCGATGCCGTGCACGACACCGGGGAACGGCTGTTGCGTCGCGCCGCGCGTGCCCGATGCATAACCTACCCGCGGCGGGTCCGCGGTCGTTGCGGGTTGTTTATCGGCGAGCCATGTTGCGAGCACATCGGCATCGCGCTTGGCGGCTGCGGGCGGGTCCACCCAGACGCCTTTGACGAGCGACGCGAGTGCGAGACCACCACGCGCGACGACAAATGTGCCGCGCTCGCGCTTGGAGCCGTTGCAGAGCTTGCGCAACGCCGGTGCGATCGCATCGAGCTTCTTACTTGCAGCGCTGAGCTGGTCGGCATCGAATGCGAAACCACGACGCTGCTCCGCACCGCCGCGTGTGGCCGCAAGCTCGACTCCGATCAGCCAGTGACTGAGCCACATCGGCGTGTGCGTCGGGATCGACTCGGCATCCCCAAATCCGGCGATGAGAACGAGGTCGTGATCGCGCGCGAGATCGTCGAGCTTGATGAGCGCATCCAGCGATGGCACGTCGTGAACGCTCCATGCGATCGCGAGCGAGCCGCGGATCTGCGACGCCGCCGGCTGTGCCTTGCGCAACTTTTCACAGCGACGCTGGTCACCGTTCGCTGCGCGCACTTCAACGGCGATGGGTTCGAGTGGTTCGCCAAATCGGGCCGCGACCTCGCGATGAACGAAATCGGCGACCGACCGACCGACTTGCGTCACGCCGGTTTCGTCGAGCACGTAGACCGCGGCTCGTGCTCCGCGGGGCGACAAGACGAGGACCTGGCCGCGCGCGTTTTCGAGCACCGCGATACCGCCGGCCTTGCCGAGCTTACGAACCACCGACGACGTCTTTCCCCAGCGCTCGATATACTCGTCGAACGTCTGAACCCAGGGACGAGGCAAATCCTGTTGTTCACGCAGCACGAAATCGAGCCACGAATCCTCGAAGCCGGTCACGCGCTCGAGCAGTGGCGCTCGCTTCATCACCTTTAGCGCTGCCCGCAGGTGCGAGAATGGACCGACCGCGGGCGTGGGATCGGCGGCTGGCAGTTTCGCGCGTTGCCTGCTCGCCTGCAGCAATCGTTGTAAGTCGACATCCAAAGCCGCTTTATCAGCGGCCACTTCTTCGGGCGTAGGCAAACTCATCGTGCGGCGCCCATCAGCAAAGCACGTGCCTTCTCGGGGCGGTCGCGCGATCGCGGAGTTGCGACGCATCGTGAAGCGGCAGTCACGCCACCGTTGCAACGGCAGACACCTCGTTCTCGTGCACGCGAGATCGATTAGGGACATCGGTCGCAGCGCTTGCTGCACGCGATCGCGGACGGCACCGCTCGCCGTCGCTGACCACAGCCGGTGAAGACAGCGGTCTACTCGACCTTGACGTCCACCGCGCCACTTTGGGCGAGCTGGCGAATCGCGACGGGCTTGCCGAGCGCGCGCACGAGCACGAGCTGCAGCTCGGCGAATGGCGGCGGGTTGGGTAGCAGCTCGTCGGCACCGGCGGCGACGGCTTGATCGCGGTACGAGGCACTCGCCGTTAGCGCGATCGTTGGCACGGGCGGGTTCTGCTTTTTTGCCGCGCGAATGATCTTGAGGCCACCGTCGAGATCGAAGTCGATGTCCACGATCGCGCAATCGATCTCGTGGGTGAGGACTGTGGCTGCGACGTTGGCGTCTGCGGCTTGCGTGATTTCCGCGGTGCTGATGATCGACTTGATGTTGCGTGCGAGCTGCGTGCGGTCTTGGCGATCGCCCGAGAGCAGGAGCATTTGTACGCCGCGGAAACCGGAGACGAGCTTGTCGACGATCGTGCCAAGCTGCGGCGCGACATCCTGGAACTCGACGCCGAGGCCGACGGGCCCATCGGCCGCTTCGCCCGCGCCGCGGCGCCACGCGACGACACCGTTGAGAGACGTGGTGCCCGCGCTTGGCACGGCGAAGTCGAGGGTCATCAGCGCGCCGGTCGGGATATCGGCCTCGGTCTCGAGGAACAGGCCGCCACGCGACAGGTTGACCGAATACGCCACGAGGAATGACGAAGCGGTTCGAAACTCCACCTGCACGACGTACGGCATGCGTGGATGCTCGCGTTCAGCCACGGGACTACGCAAGTATCACACGACCATGGACGGCGGCGGCAGCGACGCGGCGTCAATCGGGCATCAATCGCGAGGCTCGCGTTGGTCGGAGCGCCGTGCGCGTTTGCCACGCCGAGTCGCTTGACGTGGCTACAGCAGCCGATCCAGCAAGCGATCGAGATGGTCGAGGTTCAAATACTTGATCTCGATGCGACCTGCGTTACCGGGTTCGTCTTCGGTGATCGAGACGGGGCCGCCGAGGGACTTGGTTAGCCGCTCTTCGAGGTCGCGAACCGATGCACTCTTTTGCGAAGCAGGTGTCGCGCGCGGTTTGGCGCGTTCGGGGTCGCGCTGCTTTTTGACGAGCGCTTCGGTCGCGCGGACGGAGAGGGCCTTGTCGATCACGGTGCGCGCCGCGCGTTCGATCGCGGCTTCTTCGTCGAGACCGAGAAGCGCGCGCGCGTGGCCCATCGACAGGCGCTTGTCTTCGACCATCTGGCGAACGGCATCGGGCAGCTTGAGCAAGCGGATCGCGTTGGAGACGGTGCTGCGATCCTTGCCGATGCGTTCGGCGACTTGCTCTTGGGTCTGGCCGAATTCGTCGATCAGGCGCTGGAATGCGGTGGCCTCTTCGATCGGGCCGAGGTCGGAGCGCTGGAGGTTCTCGACGAGCGCGCGCTCGAACGCGACCTGCGAGTCGACCTCTTGGACCACGACGGGCACTTCGTGAAGACCCGCGCGCTGGGCTGCGCGCCAGCGCCGCTCGCCTGCGATCAGGAAGTAGCCACCTTCGGCGCGCGAGCGCACCACGAGCGGCACGATGATGCCGTGCACCTTGATCGACTCGGCCAGCTCGGCGAGCTCGGCCTCATCGAAGTTGTGGCGCGGCTGTTCCGGGCCGGGATAGACATCTTCGATCTGCGCGCTGAAATAGGTGCGGCTGCGATCGGCGGTGCGGATTGGCGTCGGCGGTGCCGCTGTCGGAAGCAGCGCCGAGAGCCCGCGGCCGAGCCCGCGCTTCTTCACATCCGAGGACATCATGCGGCAGGTTGCCCTTTCGCAGCGGGGTTGATCAACGTGCGATCGATAAACTCATCGGCGACGGCGAGATAGCTCTTCGTGCCGGGACAGCGCAGGTCGTAGAGCAGGACCGGTTTGCCGTGACTCGGCGCCTCGGAGAGGCGGACGTTTCGCGGCACCGTGGTGTCGAGGACCTTGTCGCCAAAATGCTTTGCGACCTCGGCACGCACCTGATTCGCGAGGTTCATGCGGCCATCGAACATCGTGAACAACACGCCATCGATGGTGAGGTGCGGGTTGTAGGCCGCCTTCACTTTTTCGATCGTCGCGGTGAGCGCGGAGAGGCCTTCGAGCGCGAAGTATTCGGCCTGCATCGGCACGACGACGCCATCGGCAGCGACGAGCGCGTTGAGCGTGAGCATGCCCAGCGACGGCGGGCAATCGATCACGACGTAGTCGTATTGCGACGCGACCGGCGCGAGCGCATTGGAGAGGAACCGCTCGCGCTTATCGGTATTGATGAGCTCGATCTCGGCGCCGACGAGATCCGTGGTCGCCGGCGCGACGAAGAGCGTGGTGATATCGGTCGGCCGAATCACGTCTTCGAGCAGCACGTCGCCGACGAGCGCGTCGTAGATCGTGAGCTCGACCTTGTCGCGCGGATAGCCGACGCCGCTCGAGGCGTTGCCCTGCGGATCGAAATCGACCAGCAGCACGCGATAGCCCCGCGACGCGATCGACGCGGCGAGGTTGATCGACGTGGTTGTCTTGCCAACGCCACCCTTCTGGTTCGCGACCGCGACGATCCGGGACATGTTCAGGCCGTATCACGCGGCTATGACGATCCAAAAATTTGGCCCTTCGATCGACTGCATCGTACCTTGTAGCCAGATGTAGGACATGTGGGCATGTCCTCGAAGGAGCGCCAATGTCGTCTGGAATTCCACGTATTTATACTTCATTTGCCGAGTTCGAGCGCGAAGAGCTGCGGCGGCTCGACTCGCTACACACCAGCGTCGACGATCTCGTTGAAGAGCGCTTCGCCGAGGACCTCGACTTTGGCCAAAGCGACCAGCCGCGCCGTCGCGGTCGTCCACGCAAGCATCCGCGCTGAGCTGTAGAAAACCGCGACAACGGTTCGGGCGGTTACGCCGGCACGAATCGCGCAACACGGACCTGCATGAGGTGGTTGCTGCTGATCGCTGTCGCGGGATGCATCGATTCGCCGCCGGCGGAGCCACCGCCGAGCGACACGGTGTGCGACACGATTCGCTCGAATCTCGATGCGGCACTCGTCGCCGTCGAGACACCCGGCGCGATCGTCGCGTTCGCGAACAAATGCCGCGAAACGCGAGAGCCGCGCTGAAGAAAGCATTCGACGATGCATCGGCTGGCTGGGCGAACCTGCCTGCCGAAGCGACGCAAAACCTCGGGCCCTCGTGCAAGGCAGCCGCGGATGCCGTGAAGACCGCGGCATCGCAGACGTGCGGCTGGTAACGCCGTCAGCTCTCGATGTCGTAGTCCTTCAGCTTCTTGTACAGCGTCGAGCGATCGATCTCGAGGATCGCCGCCGCTTGCGCCTTGTTGCCACCGGTCGCCGCGAGCGCGGCAAGGATGCCTTCCTTCTCGAGCTCGCGCAGCGAGCGTGCCTTCGGCGGCGGCGGTGGCGGCGGCTGTTCGATCGTCACCGCCGGCACTGCCGTCGAGATCGCCGAGCCGAGCGGTGGCGTCGGCGACGACGTGCGTGTGCGTGGCGGCGCCGCGCTGGCGTGCACCTGCGGCGGCAAATCCTGCGGCATGATCAGCTCTCGATCGCCGAGCACGATCGCGCGCTCGACGGCATTGCGCAGCTCGCGCACGTTGCCGGGCCAGTGGTAGCGCGTCATCGCGGCGAGCGCTTCGGGCGAAAAGCCGGTGATCCGGCGCGCCGCCTGCTGGCGAAATCGCGCGAGGAAATGCTCCGCGAGCAGCGGCACATCGTCGAGGCGATCGCGCAGCGGCGGCACCTCGATCTGGATCACGCTGAGCCGGTAAAACAAATCTTCGCGAAACAGGCCGCGCTTGACCATCTCCGCGAGGTCGCGGTTTGTCGCCGCGACGACGCGGACGTCGACCTCGATCGCCTTTTGGCCACCAACGCGCTCGAAGCGGCGCTCCTCGAGCACACGTAGAAACTTTGTCTGCAGCCCGAGAGGCAGCTCGCCGACCTCGTCGAGAAAGAGCGTGCCGCGATCGGCCATTTCGAAGCGGCCGGCTTTCTTCTCCGTCGCGCCCGTGAACGCGCCCTTCTCGTGGCCGAACAGCTCGCTCTCGATGAGCGATTCGGTCAGCGCCGCGCAGTTGACCGCGACACACGGCGCTTTCGCCCGCCGGCTCGCTCGGTGGATCGCGCGCGCGACCATCTCCTTGCCCGATCCCGACTCGCCGCCGAGCAGGATCGTCGCGTCACTCGGCCCGACGCGCGTGACGAAATCGATCACGCGCTGCGACGCGGACGAGCGCCCGACGAAATCGCCATCGGCAAGCCGCTCCTCGAGCGCCTCGGCCCGTCGCGACAACTGATCGCGCGTATCGGCACCGACCCACGCCGCGCCCGTCAGGTGCGCGAGGCAGCCGGCGGCGAGGCTATCCGCCTCCTCCCATGCGCTCCCCTTGCGATCGATCCACAGCACCGCCACGACCTCATCAGCGCCGCCGTGCACCGGCGCTGCGATCAGCGCGCGACCGCCGGTCTCCGCGGTGACGACCTGGCGCTGATTCGTGACCTTCTCGATCAGATCCTGCGGGATCTGGAGCTGCGGCGTGTCGCCCGCTGCGATCGATGCGGCAACCGGAGACGGCCGTCGCCCGATCGAGAGCACGAATGCGCGATGGGCATCGAGCGCGGTCCGCGCGGCATCACACGCGGCACGCGCGACGGCATCGCGCCCGGCCGCCGCCTCGCTGCGCAGGCGATCGCCGAGCTGCGCGAGCGCCGCGAGGTGACGCCGCGCGCGATCATCGCGCCCCGTCAGCGCGAGCAGCTGTCGACTGCCGACCTCCATCGTGACGTGACTCGATGCCTTCGTCAGCGCGACACCATCGACCGGCAAAAATGCGAGCCGCGTCCCGCCGAGCACGATCTCATCGCCCGACTCCAACCGGTGCACCTGCGTCTCGGCACCATTGATCAGCGTGCGCTTCTCGGCGACGTAGCACAGCGCGCCGTCGCGCAGCTCGATCATGCCGTGATGACGCGACACCGTCGGATCGCTCAAATGCACGAGGCTGCCTTCATCGCGGCCGACCTTGCCGCCACGCAGCGGCAGCTCGAACTCGCGGCCCGCATCTGGACCTTCGATGACCACCAGGCGCGCCAACGACATGCGCGCATCTTAGTGTAAGTTTCGCGCGATGAAGCGACTCGCGCTCGCGATCCTCCTCGTCGTCGCCTGTAGCGGTAAGGGCAAACCGAAGAAGCCCGCCGGCGGCGAGGTCTACGCGAAGAAGGTGGTCGTGACGTGGGGGATCCAACCGAAGGGATCTGCCGCGGAGGTGTTTTTGCAGACCACCGATGAGGTCGGCAAGCAGGTCAGCCATCCGATCGGCACGTTCGATGGCGAGTGCAAGGTCATCAAGCCCGCCGCCGACATGAAGGCGGTCAGCGGCGTGAACTGTACGGCCGGCTCGCAGGGCATCGAGCTGCATGCCGTCTTCAACGCACCGCAGATCGTCGTGCTCAAGCTTCGCGTCGAGCTCGGCGTGACGCCCGATCCGATGTCGCGCGAAGAGCTCACGCACGTGACGGTGCCGAGCGGCGCCGCGATCGAAGCCGGCGACTAGTCGGTTGTTAGCAGCAGTCAGTCGCGCGCAACGTGGCGCGGGGCCCGGCGTTGCCACCTCGCCAGTGCGTCCGCGGCGTACATCGGTGCTTGCAGGCATTCATGC
>Ga0070698_100008914_pt1 | contig 10786 bp, 8 predicted proteins | sample KBSK1502metaG_FD_65477 | JGI IMG/M metagenome (GOLD analysis project Ga0070698, IMG submission 65477) | Corn, switchgrass and miscanthus rhizosphere microbial communities from Kellogg Biological Station, Michigan, USA - KBS K1-50-2 metaG | ecosystem: Host-associated > Plants > Roots >...
CGGTCAACGAGGGCGAGGTCTTCGGCTTCCTGGGCCCCAATGGCGCAGGCAAGACAACGACGATCCGAACTGCGTTGGACCTCATCCGGCCCACGAGCGGTCGAGTGCTCGTGTTCGGCATCGAATCCAGTGCCGACCCGGTGGCCATCCACCGTCGGATCGGCTACATCCCGGGCGAGTTCACGCTGTACGACCGCCTGACGGGCGGCCAGACGATCCAGTACTTCGCCAACCTGCGCGGTGGTGTTGATTCGGCGTACCAGCGCTCGCTCATCGAGCGCTTCGACATCGACCCGAAGCGCCGCTACAAGGAGCTGTCGAAGGGCAACAAGCAGAAGATCGGCCTGGTCATCGCGCTCCAGCATCAGCCCGAGCTGCTGATCCTCGACGAGCCGACGTCCGGCCTCGATCCGCTGGTGCAGCAATCGTTCTTCGAGCTCGTTCGCGAGGCCCAGGCTGCGGGCCGAACGGTCTTCCTGTCGAGCCACATCCTCAGTGAGGTCGAGCGGACCGCCGACCGTGTCGCGATCATCCGCGACGGGCGCATCGTCCGGACGGGTCGCGTCGAGGATCTCCGTGACCTGGCGCATCACCAGGTCGAGCTCCGGTTCACGGGCCCAGTGCCCGCGGCCGCCTTCCAGGCGCTCCCAGGGGTGAGTGACGTCGTCGAAGCCGACCACATCCTTCGAATGCGCGTTTCCGGCCCGATCACGCCCGTTGTCCAGGCCGCTGCCCGCTACGAGCTGCTTGACTTCGTCAGCCGCGAACCAACCCTCGAGGAGACCTTCCTCGCCGAGTACGGTCACGGCAGCGCCGAGGTTGACGAGGCTTCGACGCCGGCCGCTCCGATCGGGAGGGTGTGATGGCCACCGCCTCCACGTTGCAGCTGACGCGGACCTCCGCGCTCAGTCGCATCTACGGCTTCGGGAGCATCTACGGCAAGACGATTCGCGATTCTCGCCTGGCGTTCATCATCGCGGCAGGGCTCCTCGGCGGCCTGTCGCTCGTCATGGGCGCCGCGATTTCCACCGTCTTCCCGACTCCCGAGTCCCGCACCGAGGTTGACAAGCTCATCGGCGCGATCCCGGCGCAGATGGTCGATTTCTTCGGCAAGCCCGTCGGGCTCGGCACGCTTGGCGGCTACCTCAGCTGGAAGTACGGGCTGACGTTCGTTCTGGCCGTCGCGCTCTGGTCCATGCTTGGGCTGTCCTCGACCCTCGCCGGCGAGGCGCGACGCGGGAGCCTCGACATCGTCGCGACCGCACCGTACGGCAAGCGCCGGATCGCGCTTGAGAAGCTCGCCGCGCACCTCACGACGCTGGGCCTCGCGCTCGCGTTCATGGCGCTCATGCTGACCCTCAGCTCGAACACGTTCGGCAACGCTGCTCTCGGCGACCAGATCCCCCCGCTGTCGGCGATCGGCTTCGCGCTCTGGCTGGGCTTCATGGCGCTGTTCTTCGGCGGGCTGGCATTCGCCGTTTCGCCGTTGCTCGGGCGGGCCGGCGCAGCCGGCATCGCGGGCATCTCCTTCGCCGTGCTGTGGTCGGTCAACGGTCTCCATATCGAGCCGCTGGCGGTCTTGAGCCCGTTCCACTGGACCGAGAACCACATCCCACTGGTCGGCATGTATGACTGGCCGGCGCTGGCTGCCGTCGGCCTCGCGGACCTGCTGTTCCTCGCAATCGGCGTGGAGCTGTTCTCGCGACGCGACCTCGGCGTGACGGTCGGTGTCGGCCTGCCGCCACTCCCGGCCGCCGTGCTCGGCGTTCGCGGTCCGACGGCACGGGCCGTCGGGGATCAGCTGCCGCGGGCGCTGTCGTGGGGCATCGGGCTGGGCGTCATGGGTGCGCTGCTTTCGTCTCTCGTCGCGTCGATCTCGGCCCAGATCGGCAGCGACGCCAACCTGCTCAAGGTCATCCAGCAGGTCTTCCCGAGCTTCGACCTGACCTCAGCGGGCGGCTTCCTCCAGCTCTTCGTCGAGCTGTTCTACATCGCCGCCGGCATGGCCGCCGCCACGTTCGTGGCGAAGTGGGCTTCCGACGAGACGGGCGGCCGCCTCGAGGAGGTCCTGACGACGCCGCTCCCGCGCTGGCGCTGGGTGTTCTCCGGCGCAATCGCCTGCCTCGTGTCGGTCATCGTCATGGCACTGCTGTTCGCGGTCGGGATCGGCCTCGGGGCCGGGACCGGTCCAGTCGACGCCGGGTCGGCGATGCTCGGCTCGATCTCGATCGGGTTGTACGGGATCGCACTCGTCGGCGTCGGCATCGCGATCGGCGGGGTGTGGCGGACATCGCTCGCCGCCGAGATCGTGGCGGTGCTGGTCATCGCCACGTACCTCGTCGATCTCCTGGCACCGCCGCTGAACCTGCCCGACTGGGTCCACCAGCTCGCGCTCACGGCCCACTTCGGGACGCCGATGCTCGGCCAGTGGGATCTGACCGGCGTCATCGCCTGCCTCGGTCTGGCAGTGGGCGGCGTTACGCTTGGCGCGTGGGGCATGGCGAGGAGGGACGTGTCGCGCTGACGGTGCGCGCGATGCAGGACGAGGAGCCGCCTGCACGGCTGGTCGGCCCATCGACCGTCTTCGCCAAGGGCCTGCGTGATTCGCGACGGGCGATCGCGATCGCGGTCGCCTTCGTCGCGTTCGTCATGCTCGTCGGCGCCGCGGCCGTCGCCTCTGCCTTCGGAACGGCCGAGGCGCGCCAGCAGATGATCGCGCTCTCGTCGACGTTGCCCGCGATCTTCCAGAGCATGCTCGGGCCGCCGGTCGCCCTCGACACCCTCGGCGGCCTCATCGAGTGGCGCTACGGGATCATCCTCGGCGTCCTGCTGCCGGTCTGGTCCATTCTTGCGTTGTCCGGCACGCTGGCAGGCGAGGCGGACCGCGGGAGTCTCGAGGTGCTCGCGACGACCGGCATTGCCCGGCGTCGGCTGGCCCTGGAGAAGCTGGGCGCGCACCTCGTCTCGGTTCTCATCCTCCTCATCGCCCTCGCCGCATCCGTCTGGCTCTGCGGCATCGCGTTCGCGACGCTGCCGGGTGACGCGATCGCTCCCGGGGCTGCATTCAGCTACGCCGCGCTGACCGGCGTGCTCGTGTTGGCACCAGGTTCGGTTGCGTTCGCGGCCGCGCCGTTCCTCGGACGGGGCGCGGCAGCGGGGCTGGCTGCGTTCGTGATGGTGGCCGGCTACCTCATCAATGGGTTCCACCAGTCGATCGACCTGTTCGACCGGCTCATGCCGCTGTCCTGGTATGCCTGGACCGCCAATCACATTCCGCTCGCCGGGCGAGACGACTGGGCGTCGATCGCGGGGCTCGGGGCGCTCGTCGCCGGTTTCCTGCTGTTGGGCGTCGTCGCCTTCGAGCGGCGCGACGTGGGCCGGACCGTGCGCCTGCCGGCGCCACGCTTGCCGGGATGGCTCCTCGGGCTCCGGGGGCCGCTCAGCCGAACGTTCGGGGAACGGCTGCGGGCCTCGGCGGTTTGGGGAATCGCGATCGGGCTCTATGCCGTCATCATCGCCTCGACCTCGTCCACGCTCGCCGAGGCCATCGGGAAGATCCCGGCGCTGCAGCAGCTGATGCGCCTTCTGTATCCCGACGTCGATTACACGACCGTCGCCGGGGTGCTCGAGCTCACGCTGAGCAAGAACGGCCTGATCCTGTTCGGGTTCGTGGCCGCGACGGCCGTTGCCGGGTGGGCTTCGGAGGAGTCGAGTGGTCGGCTCGAGGTGCTGCTCTCCGCGCCCATGACGCGCGTCGCGTGGTTCGTGCGCAGCGGGTTGGGGACATTCCTCGCGATCACGCTCAGCGCGGCGATCGTGTCGGCGGCCGCCGCGATCGGTGCCGCGAACCAGGGCAGCGATCCCGGCCAGCCCGCCCGCGGCGTGGCCGCGTTCGCGTTGTACGGCCTTGCCTGGGCGGGAGTTGGGCTGGCCGTCGGCGGGCTTGTGCGCAGCTCGCTCGCCGCGGCGACCGTCATCGCGCTGACAGTGGCCAGCTTTCTCATCGAGCTGTTCGCAACCGCGCTGAAGCTGCCCGACTGGGTCGCCGACCTGGCCCTCGGAGCCCACTTCGGCCAGCCGTTCGTGGGGAGATGGGATCCCGCCGGGATCGTCGCCTCGCTCTTCCTCGCCTTCGCCGGCCTCGCCGTGGGGGCCTGGGGCATGGCGCGGCGCGACGTACGACCCTGAGCTTCGTGGGCGCCCGGACCTGACGCGTGCCGACCCTCGCGATCGCCCTCGTCCTCGTGGCCGCCGTGCTCCATGCGGGCTGGAACGTCCTGCTCAAGACATCCGGCGACACGCTCTGGACGGCCGTCCGGCTGCAGGCCATCGGCACCGCGATCCTGCTGCCGATCGGCATCGCCGCGTGGCTGTGGAACGGCCGCCCAGTTGTGCCGGCCGAGGCGATCTGGCTCGCACTCGCCTCGGGCGTGGTCGAGGCGATCTACTTCGTCTGCCTCTCCGCCGCGTACAGCCGCGGGGCGCTCTCGCTCGTGTATCCGCTCGCACGCGGCAGCGCGCCGCTGCTCGCCGTCGCGGTGGGCATCTTCCTGCTCGGCGAGCGGCTGAGCCAGGGCGCGCTCATCGGCGTGGGTTGCCTGCTGCTCGGCATCCTGCTCGTGGCGCGGCCATGGCGGGCGCTCCAGCGGGCGGGCGCGGCACAACGTGGCGCGATCGGCTTCGCGCTCGCCACGGGAGCCTCCATCGCCGCGTACTCCGCGATCGACCGGCTCGGCGTGCGGGTGACGGAGCCATGGCTGTACGGCTCGATCCTGGCGGTCGCCGCGACGACGTTCCTCGCGGTCTCGGTCGTCATCGGGCGGCGGGTCGGATTCCTGGCGCCGGCCCCGGTGCGCGCCCCTGCAGCCGCCGACGGCAATGGGGCTCGAAACGGGAACGGCAGCGGCACGATCATGCAGGGACCGGCGCGCGACGCCGTGGCGGGCGTGCTCGCGCTTGCTGCCTACCTGCTCGTGCTGATCGCGTACTCGATCGCACCGCTCGCCACCGTGGCGCCGCTGCGCGAGTCGGGAATCGTGCTCGCCGCGGCGTGGGGCACCCTGCGCCTCGGTGAGGCCGCGGGTGGCCGGGAGGCCGGGCAGCGCATCGCCGCTGCGGGCCTGGTGGTCGTCGGGGCAATCCTGCTCGCCGTCGCGCACTGACCTGGCTCGGGCGGACGACGCGCCCGACAACGGCGCGGCAATCGGGCGGGAAAGGGTCTAGCTCGCCGGCTCGCGTCCCGGCGGTGCCTCGGCGGCGGGCCGGCGGCCGAAGATCCGCCGCTCGCCCATCCGGCTGTTCACGAGCGCGACCCCGCCGATGACCATGGCCGTGCCGATCAGGACGTACCCGTCGATCGTCTCGCCGAACATGATCGCGCCGGTCACGATCCCGACGATCGGCAGGAAGTAGGCCAGGATCGAGGTCCGGGTCGCTCCGATCCGGGACAGGAGCCGGAAGTTGAGGAGGTACGCCACCCCCGAGCCGAAGATGCCTAGCCAGACAACCGCGACAACAGCATTGAGGTTCCAGTCGACGTCGAGCGGGTGCTCGTTGACGAGCGCGAGGATCGAGATGATCACGAAGGCGAACCCGACCTGGAACACGGCCGGGATCATGGGTCGGAGGCCGCGCATCTTGGCCCTGGCGTAGACGGCGCCGAAGCCGTAGGCGATCGTCGAGCCGACCAGGGCGAGCTCGCCCGAGATCTCGCTGCCGGTGCTCGCTGCCAGGCCCGGATAGACGATGACGACGACGCCGGCATAGCCCACCAGCAGGCCGATGAGCCGGTTCAGGGTGATCGGCTCATCGGGGAATGTCAGCGCGGCGAGGAGGATGACGACCAGGGGCACGGCCCCGTTGATGATCGCCGCGATGGCCGAGTCGACCGAGCGCTCCGCGGTCGTGATCAGCGTGAACGGGATGACGATGTTGACCACCGCCATCACCAGCAGGCTCGCGTACGTGCGCGGGTTCCGCGGCAGCGGCTCGCGAGCCACCGCGACGACCGTCGCGAGGAGCACGAAGCCGATCAGGAGCCGCGTCGCGATCAGCGTGAACGTCGGCAGCGTCTGAACGCCGAGCTTGATGAACGCATAGCTGGTGCCCCACATGAGGCCGAGGATCAGGAGCAGGAGCCAGTCGTTTCGAGTGGGCCGGGCGATCATCGCCGGAGTGTATCGCGGGCTTGGCCTAGGCGAGTGGGCCAAGCCAGGGCGGATTCCGACAACAGATTAGGGCGTCAGGGAGAGGGCCAGTCGGTCGGACGACCGATGTCCGTCGAGGTCGATCGAGGGACCTTGTCCGCACGGTTCGATGTCGACCGAGAGCAATGGACAGGAGGTATCGATGGCCAAATTCATGGACGTGCACTCTGGCTTCTTCGGGGTGAGCCAGGAGCAGCTTGCCGAGGCCCACGGTCGCGATCTCGCGATCGAGGCCGAGGAGGATGTCCACTACGAGCGAGCGTGGCTCGACCCCGAGGCCGGCAAGGTCTTCTGCCTCGTCACGGGCCCTTCGCGCGAGGCCGTCATGCGCGTCCACGAGCGCGCCGGCCACCCGACGCCCGACGTCTTCGAAGTTCCGTATGAGGTGTGATGTGAAGCACATTCGTTCAGTCCTTGCCGTCTCGCTGGCCCTCGCGTTCGTGCTGGGCAGCGCCGGCGTGGTTGCCGCGCAGGGCGGCGCCGACATCGCCGCGGTTCGCGCGGCAACGTTCAAGTACCACGACCTGTCGGCCGCGCTCGCGGACGGCTACGTCGAGTTCTACCAGTGCACCGAGCAGCCCGGCGTCGGCACGATGGGCCAGCACTACGTGAACCTGTCACTGGCCGGCGATCCAGCGGTCGACCCCCTTCGGCCCGAGGCGCTCGTGTACGCGCCAACGCGCGATGGCGGGCTGAAGCTCGTGGCCGTCGAGTACGTGACTTTCGACACGAGCTCGCAGCCGTCGGTCCTTGGCCAGCCGATGCTGTTCCGCGCGGCCGGCAACCGCTATGGCCTGCCCGACTTCTACGAGCGGCATGCCTGGCTGTGGCAGGGCAATCCGGACGGCCTGTTCAACGACTGGAACCCGGATATCAGCTGCCTCGGCAACGGGGACAACGGCGGCTGATACCGATCATCTCCCGCCGTCGCGCCGCGCCGGAGCGTCGCGACGGCGGGGCCACAGGAGGTGAGCACAATGCGGCGCCTGATCACCACGACGATCCTGGCTCTTTCAACGCTCTGGATCGCAGTACCGAGCACCCAGGCCGGCGGGCTGAGCCCGAGCCAGCTTGCGGCAGCGGGCTGGGACTGCTTCCTTCCGCCCGCGTTCAATCCGAACATCCACTGCGCCCCGCCGGGCCAGCTTGAAGGCATCATTGCAGGCACGGCTCGCGCAGCGATCTTCGTCGCCTTCAAGACGGACGACATCAACGCCACGAGCGCACCGCTGCTGGGCATGGAGAAGTTGATCCGGGGCGATCTCTTCCACGACCAGCCCTGCCCGACCGATCCGACTGGCGGACCACCGGGTGCAACCACGAGCCCACCGCTGTACCAGTGGAGCTGGCTCTACCCGCGCTTTGGCTGGGACTACTACATCTGCCACAACTTCGACAGCCCCTGGTGATCGTCCTGGGGTCAAAGGGCCGGTCCTGGCAACGGGACCGGCCTTTTCGTGTCGCTCGCGCCCACCCGGATGCGGCGGTGGGCCTGGGTAGAACAGGCGGGTTGATCAGCTCGGGGTGGCGACAGGCTCGTCTTCGGTGCGGGCGCCGACTCGATCCGCCGGCCGTAGCATCGTGACCCACGCCGCGATCTCCGCCCGCCGCGCGACACCGAGCTTGGCGAGGATGTGCTCGATGTGGGCGCTCACGGTCTTGGGCGAGAGGAAGAGCTCGCCGGCGATCTCTCCGTTGGTCATGCCCTGCGCGACGAGGCGAGCCACCTCGAACTCCCGGGACGAAAGCGGGTGCCAGGGCTCCTGCTCGCCAGCGCGGCTCCGCGCGGACTTGCCGAGCTCCTCCGCGCGGCGAAGCAGCGGCAGGCTCGCCAGACGGCGCGCTGTCGCGAGGACGGCATCGAGGATCGGCACGGCCTCGCCATGGCGATTCGCGCGGATCAGCGCGGCGGCGAGGTCCAGCCGGGCCCAGGTCGCCTCCCAGATCCGTCCGCGCGCGTCCCAGCCGTCGACTGCGGATTCGAGGGAGGTGCGGGCGACGACGGTGGCGCCGGATGCCGTCCGCAGTAGTCCTTCAGCGTGGTCGAGCGCCGGTCGGGCGAGGGCCGGCCAACCGGCCAGCATCGGCGCGATCCGATCCAGCCACTTCCGCGCGACCTCGGGTCGTCGATCGAGCAGCGCCGCACGGACGCCAGTAACGACGAACGGCACGAGGAGCGCGCGCTCGCCTGTCGGCTCGGCAAGCTCGATCGCCTCCCAGCAATGATCGAGCGCGCGGCCAGGGTCGCCGTCGATGAGCGCGGTTTCGGCGAGTCCCCAGAGCGCCGGGAGAACCAGATCGATCTCGCCGCTCGGCCGGCTGATCGCAAGCGCGGCATCGACAAGGGTCCTGGCCCGTTCGACGTCCCCGCGGCCAAGAGCGACGAACGCGAGCGCGGCCCGGGAGCCCATGGTCCCGCGCCGACTTCCTCGCTGAACGAGCTCGAGCGACGCGGTCTCCACTGCGTCGTCCCATCGACCGTCGGCCCATGCGATGAGCGCGGAGGTCGCGGCCATGACGTGGCGGCAATACGACTGCTCGATCTCGTCGGCATACCGGATGCCTTCGCCGATGCCGATGGCGGACGTCGGGTATTCCATCAGTCGTGCGGCGATATCGGCGGTGATCCGGTAGTTGGTGACGCCCGTCGCCTCGAAGTGGGCGTCTCGTGCTTCGCGAGAGAGCTCCAGCATCCTCGGCAGGGCCTCGACGACGTTGCCGTCGAGAGCGTCCGCCCAGCTTCGCATGTGCTCGATGTCGAGCCGCATGATCTCGGTCATCGTCGCGTCGAGATCGGATTCGAGGGTGTGCTGCCAGCTCTCGTCGAGGCGCTGCCGTGTCTCCGCGAGTCGAACGCCATCCAGGTCGAGGATGGCCTGGAAGTAGCGCAGCTCGGCGCATGCGCCCGATCGCTGGGGCGATGGCGGCAGCGCGGCGAGCTCGGCCTCAGCCTGCTCGAACAGCGCGACCCGCTCGCTCCGCGGTCGGACGTCGCGCCGAGCGTGGTTGCCCAGCGCAATCAGGGCCAGGGCCGCGTCGATTGGCCGCCCAGCTTCGAGGTAGTGGCGCCGGGCATTCGCGGAGGCCTGCTCGATCGCGGGCACGTCGTCCACGGCAAAAGCAGTCCCGGCGTACGCGTTCCACAGGTCGCCCAGCTCGGAGGCGGAGAGTCCATCAGGTATGTTCGCGATTGCCCGCCGGTACAGCTCGAAGGATTCGAATCGGCTGGTGACAGCAGCGGCGGCCTTGGCTCCCGCGACCGCGGCACGAAACGCCTGGGGCCGGAGCCCGGCCCGCTCGTAGTGCACCGACGTGTGCACCTCGGTCGCGCCGATGAGCACAGTCCCGAATTCGGCGGCGCGGGCGTGGAAGCGGCGCAGGTCGGTCGGCCGGACGCTGTCGTAGAGGGCATCGCGAAGGAGCTGGTGACGGAAGTCGTAGTAGCCGTGGTCGATGAACTGGAAGGGGTAGACGAATCCCGCCGCCTCGAGCTCCGCGAGCGGGTCGTCCAGCTCGGCGGTGGAGCGGCCCATGACCGCCGCCAGGACGTCCGGCGTGAAGCAGCGACCCATGACGGCCCCGGCTCGCGCCGTGGCCTGCGCCTCTTCTGACAGGCGACCCACGCGGGCGAGGACGGCATCCTCGATCGTCGGAGGAACGGTCGCCTCGCGAATCGTCCGGCCGTCCAGCGCTGCCTCGCCAAGGGCCGCGAGCAGCTCCTCGATATGGAGCGGAATGCCGTTCGTCCGGTCGTAGACCGCCTCGGCCACATCGCGAGGAGCCGGGAGGCCGGTGCCCAGGATGAGCGTCGTCATCTGGGCGGTCTCGGCCGCCGAAAGTCGACCGAGGATCACTTCCTCGGCCAATCGCTGGGTCAGGAGCCGCGCCCTCCATTCACGGTGGATGGAACCGACTGGGAGGTCTTCCGGCCGGTACGTCGCGACGACGAGCATCTTCCGAGCGACGGCGTGTCTCGCGAGCTCCGCGATCACCTCGAGCGTGAGCTCGTCGTCCCAGTGGATGTCCTCGAACACCAGGAGCGTGGGTTTGTCGACGCCGTCGATGAACATATCGACGAGCTCGTGGACGAGGATCCTGCGCGACGAGAGCGAGTCGCCGCCCTTGCCGCCGCGGGCCGCGAGCAACCGCGCGCCGAGGTCGCCGAACTCCGGCTCGACCATCGTGCGGGCCATATCCGCAAGGGACAGGAGCATGACGTGCTGGTCCTGCGGGTTGATGTCGCCCTTTGCGTGGCGGAAGCCTGCCTGGCGCGCCTGGCGGATGACCGTGCCGATGATGCGTGACTTGCCGATGCCCGCTTCGCCCGCGATCAGGACGGTCTGGCCGTGACCTGCTGCCGCTTCCCCGGTCTTCCGGGCCATCAGCGCGAGCACCCCGTCGCGGCCGACGACGACCGGGCTCTGCAGCGGACGGGTCGAGGTCATGCGCGGAAGTCTATGGAGGCACGCGCCGATGTCCATCGGTCGGACGACCGATCGCCCCCTTCGATCCGCGCTCCGCTACAGCTCGGTCGTCGTGGCGATGGCGACGTCGCGGACCAGGTGCGTGTCAACGGCCAA
>Ga0070698_100008915_pt1 | contig 10786 bp, 9 predicted proteins | sample KBSK1502metaG_FD_65477 | JGI IMG/M metagenome (GOLD analysis project Ga0070698, IMG submission 65477) | Corn, switchgrass and miscanthus rhizosphere microbial communities from Kellogg Biological Station, Michigan, USA - KBS K1-50-2 metaG | ecosystem: Host-associated > Plants > Roots >...
GTCGTGTTGTCCTTGTCGATGGTGACCTTCTTCGCCTTGCCGAGGTCTTCCACCTTGATGTTCTCGAGCTTGATGCCGAGGTCCTCGGTGATGGCGCGGCCGCCGGTGAGGATTGCGATGTCCTCGAGCATGGCCTTGCGGCGATCGCCGAAGCCGGGCGCCTTGACGGCCGCTGCCTGCAGCGTGCCGCGCAGCTTGTTGACGACCAGCGTCGCCAGCGCCTCACCCTCGACGTCCTCCGCGATGATCAGCAGCGGACGGCCCATGCGGGCGACCTGCTCCAGCACCGGCAGGAGATCCTTCATCGAGCTGATCTTCTTCTCGTGGATCAGGATGACGGGGTTCTCGAGGACGACCTCCATCCGCTCGGCGTCGGTCACGAAGTACGGCGAGAGGTAGCCGCGGTCGAACTGCATGCCTTCGACGACTTCGAGCGTCGTCTCGAGCGTCTTCGCCTCTTCGACCGTGATGACGCCGTCCTTGCCGACCTTCTCCATCGCCTCGGCGATGATCTTCCCGATCGTTTCGTCGCCGTTGGCGGAGATGGTGCCGACCTGCGCGATCATGTTGCCCTTGACGTCGCGCTTCAGCTTCTTGAGGTTCTCGACGACGACCTCGACGGCTTTCTCGATGCCGCGCTTGAGCTCCATCGGGTTGGCGCCGGCCACGACGTTCTTCGCGCCCTCGCGGTAGATCGCCTGCGCCAGCACGGTGGCGGTGGTGGTGCCGTCGCCCGCCGTGTCGGACGTCTTGCTCGCCACCTCCCGCACCATCTGTGCGCCCATGTTCTCGAGCGGATCCTTGAGGTCGATCTCCTTGGCGACGGTGACGCCGTCCTTGGTGATCGTGGGAGACCCGAACTTCTTGTCGAGGACGACGTTGCGTCCCTTCGGGCCAAGCGTGACCTTGACCGCGTCAGCAAGCTGGTTGACGCCTCGCAAGATCGCCTGGCGAGACTGCTCGCCGTAAATAATCTGCTTTGCCATGTTCGTTGACCTCAGTTACTTGGAATCGAGGACTGCGAGCACTTCGTCCTCGCGCATGATGAGGTATTCCTCACCATCGATCTTGATGTCCTGCCCGGAGTACTTGCCGAAGAGAATCGTCTCGCCTTCCTTGACGTCGAGCGGCACGCGCTCGGCCTTCTCGCGCTTGCCGAGGCCGACGGCAATCACCTTGCCCTGCTGCGGCTTCTCCTTGGCGGTGTCCGGGATGATGATTCCGCCGATCTTCTGTTCGCCTTCGTCGATGCGTTGAACGATGATGCGGTCGTGTAGCGGTCTGACTTTCATGTGAGTCGACTCCAACTGTCTGGTAACTGCCGCCGGCCTGGGAGGCCCGGGCAAAAATCCTTGGAATTGGTGCAGTACGCACAGCGCGTTAGCACTCGCTGTGGACAACTGCTAAGTGTAGTGGAGCTGAAAAAAGGGTGTCAAGCGGGTCCGCGTCAGGCGGACCTTCGGAGCCGGTACTCCGTCATTTTTCGCGCGAGCGTGTTGCGGTGGATGCCGAGGAGGTCGGCGGCCTTGCCGAGGTTGCCGTCGGCCTTCGCCAGCACCTGCATGATGAATTTCTTCTCGAACTCGCGCTGCGCCTCCTCGTAGCGGATGCCCTTCGTCACCATTTCGTCAACCAGGCGTTCAAGTTGCTCGCGAAGCGGCATTTAGCGAACCTCTTTTCCGGTGAGGCGCCGGAAGGCCTCGAGATACTTGTCCCGCGTGCGCATGACCACGTCGTCTGGCAGCGAAGGAACGGGCGGCTGCTTGTTCCACTTGATCAGCTCGAGGTAGTCGCGCACGTACTGCTTGTCGAAGCTGGGCTGCGGACCGCCGGGGGAGTACTGATCGTTCGGCCAGTATCGCGACGAGTCGGGCGTCATCACCTCGTCGATGAGCATCACGCGTCCCTCATCCGTGAGGCCGAACTCGAACTTCGTGTCGGCCAGGATGATGCCGCGCGATTCCGCGTGCGCCGCGCCGAACCCGTACAGCTGCAGCGTCAGGTCGCGGAGCGTCGCGATCAGCGGATCGCCGACGATGCGGCCCGCTTCCGCCTCGCTGATGTTCACGTCGTGGCCCGTTGTCGCCTTCGTGGCGGGCGTGAAAACGGGCGCCGGCAGCCGGTCCGATTCGCGCAGCCCGGCCGGCAGCGGCACGCCGCACACCGCGCCGGTCTCGCGGTATTCCTTCCAACCCGAGCCGGACAGATAGCCGCGCGCCACGCATTCGATCGGAATCGGGTTCGTCTTCCGCACGAGCATCGATCGCCCGGCGAGCATGTCCGCATCCTCGCGCAGTCCGGCGGGGTATGTCGCCACGTCGGTCGAGATCAGGTGGTTCGGCACGATGCCGCGCGTCTGCTCGAACCAGAACGCGGACAGCTGCGTCAGCACCTTCCCCTTGTCCGGGATGCCCGAGCCGAGCACGTAATCGAACGCCGAGATCCGGTCGGTGGCGACGAGCAGAAGCCGGTCGTCCAGCTCGTAGATGTCGCGCACCTTGCCCTGACGATGCGGCGCGACTCCGTTCAGGCGTGTATGGATGACGGGGACGGCAAACGGCAACGGAAGTCCTTCGGAGACTCGCGGGAAACGCGCATCTTACCGGGACGATGAAGTACTCGCAACCGTACGCAACAGTATCGGCCGCGTCGTGAGAGGAGCCTGATATATTGTGTAGGTTCGCTGAACCCCCGAATGACAATCCGTACAGCGCTGGTCACGCTTCTGGCGATTGCCCTCTTCGCTTGGTTCCTCAGTCGCGCGAATTTATCTGCCGTCGCCGCCGAGATCGCGCACGCGCGGATGGGCCTCGTGGCCTGGTCCGCCCTCATCGCGATCGTGATGCCGGCCGTGCGCGCGATCCGCTGGCGCTACCTGCTCGATCCGATTGGTCCCACGCGCTTCGTGCCGGTGTTGCGCGCCACGATCGTCGGCTTCGCGGCGCTCGCGCTGCTGCCCGCGAGGGCCGGTGACGTGATTCGCCCGTACCTCGTGGCGCGGAGCGAAGGGCTGAGCGGGGCCTCGGTGTTCGCCACGATCGTGATGGAGCGGGCGCTCGACCTGATGGCGGTGCTCACGCTGCTCGCGTCGTTCGTCTGGGTCTTCGACGGGCGCGCCATCCTGCCGCCCGGCATGCTCGCGCCAATCCAGGCCTCCGCCGCGCTCGCCGCCGGCGTCGTCGCGGTGCTGATGGCGGTGATGTGGACGCTCGCCACGCACCCGGAGCGTATCGGCCGGCTCGTCGCGAGAACCGATCGCCTGCTGCCGCATCGCGTCGCGCACTCGCTCGGGAACCTGGCGCGGACCTTCAGCGAAGGATTTGCCGTGGCGCGCGAGCCGCGCGACCTCGCGATTGCGTTCGTCTGGTCGTTTCCACTGTGGGTGAGCATCGCGTTCCAGGTCTGGCTCGTGACGCGAGCCTTCGGCATCCTGATCCCGGTGTCCGCGAGCTTTCTCATCCAGGCGATGCTGGTCATCGGCGTCGCGGTGCCGACGCCAGGGGCGGTCGGCAGCTTTCACGAGGCCTATCGCATCTCGGTGACGACCTTCTTTCACGCGCCGAACAACGCGGCGGTGAGCGCGGCGCTGGTGCTGCACGCGGTGTCGTTCCTCACGAGTCTCGTCCCGGGCGTCATCGTCATGGCGCGCGAAGGGATGAGCGTTGGCGGCCTCGGGCGTCTGGCTGGAGCGGCGCGGCAGGAGGAGGCGGCGTGAAGTGCCCGTTCTGTGGTCACCTCGGCGACAAGGTCGTCGACTCGCGCGAGAGCAAGGAAGGCGAGGTCATTCGCCGCCGGCGCGAATGCCTCGACTGCGGACGCCGGTTCACCAGCTACGAGCGGATCGACGAGATCCCCTACATGGTGATCAAGAAGGACGGGACGCGCGAGCGGTTCGAGCGGCAGAAGCTGATTGCCGGGCTGCTCAAGGCGTGCGAGAAGCGGCCCGTCAGCGTGGCGGCGCTCGAGGGTGTCGCCGATACCATTGAAGCGACGCTGCAGGAGCGGCCCGAGAAGGAGATGAGCACCGAGGAGGTGGGACGGCTCGTCATGGACGAGCTCAAGCGGCTCGACAAGGTCGCCTACGTCCGCTTCGCGTCGGTCTATCGACACTTCCGCGACATCGGCGAGTTCATGACAGAGTTGAAGGAACTGCTGAACGCGAAGGACTAGCACGCAGCGGGCAGCAGGGAGCGGGCAGCAGGCACCAGGCAGCAGCGAATGAGCGTAAGCGCGCGTCAGAGTCCGTCGCCGCGCCCGGTGGCCGCGCCGCCGCGGCAGGCGCCCGCGCCGCGCGGCCGGAAGCCGTTCCGCGACAACACGCGGCTGATCCTGTTCGGCATCCTGGTCCTGCTCGCGGTGCTGGCGGGACTGCTGACGCTCGCATCGCGCTCCGCACGGCTCGCGCCCGATTTCCTGACCGAGTTCGTCCTCTACGCGCTCTCCGCGACGAACCTCACCATTCTCGTCGCGCTCGTCTTCGTCCTCGCGCGCAACATCGTCAAGCTGTTCGTCGAGCGGCGCCACGGGCTGCCGTTCGCCCGCTTCCGCGCCAAGCTCGTCACCGTCCTCCTCGGGATGACGATCGTACCCGCGGTGCTCGTGCTGCTGGTCGGCAGCGAAGTCATCCGCAACAGCGTGGATCGCTGGTTCAACGCGCCGATGAACGACGTGCTGTCGTCGGCCAACACGATTGCGGGCGACTACTACCAGGAGCAGCAGCGGCTCGTGTCGCGCGAGGCGCAGCGCATGGCGCGATCGCTGGCGCCGCTCGACCTGGTCGCGGCGCCGCCGAGCGTCCGCGACGTGATCGTGGACGACGTGCTGCAGGAGCGCGTCTCGCTGGCGGAGGTGTATCGCGTCGAGCAGGCCAACGGGTCGAGGCGCGTCGTGCCCGTGGTGGACATGGCTGGCAACGCGCTCCCGCGTGAGTACACCTCTGCGACCGCGGTCGCCCTCGCTCAACGGACCGTGGACAGCGGCGTCGAGATGCGCGTCGTCGAGCAGCTGCGCGGCGGAGGCGACCTGATTCGGTCCGCGGTGCCGATTCGATCGGCCGCCGCCGCGCCGATTCACGGCGTCGTCATCGCCAGCGAATACCTGACGAGCGAGTTCACCTCGCGCGCCCGGCGCATGACGGGCGCCTATGAGGACTACCAGCAGCTGCAGGTCCTCAAACAGCCGCTGGCCGGCGTCTACCTGTCGTTCTTCCTGATGCTCACGCTGATGATTCTCATCGGCTCGACGTGGATGGGCCTCTACCTGGCCAAGCGCATCACGCGGCCGATTCAGCTCCTGGCGACGGCCGCGAAGGAAATCGGGGCCGGGCACCTCGATCACCGCGTCGTGCCCGAGACGCAGGACGAGTTCGGGTCGCTCATCGACGCGTTCAACAGCATGGCCGGCGAGCTGGCCGCGAGCCGGCGCCGGCTGGAGCGCTCGTCCGTCGAGCTCGAACGGAAGCACGTGGAGGTCGAGGGACGGAAGCGCTACGTCGAGACGATTCTCGACCGCATCGCGACCGGCGTCGTCTCGGTGGACGCGCTCGGCCGCATCCGTACCGCAAATTCCGCCGCCGTCCGGCTGCTCGGCATCGACGCGTCGGTCGCGGGCCAGCCGGCGAGCGAGGCGTTCGGCGGCTCCGAGCTGAAGCCGCTGGCGGAGGTCATCGACGAAGCGCTGCGCAGCCGCGACGACGTGCATCCGCGCGACGTCTCGCTCACGCGCGCCGGACGGGAGCTGCACCTCGCGATCATGGCGACGCCGCTTCGCGGCGAGGACGGCGGGTCCGAGGGCGTCGTCCTCGTGTTCGACGACGTGACGCCGCTGATTCGCACGCAGAAGGTGGCGGCATGGCGCGAGGTGGCGCGCCGCCTGGCTCACGAGATCAAGAATCCGCTCACGCCAATCCAGCTCTCGGCCGAGCGGATGCGCCGGCACCTGTCCGGCGCGCCCGAGCCGACGCGCGCGCTGGTCGAAGAGTGCACGGGCACCATCGTCGAAGAGGTGGAATCGCTCAAGGCGCTGGTGGACGAGTTCTCGCAGTTCGCGCGGATGCCGGCGCCGCGCACCGTCTCGACCAGCCCTCACGATCTGCTGTCCGATGTGCTGGGCCTCTACCAGGGAATCTTTCCCGGCGTCGAGATCCGGCGGAAGTTCGCGGAGTCGCTGCCGAAGGTCTCGGTCGACCCGGAACAGATCCGCCGGGTGCTGATCAACCTGATCGACAACGCCATCGAGGCGATGGAGCAGCGCGGCACGATCGAGATCGAGACGCAGCACGATCCGTCGAACAAATTCGTCCGGATCATCGTGGCCGACGACGGGCCCGGCATCCCGGCCTCGGAGCGCGACAAGCTGTTCCTGCCGTACTACTCGACCAAGAGGCGCGGCAGCGGCCTCGGCCTCGCCATCGTCCGCCGCATCGTCGCCGAGCACGGCGGCAGCATCGAGCTGACCGACAACACGCCGCGGGGAACGCGCTTTGCGGTTGAATTGCCGTGCTGAACCGATTGACGAATTTACGAATTGTCGGATTTACGAAATTATTGGGTGATTCGAATTCGGCAATTCGTCATTTCGTCAATTCGTAAATGCCATCGATCCTGCTCGTAGACGACGAGCCTGGCGTTCGCAGCGCGCTCGGCGGCGTGCTGCGCGACGAGGGCTACGAGGTCGACGCCGTCGACAGCGGGGAGGCCTGCCTCGAGCGTCTCGGCCGCCAGGCGTACGACGTCGTCGTGCTCGACATCTGGCTGCCGGGCATGGACGGCCTCGCCACGTTCGCGCGGATGCGCGAGCGCCAGGTCGAGTCGCAGGTGGTGATGATCTCCGGGCACGGCAACATCGAATCCGCGGTGCGCGCCATCAAGATGGGCGCGTTCGACTTCGTCGAGAAGCCGCTGTCGCTCGAGAAGACGGTGCTCGTCGTGCGCAACGCGCTGCGGCAGCGCCACCTCGAGGCCGAGAACCAGGCGCTGCGCGCGAAGGTCGACGCGCAGCACACGATGGTCGGCGAGAGCTACGGGATGGTGCAGCTTCGCGAGCAGGTGGCGATGGCGGCGCCGACCAACGGGCGCGTGCTGATCTACGGCGAGAACGGCACCGGCAAGGAGCTGGTCGCGCGCAACATCCACCAGATGAGCCGCCGCCGCACGGGCCCGTTCATCGAGGTGAACTGCGCCGCCATTCCCGAGGAGCTGATCGAGAGCGAGCTGTTCGGCCACGTGCGCGGCGCGTTCACGGGCGCGGTCGCCGATCGGCGCGGGAAGTTCGAGCTCGCGCACGGCGGCACGATTTTCCTCGACGAGATCGGCGACATGACGCTGAAGACGCAAGCCAAGGTGCTGCGCGTGCTGCAGGAGCAGGTGATGGAGCCAGTCGGCGGGTCCACGCGCATCCGCGTCGATGCGCGCGTGCTGGCGGCGACCAACAAGGACCTGCCCGCCGAGATTCGCGCCGGGCGCTTCCGGGAAGACCTCTACTTCCGCCTGAACGTCGTGCCGATCTTCGTGCCGGCGCTGCGCGACCGGCAGGAGGACATCCCGCTGCTCGCCGATCACTTCATGGCGATGCTCGCGCGCGAGTACGGCCGGCGGCCGAAGATCTTCGAGCCCGACGCCGTCACCGCGCTGCAGCGCTATCCGTGGCCGGGCAACGTGCGCGAGCTGCGCAACCTCGTCGAACGCCTGATGATCATGGTGCCGGGCGAGCGCATCATGGCGCGCGACCTCGCGTTTCTCGATCAGGGGATGGTCGGCGGCATCGAGGCGTCGACGCCGACGCCCTCGTCCACGATGGCGCCGCTGCACGACGCGCGCGACCGCTTCGAGCGCGATTACATCCTGCGCGCGCTCGCCGCGCAGCAGGGCAACATCTCGCGCACCGCCGAGGCGCTGGGAATCGAACGTAGCAATCTCTATCGCAAGATGCGCGCCTTTGGAATCATGCCGGCGCGCAAGTCTGAAGACGAGGAGACGGTCTAAGCCTCTCGTGATTCGCGCAGACGCGTTTCCAGGACCTGGTTCTTCTTGAAGTCCGCAAGCTGCAGTGTGGTCATGGCGACGTCTACGAGTGCGGCCGCTGGCACGAGACCTACGATTTCGCTCTCCAGCACACTCACGCCGTAGCGTTCCGCCTCGCGCTTGACGGCTTCGAACACGCGCAGGATTGGCGTCTTCTCGTAGTTGGTCAGGTTCATCGAGACCTGCACGATGTTGCGATCGGACAGCGTCACACCCATCGCCTTGACGAAGCGGAAGCCGCCGCTGCTGAAGCGGACGGCCGCCGCGATCTTCTTCGCGACGTCGAGGCGATCGGTGTTCAGGTTGATGTTGTAGGCGATGAGCGGCATCCGCGCCCCGATCACGGACGCGCCGGCGCTTGGGTGCGGCGTGCGCGGGCCGAAGTCCGGCGCCCATCCGTCAGACGACATCTTCGCCGCCAGTCCTTCGAACTCGCCGCGCCGGATGTCTTCCAGGTTCTTGCGCAGCGGGTTCGATGACGCCTCCTCGTAGAGGTACACCGGCACCGCGAATCGCTCCGCAACGCTGCGCCCCGTGTCCTTCGCCAGCGCGACGCATTCCTCCATCGTCACGCCCTCGATGGGGACGAACGGGACCACGTCGACGGCGCCCATTCGCGGGTGTTCCCCAGTGTGCGTGCGGAGATCGATCGCCGCCACGGACGCTTCGAACAGCGCCAGCACCGCCGCCTTCATCGAGGCGGCGTCGCCGGCCATCGTGATCACCGATCGGTTGTGCGACGCGTCGGAGGAGTAGTCCAGCAGGCGCGCGCCAGGGACGCGGCGGACCGAGTCGACGATCCCGGCGACGACGTCGGCGCGGCGGCCTTCGCTGATGTTGGGAACGCACTCGATGATCGCCACGGATCAGATGTTAATCAGGTTGGTGCCGGGTCCGCCTTCGCCTGGACGCAGAGGCTTGGCGGAACCCGGCCCACGTACGTCGGGCGGGTCCCGCGTCGCGGAGGGATCCATCGCCAGGCGGACCCGCCAGAATCGCCGGTAATTCATTGACGGATCGAGGCTTTTACCCGATAATCGCTGCGGCGGAGTTCAAACGTCTATCGATTGATGACGGAGCCACAGCGCACCGATTTCCAGACGCCTCCCGCAGCCGACGCCGAGCGCGCGACGCGCATCGAAGAACTTCTCGTTTCCGGTCTCGATCATTACTTCGCGGAGGATTACGAGCAGGCGATCAACGTCTGGACGCGCGTCATCTTTCTCGATCGCGAACACGATCGCGCCCGCGCGTACATCGATCGCGCGAGGAAAGCCATCGCCGAGCGGCAGCGCCAGTCCGAGGAGCTGCTGCATCGCGGCCTCGAAGCCTACAAGTCCGGAGACGTCGAGAACGCGCGCGACCTGCTGACGCGCGCCGTCCAGCAGGGAGCGCCGAGCGATGAAGCGCTCCTGCTGCTCGAGCGGATGGAGCGCCTCGAAGGCACCGGGTTCGACACCCCGCTCCATCGCCGGGCCGTGCCGGCGCGGCGCGTCGTGGACCACGCGGCGGCTCCGCGCGGCGGCCGTACGTGGCCGTGGGTGCTTGCCGCGCTGGCGCTCGCCGGCGCCGGCGCCGCAGCCTATTTCGGCGGGACGCCCGCGTTGTCGTGGCTCATCGACGTGCCTCCCGCGGCCCGTCCGGCGGCGCCCGCCGCCGCGGAACCGTTGCCGATCGTGCGAACGGCCGACACCCTGCTCGATCGCGGGCGGGCGCTCTACATCGACGGACACCTGCACGACGCGCTGCGGATGCTGGATCGCATCGGCATCTCGGATCCGGTGAGGCCCGAAGCGGACCGCCTTCGAGGCGAGATTCAACGCGCGCTGCTTGCGGCCCTGCCGGGCAGTACATCGACCGCAACCGATTCGGGGACGCGCCAGTGAAGTGTCCGAAATGCGACTACCTGGGCTTTGAAACCGGCGATCGGTGCCGGAACTGCGGATACGACTTCTCGCTGATGGCCGCGGTCGAAGCGCCGTCGCCCGACTATGAAATCCATCCGCCGGCCGTCGACGATGTTCCCGTTCACGTCATCGACGAGATGCTGGACACGCGTGCCGGGCGAACGTCTCGCGACACCCTCGACGAGTCGATCGGAGAAGCCCTCGCATCGGCGCCTCTCCTGACGCCTGCCACGCCCGCGATCGAGGAATTGGCGGAGCGGGAATCGGGGCTGCCTCTGTTCACACCTGCTGACCCCGAGGATGACGAGCCGCTGATCAAGCTGCCCGCGGCGCCGCGGCCTCCGCTCGCCGTGCGGAAGACGCCCTCCGACTCCCGCGCGGGGCGTCAGGTGCCAGGCCGGGTCGTGGCGGAACCGCTGCGCCTGCGAGCGGTCCCGCGGTCGCCGTCGCGACCGTCGCCGGCACCCGCGCTTCAGTTCTCCGAGGAGGCTGCGGAACGGCCCGCGCCTCCGGAAGAGAAGCCGCCGGCTCCCGTCGAGCGGGTGTCGTCGTACCTCATCACGGAACAGCCAGGCCGCCCCGGCGCCCGCGCGGTCGCGATGCTGATCGATTACGCCATCCTGCTCGGCATCGACGCCGCCGTGGTCTACTTCACGCTTCGCATGGCGGGCCTCGAGATGAACGACTGGCGGCTGCTGCCGGTGGCGCCGATGTTCACCTTCCTCGGCCTGCTGAAGGTCGCATACTTCTACGCGTTTACCGCCGTCGGCGGCCAGACGATCGGCAAGATGGCCGCCGGCACCTGCGTCGTGGACGAGAACGGCCGGCCGGTCGACGCCGCGCAGGCCATGCGCCGCA
>Ga0070698_100008916_pt1 | contig 10785 bp, 14 predicted proteins | sample KBSK1502metaG_FD_65477 | JGI IMG/M metagenome (GOLD analysis project Ga0070698, IMG submission 65477) | Corn, switchgrass and miscanthus rhizosphere microbial communities from Kellogg Biological Station, Michigan, USA - KBS K1-50-2 metaG | ecosystem: Host-associated > Plants > Roots >...
AGCAAAACGCTGCAAAAACATCCAGGCCGAGACACTAGTCCAATCCTCAAAGGCCTCTAAAGCAGCAGGATAATATTCTGCCAGTGCATGGCGCAGCTGGTTAACAAAGGCGGTGCGTTGCCCGGTGCTGTTGCCACTGTTCGGACTCATTCATGCTCTGTTTTTGCTGTTGGTGGTTTTTACGTCGCTTTGCCGTGCCGTCCATCGAGCTGATATCATGGCCTTCTTGAGGCCGCTTTCTATGAGATGTCGGAGCAAGGGCCTCCGGCTCGGCCAGTGGCCTACCGCTGACCCTCTTGGGGTTCGGCGACTGTGACTGTGATCGAGCCGGGGCAGGACGTCCGCCGGCGAGATTCTCGCCTGCGGCGCAGTTATTCACAACCTCCCTCCGCCTTGCTGTGCAGGGCCGCTTCGCTCGCTCATGAATAACCGCGAGACTGATATCAGCGGCGACTGTCCCACGACGCGTCTGATTCGGCGCAACCTCGAAATTGATCCGGAGCTGCTCGGTTGGCGCTACCACAAACCGCAGTCGCCATTCCTTGTCATGCCACCAGACGCGTGGCGCAGAATCAGCCTCAACAAGTGTTCGAGACCAGACCTCACGTCGTCGAAGATCCCGTATGCTTGGGTTTTTATCGAGCAATCGCCAAGCAGCCCGATGGGTTCGCGTGCCGTTTGAGCCGTCGAGGCAGGATGACGAGAATGGCGACTGCGGTTTTGGCTAGCGCAAAACGCGCAGCTCCGCGTCAACTTCTAGGCGGCGCCAAGCCAAATGCATAGTTGGATCCGACGTCGTCTCAATGCAACAGCCCGCCACGTGAAAGCCACAGACTATGTCGGACAGGCTAGTCGCCGCTACCGAAACGAAATCGGCTACGGTCCGACTAGTCCCTATGGGACCGGCCCTGGCCGCAGCAAACCTCATAGACTGCTCTACCTTAAATATTTACGCCTTAAGTTGACGCGCATGGGCGGCCGGATCGCGGCCAAGCGCTATGGTGGTTGCCAAACTCAATGCCAGGCCGCGCCGACGTGTCCTCCATAGCTAGCGAACGGGGCCGCTTGCGAAAGGCGGCCTCGCAATCCGTGGCGCGTAAGAACGCGCGCCCCCCGACGGCGGCTTGGTCGGAAAAAGCAATCCGAGTAATTCCTGTATACGTACTGGGGCAGATCCTGATATATGGATCGACGAAATCGAACTACGCTGGATCGCGAAATCGTTGTGTCAAAAAAAGGAAGCATGAAACTCGCATCGTCCATTTTAGGCTTTCTCTGCCTTGGAGAAATGGCGTTCGCGGGAGGCAACGCATTGGTGCAACCCTCGCCCACGCCAAGCGCAGAGAATTTGGGATCACTCTGGTCATTTGAACTGAACGGCGAATACACCTTCGGCAGCCACGTTGAAAAGTCTGGCAATCTTGGCTCGCAAGCGGAATATCGATACGAAATCGAGGCCTTACGCAATTTCCGCATCACCGGAGATTACTACCTGCAACTCGGCGTCGATTACGAGCGGTACGATTTCTCCCGGTCCAACGCCCAATTCCCCTACTCCTTTACCTCCTTTTCGGGCGAAATTTTGTTCTCCTATTGGTCAGGAGACAGCTTCTATCCGGTCATCCGGATCGAGCCCGGCATCTACTACACGCGCGACCATGTTACCGGGAACTCGTTTGATGTCCCAATTCGCATCACTCCGGGATTCAAAGTGAGCCCAAATCTTTACGTCATCGTCGGCTGCAGCATTGATGCGTTCACCAATCCGATCGTTTTTCCGATCGGCGGATTCAATTGGAAGATTAACGATCAATTTAACCTTCGTGCCATATTTCCTCAACCGCGTTTTAGTTACATCCCAAATCAAAACCTGGAGATTTATCTGGGCGGAGAACTAGTCGGCAACGGTTACCGCAATGGTCCTACCAATGATCGCCGTACGAATAACGCTATCTTGGAGTACGATGAAGAACGCATTGGGCTTGGCGTCGATTACACTTTGCGGAAGGGTATCGATTTTGAAGCTATTGCCGGCTGGACAATCGAACGAACTTACGACTATGTCCGATCAGGCCCAGTGAATCGCAGCAGGGGATCACCCTACATCAGGTTAGATCTTAAAATTGATTTGTTTTGATCGCAGTAGCCTGATGCTCCAGTGCGCCGTCTCGCATTCACCGATTTACTGCGGAGGTGAACTTCTCTTATTGGTCAGGCGACGATTTCTATCCGGTGGTAAGGATAGAATCGGGCATTTACTATACGCGGGACCACGTGACAAGGAACTCATTCGACGTGCCATTGCTCTTTACGCCAGGATTTAAGGTAAGCGAGAACTTGTACCTAATCCTTGGCTGCAGCGTAGAAGCTTTTTCAAACTCGATCGTTTTTCCGATTGGCGGCTTCAACTGGAAAATCAGCAACAAATTTAACTTTCGAGCCGTGTTTCCCCAGCCGCGGTTTAGCTACAGGCCAAATGATCGGCTCGAGATTTATCTGGGAGGGGAGCTGATCGGCGCTGGCTATCGCAAGGCCCGACAGGTGATCGCCGGACCAATAATGCGATCATCGCGAAAGGGCATCGAATTTGAGGCCATAGCAGGCTGGACGTTTGAACGCACTTACGACTATGTTCGTTCCGGCCCAGATTACTACAGCAAGGTGCACCCTATTTTAGAGTGGAGCTGAGCTTAGATCTGTTTTGAACTATGTTTCAAGGCGGCAACGGATCATCCTTAGAAGACGCGGTCGTGATTCTCGGCGCGGCCAGCGAGAGCGCTGGGATCGACGCGGAACACACCTATCTTTCCCACCATTTTCCTGGATCCTCCGTCGTCCGACAAGCACTCCTCCATCAGGCGGGAAAGGTCTTTGACCGTCTGGAAATAAGAACTTCGGCCAATGCTCCGGCGGTCGTATATTTCGATATCTCTGATTTCTTTGGGAAATTCTAGCAGCAAATCAATCGCGACCACAGGCCGGTGCCGCCATCTGCATGCGAATCCGAATTTTTCTTCAGACTGGCGGTCTTAATTCAGACTTGCTCCTGCTCCTGACCTTGGGCTTTTTCAATATCGCGGCCGCTCTCGACCAAGATCTCTCGGCCCAGCCGCGAATCGTCGCCCAAACCGAACGCGCATTTTCCGCTCGCTGCGCTGAGATTGGAATTCGTGATTCCTTCCTCGAATATTTCGCTGTTGATGCCATCCATTTCGAGCCGGAGCCCCGGTTGGCGCGCCCAGATTTTGAGCGAGAATCCAGCTCGACCGGGTTGCGATTGACCTGGGAACCCAAAATCATTCGCGTCGCCAGCTCCGGTCAATTGGCCGTCAGTACGGGGCCATACGTTCTCCGAAGACTTTCAGGCAATCATTGGTCCGCCCATTTCCGAACCGCTTGAACGTTCAAGGCTTATGGTCTTTGAGCGACAACAATTCAGTCGAGATGTCGATATTGGGACGATTTACCGGTCAATTGTGCTACCCGAGACTGTGCTGGAAAGAGCCGATCTGCCGCTGATGAACGGCCAAGCCAACTATGAAACGTTTCTGAGTGCGCAAAAAACAAAACATGCGAAGCTCTTGCAAGCCGACGGGGATGTCTCCGGTAATCTCGGGCTCACCTACGGCACCGAATCCGCGGAGGGACCTCGGGCAGCCTATTTGCGGGTCTGGGTCTGGCGTCAGTCGCGATGGTGGCTGCTCTTTGACGTGGTTGCCAAGATGGAATGAGCTTAGGCGCGGACCTAACTCGGACGATGCTAGTGATTATCCGAATTGTCGGGATCCTTCGGTTTCGTCCCCATGATTTCGTCGATCCGGTCGAGGATTTCTGGCGTCAACGTTTCCGCGGCACTGACAGCGGCAAGATTCTGTTCGAGCTGCTGCACTTTTGAAGCTCCGAGGATCACCGTACTCACGTGCGGATTCTTGAGACACCAAGCGATCGATAGAACCGATTGCGGAATGCCAAGCTTATTGGCAAACTCACCCAACCTGCGCACCTTCTCGAGCCTTTCCGGCTTAAGAACCCATTCACGCAACCAACCGTAACGTTCGAGAGTCAATCGCGCGTCGGTCGGATTGCCGTTGTTGTATTTTCCGGTTAAGAGTCCGCTTGCCAGTGGCGACCAAATCGTAGTGCCGAGCCCGATTTGCTCGTAGAGTCGGGCATACTCTATTTCGACTTTGTGGCGTTGCAGAAGGTTGTAGTACGGCTGCTCCATGGTCGGAGGCACCAATTGGTACTGGCGAGCGATCTCGTGCGCCTCCATGATTTCTTGGGCACTCCAGACGCTCGTTCCCCAATACAGCACTTTACCTTGAGCAATAAGGTCCGACATCGCGCGGACCGTTTCCTCGATCGGCGTCTCTGGATCAGGCCGATGACAGAAAAACAGGTCGAGATAGTCGACTTGCAGCCGGCCAAAAGCGGCGTGACACGCTTCGAAAACATGTTTGCGGCTCAATCCATATTGATTCGGCTTTTGCGGGTGCTTGGCTGAACCAAAGAATACTTTGCTGGATACCAACCAGGTATCGCGAGGCCAGCCAAGCTTGCGCAGAATTTTTCCCATCACTATTTCCGATTGGCCGGAGGCGTAGCCCTCGGCGTTATCGAAGAAATTAATGCCTCCCTCGTACGCTTTGATCATTAAATCTTCTGCGACATCGTCCGAGATCTGATCGCCGAACGTGACCCAAGAACCCAATGAGAGTTCGCTCACCTTTACTCCTGCTTTACCTAATCTGCGGTAATTCATATGCCATAACATCCTTGCACGACTCTCTGTCCGCTGCAGCTAGGAATCGGAATTAAGAGGCGGGCAGCGCAAGGGCGAAGGGGAATGCGGAATGCGGATTGCGGAATGCGGAACGGTTCCCAATCGCTCTCTGAAAATGATCGGTATTATGTGAAGCCCTCCTTCCAGGCTTGGCGGAGTCAGGCCGCCTTCGCCTCCGTTCCGCAATCGGCATTTCGCATTCCCCTTCGCCCTCCACCGGCGGACCGGATGCCTGTATTCTTGCTTGAATTCTCTCACTTGGCCCCACGTCAAACCAAATGCAGGCTTATGCGAATTCTCACTCCTATTTTTTCCGTGTTGCTCTTTGCGTCTGTGCAGGCCGTCGCCCAAGGCATGCCGATCCTCAATTTTAACATGACCAGAGTAGACGGAACTCAGGTCGTGTATGAATTTCGGGTTCCAGATAACGTTGTATTCAGCTCTTTTGCTGATACCGCGGAAGCTCAGCACCACGCCGGTGTAACCGCCTTGACGTGGGCACAAAGCTTTTACGGCGCCCACGACGTCTTTTTACAATCGGTCGATTTCAAGCCATCGCCGATTCCTCACTACGTCGCCACATTCAATGGTCAGATCGGCACCATTCGCCAAACTTTCTTTGCGGTGATCCTGGGCTCCGGCACTGCTTTGGAGCCGGCGGAAGCACGCATGCTAACGCAAAAAACGACCGGCGCTGCCAATCAAGGAACCCCGAAGCCGGTTCACCGCCGAGAAACAGTGCGCTCGACGGCGCGGAGCGAAGGACCAGCGCGCGGCCGTGGAACTAGAGATCTGCGGAACGAAGAAGTGACACCCGCCGCCAGTCCTCATCCGAACGTCTGGGCTTCCGGCACATCGAACTAGTGCATCGTCTGATAGGTAGCTGGCATACGCATTCACCCGCTCATTGCGGGCTAGCTTCGGACATTCGAAATACTTACTTGCACCGATCCGGCTCGCTTTCGTCCGGCTAGCTCTTCACCAGCGTAACGCGGCAGACGCGCAAAACTAAAGGTCGCAAGAAGAGAAATCGCGCCGATCACCAGGAATGCTGGCCAGAACTCGGCCGCCCGCAGGGTGGAACTTCCCCGGAGCGCCAACGTCAATTGTAAAGCTGAAGCCCCAACCGTTACCCCCATACTCAACGAGAACTGCTGCAGTACGCTCTGCAGAGAGGTGGCGGCGCTCATTTTCGCCTGCTCGATTTCCGCATAGCTGATTGCATTGATACAGGTAAACTCGAGCGAACGAAAAAATCCGCCGATGAAAAGTACCGCTATCATCAGCGGAATCGACATTGCGGGAGTAAACGCGGCCGGCGCCGCGACGAACACGGCCGAAACAATCGAATTAAAGATCAAGACCCGGCGAAAACCCCATTGGCGAAGAATTCTGCTGGCCGCGACCTTCATCCCGATCGCCCCCAGCGCGGTAACGAAGGTGAGTAAACCGGAACGGAGCGGACTAAACCCGAATCCTAACTGTAATAATAGCGGTAACAATAATGGCACGGCCCCCACCCCAATACGGAAAAGTGAACCGCCGGCTGCGCCAGCGCGAAAAGTTGGGTAACGAAGAAGCGCTAGATCCAATATCGGCGCGACGGCGCGACGAGCATGCCAGACATACAACCCGATCCCAGCCAATCCCAAGACCACGAGACTAACTACCAGTAGCGGCGAGACAACGTGCGCGTCCAGGGCGGCGGAAGCCGAAACCAACGCCGAGAGTCCAAGTCCGGAAAACAGAAATCCGGAAAAATCGAATTTGGTAATCTCTTCGCCGAAAACATCCGGGATAAACAGCGTGGCTAGCACTAAGCCGAGAGCAGCGATGGGAAGATTTATCCAAAAGATCCAACGCCAGGTGAAAAAGGTCGTGATAAATCCGCCCACCGGCGGACCAATGACCGGGCCGATCAACGCGGGAATCGTCAGCCAAGCGAGTGCTCCAACGATTTCTGAGCGAGGTACAGTTCGGAGAATAACCAATCGGCCCACCGGAACCATCATCGCTCCACCGATCCCCTGTAACGCACGTGCGGCGACCAAAAATCCGGTCGAATTAGCGAAACCGCAGCAAGCAGATCCCAGTGCAAAAATAACAATGGCGAGCCGAAAAATCAGGCGAGCTCCAAATCGATCCGCAAACCATCCCGATGCGGGAATAAAGACGGCCAAGGTCAACAAATACGAAGTGAGCGCCAATTTCAGTTGAATTGGGTCTTCGTGCAAATCGCGGGCGATCGCGGGCAATGCGGTCGAAAGAACAGTCGCATCGAGATTTTCCATGAACAAGGCACAGGCCACAATCAATGGCACTAAGACGCGAAGCGGCAATGGCCTTCCCAACTGCGGCAAATCATGCATGGCGGATCAGCACATTGCCGCGCGTCAGCGAATAAGCAACCGACTAACTTCTCTTTCCAGAGAGGGCTTCTCGTAGTCAACCCCGATCTAGGACATTAGTCGTACCGGTTCAAGGAGTTACCGCTGAGAGTGAGTGAGTGAGTGCTCACATCGGGCGGTTGTCGAGAGACTTTCTGATCTCGCGCTTGTCCCATCTATTTCTTTTTCGATCGCTTATGCCATCGCCTCCCGATCCTTTGCTGGAGCCGTTCGTCCGCTGATGGAACCGCTCGCATAGACATTACAAAGGATTCATCTTCTTTCCCTTTACAACCTAGAAATTTAGAACCAGCAGTAAGCTGTTATCGATCATGGATCGATCCTTAATGACGTAATATGAAGAAAATACATGCCTTAGCCGTTGTCGGCTTTATGTCACAAGCCATAACGGGATTTGCTGGAGAACCGGCTATATCCTCAAAAGAAGTAGTAGCTCCACCCGCACCTATCCAAGAGCTCTATCGAGCAAATGAATGGCAGCTCGATTTGTTTGGCGCTTATGCGCCCGCTGGCGGGAAAGGTAACAGGTTTCTCGGAGACCATGCCTGGGGCGGAGGTGCCGACGTCAATTACTTCTTCACGAAGTACTTTGGTCTAGGCTTGGAGGGCGATGTCCTTGACGGTACGGGCCCTGTTCATTCGGGCGACGTTAGCGGCCAGTTCGCGCTGAACGGATTGGTTCGCTATCCCGTCGGAAACACCGGATGGGCTCCCTATGTATTCGCCGGAATCGGCGGATTCGTTCCTGGAGAAAGTTCAAACTTTGTCGAGACCTTCGGCAACGGAATCAGCCGAAAAATCCGCAATAGCAATAGTGATGACATTCTGCTGGAAGGACATTGGGGCGGCGGACTCGAGTATCGTTTCAATCGCCATGTCGGAATATTTACCGACGGCCGTTATGAAGTCGTAGACAAATCGAGAAATAATTTCGGCCTCATTCGTACGGGCGTTCGTTTCGCGTTCTAATCGTCCGCAATTCTAATTAACACTTAGAAGGCCAACCATTCGAGGAATGGTTGGCCTACGACGTTCAAGACTTTGGCCCGACGACTTGAATCACGCATGGGGAACTAAATGTTACTCGCCCAACGAGTGACGATCGGATGCGCCACTATCCAAAAAGCTTACCCAGCATACCAAAGGACCGCACAAAAATGGCAAATAGTTCCGGCCAGGACGAAAAGATGCCATACAAAATGACCGAAACGAATACGCTTGTAGGCGTAAAAAAACGTGCCGGCGGTATAGGCGATACCACCTGCCGCGATCAAAATTAATCCGGCTGGGGCTACATTAAGCCAAAAAAGCCGGCCTGCCAAAACAGCGATCCAGCCCAAAGCAAGGCAGAAGCAGATGTTTGCTACTTGGTATTTCATTCCGCCACAGGCTATGAAAACGACCCCCGACACCGCCAATGTCCAGACCGCCGCAAAGAGCGTCCAACCCCAAACTCCTCGCAAAGTGCCCAGAAGGAAAGGGGTATAGGTGGCCGCGATCAGAAGAAAGATTGCCGCATGATCCAATGCCCGGAAAATTTGCTTCAATCGTCGGTCATGGGTGATGTGGTAGAGCGTGGAAAAAAGATACAACGACACCAACGCGATTCCGAAAACGAGGGCACCAGCTAGCGCAAAACCATTACCTCGATCGAGCGCCGACCAGACCAAAATCGGAATGCCAGCGATCGCCATAAGCAGACCGATACCGTGGCTGATACCATTGGCTACCTCTTCCGGACCTGATTGAACCCGCTCTGCCTTGATCATCAATGATGGGATATTTCCACATCGCAACGACCCAAGCGATCGGAATTTAGTTCTTTCGACTACGCCAACGGAAATCAAATGACCGTTTCGCCAGCCTCGACTCGACATCCGGAAAAGACTGCTTAGCTTCAAGTCATGGCAAGGATTGGATCAACGAAACTTGAAGTATTTCCCTTGGCATTGGGTGGCAACGTATTTGGCTGGACCGCCGATGAGAAGACGTCCTTCGCCATCCTGGATGCCTACGCGGCGGCGGGTGGCAATTTTGTCGACACTGCTGACGTCTACTCAGCGTGGGTACCCGGTAATTCCGGCGGAGAATCAGAAACCATCATTGGGCGCTGGCTCAGCACCCGCGGCAATCGCGGCGAGATGATCGTCGCAACCAAAGTTGGAATGCATCCGAAATTCTCCGGGTTGTCGCCCAATACCATTCGAACCGCGTTAGAAGAGTCTTTGCGACGACTGCAAACCGACTACATCGATCTTTATTTCGCGCATCAGGATGACGAAAACACACCACTGGAAGAGACCCTTCGCGCCTTTGATCAACTCGTTCAGAACGGCAAAGTCCGGTACGTCGCTGCATCGAATTACTCGGCCGCTCGATTGCAAGAGGCTTTGAGCATCTCAGATCGCGCAGGTTTGGTCCGTTATGTTGCGCTCCAGCAACATTACAATCTGGTCGAGCGCGACAAATATGAAGGCGAATTAGCTAATGTCGTCGCTCGGGAAGGATTGTCATCGGTTCCCTATTTTCCTTTAGCCTCGGGTTTCCTCACCGGAAAGTATCGGCCGGGAGCAAAAGTCGATAGTCAGCGAGCCGAAAGGGCCGGAGCATACTTGAACGATAAAGGAATCAAGATCCTCGCGGTGCTAGACGAGGTTGCGGCGGCGCATGACGTCTCGACGGCCGCGGTGGCTTTGGCTTGGCTCGCCGCTCAGCCCACCGTGGCAGCGCCGATTGCCAGCGCGCGCACTCCCGAACAGTTGTCCGATCTCTTGCCGGTAGCCGATCTAAAGTTAAGCAAAAGGGAGATACAGCGATTGTCAGAGGTCAGCGCGTAGGACCGGTAGGGACGCGCGCGTCCGAGCAGGTTCGAGTCGCGGCGACAAACGAAAATTAGCTTACTCAGAGCGGAACAGCTTCTCCATGTATCGTCGCGGATCGTTCAGGAAATCGCGCACTATCCGGACATTCTCCACTTCTTCGTAGGAAGTTACCGCAATGCCTCTCCATCACTCCGAGCCACCAAGCCGTCGCGCACACCCAGCAGAACACGTTGGAAATGCAGCTGCTTCGGTTCAGATTACAGGCGTGCAATCGAGCTTCCGGCACGCATGGGTTAGCTATCGCCGTCTGCGCTTCTTCGTGCTTGCGCTGTTCGTGACTTCCATGTTGGAGCTTCGATATTTTCTTTTTCTCCCAGGTCTGGTATTTGCCCTGACTTTTGTGGCTTATTACTTCTCAGCAACCTATTTAGCCAACTGGAAGTGTCCGCGTTGCCGCCAACCCTTTTTCCGCGGCTCGTTCATTCGCAGTCTGTTTGGAGGTAAATGCTTTCACTGTAATCTTCCGAAATGGAGCGTTACGGAGAGTAGCGAGACTTTGGCATCGCGGAAGCCTCCGCTCCACTGAATCAACCGCGCGCCCGGTATACAAAAATTGCCATCATTCTGGCCAGTGTGAAAAAGCGCGCTAAACCCAGCTTCTTTGCCACCGATAGAGTGATGGAGTGCGATTAACCTGCTGGCTAAAGTCAGTCATTGTTGCGCCCGGACATTTGACTGTCCTTGGCTCGCTTTTCGATTTTGCTGGGCCGCG
>Ga0070698_100008917_pt1 | contig 10785 bp, 11 predicted proteins | sample KBSK1502metaG_FD_65477 | JGI IMG/M metagenome (GOLD analysis project Ga0070698, IMG submission 65477) | Corn, switchgrass and miscanthus rhizosphere microbial communities from Kellogg Biological Station, Michigan, USA - KBS K1-50-2 metaG | ecosystem: Host-associated > Plants > Roots >...
CACGCCGCCCGACGCCTCGCCGCGGACGGGAAGCGCCTCACGAACATCGTGTTCATGGGCATGGGCGAGCCGCTCCTGAACCTCGATCGGGTCCTCGCGTCGGTCGAGGCCCTCAACGATCCGCACCGGTTCGGCCTCGGGGCGCGGCACATCACGGTGTCCACGTCCGGCGTCGTGCCCGGGATCCGCCGCCTCACGGCGCTCGGGCCGCAGTTCACCCTCGCCGTCTCGTTGCATGCCGCTCGCGATGCCTTGCGCGACGTGCTGGTGCCGCTGAACCGACGCTGGCCGGTGGCCGAAGTCATCGACGCCGCGCGCGCCCACGCCCGCGAGACGGGCCGGCGGATCAGCTACGAGTACACGATGATCGGCGGCGTGAACGACACGGACCTCGATGCGCATGCACTCGCCGACCTGCTGCGCGGGGATCACGCGCACGTGAACCTCATCCCGATGAATCAGGTCGCGCACACGCCGTGGCAGGCCAGCCCGATGCCCGTCATCGAGGCGTTCGCCGGGGTGCTGGGCGACGCCGGGATCAGCACCACGATCCGGCGCAATCGAGGGCAGGAGGTCGGCGCGGCATGCGGACAGCTGGCCGCCGAGCGGGCAGGGGAGCCGCCCGCGCCCGCCGTCGCGCGCCGGCGTGAACGACTGGAGCTCGCGAGTGCGGCTGCATTGCGCGGCGAGCGGAGCGAGGAGCCGGCGCCTGCCATGGCGGGCGACCCGGCGCGGACCACGGCTGGCGACGAGCCATGAGCAAGAAACCGGCCGCCGACGCCCCGCGCGAGACCGGCCGGGCGCGGATCGCGGCCAGCATCCTCGACGCCGACCTCGGGAACCTTGCCCACGCCGTTCGCCGCGTAACGTCGGCCGGCGCGGATCGGGTCCATCTCGACGTCATGGACGCCCACTTCGTCCCGAACCTCACCTTCGGCGCGAAGACCATCAAGGCGTTGCGCCCGCGGACCACGGTCCCGTTCGATGCGCATCTGATGGTGAGCGAGCCCGGCCGCTACATCGACGAATACCTGGACGCGGGCTGCGACTCGGTGACCTTCCACGTCGAGATCGACGAACCGATCGTGCCGACGTTGAAGGCGATCCGGGCCGCAGGTCGCGCGGCCGGCCTGGCGGTCAAGCCGGCGACCCCGCTATCGACGCTCGAGCGGTATGCCGAGCTGCTCGACATCGTCCTGATCATGACCGTCGAGCCGGGCTTCGGCGGGCAGGCGTTCATGGGCGACGTGCTCGCCGCCAAGGCGGCGGGGGCGCGTGAACTCCTGCGACACAAGCTGTATGGCGGCGAGATCCACGTCGATGGCGGCATCAACCGGGAGACCGCCGAAACCGCCGGCTCGCTCGGGGTCGACGTCTTCGTCGTCGGCTCGGCGCTGTTCGTCCGCGGTCGCGACATGGGCCGCGAGATCCGACTGATCCGCGCCCTCGCCGACGAGGGCTACCAGTACGGGCCGAACCAGGGCGAGCCGCCGATCCCGCACGACCGGATGGCGACGATCACGTCGCTGCCCAAGCACCTCGCCCACCGGCTGATGGCCGAGATCGAGGCCACGGGCATCCCGGTGGTCATGCTGCGCGGCGATGGCCAGATCAACCCCGACGGCGTTCGCGACTACGACCTGCTGGTGCCGGCGTCGGTCGGAGCCCATGTCGAGAGGACCCATGGCGCTTCGCGCGATCGGCTGCTCACCGAGGCGGACGCGTGGCGGACCGAGCTACTGGCTCGCCAGGGGTGAGGGCGCTCCTGCAGCGCACCAGCGGCGCGTCCGTGGTGGTGGACGGCGAGGTCATCGGGTCGATCGGGTCGGGGCTCGTCGTGTTCGTCGGGGTCGGACCGGCCGACGATGAGGCCGAGGCCGATAGGCTGGCTCGCCGGATCACGGAGCTGCGCATCTTCCGCGATGCCGAGGGCCGTACGAACAGCTCCCTCATCGATGTTGGCGGCGCCGTGCTGCTGGTCTCGCAGTTCACGCTGTTCGCCGACACGCGACGGGGTCGGCGGCCGGGGTTCACGGGTGCGGCGCCGCCGGAGCAGGCGGAACGGCTCTACGAGCGGGTGGCGGCGGCCCTACGCGAGCTGGGCATCGACGTCGCCACTGGCCGGTTCGGGGCGGAGATGGCGGTCGACATCACGAACGACGGCCCGTTCACGATCTGGCTCGACACCGACGACCGCTGAACAAACGGGTCCTGGAACCACCAGCGTTCCAACGGACGAAGGAGCGCCCGCTCAAGGGCGTTTGGAACGTGCCATGTCCCCATCCGACCCCCGAAGTCCTAGATCTGGGGCCCTCGGGCGCCCGTTGGACCGCTGCTGGCGCCACGTGCCGGCGGCAGCTGCGTGGCGCGCCCGCCGGACATACAACGACCAGGCCCCGAGGGACCCGGTCGGGAACGGAACGATCAGCCGGCCGAGCCGGCGAGGGTTACTGGGACGACTTGAGCAGCGTGCGTCGGCAGCGCGTGCAGACCAGCGACTTCGTCGGCTGGCCCTTCACATCGATGACGAGCGGCTGGAGATTGGGCTGCATGCGGCGATGGGCTCGGACGCGGTTCATGCCCGACGACTGCGGGTTGAAGCCGCCCATCGAAGCCTTGCCGCAGATCGCGCAGGAGCGGGCCATGCGTATCCTCAGAGATGGTGTCAATGGAGGCGTCGGGCAGGACTGCCCGAGCGGGGCGGTATGATAGCACACGCTCCGGGCCGCTCCTTCGGACGCGGTCCCAGGACCGACCATGGCTCGAGCAGCGCCCGACCTCGCCCCCGCAGGGAGGACCCAGCCCGCGTGGCCATCCGTCCGACACCCGGCCGGTCCCTCGTTACCGGCCGTGCCCTGGCCGACATCGTGCGCGCCGCAACGCTCGGGTCGTACGGCGTCAGCGCGTTCGCCGGCGGGCCGCTGACCCGGCTCCTGGCACGCCTCGGGCTCGCCCAGCCCGGCCTGGCGATCCGCTTCGACGACGGCATCGATATCGACCTCGACCTGACCGTCGCCCTCGGGGTCCCGGTCGCGGAGGTCGCGCGCCAGGTCGACTCGGCCATCCGCTACGCGGTGCGCGGGGCCCTGGGCCAGGAAGTCGGCCGCATCGCCATCCACGTCGACGGGCTCCACGTCCCGGCCGACGGGGCCTTGCCATCCGGGCCCGATGCCCTGCCTACCGGCATCCGGCCGCGGGACCTCGCCGACAGCGGCACGGACGTCGCCTAGATGGCCCGTCGGGCCTGCGACGGGAATGGCCTGCTCGATGCCTTCCGCGCCGCGGTCGCCAACCTCGAGGCCTATGTCGATGAGGTCAACGGACTGAACGTCTACCCCGTGCCGGACGGGGACACCGGTTCCAACATGCTGGCGACCGTGAAGGCGGCCCTCGATGAAGCCGAGGCCGTCGCCGGCCAGCCGGCCGACCGGATCGCCGCCGCCATCAGCTTCGGGGCGCTCATGGGCGCGCGCGGCAACTCCGGCGTCATCACGAGCCAGATCTTCCGGGGCATGGCCGATGGTCTCGGCGGCAAGCGCCGGTTCAACGGCCTCGACCTGGCCCACGCGCTGTCGGAGGGGGCGCGGACGGCCTATGCGGCCGTCGCCAAACCCGTCGAGGGCACCATCCTGACGGTCATCCGCGAGTCGGCAGCGGGTGCGGTCGAGACGGCGGAGCACGACAACGACATCGAGGCCGTGCTCGGCGCGACCCTGGCTGCAGCGGAGCGGTCCGTCGCGAAGACACCGAGCCTGCTGGCCATCCTGCGTGAGGCCGGGGTCGTCGACGCCGGCGGGCAGGGCCTCTACCGCCTCTTCCAGGGTGCACTCCTGCATCTGCTCGGGAAGGCACCGGTCACGACCGGGCGACGGCCGGCGGCTGCGGGCGTGAAGCCATCGACTCTCGTGGCGCACGCCGACGAGGGGTTCGGCTACGAGACGATGTTCCTCCTCCAGGCCGTGGGGCACGCGCCGCTCGACGTCGACGCCATCCGCGACCACCTCGAGACCATCGGCGAATCCGTCCTGGTCGCGGGCGATGGGCGCGCCCTCAAGGTCCACGTCCACAACGAGCGACCCGACCAGGTCATCGGGTACGGCCTCGGACTCGGTTCCCTGAGCCGGATCAGCGTCGAGAACCTCGACAACCAGGCCCGCGACGTCCGCGAGACGCGCGCCGCGGCGTTCACGGCGAGTGCCCCGACGGAGACCAACGGCGGGGAGGCCCCCGTGTCGGCCAACGCGACGGCGCAGGCGCCCGCGGCCGTCTCGGACCCGGGCAACGGCGTCGTGGCACCGGCGCTCGCCGTCGTCGCGGTCGCGGCGGGTGACGGCCTGGCCGCCATCTTCCGTGACTTCGGCGTCGCCGCCGTGGTCCAGGGCGGCCAGTCGGCGAACCCCAGCACCGGCGAGTTGCTGGAGGCGGTCCGCGCCATCGACGCCCGGGAGGTCCTGCTCCTCCCGAACAACCCGAACGTCGTCCTCGCCGCGCGCCAGGTCGCCCAGATGACCGAGCGACCCGTGTCGGTCGTGCCCACCCGGAACGCCGCCGAGGGCTTCGCCGCCCTCCTCGCGCTCGACCCCCAGATGGACGCCGCGGCCAACGTCGGACCGATGACCGAGGCCGGTCGGTCCATCCAGAGCCTGGTCGTCACCGAAGCCGTACGCGACGCGAAGATCGGCGGGCGCAAGGTCAAGCGCGGCCAGACCATCGCGCTCGACCCGGACGACGGGCTGGTGGCGGTCGACAGCGACCGTGACAAGTCCGTCCTCGCCGCGATGCGAGCACTCAAGCCGGGCTCCGAGCTCGTCACGATCTTCTATGGCGACGGTGCCGACCTGGCGGAGGCCGAGGCGATCGCGCGCAAGATCGGCGGCGTCATGCCCGGCGCGGAGATCGAGGTCCGGCACGGCGGGCAGCCCTTCTACCGGTACCTGATCTCGGCGGAGTAGGCGGGTCGATGGCGAGACCCGCGACCGCGAAGAAGGCGCCGGCTCCGGCGATCCCGCCCCCGCCGACGGACCCGGTCGAGCTCCTCGACACGCCCCTGGCGCGCTCCGGCCTGGCCGCCGGTGCCCAGCTCCGTCGGGCGGGCATCCGGCTCGACTTCTACACGGTCCGCGACCTCCTGTTCCACTTGCCACGGCGGTACGACGACCTGCGCGAGATGCGGGTCATCCGCGACCTGTACATGGAGCAGGACGGGGCCGTCGTTTCGGTCAAGGCGACGGTCGGCGACGTACGGGTCGAGCCCGGCTTCCGCGGCCGCATCCAGCGCACGATCGCGCGGCTCGAAGACGACACCGGAAGCATCGACGCGACCTGGTTCGGCCGGCGCTTCATCGAGCGCCGCTTGCCGGTCGGTGGCGAAGTCGTCGTGTCCGGCAAGGTCAAACACTTCGGGCGCAAGCTCACGCTCGACAACCCCGAGTTCCAGGTGCTCGCCGGCGAGACCGAGGTCCTCCACGCCGGCCGGATCGTGCCGGTCTATCCGCTGACCGCTGGCCTGCCGGCCGCTCGCCTCCGCAGTGCCATCCGCGAGGCCATCGACAAGGCGGGTCACGCCTACCCGGAGTACCTGCCGGCCTCCGTCCTGGCCGAGGAGCGGCTCGTGCCCATCGCTCGGGCCGTCGAGGAGGCGCACTACCCCGAGACGTTCGAGGGCCGGGACGCGGCGCTGGAGCGCTTGGCCTTCGACGAGCTCCTGGCGCTCCAGCTCGGGATGGTCCAGCGCCGCCGCCAGCGGGTCCGTGACGCGGCACCGGTCGTGACCCTGGGCGGGCCGCAGGACGCGGCGGTCCGGACGGCCCTCGTCGACGCGATCGGGGCGCGCCTTGGCCAGGCCGTGGAGCTGACCGTGGACCAGGACGCCGCGATGTCGTCGATCCGAGCCGACCTCGCCCGGCCGACCCCCATGCTCCGGCTGCTCCAGGGCGACGTCGGGTCGGGCAAGACCGCGGTCGCGGCCTACGCGCTGGCCGCGACGGCCCGGGCCGGGCTGCAGGGCGCCCTCCTCGCCCCGACCGACCTGCTCGCCCGGCAGCACCTCGAGACCGTCGGGGCGCTGCTCGAAGGGGTCGGGATCGGCGTCACGCTGCTGACCGGGTCGCTCAAGGCGGACGTCAAGGCCAAGGCGCAGGAAGCGATCGCCTCGGGCCAGGCGCTCGTGGTCGTCGGCACGCATGCGCTCATCCAGGAGGCGGTCACGTTCGCCGATCTCGGCCTCGTCATCATCGACGAGCAGCACCGCTTCGGCGTGGACCAGCGTGGCCAGCTGGAGGCAAAGGCCGGCGGCCGCTCGCCGCACGTGCTGCTGATGACCGCGACGCCCATCCCGCGCACCCTGGGCCAGGTGCTCTACGCCGACCTCGACGTCTCCGACCTGCGGACCCCGCCGGTCGGGCGCGTCCAGATCCGGACGGGCATCCGGCGCCCCAACGAGCTCGATGGCACCTGGCGAAAGGTCCGCGAGGAGGCCGCGCTCGGCCATTCGACCTTCGTCGTCGTCCCGTTGATCGAAGAAGGCGCCGACGAATCGGAAGGAGCCGTCGCCGCCGAGACGGAAGCGGTCCGGTTGAGCGCACTGCTCGATCCGCTCCGGGTCGGGATGGTCCACGGCCGCATGAAGCCCGCCGAGCGGGACACCGAGATGACCCGGTTCCGGGAAGGCGAGCTGGACGTGCTGGTGGGGACGACCGTGGTCGAGGTCGGGGTCGACGTGCCGGCCGCCACGATGATGGTCATCCAGGGGGCCGACCGGTTCGGGCTCGCCCAGCTCCATCAGCTGCGCGGGCGAGTCGGCCGCGGCTCGGTCGAGTCGTTCTGCGTGCTCGTGTCCGAATCCGCGGACGAAGTCGCGCAGGCGCGGCTCAAGGCCGTGGCCGAGACGCACGACGGGTTCGCCTTGGCCGAGAAGGACTTCGAGCTGCGCAAGGAGGGCAACGTCCTGGGCCTCGCCCAAAGCGGGTTCCCGAGACTCCGTGTCGCCTCGCTGCAGGAGGCGGCGCACCGCGACCTCGCGGTCCGGGCACGCACGCACGCCGAGACGCTGCTCGACGCCGAGGGCCGCCTGGACCCGCCCCGCCCGGCCCTCGCCGCGGAGTTGGAGCGTGGCTGGCTCCGGCATCTCCTGGCCGCGGAACCGGCGAGCGGCACGTGACGGCTCATGCCTGACGCCGGCCGGGTGATCGCCGGCACCGCCCGCGCCACCCGCCTGGAGGCCCCCGGGGAGGGGACCCGTCCCCTGGCCGATCGGGTCAAGCAGACGCTGTTCGCCATCCTGGAACCGGACCTGCAGGGCGCGATCTTCCTCGACCTGTTCGCCGGCAGTGGCGCGGCGGGGATCGAGGCGCTCTCCAGAGGGGCCGCCCACGCGACCTTCGTGGAACGCGACCAGGCGGCCGTCGCGGTCATCAAGGCGAACCTGGCACGGACGCACCTCGCCGACCGCGCCACCGTGACCAAGGCCGATGCGCTGGCGTGGTTGCGCGCCCCGGCGCGCGCCCGCGACCCCGCCTCGACCGCCGTCCTGATCGACCCGCCCTACGACGACCCCGCCGCCCTGACCGCTGCCCTCGAGGCCGTTGGTCCGCTCCTCGCCCCGAACGCGCGGGTCGTCGCCAAGCACTTCTGGCGCGACGCCCCGCCGGCACGGATCGGGCTGCTAGCATCGGACCGCGAGCGCCGTTTCGGCGAGACGGCCCTCACCTTCTACCGCCGTACGGAGGACGCATGAGCGTCGCGGTCTACCCGGGATCGTTCGACCCGATCACCAACGGCCATCTCGACATCGTCGAGCGCTCGGCCAACGTCTTCGATCGCGTCATCATCGCCGTGCTGGCGAACCCGCGAAAGACGCCGCTCCTCTCGGCCGACGATCGGATCCGGGTCATCCGCGAAGCACTCGCCGACGCCGGATCGCCCACCGACCGCATCGAGGTGGCCAGCTTCGACGGCCTCACGATCGACTTCTGCCACGCCCGCGGCGCGACCGCCATCGTCCGTGGCCTGCGCGCGATCAGCGACTTCGAGACCGAGATGCAGCTGGCCCACAACAACCGGGTCCTGGCGCCCGACATCGATACCGTCTTCTTCATGACCTCGGTCGCCAACGGCTATGTCAGCTCGAGCCTGGTCAAGGAGATCGCGGGTTTCGGCGGCGACGTCTCGGCGATGTTGCCCAAAGCAGCGACGACGGCCCTGGCGGCGGCGCTCGGGCGCCGCTGAGGCACAGCCAGGTCGCTGCCGAACGATCGTCCGGCCGCCGCCGACCCCGCCGCCGTCCGGTCGGCCCGTGCCATAATCGAGCGGACCCGGCGCGCAACTCGAAGACCGGCACAGCCCAGGCAGGAGGGCACGAGCCATCGACATCATCTTCCTGGTCGAGCGCCTCGAGTCGTTGATCGCGAACGGCAAGAAGTTGCCGCTGACCACCAACGTCGTGGTCGATCAGAACGCCGCCCTCGGTCTCATCGACGAGCTGCGCGTCGCCGTGCCCGAGGAAGTGCGGGCGGCCAAGCGCATCAACTCCGAGGGTGAACGCATCATCGAGAAGGCCCAGGAAGAGGCCGAACGGATCGTCGGCCGCGCCCAGGAGCAGGCCGCGTTCCTCATCGACGAGCGCGGGCTTGCGCAGGCCGCAGAGGCCGAGAGCCGCCGGATGATCGCAGAGGCGCACGACGACGCCGAGCGGATCCGGGGCGGCGCCGACGAGTACGCCGTGAGTGTGCTCGCAGGCTTGGAGGGTGATGTCACGAAGACCCTCCAGAGCATCCAGAAGGGCATCGCGATGCTGGACGACCGACGAGCGACGTTGATCATGGCGGGGCCCGACGACGAGGCCGGCGACTTCAGGGATGGCGACTGGGACGACGAGGCAGAGGACGCCGCCGCGCCTGCCCGGTCGTGACCTGGCGCCGATGAGCGCCCGGGCCCCCGACGGCCCGTTCGTCTGGAACGTCGCCGGTCTGCTCGGCGACGCGGTCGGCGAGGATCGCACCTACGACGTCACCGATGCCCGCATCGAGCTGCCTGACGAGCTCGTCCTGGCGGAGCCCATCAACGGACGTGTCCGGCTGACCCACACCAACCGCGGCGTCCTCGCCCAGGCGACGCTCCGCACGGCGCTCGCGATGGAATGCGTCCGCTGCCTTCGACCGACGACGATGCCATTGGACCTGACGATCGAGGACGAGTTCCTCCCCTCGCTCGACCTGGCGACCGGCAAGCCCGTCCCGACCGGCGACGAGCCCGAAGCGCTCCGGCTGTCCGACCACCACGAGCTCGACCTCGAGCCGTCGGTCTTCGACGCCATCTCGCTGGCCGAACCGATCGCCCCGCTCGATCGCCCGGACTGCCCGGGCCTGTGCCCCACCTGCGGCCTGCCGTTCGACGAGGGAGCGCACGACCACCCGGACGACGACATCGACCCACGTCTGGCGGCTCTGCGCGGGTTCAAGCCCGACTCGACGGACTGACGGCGGGAACCGAATCGCGGTAGACTCCGCGGTCGGTGCGGCCCTGCGCCATCATCCCGGGTCCCCACGACCCCGCCGCCGCGCGCCACGACGAAACGACACAAGGAGCCCACGACCCCATGGGTGTACCCAAGCGACGCGTCTCGCACGCCCGCCAGGGCGAGCGCCGCTCGCATCTCGCGATCGACCTGCCCAAGCTCGAGGAGTGTCCGCACTGCCACGAGATGAAGCTGCCGCATCGCGTCTGTCCCAATTGCGGCTACTACCAGGGTCGCCTTGCGGTCCAGCCCAAGCCTGCCGACGGCACCACCGACGACGCCCCCCGCTGACGCGGTGACCGAGCCTCGGGGGCCCGCGACCGAGGCGACGACCGACGCCGTCCGCCTCGCCGTCGACGCGATGGGCGGCGACTTCGGCCCTTCCGAGGTCGTGCCGGGCGCCCTCGACTTCGCCCGCACCCACCCCAACGACAGCGTCATCCTCGTCGGTGACGAGGCGGTCGTTCGCGGCATCGCCGGCGACCTGCCCCCGAACGTCCGGATCGCCCACGCGTCCGAGGTCATCGGCATGGACGAGCACCCAGCGCTCGCCCTGCGCGAGAAGAAGGACGCCACGATCCTGGTCGCCACCGACCTTGTCCGACGCGGCGAGGCGGACGCAGTCCTGACCGCCGGGCACACCGGCGCCGGCATGGCCGCCGCGGTCCTGCGCCTCGGTCGCCTGCCCGGCGTCGACCGTCCAGGCCTCGCGGTCATGCTCATCACGGACTCCGGACCGCTCGTCCTGATCGACATCGGTGCCAACCCCGATTCCACCGCCGAGAACCTCGCGCAGTACGCGCACATGGGCGCGATCTTCGCCGAGCGGGTGCTCGGCGTCGCCCATCCGCGGGTCGCCCTGCTGTCGATCGGCGAGGAGAAGGGCAAGGGCGACGCCAGGATCCAGGCGGCCACGGAGCTCCTCGATGCCTCCGGGCTTCGGTTCACCGGCAACGTCGAGGGCAAGGACCTCACCAAGCACGCCGCGGACGTCGTGGTCTGCGACGCGGTCGTCGGTAACGTCGTCATCAAGTTCTTCGAAGGCCTATCGACCTTCATCTTCGACCTGTGGCGCGACGAGTTCCGGCGGTCGTGGCGCGGCCGTCTCGCGTACGTGCTGATGCGACCGGGCATCGGCCGGATCCGGTCCGTGTTCGACTACGAGAAGGTCGGCGGATCCATCCTCCTCGGGGTGAAGGGCACGGCCGTCATCACCCATGGCCGCGCCAAGCGGCGCATGATCGGCTATGCCTGCGAGGTGACGGCGACGA
>Ga0070698_100008918_pt1 | contig 10784 bp, 5 predicted proteins | sample KBSK1502metaG_FD_65477 | JGI IMG/M metagenome (GOLD analysis project Ga0070698, IMG submission 65477) | Corn, switchgrass and miscanthus rhizosphere microbial communities from Kellogg Biological Station, Michigan, USA - KBS K1-50-2 metaG | ecosystem: Host-associated > Plants > Roots >...
AGCCCGGTGAAGATCGCCGACCTTGCGCGCCAGATGATCCGGCTGGCCGGCCTTCAGCCGGGGAAGGACGTGGCGATCAAGTTCACGGGCCTGCGGCCGGGCGAAAAGCTGTTCGAGGAATTGTTCCACGCCGGCGAACGGATCGAGCCCACCGCCGTGCCGCGCGTCAATGTCGCCAGTCCGCGGACGCCCCTTGATCTGCCGGCATTTTCCTTGGTCGACGATGCGCTGGAACAGGCATGCGTCTGTGGACGGGAAGGCGACGCCCTCAGGATCCTGCGGACAGTTGTGCCGGAGTACGAAGCGCCTTCGCTGCCGTCGCCCGCAACGTTTCCATCAGCAGCACCGGCGGTAGCGGTGGCTTCTTCGACGATAGAGGTGGCGATAGCGGCTCTATCGGCAGCACCTTCGGCAGTTCCGGGCAATCGATACCTGCGCCAGTAAGCTGGAGCGGCCGTTCTGGCTGGGATCCGACGCCAGATTCGAGCTGCCATACGAGAAGCTCCCGCTTAAACGGTAGGAGATCGGCCAGAACCGTAGCTGGTCGTCGTGCGTCAGAAGCCCGCGCGGGCAAGGAGGCGCCGCCCCTCCGGGTCGGCACAATAGAAACAGGCGAGAATGCGCGTGACCATGACATCCAACAGGATCGAGACCTCCGGCAACAACAGGCTGGGGGGGCCGCCGCGGGCCGCCAGCTACGACGATGTGCGCGCATTCCTGCTCCTGCTCAACCGGCGGAAGTGGCACCTTGCGGGGGTGACGGCGCTGGTCTGTGCCTTGGCCGGCCTAGTTCTGGCGCAGCTCACGCCGGAATACCGCGCGACGGCTCTCGTCATGCTCGACACCCGCAAGGCAAAGGTCACGAACACGCTCGACGTGGTCGGTGGTCTTACGTTGGATATCCCGGCAATGCAGACCGAGATCGAGGTCCTGCGCTCGGTCAGTCTGCTGGGTCGCGTTGCCGACAAGCTCAGGCTCGACCAGGACCCCGAGTACGGCGCCCAGCCGATCAGCACTCTCGGTCTCGCCATGAGGGAGGTTCGCTCGATCTATGAGCGCTGGATCGGCGTCGATGCCGACAAGAGGCGTGCCCAGCAGGACCGCGACCTTCAGCTTGACGCCCGCGGCCTCGCAGGCTTTGACGCGCAGGCGATCGACAACAGTCGCAGGGCGCGTGCCATCGCGTCATTGGAGTCGGGGCTCCGGGTTGCGACGCGCAGCCGTTCCTATGTCATCGCCGTCTCGCTCGATTCCGCCGTCCCGGCGAAGGCGAAACAGATCGTCGAAACGATCACGGATTTCTACGTCGTCGACCAGCTCCAGGCCAAGCTGGATGCGAACAAGCGGGCGACGGAGTTCTTCGATGACCGGCTGGCCGAGCTGAAGCGTAAGGTGGAAACAGCAGAGCGGGCGGTGGCGACGTATCGCGAGAAATCCGGTTTGACGATCGGCAAGGACTCGACCATTGCCTCGCAATCGCTTTCGGAGCTGAACACGCAGCTGATCCAGGCGCGCGCCCAGCGCGTCGACCGCGAGTCGCGGCTCGTTGCCCTTCAGCGGGCGGCCCGCAATCCGGCCACGCTTGGCGCCGTTACGGAGGTGATGGCCAATCACATGATTTCGGGGCTGCGAGCGCAGGAGGCCGAGGTTGGCCGACGGATCGGCGATCTCTCTAAGCTCTACGGCGACAACTATCCGAGCGTCCTGCAGGCCCGCTCCGAGCAAAGGCAGATCCAGGCTTTCATTGCCGCCGAAGTTGCGAAGATCATATCGAGCGTGAATGGAGATGTTGAGGCGGCGCGGGCCAAGGAAGCCGAACTCCAGCAGCAGGTCTCGCAACTCGAGCAACAGGCGGGAGGGCTCGGGCAGCAAGAAGTCGAACTTCGTCAGCTTCAGCGAGAAGCGCAATCGACGCAGGCCATCTACGAGGACTTCCTGAGCCGCTCCCAGGAGCTGCGCGAGCAGCAGAACATTCAGCAGCCGGACGCGCGCATCCTGTCACCGTCCGCGGTGTTACCGGACAAGGTGTATCCGCGCTATGGGCTGACCATGTTTGTGGCGGTCCTGGTCGGCCTCGGCATTGGAGTGGTTGCAATAGCGGTCCTGGAACGACTGGATAACGGCTTGCGGAGCGGCGACCAGATCGAGCGCCTGACCGGGCGCCCCCTCGTTGGCATGATCCCGCGCCTGGCTCGCGGGAAACTGGGAAAGGTCACGCCAGCGCGCTTTGCGATCGAGAACCCGACGTCGGCCTACGCCGAGGCGCTGCGATCGGCCTTCACCGCGATCACGCTCGGTTCGCTGGACAAGCCGCCGAGAGTTATCCTGATTACGTCGTCCCTGCCAGACGAAGGAAAGTCGACCTTCGCCTGTTCGCTCGCCGGCCTGATGGCGCGATCGAATCCGGTCAAGCGGATCGTTGTCGTCGATTGCGACCTGAGAAGACCGTCCGTCGTCTCGTCGCTCGGCGTGCGTGCGACGGGCGGCACGATCGACGAATATCTCCCGGGCAGCAAGACGCTCGACCAGACCTTGGGACGCGACGAAAGCAGCGGACTCTATTATGTCCCGGCCACGCGCAATACGCCGAACTCGGCAGAGATCCTCAATTCCAATAACATGCGAGCCTTCGTGCAAGGCCTGGCCAGGCAGTTCGATCTCGTCATCCTCGATACGCCGCCCCTCGTAACGGTTTCCGATGCCCTCGTCACGGCCCAGCTCGCCGACTATGTCGTCTTCCTCGTGCGATGGGAGAAGACGAGCCGCGAACTCGCCCTCAATGCGCTGAAGCAGATGCGCGATCTGCGCAAGCATGTCGGCGTCGTGCTGGCGCAGGTCGATGTGCGGCGGTATTTGCGGTACGGTTATAGCGACCACGGCTACTGCAATTCGAAGTATCGCGACTACTACACTAACTGATTGCCGCCGGACCGCGGACGGGATGGCGTCGGATGCCTGAGCCGACGCCGGGTATCGCCGTCAAGCGACCTGCGGGTCGAGGAGACGGGAAGCGAAGCCGCGGGTTCGACGGGCGGCCGGATTCGGAACCCTCCTGGTCGGCTGCGGACTGCTGGCGCTCGCCGTTGCACGCACGATCGCCGCATGGAACCAGCTTGGCGCACAACCGGCCCTCCAAAAGCTCGAGAACGGACAGCGCCCCTCGATCGAGGAGCTCAAGGCCGGGATCGAGGCGCTCGAAGTGCCGATACGATGGACCCCCTTCGGCCTGCGACTGACGAATCTGGCGATGTTCGAGCTGGAGCTCGCGACACGACTGTCTCCAGGCGACGCGCAGCGGGCAAAGCGAACCACCCAATGCGACTCCCGCTCGTACGGACCGCCTCAGGGTCGACCGCCTGACCGTCCTGCGCCCACTGTTCCAATGCCGCGACCCCTCACGGCGTTGCACCCATCGGAATGCTAGTGCGATGTATGCACCAGAGTCAAAATCTGACTCCCTGGAGCCCTTTGGCCACTCGAGAGTCCTTCATTGCGGCAACGCGTTCAATCGATCCTGGGCCTCGTGAACACCGCCAGCTAAAGCCTTGCCATAGAGTTCCCGTGCCTTCGCGACATCGGCTTGCGTGCCGACGGTTCCCCATGCCGATAGCATGACCGGGTCGTACGTCTCTGCCAGCGCGAACAGCGCCGACGCGCTGCCCGTCTCGGCGGCGCGATCGAGCACGACCCGCGCCGCGCCAACATTGCCCTGACTCACCAGCAGGCGGGCGCGCGCCATCAGGCGAGCTGCTTCCGGATTGCCGGGCACCTCAGGCGGAGTCGGCGGCGGCACTATCGTCGCTGGCTTGGCGCCCACCGGCAGCGGCGGCTTGTCCGCCTTGGGGGGCGGGGCCGTCGCGGCTTTATCAGTCGCCGTTGACGGCGTATCCGACGGGCTCGGCAGGGCGGTACGGCCACGGTCCGGCGTGGTGTCCCGGCGTGCCGCCGCCTCCTGCGCGAGTTGCTGGTTGCGGACACGTTCCTGTGCCAGCGACTCCTGGTATGCCGCCGCCGCGGTTTGCGCCTGCTGCAGCGCCTGCCGCAACTCGGTCAGCTCTTGGTTTTGGGTCGTCCTGGTCTTGGCTAACATCTTCGCCTGCGTTTCCAGCTCGTGCCCTGCCGCGGCAAGCTCGCGGGCCAGCTTCTCGGCCCTGGAGCGCTCCTCCTGCAGCTCGTGCCGTAGCTCAGCCGCGGCACGCTCCGCCGTCTCAACCTCGCGGCGAAACGCATCGGCCCGCTCGCGTTCCTGCTGCTGTGACCGCTGCAGCTCCTGTGCGGCGTGCATCGCATCTTCCCGGACCCGCGTTGTCTCGCCACTCGCCGTGCTGATAGCCGCTGTCAGGGCCTCGACCTTGCGTTGAGCCGCATCGAGGTCACGTGCCAGCGCGTCGGCCCGCGTGCGTTCTTCCTGCAGCGCTCTTTCGGCCGTCGCAGAGCCTCCCGCTGTCTCTTTGGCTTGCGCCGCCTCACTGGCTGCCGTCCGCGCCGTCGCGGTCAGGATTTCAATGCCACGCGGGTCCTCTTTGACCTTCGGCTGAGCCTGGTCGTATTTTGCCGATGCAGCCGCGGCCTGCTGCCGGAGTGTCGCGAGTTGAGCTTCCGTCAGGTAACCGGTCTCAGGTAGCCCTTGCGTCTTCTGCCACGCCGTGATCATCGCCCGGGTGCGTGGGCCGAAGTACCCCGTGGCCGTAGGAATTTCGTGGCCCAGCGAGTTCAGGGCCACCTGCACCCTCTTGCGATCCTGCTCGGACAGCTTCAAGCCGGCTTCGGCACTCTCGGCCTGTTCTCTGACTTTCGCATCCGACTTTGGCTTCCCTTCAGCCGCCTTGCGCGCCACTTCCTCTGCCTTGAGACGGGCCTCCTCGGCCGCCTGGCGTTTGGCGGCTTCCTGCGCCGCGGCTCGAGCTTGAGCCTCAGCCATTTCGCGTGCCGCCTCAGCCCTGGCCTTTTCCTCGGCCGCCTGCCGGGCCTCTTCCTCATGCCGGCGCGCCGCAGCCACGGCTGCAAGCTCCCCCTCGGCAGCTTTCCGCTCCGCTTCCTCGGCCAGAGCTTTTTCCTCGGCAGCTTTCCGCGCGGCTGGCTCAGTCTCGGCATTCTCCCGGGCGGTTAGCCGCTGCATTTCGGCCACGGCGCTTCGATACGCATCTTGGGCGATCTCAATCCCCTGCGCGGTTAGCCGCTGCATTTCGGCCTCGGCTCTTCGATACGCATCTTGGGCGATCTCAATCGGGGGGCCCATCAGCATGAATGCCCCGCCGGACACCAGGGAGAGCACAATGACTACCGCCGCAAGTGAGGGCCCCCACTTGTGGCGCCTGGTGGGAGGACCGCCCTCCGCAACAGGTTTGCGCTGCTGCGGAATTGCCGGGATTGTCGCGAACTTCCCAACCTGGGGAGAAACTTCTTTGGGCGCACTGGACATGTCGGAGACGGTCGGCAGCGGTTCCAGCTCAGGCGTCGAACGATCCCCGACTCCCCCGGCGGACTTCCCTGCCTGCGCCGGCGAGCTTTCAGCTCTTTCCGCCGTATCGAATCTGGCCACGCGATCTCGACCTTTCAGCGCACGTCCCAATTCTTCGAATTCGCGTGCGATCTCCGCCACGCGACGACGTTCTTCCGCTTCCCGTGCCGCTTCGACCCCCGGCTCCGGTGAACGAACTACCTGCGGTTTCTCGTTCTGATCGTCAGCCATCTGGCCCCACTTATTGGCAAATCTAGCAGAGGGGGATGCGGGTCCTCAATCGGATCACTCGATCAACTTGGCGGCACGGGTGAGGATCGACGGCTCCTCAACGGGAAGGGGAGGACGCGTCGGCATCTGGGGCAGACATGACGCTTTAAAGCTCAAGAACATTGAATTGATGTTAGTGGCGATTCCCGAAGCGAGGCGCTCGTCAGGGTATGGCAAAACCGGTTTTGGGTTTGTGTCCAAACCTTGACTCGACAACGTAGAAGGGCATTGACACGTTAACCAATCGCTCGGGGGCGCGATGGCACTACACTTCAGGGATGAGGACAATCTCGTATGCCCGCCACCGCTTCCCACCAGATGTAATCCGGTACGCGGTTTGGCTCTACCTTCGCTTCACATTGAGCTATCGCGATGTTGAGGACCTGCTGGCGGAGCGCGGGTTTGATATTAGCAACGAGACCATTCGACGATGAGTACCAAAATTCGGCCCAGCGATCGCGCGAAAGCTCAGGCGCGGACGGCCGGTGGCGCATGATCGGTGGCATCTCGATGAGATGGTGGTCTCGATCGCAGCGCGCGGCATGTACATGTGGCGGGCGGTCGACAGCGAGAGCGAAGTGCTAGATGTCCTGGTCCAACCGAGGCGGGACAACGCGGCCGTGTTGAAGTTGCTTAGGAAACTGCTGAAGCGGCAGGGCTTCGCGCCGACCGTCATTGTTACTGACAAGCTTAGATCCTACGGCGCGGCGCTGCCGCTTGCTGGATTCTCTGGCCGCCACGACCAGGGCCTGCGTGCCAACAACCGGGCCGAAAACTCACACCAGCCGGTGTGACGAAGAGAGCGCAAGATGCACGGCTTCAAATCGGCCGGCTCGGCCCAGCGCTTCGTCTCCGTCCATGCCGCAGTTTGCAACGTCTTCAACGTCCAGCGACATCTCGTCTCGCGCGCCACCTTCCACCGGTTTCGTTCGGCAGCTCATCACACATGGAATATTGCTCCGCCACAGCTTAGAAGCAGTCGACCGCGGATCTACCGCGTCCGTCCAGAATTAACGTGTCAAAGCCGACCTTCAGAGTGAAACCGAATGACCGCGTCAGGCGTGTCGTCGGTACTTTGGCGCGCCGCGATGTTTGGCTTGTTAGAGACGCCAGAGGGTGATGCCGGTTGGTGTGGAGGAGCGGTCGAGCAGGGCAGGCACGTCCGCTACAAAGCCGCCGGCTGGCTTTAGCAGGGGCTTTACGAGGTCCCAGCCGCCCTCGCGGTAGCGCCGGTGGGCCACCGACAGAACGACCGCATCAGCTGGTTTCAGGGCATCGATCGGCGTCAGCCTCAGTTTGAATTCCTCCTGCAGCAGATCGCCGTCGGCCATCGGATCGTGCAGTTGGACGGTGATGCCGAAATCCTCGAGCTCGCGCACGATGTCGACCACGCGCGTATTGCGAATGTCGGGCACGTTCTCCTTGAAGGTCACACCTAGCACCGTGACGATCGGGTCGCCGTTGCCGAAACGACGCATGATCCTGCGCGCCACCCGGTTGGCGATGTATACGCCCATGCCATCATTCACGCGACGGCCGGAATGGATGACGTGCGGATGGTAGCCGACCTCCTCGGCCTTGTGGGCGATGTAGAACGGGTCGACACCAATACAGTGACCGCCCACCAGGCCCGGCCGGAAGGGCAGGAAATTCCACTTCGTGCCGGCCGCCGCCAGCACGTCCTGGGTATCCATCTGGAGGCGGTCGCATATCAGTGCGACCTCGTTGATCAGGGCGATATTGATATCGCGCTGGGTGTTCTCCAGCACCTTGGCGAACTCGGCGACCCGGATCGACGGCGCCCGATGAGTGCCAGCGGTCACGACGCTTCGGTACACGATGTCGACAATTTCCAGCGTTTCGGGTGTGTCTGCGGAGACGATCTTCAGGATGTTGTCAAAACGTCGCTCCTTGTCCCCAGGATTGATGCGCTCTGGCGAGTACCCGACATTAAAGTCCGTCTTCCATTTGAGGCTTGAGATTTCCTCCAAGACAGGAATGCATACGTCTTCTGTGACACCAGGATAGACGGTCGACTCGAACACAACGATATCGCCCGTCTTCAGTATGGAGCCGATCATTGCGGAAGCTCGCTGCAATGGGCCCAAGTTCGGCTGTTTACTGGCGTCGATTGGGGTGGGCACGGTAACGATATGGAAGTCGGCACTTCGCAAATCTTCGACCTTGTCGGTGAAGTGCAGGCTCTTGGTGATAAGTCTATCGGGTTCGACCTCTCCAGTTCGGTCGTGGCCTTTCGAGAGTTCAGCGATGCGGCGTGCATCGATGTCAAAACTCACAACAGGCATGCCAGCCCGGGCGAATGTTGTGGCAACCGGCAGGCCGACATATCCTAATCCGATTACAGAGATGCGTCTGATCATCGGATTACAATAGCAAAGCGGCACGGGAGCTTTCTGCTGTTTAGTTCGTCGGTCTGAACTATTTCCCGCGCCCCACAACCATAGGGAGCCGCCTTTCGAGGCCTTTAGTGAGGCTGGGGGCCCTCCGAGACAGAAGTTCTGTCGGATTCTTACGTTGGCCAATAGGGCAGAGTGGCTTGCGCGCGTGCGTCAGAGGGAGTCAAGAACAAATAACACCCACCTCTCGGGAGATATCCCATGTGCGGCATCATTGGAATCATCGGCAAGGCGCCGGTCACCCCCTTGCTGGTCGAGGCGCTGAAGCGGCTGGAATATCGCGGCTACGATTCGGCGGGCGTGGCCACCCTGGTCAACGGCCACATCGACCGCCGCCGCGCCGAGGGCAAGCTGGTCAATCTCGAAGCCCGGCTCGGCGCCGAGCCGCTGTCCGGCACGATCGGCATCGGCCACACCCGCTGGGCGACCCACGGCAAGCCGTCGGAACGCAACGCCCATCCGATCGCCACCGACCGGGTGGCGATCGTGCACAACGGCATCATCGAGAACTTCCAGGAGCTGAAGGACGAGCTTTTGGCCGAAGGCCGCACCTTCGACAGCGACACCGACACCGAAGTGGTGGCCCAGCTTCTGACCTCGCATCTCGAGCGCCAGCTCTCGCCCGAGGAGGCGATGGGCAAGGCGATGGAACGCCTGCGCGGCGCCTTCGCGCTGGTCGCCCTGTTCAGCGGCCGCCACGACATCCTGATGGGCGCCCGTCGCGGCAGCTCGCTGGCGGTCGGCTATGGCGATGGCGAGATGTACATCGGCACCGATGCGCTGGCGCTGGCGCCGTTCACCAAGCGCGTCACCTACCTCGAGGACGATGATTGGGTCGTGCTGAGCGCCCAGGGCGCCACGATCTTCCAGGGCCGCGACGAGGTGAAGCGCGAAATCCGCCAGAGCGGCATCTCCGGCGCCATGATGGGCAAAGGCAATCACCGCCATTTCATGCTGAAGGAGATCTACGAGCAGCCGGCGGTGATCGGCGACACGCTGCACACCTATCTCGCCCCCGGCACGCGCTCGGTGAGCCTGCCGGCCCTGCCGTTCGACTGGACGACGGTGACGCGCCTCACCATGACCGCGTGCGGCACGGCATGCTTTGCCTGCATGGTGGCGAAGTACTGGTTCGAGAAGCTGGCGCGCCTGCCGGTCGAGGTCGAGGTTGCCTCGGAGCTGCGCTACCGCGAGCCACCGTTGCCGGAAGGCGGGGTGTGCATCGCCGTCTCGCAGTCGGGCGAGACGATCGACACCCTGGCGGCGCTGCGTTACGCCAAGGCGCAGAAGCAGACCATCCTGTCGGTGGTCAACGTTCCCGAAAGCGCCATCGCCCGCGAATCGCATGTCGTGCTGCCGACGCTGGCCGGTCCCGAGATCGGCGTCGCCTCGACCAAGGCGTTCACCACCCAGCTCACCGTGCTGCTGGCCACCGCGATCGCCGCCGGCCGCGCCCGCGGCACGCTGTCCAGCGCCGAAGAGGAGCGCCTGACCCACGCCATGATCGAACTGCCGGCACAGGTCAACGAGGCGCTGAACATGGAGGAGCAGTACCGCCGCATCGCCGAGGACATCCTCGCCGAGGCGCGCGACGTCCTTTACATGGGCCGTGGCCTATCCTTCCCGATCGCGCTGGAAGGCGCGCTGAAGCTGAAAGAGATCTCCTACATCCACGCCGAAGGCTATGCCGGCGGCGAGATGAAGCACGGTCCGATCGCGCTGATCGACGAGGCGGTGCCGGTGGTGGTGGTGGCGCCGACCGACGCCATCTTCGACAAGACGGCATCCAACTTCGAGCAAGTCAAGGCGCGTGGCGGCAAGCTGGTGCTGCTGAGCGATGCGGCGGGCAACGCCCGGCTGGCCCGCCACGCGGCGGCGGCGATCAGCCTGCCGACGGTCGATCCGATGGTGGCGCCGATCCTCTACACCGTGCCGGTGCAGCTGCTCGCCTACTACACGGCAGTCGCCAAAGGCACCGACGTCGACCAGCCGCGCAACCTCGCCAAGAGCGTGACGGTGGAGTAGGCCGAGGCTCCTCTTCCATCATGTTCCTCTCCCCCTTGGGGGAGAGGCTAGGCGAGGGGGTTGCGGAAGCTCGTCGTTCCCCCCCTCACCCAACCTCTCCCCCGAGGGGGAGAGGAGCATGATTCGGACTACCGCGTCCCCTGCGGCAGGCCCGGTGCCAGGCCTTGCGGCGCGGGTGCAGGTTGCGGCTGGACAGTGCCGCGCGGCGGGGCCGGCGCGGGCGCCGGGCGAGGCTGGGCGGGTTGCGCCGGCTGCATCGCCTGGATGACGGCGCGCATCTTCTTGGTTTCGGCTTCCTGCGCCTTCTTGAACTCCTCCTCGGTGAGGAAGCGGTCCTTGTTGGCATCCATCTCGATGAACTGCTTGACCGCATAGCCGGTGAGCTCGACGCGATCGAGCTGGCCGTCCTTGTTGGTGTCGATTTCCTGGAACTTGCGCATGACGAGCTGGCGGCGGATGTCGTAGGGCAGCAGGTTCTTGGCCTGCTCGCCGTCCGCCGGTCCCGCCAGCACGACATATTCCTGCTGGCTCACCTTGCCGTCGTTGTTCTTGTCGAGCTTGTCGGCCTCGCGCAGCTGCATGTCGATGAAGTCGCTGATCGCCAGCATGCC
>Ga0070698_100008919_pt1 | contig 10784 bp, 7 predicted proteins | sample KBSK1502metaG_FD_65477 | JGI IMG/M metagenome (GOLD analysis project Ga0070698, IMG submission 65477) | Corn, switchgrass and miscanthus rhizosphere microbial communities from Kellogg Biological Station, Michigan, USA - KBS K1-50-2 metaG | ecosystem: Host-associated > Plants > Roots >...
GCCCGGGGCCCGGGCGCGGAGCTGACCGGGCGCGCCACCGCCCTCCTCGTCGACCTGCCGGCGGAGCTCACCCCCACCGGGTGGCGGTTCGCCGCCCGGCCCGGGCGCGATCTGCGCCGCGCGCATAGCCTCCTGTCCGCGGACCTGGACGCGCTGGAAGAGGTGGCGGACGGCTACCAGGGCTCACTGAAGATCCAGATCTGCGGGCCGTGGACGCTGGCGGCCACCATCGAGCTCAGCCGCAGCCAGGACCCGGCCCTGGCCGACCCGGGAGCCGTCGCCGACCTTACCGCCTCGCTCGCCGAGGGCATCGCCGCCCACGTCGCCGACGTGTGCAGCCGGGTCCCCGGCGCGCGCGTGCTGCTCCAGCTCGACGAGCCGGCCCTGCCCGCCGTGATCGCGGGTGAGGTGCCCACGGCCAGCGGGCTGAACCGGCTGCCGGTGCCGGAAACGTCCAGCCTCGAAACTGGTCTCGGCGCCATCATCAGCGCCGCGGCCACGTTCACCGTGGTGCATTGCTGCGCGGCGTCGGTACCGTTCGGCATCATCTTGGGTGCGGGCGCGGACGGTGCCGGGTGCGACCTCGGCCAGCTCGGGCGGGCGCAGGAGGACGCGCTCGCCGAAGTCGTGGAAGCGGGGCTCGGCATTCTCGCGGGGGTGCTGCCCGCGACCGGGCCGGCGGACCTTGATGATGCAGAACGGGCTGGCGCGCGGCAGCCGCCGTCCGCGCGTCAGACGGCCGATCGGGTGGTCGAGGTGTGGCGGCGGATGGGCTGGCCAGCCGCGGGGGGCGACCCAGGGAGCGTGGCGGCCCAGGTAGTGCTGACGCCGGCGGGCGGGCTGGCCGGGGCCACACCCGGTTACGCGCGGGACGCGATGGCGCGCTGCCGGGAGGCGGCCCGGTTGCTGCCGGAACTGATCGAGGAGGGGAGACCGTGACCGTCCCGGAGGGTCTTGACGCCGCGCGGAGCCGGCACGCCGAGCTGAGCGTGGAGGTCGACGAGCACGACTACCGGTACTACATCCTGGACTCGCCGCTGGTGTCCGACGGCGAGTACGACCTGCTCATGCGCGAGCTGCGGGCGATCGAGGAGCGCCACCCGGAGCTGTGCACCCCGGACTCCCCGACGCAGCGCCCTGGCGGCGGCGTGTCCACCACGTTCGCCGAGGTGTACCACCTGGAGCGAATGCTCAGCCTGGACAACGCCTTCTCGGCCGAGGAACTGGACGCCTGGGCGGCCCGGGCGGCCCGGCTCGGCGGCACCGGGCCCTACCTGTGCGAGGTGAAGATCGACGGGCTCGCGGTCGCGCTGGTCTACCGGAACGGGGCGCTGGTGCGGGGGGCCACCAGAGGGGACGGCTCCAGGGGAGAGGACATCACCCCCAACATCCGGACCATCAAGGCGGTGCCATCGCGGCTGACCGGCTCCGACATCCCCGCCGAGCTCGAGGTGCGCGGCGAGGTGTTCTTCCCCGTGGCCGGGTTCCACGAGCTCAACGAGCGGCTCGGCGAGGCGGGCAAGCCGCTGTTCGCCAACCCCCGCAGCGCCGCCGCTGGCTCGCTGCGGCAGAAGGACCCGAAGGTCACGGCGAGCCGGCCGCTGGGGATGATCGTGCACGGGCTGGCGCTGCCGGGCAGCGACCCGGGTGCCGCCGGGATGCCCGAGCCCGGGCAGACCGCGCCCGCGGGCGCGCCGGGCACCCAGTCGGGCTGGTACGAGCGGCTGCACGGCTGGGGGCTGCCGGTCAGCGACCTGGTCAAGATCGTGGACGACCTGGACAGCGTGCGGTCCTACGTCGCCTACTACGGCGAGCACCGGCACGACCCGCCGTACGAGATCGACGGCGTCGTGGTCAAGATCGACCGGCTCGACCGGCAGCGCGTGCTCGGCTCGACCAGCCGGGCGCCGCGGTGGGCCATCGCGTACAAGTACCCGCCGGAGGAGGTGACGACCCGGCTGCTGCGCATCGAGGTCAACACGGGCCGGACCGGCCGGGTCACGCCCTTCGGGATCATGGAGGCGGTCCAGGTGGCCGGGTCCACGGTGACGAACGCCACGCTGCACAACGCCGACGAGATCAAGCGCAAGGGCGTCCTGATCGGCGACATGGTGGTGCTCCGCAAGGCCGGCGACGTGATCCCGGAGATCGTTGGGCCCGTTGCCGACCTGCGCACCGGCGCCGAGCAGGAGTTCGTGTTCCCCGACCGGTGCCCGGCGTGCGGGACGGCGCTGGAGCGCGAGGAGGGCGAGGTCGACTGGCGCTGCCCCAACACCCGGTCCTGCCCCGCCCAACTGCGGGAGCGGCTGTTCCACCTGGCCAGCCGGGCGGCGCTGGACATCGAGGTGCTCGGCTACGAGTCGATCGTCGCGCTGCTGGACTCGGGGCTGGTGACCGACGAGGGCGACCTGTTCTCGCTGACCGCCGACAGCCTGGCCACCTGCCCGTTCTTCGTCAACAAGCAGGGCACGCTGAAGGTCAACGCGGGCCTGCTGCTGGCCAACCTGGACGAGGCCAAGCGGCGCCCGCTGTGGCGGGTGCTGGTCGCGCTGTCGATCAGGCACGTCGGCCCGACCGCCGCCCGAGCGCTGGCCGCCGAGCTTGGGTCGCTGGACCTGATCGCCGCCGCGCCCGCCGAGCGGCTCGCGGCGGTGGACGGGGTGGGCCCGACGATCGCGGCGTCGGTGATCGACTGGTTCGCCGTGGACTGGCACGCCGCGATCGTGGAAAAGTGGCGGGCCGCCGGGGTGAGGCTGGCGGACGAGCACGCCGGAGGCGGGGCGGACGCCCGTCCGCTGGCCGGGGTCACCGTGGTGCTCACCGGCACGCTGAAGGGTTTCACCCGGGACGAGGCCAGCGAAGAGGTGACCCGGCTGGGCGGCAAGGTCGCGTCCTCGGTGTCGAAAAAGACCGACTTCGTCGTGGCCGGCGACAACCCCGGCTCCAAGTACGACAAGGCGCTGGCGCTCGGCTTGCCAGCGCTGGATGAGGCGGGGCTGCGGACCCTGCTGACGGAGGGTCCCGAGGCGGCGCGCGGGGCGGCTGGGACCGCGCCGGGAGCGTGAACCCTGTTCCTCTGGGATGCTCGCAAACAAGTGATCCGACAATGGCGCTCTGACCTGCACTTATGTTGGGCCGGACCAAAAGCCTGTAACGGATAGTATGCAAGCGGTTTCGCGAAGTGCCGTTTTCACCGTACGCTTCTCGTGGGCAGTGTGTAACGACTGGCTGCGGTTAGGTACGAGGACGCCATGAGGGATCCGAACGACCCGCGGGACACGGGCCCGCGGATCGGCTCGCCGTTGTGGATCTACCTGACGGCGGTGACCGGAGCCGGCTGCGCCGTCGCTGCCCTGGCGATGGTGAGCCTCGCGACTTCCGGGCTGTCTACGCTGCTCACCCATGCCCTTCTGCCGGCCATTGCCGCGTTCAGCGTGATCGGTGAATTGCGGCCCATCGTGACGCCGGGGAAATCGGGCCCCGATTCCGGAGACGCCTCGCTCACGTTCTGCTTCGCGGCGCTTCTGTACTGGGGATTTCCCGTGGCCGCGCTGGTGCGTTTGGTAACCAGTGTGATCAGTGCGGCGATAGGGCGGCGCCCGGTCTTTCGCACCGCCTTCAACACCGCGCAATACACGCTCAGCCTGGGCGCGGCATGGCTGGTCCTCCTCGCCGCGGGCATCCACCCGCAGCCGAACCATCCGTGGGAACCACTGGGACGGGAGCTAGGGACGGTCGGGCTGGCCGCCCTTGCGTACTTCGTGGTCAATTTCCTGCTGGTCAGCGTGGCGGTGGCGCTGCACTCGCGGGCGCCCATCCCGGCGACCCTGCGCAAGGAACTGCCGTACCAGGCCTTCGTCAACCTCGTGCTGCTGTCCGCCGCCCCGCTGGTGGTCGTTGTCATGAGCCGGTCGGTGCTGCTGGTGTTCCTCTTCCTCCTGCCGCTGGCGGCCATCTACGCGAACGCGACGGTTTCCCTAAGACGGGAGCACGAGGCGCTGCACGACGAGCTGACCGGGCTGCCGAACCGCGCCTTCCTGTTCAAGAAGACCAGCGAGACGCTGGTGGAGGCGGCCAGGACCGGCGGGCGGGTGGGCTTCCTCCTGCTCGACATGGACCGCTTCAAGGTGGTCAACGACACCCTCGGCCACGCGGCGGGCGACCGGGTGCTCAGGGTGATCGCGCACCGGCTCGCGCACAGCGTGCGGCCCGGGGACATGGTGGCCCGGCTCGGTGGTGACGAGTTCGCGGTCTTGCTCCCCGCGGTGAAGCCCGGGACCACGGCGCGGGAGGTGGCGGTCCGGCTGCGCTCCGAGGTGGCCGAGCCCATCGGCGTGGAGGGGATGACGTTCCAGATCGAGCCGAGCGTGGGCATCGCGTTCTACCCCGAGGACGCCTCCGAGGCCGACCTTCTTGTGCAGCGGGCCGATGTGGCGATGTACCTGGCGAAGGAGCGGCAAACCGGGGTGGAGGCCTACTCCACCGGGGCCGACCGGCACTCGGTCGCCCGGCTGTCCCTGCTCGGCGATCTGCGCCGCGGCCTGGACCGCGGCGAGCTGGAGCTGCACTACCAGCCCAAGGTGTTCCTCGCGGAGGGGGGCACCTGCGGCATGGAGGCGCTCATCCGGTGGCGGCACCCGGAGCGGGGGCTGATCCTGCCGGCCGGGTTCATCCCCGCCGCCGAGCAGTCCTCGCTCATGCCGGAGCTCACCGCGTTCGTGGTGGATGCCGCGCTCGCCCAGGCGTCGCTGTGGCGGCGGAGCGGGCTGTCCGTGCCAGTGTGCCTCAACCTCGCGGCGCGTGACCTGCTCGACACCGGGCTCGCGGACGTTATCAGCCGCGGCCTGGCCAGGCACGGCCTGGAGCCCGGCCACCTCATCCTGGAGATCAACGAGGGGGTGCTGGCGGACGAGCCAGCGCAGGCCGTGGCGACCACCCGCGCCCTAGCCGCGCTGGGCGTGCCCATCAGCCTCGATGACTTCGGCACGGCCTCGTCGTCGCTGGTCAGGCTCAAGCGCCTGCCGGTCAGCGAGATCAAGGTGGACGCGTCGTTCATCACCAGGCTGTTCGACCCCGCCGACAACGAGCTGATCGTCAGGTCACTGGTGGGCCTGGTCCGGGCGCTCGGCATCCGGTCCGTGGCGGAGGGGGTCGAGACGGCCGAGGTGGCGGCGGCCCTGACCGCCATGGGCTGCGATGCCGCCCAGGGCTGGTGCTTCAGCCGCCCGCTCGACCCGGTGTCCGCGACGCACTGGCTGGCCAGCCACCAGCCGGTCACCGCCTATGGGCCGGCGGCCGCGGTCCTGGCGCCCAAGGCGCGCCAGCCCGCCGGCGAGCACGTCGCCTCGTCTCCGGCGCCGCCGACGACCGCCGTCGCGGGGGATTGAACTTCGGCAGCGTGGCGGCCCCGCCGCTCCGGGCACGGGCGCCAGCCCGGGCTGGTTTAACCGGTCGGCGGCCCGTGCCCCCGACCCTAGGATTGCAGCATGCCTATCGCTCGTGATGACGTCGCACACCTGGCCCGGCTCTCCCGGCTCGCCCTGGGTGAGGAGGAACTCGACCACCTCGCCGCCCAGCTCGACGTGATCATCGCCGCCGTGGCCAAGGTCCAGGAGGTGGCCGCCGAGGGGATCCCGGCCACCTCGCACGCCGTGCGGCTGGTCAACGTGTTCCGCGACGACGTCCTGTGGGAGTGCTTGAGCGCGGACGTCGTCCTCAGCCAGGCGCCGGCCGTCGAGCAGCAGCGGTTCCGGGTCCCGCGCATCCTGGCGGAGGACTGAGCCATGGACGGCGAGCTCACCGGGATGACCGCCGCGGCGCTCGCGGCGGCGATCTCGGCCGGCGAGGTTTCCGCGGCCGAGGTAACGGATGCGCATCTGGCCAGGATCGAGGAGGTCGAGCCCAGGGTCCGCGCGTTCCTGCACGTGGCGGCGGGCCAGGCGCGCGCGGCCGCGCGGGCGGTGGACCAGCGCCGCGCGGCGGGAGGGGACCTCGGGCCGCTGGCCGGGGTGCCCCTGGCGCTCAAGGACGTGTTCACCACCGTGGACATGCCCACCACCTGCGGTTCGGCCATCCTCGACGGCTGGTGCCCGCCCTATGACGCCACGATCACCCGCCGCCTTCGCGACGCCGGGGTGGTGATCCTGGGCAAGACCAACATGGATGAGTTCGCCATGGGATCGTCCACGGAGAACTCGGCGTTCGGGCCGTCGCACAACCCGTGGGATCTGGGCCGCGTGCCCGGCGGCTCCTCGGGCGGGTCGGCCGCCGCGGTGGCGGCCTACGAGGCGCCGCTGGGGATCGGCACCGACACCGGCGGCTCCATCCGCCAGCCGGCGGCCGTCTGCGGGGTGGTCGGGGCCAAGCCCACCTACGGCGGCTCGTCCCGGTACGGTGTGGTGGCCTTCGCGTCCTCCCTCGACACGCCCGGGCCGCTGGCCCGCACGGTCCTCGACGCGGCGCTCCTGCACGAGGTGATGTCCGGCCACGACCCGTGCGATTCGACCTCGGTGAACGCGCCGGTCCCGCCGGTGGTGGCCGCCGCGCGGCAGGCTGACGTGAGCGGGATGACCATCGGCGTGGTGCCGGAACTGGCCGGTGAGGGCTGCCAGCCAGGCGTGCTGGCCAGGTTCAGCGAGACGGTCGAGTTGCTCGAGTCGCTGGGCGCGAAGGTGACCGAGGTCTCCTGCCCGCACTTCAGCTACGCCCTGCCCGCCTACTACCTGATCGCGCCCAGCGAGGTCTCGTCCAACCTGGCCCGCTTCGACGCGATGCGCTACGGGCTGCGGGTCGGGGACGACGGTACGCGCAGCGCCGAGGAGGTCATGGCGCTCACTCGGGCCCAGGGATTCGGCGCGGAGGCGAAGCGGCGCATCATGCTCGGCACCTACGCCTTGTCGAGCGGCTACTACGACGCCTACTACGGCAAGGCGCAGCAGGTCCGCACCCTGATCATCAGGGACTTCGAGGCGGCCTTCGAGCGGGTGGACGTGCTCGTGTCGCCGACCACGCCGACCACGGCGTTCCCGCTCGGCGAGCGGGTCGATGACCCGATGGCGATGTACCTGGCCGACCTGTACACGATCCCCTCGGACCTGGCCGGCAACGCGGCCATGTCGGTGCCCTGCGGGCTTGCCCCTGAGGATGGCCTGCCGGTCGGTTTTCAGGTCATGGCGCCGGCGCTGGGGGACGACCGCATGTACCGGGTGGCCGCCGCGGTCGAGGCGGCCCTCGATGCCCGCCGCGGTTTTCCATTGCTCAACGAAGCGAGGGGGCTAGCCTGATGCCAAGCAGCAGCACGGTCATGGGGCGGGGTGGCGGGGTCAGCGCTAGCAGAGCGGGTGGCGGGGCCGGGGCCGGCGGATTGGTCCCCTACGACGAGGCGGTTTCTCGGTACGACCCGCTGATCGGGCTGGAGACCCACGTCGAGCTGGGCACCGTGACGAAGCTGTTCTGCGGCTGCCCGGCCACGTTCGGCGGCGACCCGAACACCCACGTCTGCCCGGTGTGCCTCGGGCTGCCCGGGTCGCTGCCGGTGCCGAGCCGCGCGGCGATCGAGTACACGATCCGGATCGGGCTGGCGCTGAACTGCTCCATCGCGGAGTGGTGCCGGTTCGCGCGGAAGAACTACTTCTACCCGGACATGCCGAAGAACTTCCAGATCTCGCAGTACGACGAGCCGCTCTGCACCGACGGCTGGCTGGACGTGACGCTGGAGGAGGGCGAGGGCGTCGGGCGCGCGTTCCGGGTCGGCATCGAGCGGGTTCACCTGGAGGAGGACACCGGGAAGTCGCAGCATGTGGGCGGCGCCACCGGGCGGATTCACGGCGCGGACTACTCGCTGGTCGACTACAACCGGGCCGGGATCCCGCTGGTGGAGATCGTGACCAAGCCGGTCGAGGGCACCGGTGCGCTGGCGCCGGCCATGGCGAAGGCGTACGTGGCGGAGCTGCGTGACCTGCTGCGCGCACTGGGCGTGTCCGACGTCCGGATGGAGGAGGGGTCGCTGCGCTCCGACGTCAACACGTCGCTGGCCCCTCGTGGCTCCGGCACGTGGGGGACCCGCACCGAGACCAAGAACGTTAACTCGCTGCGCTCGGTGGAGCGGGCGGTGCACTACGAGATCGAGCGGCAGGCGGCGGTCCTCGACGCGGGGAAGCGGGTGACCCAGGAGACCCGGCACTTCCACGAGGATTCCGGAGTGACGACCGCCGGGCGCAGCAAGGAGGAGGCGCAGGACTACCGCTACTTCCCCGAGCCCGACCTGGTGCCGCTGGCCCCGCCCCGCGACTGGGTGGAGCAGATCCGTTCGTCGCTGCCTGAGCTGCCTGCCGTCCGCCGCGCCCGGCTTCAGAGCGAGTGGGGCATCTCCGCCCGCGACATGATGGTGCTCCGCAACGCGGGCGCGATCGACCTGGTGGAGCAGACGATCACCGCCGGGGCCTCCCCCGCCGACGCTCGCAAGTGGTGGCTCAACGAGCTCGCCCGGCTGGCCAACGACTCCGGCACCGAGCTCGCCAGCCTGCCGATCACCCCCGCCGACGTGGCCCGGGTGGCCGCTCTGGTGCAGTCCGGGGCGCTCAATGACCCACTGGCCCGCCAGGTCATCGAGGCCGTGCTCGCCGGTGAGGGAACTCCCGACGAGGTGGTGGCGGCCCGGGGCCTCGCCGTGATGAGCGACGAGACCGTGCTGACCGCGGCGATCGACGCGGCGATCGCCGCCAACCCCGACGTGGCGGACAAGGTCCGCGGCGGCAAACTCGCCGCGGTCGGCGCCCTGGTCGGCGCGGTCATGAAGGCCACCGACGGCCAAGCCGACGCCGCCCGAGTCCGCGACCTAATCATCGCGCGCCTAACCCAGTCTTAGTCTTTACGCAAGCAGCGTGGCTGGCCGGGGGTTGCCGCCCCCTTCTACATCATCCGCCACAGGAGAACCACCGCCCGGGCTTACATGTGCCACGGAGGGCCATCGACACCGGTCTTTGGGGCGTGGCTGTTATAACCACGCCCCGAGAGCCGGCGGGTCAGGGGTTCAGGGCGGCGAGGATGCCGTCCCATAGCTTGGCGCGGGCGGCGAGGGCCGCATTGACGGTCTCCTCGCACTGGAGCCACTTGTCCTGGTCGTCGCCGCACAGGTCGGCGAGCATCTGCATGGCCATGGGGGTGTGTTCCTCGGCGTCCACCTGGATGTGGCGGCGCAGGTAGTCCAGGAAGGTGGACAGGCGGTCGTCGAGATCCCGGTTCAGGGCCGCCACCTGGTCGAACATGTCGGGGATCAGGTCTTCCCTGCCAAAGGCGAATGCCGCCGCCTGGCAGTGGACTGGGGCATGGTCGATGAATTCCCATGTCCGGGTGACAAACTCGGCGGCGGGCTCGGGCGCTCCCGCCTGCTTGAGCGAGGGCAGCACCGGCTCGCCTTCGCGCAGCAACTCGATGAACCTCTCGATGGGGCCGGTGTCAGCACCTGCCTGCGCCATCCCGCTCAGGTAGAGCTCGAAGTGGCTGATGAAGCCGCTGCCAAGTTCGTCGCTCTCCTCCACCAGGACGATGTCGTTGATCAGCCGCCGGCTGCCCGTCGGCCCGGTGGGGACCCAGGGCACCTGCACGCAGGTCAGGCGGCACTGCAGGGTCTTCAGCAGGGACATGAAGTCCCAGACCGCGAAGGCGTGGTGCTCCATGAACGTCGCCACGCGGTCCAGGCTGTCTAAGGAGTGGTAGAGCGGATGGCTGATCACCGCGCGGCGGGCGGGTTCCACGCCCTTCTTGAGGCGGTCGATGGCCGGGTTGGTCTCGCCCCAGTCGTAACGTGACATGCCTGATGTCCCTCCATGTGTCGGACTGGAAGTCATGTCGCCTTGAAACTAAACCGACCAAAGCGAGTTGAACAGACCGCGCTGGGTCAGTCGATTAGCTGGGTGGCGCGGATGGCGGCGGCGAGGGCTTCGGTATTGCCGGTGCGCGCGTACACGTCGGTTGCTGTGTCGGCGAATTTGATCACGTGCTCGTCGCCGTGCTGGACGGCCCGCGCGAAGACCTCCTCCCCCGCCTGCGGCCCGGGCGGCGGGTCCGGCAGCCCGGCCGGGCCGGCCGGGTCGGGGGGCGCGTAGACGGCGGTCAGCGCCGCGGTCGCGGCCCAGGCCGCGGTCACGCTGGGCGCCCACAGGTGCCTGTCCAGCGCGGGAAGCGTGCGCAAGATCGCGTTGGGCGCCGTGGCCGAGTAGTTGGTCCAGTCGGCGACCCGCCGCGGATCGCCCAGCGAGTCCTGCCAGCTGGCGACGATCGGGCCGCTGCCGCGCGGGAATTCCTCCAGCCGCCGCATGTACCCATCGAGCCACCGGTGCACCCGGCCGGCATGCCCACGGCGGACCATCGCCTCGGCCGCCATCGGCCCATGGTTGGACAGGTAGCCGCCGAATTCCGGCCCGGTGGCGTGCAACCGCTGGTATGCCTCGTCAAGCGTTCCGGTCGCACCCGATACCATCGCTGCCCTCCCTCCAGAAGGCTGCGTACCCGCGCCCCCTCCCGGCCAGTGTGCCAAAGGGCAGACTGGATCCGGGGGGAGGGTCGCGGGCGGTCGCGGGCGGGTGAGGTGGTCGGGTGCTGTTCTGGGTGCCAACGGAGGAGATCGCGTCGGCGCTGGCTGACCTGGCGGGGGTCACCACCGACCGGATGAAGGACGGCGCACTCCTGGTCAACGCCGCACGCGGGTCGCTCGTGGTGACCGACGCGCTGACCGAGGAGCTTCGGCGCGGCCGGCTGCGCGCCGCCGTGGACGTCACCGACCC
>Ga0070698_100008921_pt1 | contig 10784 bp, 7 predicted proteins | sample KBSK1502metaG_FD_65477 | JGI IMG/M metagenome (GOLD analysis project Ga0070698, IMG submission 65477) | Corn, switchgrass and miscanthus rhizosphere microbial communities from Kellogg Biological Station, Michigan, USA - KBS K1-50-2 metaG | ecosystem: Host-associated > Plants > Roots >...
ATCACGACACCGGCCAGCGCCGCCGGGTACTCGACGACCACCGCGCCGGCGAGGAGCGCGCCGGCCGCTATCAGCTCCCAGCGCGACGGCCCGCGCTCGCGCGCGCGCACCAGGATGGCGAACGCCGCCAGGGTGATGGCGCCGGACAGCTGGTGGCCGTACAGGAGTGTCGAGTAGGGAAACGCCAGGGTCGCCAGGGCATACGCCGCCGCGATCGCCAGTCGCGCGCGCAGCCCCACCCCGAGCGCACCGAGCAGCATGCACATGGCCAGCACCGACAGCGCCGACGGGAGGCCGATCGAGAACACCGTGACCGTGAAGGCGCCGTCGGCGAGGAACCTGGGCGTGGGGTTCTCGCCGCCGCTGTCGAGCACGACCCGCGCCGCCGCATAGGCCGGCACCCCGAGCCAGGACACCCCCGGTGCCTTGTCGCAGTAGTAGTGCCCGTCGCGCTTCGCCTTGTCGCCGGTGTTCTTGTGGTACTTGTCGATGCGCGCGGTGCCGCGCTCGACGATCGCCCGCGTCAGGTCGAAGCGCGAGTTCTGGTTCCAGCCGCCGGCCTGATAGAAGTAGCCATACGCGGCCAGCACCAGCACGAACAGCGCCGCTTCCGGACGCGCGAGGAGCCGCCGCAGCCGCTGCACTGGGCTACTCTACATCCTCGAACGCAGGGCAGGCGCGCACCGGCTGCGGCGGATACTTCGGCAGCGCGGGCGCCCCGCACAGGACGAACGTCGAGCGCGCGGACTTGACCAGTCGGTGCCAGCGGCAGCGGTGGCACAGGCTGTCGGGGAACGGCAACGACACGGCTACATCATGAAGCCGCCGAACAGCGTCATCGAGCGCAGATCTCCCGGATCGCCGTCATCGCCGCCGGCCACCCGCTCGAAGCTGAAGGCGCCGCCCACCATCACCTGGGCGTTCACGAGATAGATGGCGCCGAGCGCCGCCGGCACCGAATACGCCTTCGAGAACCCGTCGACCGGGCCGCGCACGCCCGACTGCAATCCGACCAGCAGCTGCGGGATGGCGGCGAACGTCACCTCGACCGGGAACTGGATCGACTCCTTGTTGCCGGTCCCGTCGGGCGGGTCGTGCCGCTTGGTCAGCCCGATGAAGACGCTGGGCGCGAAGCTGAGGCCGATGCGGCCGGCCCGCCACATGCCCTTCACGCCGACCTTCGCCGCCAGCGAGAAGGGGTCGAAGCGGAGCGCGTGCAATCCGGCGCCGGCCGCCATCTGGAAGTCTCCCTCGCGGAGGAGCGCGTAGTGCACCTCGCCGCCGGCGTTGTCGAACCGCTTCGCGCAGCCGATGCCGCCCTCGGCCTCCGGCTTCTTCGACACGCAGAGGCCGGACGGGCGCACGCCGAGCATGGCGCCGCTCCAGAATCCGGTCACCCCGTACCAGCTGGTCACGGCGCCCACCTCGACCCGGTCGTTGACGCCGTAGTAACCGTCCGGCGCGATCGAGATCGGCTCGAAGGCCTTTCCGCCCTTCGAGGTGCCGAGCTGCAGCGAGCCGAGCACCGCGAAGCCTCCGGCGCGCAGGGTCGGACCGGGCGGCTTCGGCGGCGCCGGCTCGGCGGCATCGTCCGCGCGCGCCGCCCGCGCCGGAGCGACCGTGGCCACCACGAGCGCGATGAGCAGTCGGTGGCTCGCCATCGCCCTATTGAAACGAAGACGCCCGCCGCGGTCCAGTCCACGGCGGGCGTACGATGTCGATCGCGAGGTTTAGAACAGGTAGCCGAAGTAAGCAAAGATCTCGGCGTGAGTATCCTCGCCTTCCTCGGTCAGGAGGAGATTCGGAAGCCACAGCCCGGCGCCGACGGCCATGTTGGCGTTGAGCATGTAGGCGGCGTGAATTGCGAGCGGGATGCGGGTGTCGGTGTTCGCTTCCGACCCCTCCGCGTCAGAGGAGCTGCGGAGGATGTTGATGCCGGTGTCGGCGCCGAGCAGGAGCTGCGGCATCACCGCGAAGCGAACGCCCGCGACGATCGGGATCTCCATCAGGGTGAAGCTGACATCGGTGCCAGCGAAGTCCTGCGACTTCGGCAAGTGATAGATAAGGCCCACGTGACCGGCGAGCGACAGCTTCGGGTTCATGGCATAGAGCACGCCACCGAGGACACCGATGCCGAGTCCTGCCACGTCGCCCAGATCACCGAGCGGCAGCGCGAGCAGGCCGGCCACGCCGAAGCGAAGCTGCTTGGGTGCCTCGGCGGCCGGAGCCATCTCACCGCCGCCGGCCTCTCCGCCTTCACCGGCGGCCGGTTCCGTGGTTCCGTCACCGGCCGGTTCGGTGGTTCCGTCACCAGCCGGTTCCTCTCCGCCCGCCGGCTCTTCCTGCGCCCACGCGGCGCCGGCAGCCAGGGTCGAGGTCAACAGCGAAGCCAGAGCAACCTGAACGATGCGATGCACCATGCGACTTCCTCCGTAGGTTCGCGCCCCGATAGGACGAGGGCCATGGACATGGCACCTCGAACGGGCTTGGACGTGTGGCCGCGTGCGAGATTCACCCGGCAGCAGCCGCACGCTAACATGTCCCTGCGGGCAGCGCGAATTTACGGCGCGACAACCGTCACGCAGATTATTCGCAGCTGGTGAAAACCCAGTCCGCGCAGCTGCAGGCATCGCCCGTGCAGGTGCAGTCGACCCCCTCGTAGAGCGGCGCGCAGTCCTCGGCCGCCACGCACTCGGCCTCCCCGAGGGCCTGACACGGAATGACCTCGGGCGGCTCGGCCGCGCAGGACTCGAACGCGCCCACGGTGGGATCGGTCGTGCAGTCGACGCAGTCGACGATCTTCACGTGGCGCGCGACGCAGTCGTCGTGGCGCGAGCAGTCGTACGCTCCCAGCCCTTCGCAGGTGCCGCCGCGCGTGGCGCCGGCGGGCGCGACCGCCCAGCAGCCGTAGTACTCGTAGCCGTCGTCGGGGCAGCCGCCACCGACGCACGCGGTGAGGTAGGCGGCGCGACATGCGTCGGTGACGAGGCAGGTCTGCTCGTCGAGACCGGTGCATGCGTTCTGGCACTCGCCCCAGTCCGGCGGCGGTTCGGTCGGCTCATCGGTGGGCGGGCAGATGCCGCACGGATCGCACTGGCCTCCACCGGTCGTCGCCTGCTCCTCGCACTGGCCGGTGTCAGGGTTGCGCAGCGTCGGCACCGGCAGTGCGATCTGCTTCTCGTCGAGACCCGCGCCCGCGTAGTCGCAGCTGTCGTCGTCACCGTCCAGGAGGAGGCAGCCGGAGAGGACCGGGAGGACGAGCCAGGCGAGGATCAGGGCGCGCATGAGGACGGTGATCACGCAAGGGGGAGGCCAGGTGCAAGATAGCGAGAAGACTCATCATACCCGCGCCCCCGTATCAGATTTCCGAGACCTTGACTCGGGGGGCGCCAGGGTTTAACCCCTGGCCCACATGTCGCGGTTCATCCTCGCATTTGCCTGCTTCTTCAAGCTGCTCTTCACCGGAAAGCTGCCTGCGGCCGCCGCCGCGCGCCTGCCGGAGGCGAAGAAGCCGGAGGCCAAGGCGCTGCCCGAGCCGAAAAAGGAGCCCGAGCCGGAGAAGAAGAAGCCGGTCGAGGTGAAGCCGATCGTCAAGCCGAGCGGCGATCTCGCGGCCAACCACCGCGATGGTGCGCTCGCGCTGCTCGCCCTGCTCCAGCGCGAGGGCCGCCTGGTCGATTTCCTCCGCGAGTCGCTCGACTCGTACCAGGATGCCGACATCGGAGTCGCCGTGCGCGACATCCACCGCGGCTGCAAGAAGGTCATCGAGGAGCACTTCGTGCTCGAGGCGGTGATGCCGGGTGAGGAGGACACCCGGGTCAAGGTGCCGGCCGGGTTCGATCCCGGCGAGGTGCGCCTCATCGGCAAGATCTCGGGCGAGCCGCCGTTCACCGGCACCCTGCGCCATCACGGCTGGCGCGTCACCGAGGTCAAGCTCCCCACACTGACCGAAGGCGTGGACCGGCGCGTGCTGGCCCCGGCCGAGGTCGAGATCGCATCGGCATGAGCACGAGCACCCACGTCGTCGGAATCGATCTCGGGACCACCAACTCGGCGATCGCCGCGGTCGAGGTCGCGGGCGGTGAGAAGGCGGCCATCGAGCACGTCGCCATCCCGCAGGTGGTGGCGCCGGGCGAGGTCGACGCGCGCCCCACCCTGCCCTCGTTTCTGCTCCTGCCCACCGCGCTCGAGGTGCCGCCGGAAGCGATGATGCTGCCCTGGTCGGGCGGCGCGCAGCCGGGCTACGTGGTCGGCGAGATGGCGCGCGAGCGCGGCTCCGAGCTGCCGGACCGCCTGGTGTCGTCGGCCAAGTCGTGGCTGTCGTTCGGCGGGGTCGATCGCACGGCGGCCATCCTGCCGTGGCGCGGCGCGGAGGGCGACGATGAGGACGAAGGCGAGGAGACCGGCGCGCGGGTCTCGCCGCTCGAGGCCTCCGCCCGCTACCTGGCCCATCTGCGGGCCACCTGGGATGAGGCGCACCCGGACGCGCCGCTCGGCGAGCAGGAGGTCCTGCTCACGGTGCCGGCCTCGTTCGACGCGGTGGCTCGCGAGCTGACCGTGACCGCCGCCCGTCAGGCCGGGCTCGAGAAGCTGACGCTGCTCGAGGAGCCGCAGGCGGCTTTCTATTCCTTCCTGGCGCGCGCGGGAGACAGCTGGCGCAAGCAGCTCCGGCCCGGCGACGTGGTGGTGGTGATCGACGTCGGCGGCGGCACCTGCGACTTCTCGCTCATCGCGGTGAGCGAGCAGGATGGAAACCTGTCCCTCGAGCGGGTCGCGGTCGGCGACCACATCCTGCTCGGCGGCGACAACATGGACCTCACGCTGGCGCACGCGGTGACCCAGAAGCTGGCCGCCGACGGCCAGAAGCTGAAGTCGTCGCAGTACCGCGGTCTGGTCCACGCCTGCCGGCGCGCCAAGGAAACGCTGCTGGGTGCCAAGCCGCCCAAGTCGGCGACCATCACGGTGCTGGGCGGCGGCTCGAAGATCATCGGCGGCACGGTCAAGAGCAAGATCGAGCGCGAGGAGGTCGAGAAGCTCCTGGTCGATGGCTTCGCGCCGGTGGTGGCGCAGGACGCGTCGCCGCGGGTGCAGCGGGCGCTGGGCCTGCGCGAGCTGGGGCTGCCCTACGCCACCGACCCGGCGGTGACCCGCCACCTGGCGGCGTTCCTCGCCCGCCACGGCCGGCGGCCGACCGCGATCCTGTTCAACGGCGGCGTCATGAAGGGCGCGCTGCTCAGGAAGCGCATCGCCGAGGTGGTGGCGAGCTGGTACGGCGGCGAGGAGGTGCGGGTGCTCGAGGGCACCGACCTCGACCTGGCGGTGGCGCACGGCGCGGCCTATTACGGCCTGGTGCGACACGGGCGCGGCATCCGCATCCGCGGCGGCACCGCGCGCTCCTACTACATCGGAGTCGAGAGCGCGATGCCGGCCATCCCCGGGTTCGCGCCGCCGGTCAAGGCGCTGTGCGTGGCGCCCTTCGGCATGGAGGAGGGCACCCGGGTCGAGGTGCCCGGCCAGGAGCTCGGCCTCCTGGTCGGCGAGCCGACCGAGTTTCGCTTCTTCGCCTCCTCGAGCCGCAAGAAGGATCGCCCCGGCCAGGTGGTGGATCCGGACGAAGAGGAGCTCCAGGAGCTGGCGCCGGTGCTCGCCGACCTGCCGGCCGGCGAGCGGCCCGAAGCGGCCGGCCAGCTGGTGCCGGTGACGCTCGCGTCCCACGTGACCGAGATCGGCACGCTCGAGCTGTGGAGCTCGGCGTCGGACGGCCGCGGCCGCTGGAAGCTGGAGTACTCGCTGCGCGAAGGCGGCGGTGAGTAGCAGGGCGCGCTACCTCGTCGGCATCGACCTCGGCACCACCAACTCGGCGGTCGCATTCGTCGACGGCCAGGCGGCCGACAAGCGGGTGAGCCTGTTCGAGGTCCCGCAGCTGGTCGCGCCCGGCGAGCTGGCCCCGCGCCGCCAGCTGCCCTCGTTCCTCTACATCGCCGGCGAGCACGACCTCGGGCCGGCCGAGACCGCGCTGCCGTGGGACCGCGAGCGGCGCACCGTGGTCGGCGAGCTGGCCCGCGCGCAGGGCGCGCGCATGCCGGAGCGCATGATCTCGTCGGCCAAGAGCTGGCTGTGTCATGTCGGCGTCGATCGCAACGCGGCGATCCTGCCGTGGGGCAGCGAGGAGCCGGGCAAGCTGTCACCGGTCGATGCCCAGGCAGCCATCCTCGAGCACATCCGGCAGGCCTGGGACGCCGCCTACCCCGCGGCCCGCTTCGTCGAGCAGGAAGTGATGGTGACCGTGCCGGCCTCGTTCGACGAGGCGGCGCGCGAGCTCACGCTGGAGGCGGCGCGCCGCGCCGGCTACGGACCGATCGTCCTGCTGGAAGAGCCGCAAGCGGCCTTCTACGCCTGGATCGATTCGCACCCGGCCGGGCAGCGGGCGGCCGCCGCGCTGGCGCCGGGCAGCCAGCTCCTGGTGTTCGACATCGGCGGCGGCACCACCGACTTCACGCTCATCTCGGTCGGCGCCGACGGCGAGTCGTTCGATCGCACCGCGGTCGGCGATCACCTGCTGCTCGGCGGCGACAACGTCGACCTCACGCTCGCCAAGCAGGTGGAGCAGCGGCTGGTGGCGCACAGCGGCCGCAAGCTGGACGCGCTCGAGTGGCACGGCCTGGTCCACTCGTGTCGACTGGCCAAGGAGACCCTGCTCGGCGACGAGGAGCAGAGCGCCGTCCCCATCACGGTGGCAGGACGCGGCTCGCGGCTCATCGGCGGCACCCGGAAGGACGAGGTACGCCGCGACGAGCTGGATCGCATCCTGCTCGACGGCTTCTTCCCGCTGGTCGAGCACGGCGCGCTGCCGCAGCGGGCGCGCGGCGGCCTGTCCGAGCTCGGCGGGCTGCCCTATGCCTCCGACCCTGCGGTCACCCGCCACCTGGCCAGCTTCCTCCAGCGCCACGAGGTCGGACGGATCGATGCCGTCCTGTTCAACGGCGGCGCCATGACGCCGGCCGCGCTTCGCCGGCGGGTGGTCGATCAGATCGGCAGCTGGCAGCCGCAGCACGGCGCGCCGCGCGAGCTGGCCAACCGGACCCCCGAGCTGGCGGTGGCGCAGGGCGCGGCCTACTACGGGCTGGTCCGGCGCGGCCTGGGAGCGCGGATCGGCGGCGGCACCGCGCGCGCCTTCTACGTCGGGGCCGCGTCCGGCGGCGGGCGCAGCGACACCGCCGTCTGCGTGGCCGCCAAGGGGCTCGAGGAGGGTCAGGCGGCCGCGCTGGCGCGCGACTTCGAGCTGGTCACCAACCGGCCGGTCAGCTTCCGGCTCTTCTCGTCGAGCTCGCGCGAGGACGATCCGGGCGCGCTGGTGCCGATCGGCGACGGCACACCCGACCTGGTCGGCGAAGGGGACAGCGATCTTCTCGAGCTGCCGCCGGTGGTGACCGTGCTGCGCGCCCCGGGCCGGGCGCGCGCGACGGTCAGGCTGGAGGTGCGGGTCACCGAGCTCGGCGCGCTCGAGGTCTGGTGCCGGGACACCGGCGGCGACGGCCAGTGGCGGCTCAGCTTCGACATGCGCGCCGGCGGCGCGGCGCAGAGCGAGTCGGCGGCGAGCGATCCGGATCCCAGGACGCCGGAGGCGCGCGCGCTCATCGCCGAGGCCTTCACGAGAGGTCCGCTCAAGCCGGCCGGCCTCATGAAGGCACTCGAGGAGAGGCTGGCGGCGCGGCGCGACGAGTGGTCGCTCGCCACCCTGCGCGCCCTGTTCGATGCCGCTCTCGAGGTGGAGGAGGAGCGCCGCCGCTCGCCGGATCACGAGGCACGCTGGCTCAACCTGTGCGGCTTCACCCTGCGGCCGGGGCGCGGCGCCCCGCTCGACGAGTGGCGCACCCGCCAGATGTGGCGGGTCTTCAACCTGGGGCTCGCCCACGAGAAGGCGGAGGCCTGCCGGCTGGCCTGGTGGATCGTCTGGCGCCGCATCGCCGGCGGCATGACCCAGGGCCAGCAGGAGCAGCTGTACGACCGGCTGGCTCAGCTGTTTCTGCCCTCTTTCAAGCAGAAGAAGAAGCTCGCCGAGATCAAGCCGACCCGCGAAGAGACCGCCGAGATGCTGCGCACCCTGGCCAACCTCGAGCGCCTCACGGTGAGCTCCAAGATCAAGCTGGGCGACGAGGTGGTGCGCAGGCTGGGCGAGGGACGCAAGGCGCGCGAGGATGGTCTGCACTTCTGGGCGCTCGGGCGGATCGGCGCGCGCGCCCCGCTCTACGGCCCCAGCAACGCGGTGGTGCCGCCGCAGCGGGCCGACGAGTGGCTGGCCGCCGCTCTCGACATGGACTGGCCGGATCCCGACAAGGCCGCGTTCCCGATGGCACAGCTCGGCCGCCGCACGGGCGACCGCGCCCGCGACCTCGACGACGATCTGCGCGCGCGGCTGTCGGCCCGCCTGCGCGCGGTGCCGGGCGGCGAGCGGCTGGCCCGCCTGGTCGACGAGGTGGTGGCGCTCGAGGCCCGCGAAGAGCGGGTCGCGCTCGGCGACACGCTGCCGGCCGGCCTGCGGCTCCTGCCTGACAGCGACTAGATGTAGCGAGCCAGGCTGCCCGGGTGCGCCTGCTTGTAGTTGCGGTACCACCAGCAGAGCGGGAACAAGAGCGCGATGACGGCGCCTGCGGCCAGGAACGTGAGACCGGCGCCGCCGCTCTTCTCGATTCCGAACGCGTGCGCGGTTCCCTTCAGGATGTGGATGTGGAGCAGGTAGAAGAACAGCGCCGACTGGCCGAGCACCAGCGTCCAGGTCGGCGGCGCCGCGATGCGGCGCTCGAGCCGGAAGAACCCGGCCAGCAGCAGCGCCATGATCCCGAGCTCGAGCGCGGTGAACGACAAGCTCGGCGGGTACTTCGCCACGTGCAGCCACTGGACGAGCGATCCGTCCTCGCGGTGGAGCAGCATGTTGCCGTAGCCGTCGATCCCGCGGACCACGGCGAAGAGCGCTAGCGAGGCGAGCCCGGCGATCCACAGGAGCCGCTCCGGCCGCCCGCCCCCGGCCAGGTACCGGCCGAACGCCCAGCCGAGCATCATGATGGCGAGCCAGGGCAGGACCGGGTACATGACGAGGATCGAGTCGCCGACCGGGCCGCCTGAAAAGAGGAGGGCCACTGCCGGGCTGTCGTCCGACAGCAGCCGGACCGCGGCCTCGCACCCGGCCGCCAGCGCGACGCCGGCCACCGCCAGCCACACCGCCGACAGGCGGCGGAGCGGGATCATGAAGAGGAGGCTGGCGCCGATGGCGTAGAGCACCTGCGGGTAGGCCTTCTCCCAGCGCATGTCCCAGGCCCAGGACATCCAGACCACATCGAGCGCGATGAGTAGCAGACCACGCACCGCGATGTGGCCATCGACCGGACGTCCGGCGGCGCGCCGCCGCTCGACGCTCATCGCCAGCGAGACTCCCGCGAGGAACAGGAATGACGGCGCACAGAGGTGCGTGACCCAGCGGAGGAAGAACTGGCCGGCCGGCAGCGGCGAGCCGGGCTGGTACATGAACACGGCGTCGGTCATGAGACGGTGGCCGTTGAACGCTGCCGAGGCGTGATCGATGGCCATGAGCACCATGACGAGGCCCCGCATCCAGTCCAGTGCGGCAACTCGACGCATGGGCGGACTATAGTGCGTGCGAAGGACATCGAACGAGCGATGGGCCCGGCTTCCAGCGACGTCCTGTTTGCACGCGGGCAGATGGCCTACTCGCTGGGCTTTCACATCGTGTTCGCCGCCATCGGCATCGCCATGCCGCTCCTCATGGTGGCGGCCGAGGTGCTGTGGCGGAAGAGCGGGCGCCCCGAGTACCTGGAGCTGGCGCGCCGCTGGGCCCGGGGCACCGCGGTCTTCTTCGCCATCGGCGCGGTGTCGGGCACGGTCCTGTCCTTCGAGCTCGGCCTGCTCTTTCCGCGCTTCATGGAGCTGGCCGGTCCCTTCGTCGGCATGCCGTTCTCGCTGGAGGGGATCGCGTTCTTCACCGAGGCGATCTTCCTCGGCCTCTACCTCTACGGCTGGGATCGCCTGCGGCCCGGGCTGCACATCGCGTGCGGCGCGCTGGTCGCGCTGTCCGGCGCGCTGTCTGCCGTGTTCGTCACGCTGGTCAACGCGTGGATGAACGCGCCGCGCGGCTTCACGCTGGTCGGCGGCCGGATCACCGACGTCGATCCGGTGGCCGCGCTCGGCTCGCCGTTCGCCCTCCACGAGATCGCCCATGGCCTGCTGGCCGCGTACATGGCGACCGCGATGGCGGTGGCCGCCATCCACGCGTGGGGTCTCGTCAAGCGCCCCGGCGCCGCGCTCCACGCGGCCGCGCTGCGCCTCGCGCTGGCGGTCGCCATTCCCTGCGCGCTCGTCCAGCCGCTCCTGGGGCACGCCGCCGGGCAAGCGGTCGCCGAGCAACAGCCGCTCAAGCTCGCCGCCATGGAGGGGCTGGAGCGGACCCAGGCCGGCGCGCCCGCTCACCTCGGCCCGATCCCGGTCCCGCACGGGCTCTCGCTCCTCGCCTACAGCGACCCGGACGCGGTGGTGCGCGGGCTCGAGGAGTTCCCGGCCGCCGACCGGCCGCATCCCGTCGTCCGCGTCGGCTTCCAGGTGATGGTGCTGCTGGGCAGCGCGGCCGCGCTGTGGGCGGCGCTCACGCTGCTCCTGTGGCTGCGCCGGCGAACATTGCCGGACGGCCGCCGCTGGCTGTGGCTCACGATCGCGCTCGGCCCGGCCGGGGTGATCGCGATGGAGGCCGGCTGGATCGTCACCGAGGTCGGCCG
>Ga0070698_100008922_pt1 | contig 10783 bp, 8 predicted proteins | sample KBSK1502metaG_FD_65477 | JGI IMG/M metagenome (GOLD analysis project Ga0070698, IMG submission 65477) | Corn, switchgrass and miscanthus rhizosphere microbial communities from Kellogg Biological Station, Michigan, USA - KBS K1-50-2 metaG | ecosystem: Host-associated > Plants > Roots >...
GCCGACGAGCCGACGACGGCGCTGGACGTGACGATCCAGGCCCAGATCCTCGAGCTCATCTCCGTGCTCTCCGACGAGTTCGGCACCGCCGTCCTGCTCATCACCCACGACCTCGGCATCGCCGCGGGCATGTGCGACCGGGTCAACGTGATGTACGCCGGGCGGATCGTCGAGACCGGCTCCGTCGACGTCATCTTCGAGCGGCCGCGGATGCCCTACGCGTGGGGCCTGCTCGACTCGCTGCCGCGCCTCGACGACGTGCGCGGCGATCGCCTCCGGACGATCGAGGGCCTGCCGCCGCTCCTGATCAATGTGCCCGACGCGTGCCGCTTCAACCCGCGCTGCGCCTATGCGCGCGACGCTTGCCGCGACCATGAGCCGGAGCTGACGCCGCGCGAGGAGCCCGGCCACTACGCCCGCTGTTGGGCCACGGACAAGGGTGGCTGGATCGCATGACGACTGCCGCAGAACGTGAAACCCGGGCCGGAGTCGGCAAGGAAGGCCGCAACCTGGTCGAGATCGAGAACCTCAAGGTCTACTTCCCGATCAGGGCGGGCATCTTCAAGACGATCCAGGGCACCGTCAAGGCCGTCGACGACATCAGCTTCGAGGTCCGCCGTGGCGAGACGCTCGGGCTTGTCGGCGAATCGGGCTGCGGCAAGAGCACGACCGGCCGGGCGATGATCCGGCTGCGCGAGCCGACCGCAGGGAGCGTGAAGTTCGATGGCGTGGACCTGACGACGCTCAAGTCGGGCCCGCTGCGCCGCCTGCGCCGGCGGATGCAGATCATCTTCCAGGACCCGTACGGTTCGCTCGACCCGCGCATGACGGTCGGCGCGATCGTCAGCGAGCCGCTCGACACCCACAAGCTGGCGAAGGGCGAGGAGAAGCGGGCGCGCGTCGCCGAGCTGCTCAAGATGGTCGGCCTCGACCCGTCGTACGTGAACCGCTACCCGCACGAGTTCTCGGGCGGCCAGCGCCAGCGCATCGGCGTCGCCCGGGCGCTCGCCGTTGAGCCGGAGTTCATCGTCTGCGACGAGCCGATCTCGGCCCTCGACGTCTCGATCCAGGCGCAGGTCCTCAACCTGCTGACGGACCTGCGCGACCGCCTCGGGCTAACGTACCTGTTCATCGCCCACGACCTGTCCGTGGTCAAGCACATCAGCGACCGTGTCGCGGTGATGTACCTCGGCAAGATCGTCGAGATCGGGCCCCCGGACGTGATCTATGCGGCGCCCGCACACCCGTACACCCGCGCCCTCCTGTCCGCCGTGCCAGTCCCCGATCCGCATATGGAGCGCAAGCGCCGCCGCGTGATCCTGACCGGCGATGTCCCCAGCCCGGCCAACCCGCCCGCCGGGTGCCGCTTCCACACTCGCTGCTGGCTGTACGAACGGCTGGGCAAGCCGGAGAACTGCAGGACGATCGACCCGCCGCTCCGGGAGGTCGGCGGGACCGACCAGAGGGCGGCGTGTCACTACGCCGAGGATTGCATCAAGTCGGATGTCGGTGTCGCGCACATCGAGGACACGCCGATCCGCCACGGGACCCCCGAGGGGGCGCTCCGCTTCGCCCACAAGTCGACCGCCGAGATCATCGGCGAGATCCCAGAGGGCGACATCGATCAGGCGCTCATCCCGTCGATCGAGGAGGTTCCGCCCGGCGCTGCGGGCTCGGACTCGACGAGCCCGAGCGATCAGGGTGGCTCGAAGCCCAATTAGGCTCCGGCACGCGCCAGCTCGCGTGGCCCGGCTTGACGCCGGGTGGGGGCCAGACCAGTATCGCGTCCCCACCGTGCGCGAGTATCATGCTGCTCCGTCGACGCGGAGCCCCGCGCACGTTCGGTGGCGCGCACCGTGCACCACCTGGAATGGGACGTCGACTCAGGAGGAGAGTTACCACATGCTGCGGTCCAGACCTCTCATATTCTTGGCGACCGTCGCCATCGCCCTTGGGGCGTGCCAGAGCGCGACGCCATCCGGTGCACCCGCGGCCACGGGGGCGGGACCAGAGGCGTCCGCGCCAGCGGCAACCGCGGCGGGCCCCGAGGTCAAGGAGGGCGGCACGCTCATCGCCGGCCTGCCGGGCGACATGGTCCTTGCCGACCCGACCCTCGACAGCGACAGCAACTCCGGCTATATCATCCAGAACGTCGTCGAGGGCCTCGTCTCGCTGGCCCCCGGCACGACGAGCGAAGTCGTCCCGCAGCTGGCGGACGGCATGCCGACGATCAGCGCGGACGGTTTGACCTACACGTTCAAGCTGCGCTCCGGCGTCAAGTTCCATGACGGAACAGACCTGACGGCCGAGGTCGTCAAGTACAACTACGATCGCCAGCTGAACGCCCCCGCCGCACTCCGGGACAGCTACAACTACTACTTCGGCGCGGTCTTCGGTGGCTGGGCCGCCGACGCGAATCTGAAGTCGGTGGCGACGCCCGACGCGTCGACGGTCGTCTTCACGCTGGGCCATCCCCAGAGCAACTTCCTGCTCGCCACGACCCTGCCCCAGTTCGGCATCCAGAGCGAATCCGCGCTCAAGGCGGGGGACGCCGACAACGAGGATCCGAGCAAGAGCCCGTATGCACAGGGCCAGGGTGGCACCGGCAAGTCGATGGTCGGCACCGGCCCGTTCATGTACAAGGAATGGGTCGTTGGTGACCACGTCACGTTGATCAAGAACCCGAACTACTACGACGCCGCCCATGCGGCGCACCTCGACTCGATCGTCTACAAGCCGTACGCGGACCAGACGGCCGAGCTGAGCGCGCTCCAGGCGGGTGACATCGACTTTGCCCAGACGATCTTCCCGCGCGACGTCGCGGCGGTGAAGGGCGACTCGTCCCTGCAGGCGATCGATCGCGGCGCTTCGTGCAACGAGGGCCTGCTGCAGCTCAACCAGAGCGACGTGCAGAGCGCCTCGGCCAAGGCCGCCAAGCCGGCGATCCCGATCGTCGACGCCCCGGCCCACAAGCTCAACCAGAATCTGATGATCCGCCAGGCGATCATGTATGCCCTGAATCGCCAGTCGTACGTGGACGCCTTCTATGCGGACCTGGCCAAGCCGGCGGACAACTGGATGCCGCCGTCGACGAGCTTCTACAAGGCCCTCAACCTGCCGACGTACGACGTACAGAAGGCGAAGGACCTCATCGCTGCATCTGGCGTCGCCCCGGCCGACCTCCACACGACGCTGTACTACCCGTCCGATGTCGCCCGCCCGTACATGCCGGATCCGAAGGGCCTGGCACAGGCGATCGCGACAGATCTCGAGGCCGTTGGCTTCAAGGTCGATTTCGGCACTGCTGGCTGGCACGCCGGATACCTCACTGACGAGGCTGTCGGCTCCTACCCGATGTGGCTCCTGGGCTGGACCTGCGACTGGGCCGGTCCCGACAACTTCCTCGACACCGCATTCTTCCGGTTCAGCGCGGGCAAGCCGAACGACGAGTTCGCGTACGGCCCGCCCGAGCTCCTCACGGCGTTCCAGACGGCCGAGTCCGCCACGGACGACACGACCGCCGGCACGGCATGGGGTCAGGCCCAGGACATCCTGGCCAGGGATCTCCCGACGATTCCGCTCGTGAACTCGCAGCCCCCGGCAGCCGCGAAGGCGTACGTCAAGGGCTTCGTGGGCGCGGGCAACCTGACCGAGTTCTTCAACAGCGTCTGGCTGGACAAGTAATCGTCAGGCCGGCCGCAACCTCGTAATCGAAACCGGCCCCCGGGCACCGCCCGGGGGCCGGTTCACCATCACCCATCGAGCGACCGACAGACAGCCAGGGCGGAAGCGTGGCGAAGTACATCGTCCGGCGGCTTCTCGCGACCATCCCGGTGCTGTTCGGCCTGTCCATCGTCCTGTTCGTCTTCGTCCACCTGCTGCCGGGCGACCCGGCAACCGCGCTCCTCGGCCAGCACGCCACGCCGGAGCTCGTCGCGAAGATCCGCGAGCAGCTCGGCCTCGACAAGCCCCTGTACGAGCAGTACTTCCTGTACATCAGTCAGCTCGCCAGGGGCGACTTCGGGCGGAGCATCCTTGACAATCGACCGATCCTGTCCGAGTTCCTCACCCGGTTCCCGGGCACAGTCGAGCTCACGATCGGCGCGCTGATCTTCGCGGTTGGGCTCGGGATCCCGCTTGGGCGGTTCGCCGCAAGCCACGTGCAGGGTTGGGGCGACGGCGCCGTCACCGTCATCTCCCTGCTCGGCGTGTCGATCCCGATCTTCGTCCTCGGCTACACGCTTCAGTACATCCTGTCGGTGAACCTGCACTGGCTCCCGACGTCGAGCTCGCTTGACGCCCGGCTCCTCAACTCCGTCCCGCCCGTGACCCACTTCGTCCTCATCGATACGATCCTGGCGGGCCGCTGGGACGCGTTCATCGACGCCCTGAAGCACCTGATCATGCCGTCGATCGCGCTGGGAACGATCCCGCTGGCGATCATCACCCGGATCACTCGTGCCTCGGTCCTCGACGTGAACAACGAGGACTACGTCCGGACCGCCCGGGCGAAAGGCATCAAGGAGCGCCGCGTCAACGACCGGCACATCATGCGCAACGCATGGCTGCCGGTGGTCACGGTCATTGGCCTTCAGGTCGGCGGCCTGCTGGCGGGGGCGGTGATCACTGAGACGATCTTCACCTGGGACGGCGTCGGCCGCTGGGCCGTCCAGGCGATCCAGGGCCACGACTACATCGTCGTCCAGTCGGTCATCACGATCTTCGCGTTCATCTTCCTCGTGGTGAACCTCATCGTCGACGTCGGGTACGCGTTCCTCAACCCGCGGATCCGGTACGCCTGATGGCCACCGTCGCGGTCGATCGAAGCCGGCCCGTCAGCGAACGAGCGAGTCGAGGGATCTGGCGCGACGCCTTGCGCCGCCTGCTGCGCAACGGCCCGGCACTCGTTGGCATGTTCTTCATCAGCGTCTTCCTGTTCATGGCCATCTTTGCCCCGATCATCACGCCCTTCGACCCGATCCGCGGGGCGCTCGTCGACCAGCTCCAGCCTCCAGGGACGCATGGCCATCTGCTCGGGACGGACCTCCAGGGCCGCGACGAACTGGCCCGGATCGTGTACGGCGCGCGCCTCAGTCTCATCGTCGGCGTGGGGTCCGTGATCATGGGCCTGCTGCTGGGCGGCACGATCGGCGCGGCCGCCGGCGCCGCCGGGGGGCGCGTTGACAACATCCTGATGCGGATCACCGACGTGCTGCTCGCCGTCCCCGGAATCCTGCTCGCGATCGGCGTGGTCGCCTGGCTCGGCCGAGGCCTGCCCCAGATCATGCTCGCCGTCGCCGCGACGAACGCGCCGGTCTTTGCCCGGATCTTGCGCGGCAGCCTGCTCGCGAACCGCGACCTCGACTACGTGATCGCGGCCCGCTCGACGGGCGCGTCCCGCTGGCGGATCCTCGTCCGGCATCTGATCCCGAACTCGCTGACGTCGGTCATCGTCGCCGCCACCCTGGCCCTCGCTACCGCCATCATCGACGTGGCGGGCCTCGGCTTCCTCGGGTTCGGCCCGTCGGATCCTCGCACGGCGGAGTGGGGGACGATGCTGACCGACTCGACCCAGTATCTCCGCCAGGGTCCGTACCTGATCTTCTTTCCGGGCCTGGCGATCGTCATCAGCGCGATCGGCTTCAACCTCCTGGGCGACGGCCTGCGGGAGTCGCTCGATCCGCGGCTGAAGCGGTAGCGCCGACGATGGCCCTCCTTTCTGTCGAGGACCTCGTCGTCCGGTTCCGAACCCGGGACGGCACGATCCACGCGGTCAATGGCGTCAGCTTCGCGCTCGAGGAGGGCGAGCGGCTCGGCCTCGTCGGCGAATCCGGTTGCGGCAAGAGCGTGACGAACCTCGCGATCATCCGGCTCTTGCCCAAGCCGGCAGGTCGGCTCGAGGGGGGCCGTGTCGTCTTCGACAGCGTTGACCTCGCGGGCCTGTCCGAAGGGGATCTGCGCGAGATCCGGGGCCGCGACATCGCGATGATCTTTCAGGATCCGATGACGAGCCTGAACCCTGTCCTCACGATCGAGGAGCAGCTCGTCGAAACCATCTCCGCCCATCGCAAGGTCACGAAGGCCGACGCCCGAAAGCGGGCCATTGAGCTTCTCCAGATGGTCGGCATACCGTCGCCGGAGTCGCGGCTCAGCGAGTTCCCGCATCAGTTCTCCGGCGGCATGCGCCAGCGCGTGATGATCGCCATCGCCCTGGCCCTCGAGCCGAAGCTCCTCATCGCGGACGAGCCGACGACGGCCCTCGACGTCACGATCCAGGCACAGGTGCTCGACCTCCTCCGGAACCTCACGACCGAGGGCAAGACCGCCCTCGTCCTGATCACCCACGACCTCGGCGTCGTCGCCGGCATGACCCAGCGGATCAACGTCATGTACGCCGGATTCATCGTGGAATCGGCGACGACGGCGGACGTCTTCGACCGGCCTTCCCACCCGTACACCGTCGGGCTGCTGCACTCGATCCCCAAGATCAACGCCGAGCCTGGGGAGGAGCTGCTGCCCATCGAGGGTCGACCGCCGGACATGCGCCGAGCCCCCACCGGCTGCCCGTTCGCGCCGCGCTGTGCATGGCGCCTCGACGTCTGCTGGAGCGAGAATCCCGGGCTCCAGCCGGTCGAGGCAGGGGCGCCGGTCATCCTCACCGGGCCGACGGCGACCCATCGGATCGCCTGTCACAACCCGCCGACGGCTGCCGAGGCCGAGGCCGGAAAGCCACTGCGGGCCGAGTTCCAGCCGGCGCCCCCGCCGGCGGGGTACATCGACGAGCTGTCGGGCTCGCGCCTGGGCGACGCGGGGATCGATGCCGAGCTGGGGGCCGAGCTGAGCGGCGACGCGTCGCCGTACGCGAGCGCGGGCGGTCTCCCGATCGAGGCCGATATTCATGAGGATGGGGCCGGCAGAACCGGTCATACCGGGCACGCGCCATGATCGATCCGAACGTCCGGCAGGGTGGGTCTCGGGAAACGGCCGGCGACGGTTCCGGCGAGGGTGCCCGCGACGGCGCCGACGGGGCCCTGCTCCGGGTCGAGGACCTCAAGGTCTACTTCCCGATTCGCACCGGCCTCGTCATCAGCCGCCACGTGGGCGACATCCGGGCCGTTGATGGCGTGTCGTTCACGGTGAAGCGGGGCGAAACCCTCGGGCTGGTCGGCGAGTCGGGCTGCGGCAAGACCACGACCGGTCGCGCGATCGTGCGGCTGTATGACCCGACCGAAGGCCGAATCCTCTTCGACGGCACGGATGTCGCGGGCCTGAAAGGTCGCGAGCTCACCCGGATGCGGCGCCGGATGCAGATGATCTTCCAGGACCCGTACTCGAGCCTCGATCCCCGGCAGACGGCCGGTGGAACGATCAGGGAGCCCCTCGAGATCCACAACGTCGGCACTGCCCGCGAGCGGCGCGAGCGCGTCCGCGAGCTGCTGTCGATCGTCGGCTTGAACCCGGACTACGCGGACCGCTATCCGCACGAGTTCTCCGGCGGCCAGCGCCAGCGCATCGGCGTCGCTCGGGCGCTCGCGCTGGAACCCGACCTCGTCGTCGCGGACGAGCCGATCAGCGCCCTCGACGTCTCGATCCAGGCCCAGATCATCAATCTTCTCGAGCGCCTCCAGGGCCGGCTCCAGTTGACGTACCTGTTCATTGCCCACGACCTGTCCGTGGTTCGCCACATCAGCGACCGCATCGCCGTGATGTACCTCGGCCGGATCGTCGAGGTCGCGCCGTCGAAAGAGCTCAACCAGACGCCGCTCCATCCCTACACGGTCGCCCTCCTGTCCGCGATCCCCGTCCCGGATCCCAAGGTCGAGGCACGGCGGCGCCGGATCATCCTGAAGGGCGACGTTCCATCGCCCGTCAATCCGCCCTCGGGCTGCCGCTTCCACACCCGCTGCTGGCTGCGCGAGCGCCTCGGGAATCCCGAGCGATGTGTCGAAGAGGACCCAATGCTGCGGACCCTCGCGACCGGCCACGAGGTCGCCTGCCACTTCGCTGAAGAGATCAAGACCGGTCGGGCCGCGGCAACGGTCGCGGCGGTGACCCCCCCGGCCGCCGAGCACGAGCGTGCGATCCCCGGCGACGCGGCGACCGCCGCCCAGGCCGGTCCCGCCACTCCGCCGAGCATGCCGCCCGCGTCCGCGTGAGGGCCGCCCCCGGACCTCGGGCTAGACTCGCGGCGTAATGCCGGTCCGGATCGCCCTCGCGCAGATCGCTCCGCGCCTCGGCGCGCTCGACGAGAACCTGGCGCGCCATCACGAGCTGATCGACGAGGCGCGCGCCGGCGGTGCGGGCCTTGTCGTGTTCCCGGAGCTCGGCCTGACCGGCTATCAGCTGCAGGACCTCGCCGCCGAGGTGGCGATGCGGCTCGACGATCCGCGGCTGGCCGCGCTGGCCGCGGCAACGCGGGGCATGTCCGCGGCGGTCTCGTTCGTCGAGGAATCAGGGGACCACAGGCTGTTCATCGCCGCGGCGCTGATGGAGGACGGCGAGATCCGCCACGTCCACCGGAAGGTCTTTCTGCCCACCTACGGACTGTTCGACGAGCGCCGCTTCTTCGCCGCCGGTGACGTGGTGCGGGCCGTTCCGTCACGCCTCGGCGTGGGCGTCGGCATCGCCATCTGCGAGGACTTCTGGCATCTCCAGACGCCGCAGCTCCTGGCCCTCGACGGGGCGCAGCTGCTCCTGAACGTGTCATCGTCGCCCGGCCGGGACCTCGCGGCGAAGAACGACGTCGGGCTCGGTACGGCGACGTCGTGGCGGACGTTGATGCGGACGTACGCTCAGCTGACCACGTCCTTTGTCGTCTTCGTCAACCGCGTCGGGGTGGACGAGTCGGTGACCTTCTGGGGCGGCTCCGAGGTCATCGGACCATCCGGCGAACCGCTGTTTTCGGCGCCGCTCTTCGACGAGGGCCTGCACCTGGTCGACGTCAACCTCGACGACGTCCGACGGGAGCGGATCGCGCTGCCCCTGCTGCGCGACGAGCGGCTCGAGCTCCAGGCCCGCGAGCTCGGGCGGATCATCTCGGAGCGCGCCGGACTGGCCGCCGATTCGACAGCCGATGCCGGCGCCGAGCCCGGGCTCGATGTGGCGCCACGGAATGTGGCGAATGGGCGTCCCGCCGAGGAACCGATCCGACTCCGCTCGCGGCGCCGGTGAGCTGGGGCACGTGAGCGCCGCCCGACCGCTGCCCGTCGACGACGCCGGCCGGCCCCTGTTCGAGCTGCCCGACGAGTTGGCGATCGACACCGACGTCGCACGGAAGGTCATCGCCGGGTTCATCCGCGGCCAGCTGCGGCAGGCGGGGTTCGAGCGGTGCGTCCTGGGCCTGTCCGGCGGCATCGACTCCGGCCTCGTCGCCTACCTCGTCGCCGAGGCGATCGGAGCGGACGAGCTGCTGTGCGTCCTGATGCCCTATCGGACGTCGTCGCCGGCGTCGCGCGCCGATGCGGAGGCGATCGTCGCCGACGTCGGCTGCGCGAGCGAGCTGGTCGAGATCACGGCGATGGTCGATGGCTATTTCGGCGGGGCGGATGGAGCCGACGGTGCGGGCGCTGGTGGGGACGGGGCACGGGACGCCACGGCGCTGCGCCGCGGCAACTTCATGGCGCGCATGCGCATGGCCGTGCTGTACGACCGTTCCGTGACGTTCGGCGGGCTGGTCGTCGGCACCGGCAACAAGACCGAGTCACTGATCGGGTACACGACCCTCTTCGGCGACAACGCCTGCGCATTCAATCCGATCGGCGACCTGTACAAGAGCCAGGTCCGACAGCTGGCCGCGGCGATCGGTGTGCCTAGGCAGGTGATCGCCAAGGCCCCGAGCGCGGACCTCTGGCCGAACCAGACCGACGAGGACGAGGGCGCCTTCAGCTACCCGCTGCTCGACCGGATCCTGTACTGGCGAATCGACCGCCGACGGAGCACCGACGAGCTCGTGGCGATGGGCTTCGAGCGGCCGCTCGTGGAGCGCGTCGAGCGGCTCGTGGCGACCTCCGAGTTCAAGCGCCAGGTGCCGCCGGTGGCGAAGCTCGGGCCACGCACGGCGGGGGTCGACTACCTGTACCCGAGGCGACGCCCGGGCTCCGCTCGTCCTTGATCTCGTGCCCGACGCGCGCGGCACGCTGTACGTCGTTGCAACTCCCATCGGGAATCTCGGCGACGTCACCCTTCGTGCCCTGGAGACGCTGCGCGCCGTTCCCTTGATCGCCGCGGAAGACACGCGGATCGCTCGCCGCCTGCTCGCCCGCCACGGCATTCGAACCAGGCTGATCAGCTACCACGCCCAGAGCGGCGCCGCCCGTTTGGCCGAGCTCCTCGCGCACCTGCGCGCCGGCGCGGACCTGGCCCTTGTCACCGACGCCGGCACCCCCGCGATCAGCGATCCCGGCGACGAGCTCGTCGGGGCGTGGGCCGACGACGGCGGCCGGGTGGTCCCCATTCCGGGGCCGTCGGCGGTGCTCGCCGCCGTCGCCGCGAGCGCCGTGGCCGGCCCGCGCTGGAGCTTCGAAGGGTTCCTCCCGCGAACCGGTCGCGAGCGTCGGGAGCGCCTGGCCCGGATCGCGGGCGACGATCACGGGACGGTCCTGTTCGAGGCCCCTACGCGCCTCGCAGGCACGCTGCGCGACCTCGCCGCGACAAGTGGTGCCGATCGGCCGGCGGCGGTCTGCCGCGAGCTCACGAAGCTGCACGAGCAGGTTGTCCGGGCGACCCTGGCCGAGCTCGTCGAGGCCGTCCGTGCCGGGGAGATCCCCGCCCGCGGTGAGGTCGT
>Ga0070698_100008923_pt1 | contig 10783 bp, 7 predicted proteins | sample KBSK1502metaG_FD_65477 | JGI IMG/M metagenome (GOLD analysis project Ga0070698, IMG submission 65477) | Corn, switchgrass and miscanthus rhizosphere microbial communities from Kellogg Biological Station, Michigan, USA - KBS K1-50-2 metaG | ecosystem: Host-associated > Plants > Roots >...
GGAGAGGGTGCCTCCCGCATTGCGCTTTCACTCCATGCTGCTGTCCCTTTTGACTTTCGTCTCCAGGTGAGGAAGTGCTTTAATCACTCTTGCTCCGGTGATGTTGGACTCCTCCAACGAGGGGGGAGAATGCTCATCGGCGCACACTCTCCATGGCAGCGTTGTCCCAACAATTGCCTTTGCGTGACATACTGACCACTGCACCCACTTGCTCGAGCCGTTTTCGATAGGCTCGGCTGGTGTATTGACATCCGCGATCACTGTGATGCGAGCCTCCCTGCTTTAGGACGGCGACGAGACACGGCCATCTTCAAAGCGTCTTCCGCTCATGCTTCATCGCAGCAGGCTGACATGGACCATCCCACCACCGCCCGCGAATACAAGTCCAGGATCACCGCCAGCTAGAGCCATCCCGCGGTAGTTGGAATAGACGTGCTATCTGTCACCCATTTCGTGTTCGGTTCTGTTGCCGTAAATTCCCGCTTTAAGACATTAGGCGCGACCGGATGGGTAGCGTCTCGTTTGGTGGTCAGCACCCGACGTCGTTTGCGCCGGGCGCTAAGGTCTGTCTCACTCATCAGCCTCGCCACCCGTTTGCGCGAGAGGCGTCGCCCTTGGTCCTTCAATTCTGTATGGATGCGCGGACTTCCATATCTGCCTCGATGTGTGACAAAGACCTGCCGGATCTCGCCAGTCAACTGAGCATCTTCTCGGCGGCGTCGGCAGACAGGACGCTTGCGCCAGGCGTAGAATCCGCTTTCAGAAACGCCAAGCACCTGGCACATGACCACAACGGGAAACTCTTGCTTGTGTTGTTCGATAAACTGCTAGTTCATTTGCTTTCCCGTGAGAAGATGCTCACCACTTTTTTTAAGATATCGCGCTCCTGCTGGACTCTTTCCGAGTTCGCGGGGGATCGCGGCGGTTTTCCTCTTCTAAGAGCGTTTGATGTCCGCTGCCTGGAAATGCCTCTTTGCCATGCTGAGCCAGCTCCTTCCGCCATTGGTGAATAGACGTGTCGGAGATACCCAGTTCTCTGGCTACCTGTGCAATCGACTTGCCGCTGGTCTGCGCCAGCTGCACTGCTTGCTCTTTGAATGCTCGTGTGTAAACGTTTTGGACCTTTGCCATGCTAAACCCTTTCCCGATTTGCTAGAGTATATCTCAGCTTTGGGGACTCTACCAAATCGGGGGAGGCTCACCCGTAAAGAAGCGAGGAAACTGGAACCGGCGAGCCGCAGGAGGCCGGAAAAATCTACTCTATCCAAAGCAGCCAACGAATATATATGTACTCGCGCTCAATCCATTCAGTAGAGGCTAAAGGAGATCAGGTGCTTGCTTTAGATACTTTCCTCGCTTGTATGATCTCTCTTTTACGTATGCTCCGTGTTTTATTATAAAGCGATCAAAAGAGTAGCTTCAATTGTTTGTCCAAAAATAGTTAATCTGTTCTATATTGACCTTTATGGTATCTTATAAGTGATTTATCAAGTATTTTCCATATCCAGGGGAAATGTCGTATGGAACACCACATTTATTTCAGTTAACCAGAGTAATGCATTGATCTTATTTTTAGAAATGGGATCAGTTCTTTCGTAGTCTTGCTTTCTATTTTCGCGAGAGGTGAGTGGCGGGATGGCTTCGTTTACAGATATAATCGCTCACTGTATTTCTTTGAAGCGCGCTGAGTTTCTGGCAGGGTTGTCTCCCCATCCAAACAGCGATGTCGAGCATTTCCTTATGACACAGGTGCAGGCTCATTGGCATCCGTTCTCGCGTGAGCGTGTCGAGGGTTCTCCTCCATCTCGATGGCGTGTGGGAGCGGTTGATGGTTCTCACGGGATTCGTCCCTTGAATGTTGGCGCGGATTGGATTGTTGCTCAGGCTCTTCTGCTTGGCCCTGAGGGGCGGCGCATATCAGAAGGTGACACACTTCTTCTGCGAGGTGATGTCGAGCGTCCAGCGGTTGACCGCTGTGCTTCGTTGCTTATGCGCTCGCTTGAGCTGAAGCTCGCACTACAATTTGTTCAAGAGGACATTGGCAATGTCCTGCTCCTTGATGGTTCGTTGTATGCTGACCTTCCTTATTTGCTCTACAATCTTGCTATTGGAGGGTACGAAGACCTGCCGCTCAAGGTATTAGGGCAATATCTTGACCTCTTTGCCTTATGTCAGCAGCGCGATGTTCTTCTCCTCGGTATTGCCAAGCGCACTCGTTCAAAAGTGCTGGGACACGCTTTACTTGCAAATAGCCGCACTCTACAGAGTGTTGAGGCGCAAACGGGTGCTTTGCCGGAAGCAGAAAACGAGAGGAGATCTGAAGCATTCACCGATGGTCACCACCAGCATTCTGAATTGTCTGATGCGGATTCACCCTGGTTGCCATCTGATGGCGAACTACTCCATCGCTGGACTGAGGGTTGTGGCCTGACCGATCCTATCCTGCTTGGTTCAGCGTCCTTTGGGCACATAAGCGCACGCAGAGTTGCTCAACTGGCTTCGCGTGCAAAGCAGCCGCTCGCGCAATCTGCATCACCATCCGCGATCTCGCAGGACCGTATGCAGGAGCGGCTCAGTCCTCTTCAGGAAAGGCTGCTTGCCGCACCGGCCATTGGGACCTTTTACGTGCGCTTGGCCCCCGGAGATGATGCCTTGCGTATCGATGGATTAGCCAGCACCTTTGGCCGTAATGATCTCCGCTTGCTTGAGTTTGCCCATAGTATGACGACACATACTGCAGTCTTCCCTCTTCTCCAGTACTTGCTTGGTGATTATGGCGGCCTCTCTGTGTATAATGCCGCACTATATGTTGTCGATCAGGAAGTGCGACTGCATGCGGAAACGGTCGATCAGATCTACCTGCCCATTCTGCGCAGTCAGCTCGGCTATCCCATCCAATATGACCGTTCAACCCGGCGCTTTTTCAGTTAAAAGATCAGCGTGAGGAAAGTATCTATGCAAGACAGCGAACCTTCTCTTTGCGGCCAAGAGGCGGGTTTTATTGTTGGAGAAACCAACCCGCTGGAATTTACCATCGTGAGCAGCCGGGAATTGCTTCCCCCGCGTCTGGAATATTTGGTGGTGCCTGGAGTGGAAGAAAAAGGGGGCGGATCGAGCACCCCTTTCAGGGAGCACGTCGACATTCTCGCCCAGGTGATTGAAATCGGCATCGGTTCGGCTGTGCTCTCTGAGCGCCTCACCTACGAAGAAACGAGCGCAATCTTGCGCGGCTCCTACGCGCCTCTGCCCAAGATGTATGGGCGAGCACGTGTCATTGGCTATCTGGCCAATGGGGGTGTGCGCATTCCCAGGTGCGCAGTCATTCCGGGAAGCACGGTCTACGTCGCCTCGGATACCCTTTTACAGCAGTTTTTCAGTGTCGATGTGACGGAGGGCGTTCCTGTTGGTTCATTAATTAACCGGCCCGCGGTTCCCGTCTTGCTCGACCCCAACGGCCTGCGCCGCCACCTGGCTATTATTGCGCAAACGGGAGCGGGCAAATCCTATCTGGCGGGCAAGTTTTTTGAGAGCCTTCTCCAGCAAGGGGCAACCATTCTGGTCTTTGACCCAAATTCAGACTATGTTCAGTTGCGCAAAAAGACAGGACAGGAAACGCGCCCATACCATAATGCCGAGAAAACAGCTTTTGCAGAGGATGTTTTGGTGTACCGTATCCCTGGTATTCAGGGAAGGCGTTTCCCAGATGAGTTGATCGGACCTGTTCGACCTTTCACCGCGCGTTTTGCTGAGTTGGATCACGACGAAATAGCAGACCTGGCAGGTATTTCGGAAAGAGCTTCTAACCAGCGTCGAGCAATCGAGCAAGCATGCGAGCAACTCCAGCAGGAGGGAGCGGACTACCGGCCAGATGAATTAATTGCGAAGCTGAGGACCCTGGCAACGGGAAATACTCAGGAACCAACGGGACCAGAAGAAGAAACGATTCAGAATAGCAGCGAAGAGCGGCGAGCGGCCCGTAAGGCTGCTCAGTATCTCGAAGACTTGCGACGCTTTCCTATCTGGGACTATCACGATGTCTCCATTGAAGACCTGTTGCAGCCACAAAAGCTCACGGTTCTCGATCTTGCCGGAGCGGACAAGGTTGTCGCAGCGTACGCTGCCGAGCGCATTTTACGCGAGATTTGGAAGCGTGCGATCACGGGGCGCCTGCATCATCCGGTTTTTGTTGTGCTAGAAGAGGCCCACAACCTGATTCCCGCGAATGGCCAGACGCGTGCCAGCCGCATCATCAATACCATCGCGGCGGAAGGCCGTAAGTTTCGCGTGTTTCTGACACTGATTACCCAGCGCCCCAGCAAAGTCAGCCAAGATACGCTCTCCCAATGTGGAAGTCAGATCATCATGCAACTGACCAATCCTGATGACCAGCATGCGGTACAGCGAGCATCTGAGGCTATTTCAGCAGAACTGCTCGCTGATTTGCCCGGCCTGAACAAAGGCGAGGCCATTGTCTTAGGGCAGCTCACGCGTGTCCCGGTGATGGTTCGCGTCTCCGGACGCACGTCGGCAGAGGGAGGCAGCGATATCGATCTCGTCGCAGAGCTGAAAGCCGCCAGAGAGGGTATTCCTGCGGCCCGCACAGCCGCTCGTCTCTACAATCAGGTCGTCACTCCACGACAGCAAGAAGAATGGTAGTGAGCGAGAAGCATCTGTCGTTTTCTCCACACAGGAGTGAAGAGAGAAGCGAGATAGCAAGCTCGTAAGAACTAGTGAAGGAGCAGCGTATGGATCGCGAGAATGGAACCGGGCGCGGGACAGGTGTCGTTCGAGTTGTCTTGACCGCCGATAACCATCTTTCGGCCTATATCCCAAGACTGTCTCCGACAAAACTGGCTGAGCGCAGGAGACGCCTGGGGATGGCGTTTAAGCAGACGGTAGATGCAGCCATTGAACGTCGGGCTGATCTCTTTATCCAGGCGGGCGACTTATTTGATAGTGTTGATCCGCGCAACCGGGAACGAGATTTTGTTGCCGAACAACTTCGCCGTTTGCAGAATGCAGGCGTCCGTCCATTTGGAGTGAGCGGAAATCACGACACGCCCCGCCAGAAAACCGAGCAGGGAGGTTTTGCTCCTCAAAGCATCTATGATCGCCTCAGCGGGATGTACTTTTTCGGCTCGTCGGACGTGATCACCCCGATCATGGTTGAAGTTGCGGGGATGGGCATCGCCCTTGCCGGTCTGAGTTATCACCCACACGTTCCTCCAGGAGGCGATCCCTTAGATCATGTACAAGTCATCGACCCTGACGGTGTTCTTTCGCGCGCTCACCTGGGCATCTTGATTCTGCATACTGCCATCGAGGGTCACGCCTTTCCTGGGACTATGGAAATTTTCGCGCGTCGGAACAGTCTGCTCAAGCTCGATGGTTTCCGCGTCGTTCTGGCCGGGCATATCCACGCCTATGACCATTTCTCAATCGCCGACAAGCAGATAGTGGTGTGCGGAGCCACTGAACTCATGGAATTTGGCCAGGACGAGGACAAGATTGGTTTTGTCTATCTCGAATTGACGCGCGATGGCCTGCAACACGCTGAGCATATACCCATAAAACCACAGCCGCGCCATACAGTTCTGCTACGTACCACCGAACTTTGGCCCCGCGATGCATCCAATGGGAAAGTATCGTCGCAAAATCTCTCTGAAGGAGAAGAGCGAGCCTCACCCATCCAGGAATTTCCAGAGCTGTCCGTCACCGAACGTATCTGGCAGCAGGTGGAACCTTCCTGCACCGAAGATGCCCTGGTTCGTTTGACCCTGGAGGGTCCGCTTGCCCGTGAGCAGTATCATGAACTGGACCTGCGCGCTATCTGGCTGCAGGGCCAACAACGCGCTTTCTCCTTTGAGGTAGATGAGAATCGTCTCTTCCTCACCAATGATCTCTATCAAGAAAATATCGAACGAGGCGACCGCATTGCACCACGTGAAATGGTGGAAGCGGTTGCCCTTGAATGGATGGAGCTCGCTGAGGCACCTGCCGAACGCTTGCTTTTGAGCAAAATGCGTCAACGAGTCCTTGATCGTTACGACGAACTTTCAGGGAGAGAGGCCGGCCGATGATTACGCTGCAGCGTTTGCACGTCAATAATTTTAAGGGATTACGCGAAGTCGATCTGCTTTTTCCTGAACAGGGCAGTTTATTGATTGAGGGATATAACGAAGCAGGAAAGTCGACCCTTTTTGAAGCTGTCTATGTTGCGCTCTACGGAAAACCGCTGGTAGGAGAGGATGAGAGAGCTCGTCAGGAAGAGGTTATTCAGTATGGCCAACCAAAGGCAACAGTGGAATTAACGGTGAGCGTTGGTCAGCAAATACTCATGATCACGAGGGTTTTCGAGCGCGGGAGGTCGCAATATGCATCGCTGACCATCCAACAGCCTGGGACGGAGCCTGAGGTTGTCAGTCGTGTCAGGGCTGTGGATGAGCGCATCCTCAAGGAATTGGGGAATCTGGATGGGGAGAGTCTACGCAATTCCTGTTTCGTTGAGCAGAAAGAACTGGGGCGCATTGAAGCTCTCAGGCGCTCCGACCGGGAGCAAGCCATCCAAAAACTCCTCGGGCTAGAACTTCTCACCCAACTTATGGAAGAGTTCAAGCCCCGCGTCCAACAGGAACGCGAGATAGCGCAGGCGGAGAAATACCTGGACCTGGCGCAGATCCAGGAGAAGGTACGCCTCATTTCTACCCAGGAGATTACATTAGCAGAACGCTTCGATGCCGTACAGATTGCTTCACATTTCAAACGCTTAACTGAGATTGCAACCCAGAAAGATGCTCTGGCGAAACGCCAGAGCGAACTCACATCGAGCATCCAGCAAGCGCAAGAACTTCTGGAGCGGTGCGGTGCAATCAAAGATCAGCTAGCTCATTGCAATCAGGCGATGCAAGGTCTCACAGACGTTTCCCATGCGCGCCGTGAACTCAATCGTCTACAGGAAAATCTCGCCCGGCTTGAGCACATCGAGCAGGTTGATCTCCCGGCGGCCCAGGTGTACCTTGGTGAGGTCACGAAGGCCGCCGAGGCAGTGGGACGGGTTGTGAAAGCAAGAGCATTTGTGCAGGAGGCTGAGACGGACGAACGCGAGGCGCAGCGCTTCCTTACGCAGCTTCAACAGGCCGAGGCCGATCAGCGCCAAAAAGAGGAAGACGTGTCGCATGCCCAAGAGCGCGTAGAGCAGCGGCGCCGGGATGCTGAGATGGAACAGCAACGGCTTGGACAGCAGCTCGACCAGTTGGAAGCCAAAGCGGGCCGCTTGGATCAGGCACTGGCTCTGGTGAAACAATGGGAGGAAGCCTGTCAGCACCTGTATGCCCTTCAGCAGGAGATTGGCGCTACCACCTCCCGCCAGCAAAAACTATTCGAACTTCAAGGAGCATTGCGACAGTGGGAGAATGCTGCCCGTGAGAGGGAAGAGGCGACCGATCGGGCTGCACAGGAGTTGCAGAAAGCCGCTGAGGCTGTTCGTTTCGCCGACGCATCTGACGCATTAACCGCCTGGGTGAGATTAAAGGGTGTGGAGATTGCTCTGACCGGGTATGCAGCACGACAAAGCGAATTCCTCGCCAGCAGGCAGACCGCCGAAACAGTGCTTCTTGCTGGGCGAAGCAAAGCGCGACTGTCATTGCTCATCAGTATCCCGCTCACTATTTTCGCAGCTCTTTCGCTCCTGGCAGCCTTTCTCTGGCTCCCTGCCTTTCTTGCAAGTGGAGGTTTAGCCGCTGGAGCGATTGCAAGCTGGATCTGGTTCAGCCGAGAGAGAAAGAGCGTGCAAAAACGATCCGGGGAACGGGATCACTGGGTGACAGAATTGCAGCGGCTGGATATGCAACGTCAAGTAGCTATGCAGACAGGAGGCGACCCCGCTGCCCTGCAGTACCACGAGCGTCAAATTCAAGAGGCCGGCCTGGGGATACCAACAAACCTTGAGGGCGGTCAGAAACTGCTGGAGGATGTAAGACAGCGGCCTGGTCATCTCGCATTACACGAGGCAAGGGAAGCCGCGCAGGCCGCGCGAGATACCCATATTCGCCTGTTAGAGCAGCTGACACAAGCGCGGGAGGCAGTAGAAGAGAGCAAACGAGCCTGCGATCTTGCGCAACAGGCAGGAGACCCCACGGATCAACTGAAAAGCTTGGCCACCCAGGTCGCTGACCAGGAAAAGGTGGTGGCTTTGACAGAGCAAGAGGCGCATCAATCCTTAGGAGAGGATGGTCTCTGGCCGACGAGTAGCCATGAAATCCAGGCAACTCTTTCTGCCTGTGAGGCCGAACGCCGTTCGACTACTGAGGCCCAGAAACAACAGGAAACGGCCTCTGCCAATTTACTTGAGGAAGCGCAGGCGGATCAGGAAAAAATGCAGAATCTTTTGCGCCAGGTCCGGGAGACTGTTGCCCAGCGAAGAGTAAGTGATCCCGCTGCCCAGGTGACGCGCGCGCGTGACGTTTTAGCACAAGCACAAGTAGCGTGCAGCCAGCAGGAGAACGCCGTTCAGCAGTCCTTACAGAACGTACATCTCCCTGCAGAGGCAGAGGTCGAGCCAGAACGGGGACGGGCAGAGGCACGTGTCCAGGCATTTGTGGACGAACTTGCCACTCGTTCAGGAGAAAATGAGAAGTGCGAAACACATGCCAGTGATTTCGTGCAGAAAGTTACGTCAACTGCGGCTTTGCTCGAAAACCTTCTCGCGGCAGCTCACAACCTTTCTGTACCGGGATTACCCACTGTTCCCCAAGTGGCCAGTCACAACGATAGTTCATTTCCCTATGAAGCAGTCTGGTCAAAAGCATTTGAGAATATCCAAACTGTCCTGACACATACTCTGGCCAGCTTGGATGAGCCTGGTACAAAGCGCATGCGGGATGATGCCCTCGGTGAGCAAGGAAGAGTAGAGCAGCAGGCTTCTCTGCTCGAGCACGAGCAAAAAGAGAGCCAGCAGCAAATCGCCTCTCTTTTCTCAAAGCGCGCGCTCGCCTTACCGCCAGCATACACGCAAGAACTGGTGGCGGCGTCCTGGCCACTCATCCTGCAGGTCACGCCTGAAGAGGAGGAGCACATAACACAGGCGCTGGAAGAGGTGAAGCAGCAACTGTATGCAGCCCGTCAGCGAGAAGAGACCCTCAATGCGGAGCTTCACTATCCGGGTACTCCATTGAGTGTCGATATATGTCAACACAAAGTGGAGGAACTTCGTGAAGAGCGTGAGATTTGTCTCAGGGCAGATAAGCTTCTTCGCGAAGCGCATGATCGGATTGCGCGCCGTGTTCTTCCCATTACAGAACGCAACATGCAGCCTCTTTTGCAACAGTTGACGAGTGGCCACTATAGAGATGTACGCTTGACTCCAGAAGATACGAATGGACAGCCTGGAGAGATGGATTATCGTATTCGTGTCTGGGACCCTGCGGCTGGACGTTTTGTCGCGAAGAATCTCTTCTCTGGCGGCACGCGCGATCAATGTTCGTTAGCCCTGCGTTTAGCCTTTGCCCTGGCAACCTTGCCGCAAGAATTAGGTGTGGCTCCCGGGTTCATTTTCTTGGATGAGCCGCTCAGCGCTTTTGACACTCAACGGGCGCAGGCTCTTGTAGGACTGCTTACAAGCGGTACTATCGCTCAGCAATTCAGCCAGGTGGTGCTGATTTCCCATCAACACGCATTTGATCGCGAAGCATTTCAATATCATATCCGTATGGAGGCCGGTCAAGTAGTTGAGTCTGACCTTCCTGATTCTGCTCGCTTACTCGCAGCAGAGACTCCATTTGTTTGACAATAGCCATTTTCATCTGTTACCACCATTTCAATACTCCACGAAATATGCATTTTCTGGTCTCCTGAGCAATACTACTTGCTTGGCGGTCTGTTACCTCCAATCTTTCGCTGAGTATTTCAAAACCTTTTGCTAGGGGTGTCCGAAAAGGCTTCCCAGGCCGATGAACATATGATGGTGAGGAGGAAGAAAAGCCTGTGATAAGATAGAGGAGAGTCAACGTAAACAGGAGGGCACAGAGGTGCCCGGAAAGGCTGGGAAGCTGATGGAAGTGTATCCTTCTGATCTCTCCAACGAAGAATGGGTCATGCTGGAACCGCTTCTTCCGCCTGGGAAGGCAGGTGGACGACCACGAGAGGTGGAGATGCGCGCCATCCTCAATGGAATTTTTTATGTGCTGCGCAGCGGGTGCGCCTGGCGCATGCTGCCGCGCGACTATCCGCCACGCTCAACGGTGTACGGCTACTTCGCGCTGTTTCGCGATGAGGGAGTCTGGGAGCGCATCATGACCACGTTACAAGAAGGCTGTCGCGTTCAGGCGGGACGCAAAGCGACTCCCAGCGCTGGGATCATCGACAGCCAATCCGTCAAGACCACCGAACGGGGTGGACCCCGCGGCTATGATGGGGCAAGAAGCTGTCGGGCAGGAAAAGGCACGTCCTGGTGGATACGACCGGGCTGGTGCTCAAAGTGGTCGTCCATGAGGCCAATATTCAGGATCGGGAAGGCGTTCCCCTCCTGCTTGCGCCGATCAAAGGAGTATTTCATCGGATGAACAAGGTCTGGGTGGATCAGGGCTACACCGGCAAAGGACGAGAATGGATCGAACAAGAGATGGGATGGGAGGTCGAGGTCGTTCGCCATCCCTGGCGCTCGCGTGGAAAGTCGGGTCCCTCATGGTGATCTCAGCGATGTGAGCACGGTGTGGTTCACGTATGAGCGAATCAAGCTCAGTCCAACTGGCTTTCGCGGGCCACTGCCCAGAAGATGGGTAGTGGA
>Ga0070698_100008924_pt1 | contig 10783 bp, 15 predicted proteins | sample KBSK1502metaG_FD_65477 | JGI IMG/M metagenome (GOLD analysis project Ga0070698, IMG submission 65477) | Corn, switchgrass and miscanthus rhizosphere microbial communities from Kellogg Biological Station, Michigan, USA - KBS K1-50-2 metaG | ecosystem: Host-associated > Plants > Roots >...
CCCGGACGCCAGCACGTTCGGCGGCACGCCCGCGACGGCCACGGTATGGGTCACCTTCCCGGCCCCAGCCTCGGGCACCGTGGTCACCCTGGCCAGCAGCGACCCGGCGGCGGCGTCGACCCCGGCCAGCGTGATCAGCCCCGGAACTTCTCAAACTTTCGGCAACTGGGGCAAACGCGATCATCTGCTGACGGTGACCGCGGCGACCAACAAACCCGGCGACACGCTGCAGGTCTTCGTGTCCGGCACGACGCAGCTCATCGGCACCCTGACCAACCTGGGCCAGGGCAACTACCAGGGCCAGTTCCCGTGGCCTGTCAACCCTGGCCGCGTCGACATCAAGAGCAGCGGCGGCGCCACCTTGACCATATACATCCCCACGGTGAACCAATGACGCTCACCCGACCCCGGTCAGCAAGCCCAGAACCGCCCTGCTTAAGGCCTCCGGCCAGCGCCCAACGCGCGGAAGGAGTACGCCGATGGCCACTTCGTCCGCTGCCCGCATTCGGACCGCCGTTGCGGCCGATGGCCGGGTAGGGTTTCGGATCGCGGGAAACCGGCGCATTTCCCGGTGGCTGAACGCGTGGCGAGAGGACCGCAAGCGGCATTCCGCCGCTCGCGCCCAGGCCAGGGTGCACGTTCCCGTCCAGCCGGGTGAGCGCCTGATGGCTGTGGCCCGTGGCACCGGCGGCGAGCTGGTGGCGGCGACCGACCGTGCGCTGTACCACCAGAGCGGCGGGTCCTGGGCGCGGCTCGGGTGGGAACAAGTGGGCCAGATTCGCTGGGACGAGCAGCGGCATGTCCTAGCCCTGACCGGTCTTACCGCCGCAGCCCCGGCCCGCACAGTACTGCGGCTGGCCAGCGGCTGGGACCTGCCCGCGGTAGTTGGTGAGCGCGTCGCCTGGACCCGGGTGGTTGACCAGCGCGTCTGGCTGAACGGCCGCGCGAGCGCGCGCGTGGTCGCACGGCGCGCGCCCGGACAGCCATCGATCACCTGGCTGGTCATTCTCGATCGCAGGCTCGACCCGGGGGATCCGGCGGTCATGGCCGCGCTGGAGTCGGCGCTCACCGGCCTGCGCGCAGTGACCGGTGCGGATGTGCAATCAACGCCTCTGCCGGGGCGTCTATAGAGACGTCCTCGAAGCCGTCTTTGATGCCGTCCTTAACGGTGCAAGCCACTGAGGAGGTCTGCCCATGTCCACGTCCCCATCACCTGGCCGCTGGCGGCCGGGTTCCCCTGTCAGAGTTGCCGTCGTCGCGGGAGCGCTCTCGCTTGTGGCGGCGGCCTGTGGCTCCTCCGGGCAGCCGTCGGCTGCGGGTGGCCACAGCTCGTCCCCGATGCCGGAGATGTCGAGCTCGATGCCGATGCCCAGCTCGTCGATGTCGATGGGCGGCGGGATGCTGCCGATGGGCGCCAGGCACATGCACGTGGCGATCACCTCGCCGATGGCGGGCATGAAGGTCACCGGCAACAGCGTGACGGTGCACGTCGCGGTGACCGGTTACAAGGACACCTGCGCCCTGGCGGGCAAGCACGTGATGGGGATGGAAGTCACCGCCACCGGGCACTACCACGTCCTGCTCGACGGGGCGCTGGTCAACATGTACTGCACGCCGACCGCGGTGGTCTCACTGCAGAACGTCAAGCCCGGCATGCACACGCTCACGGTGGTGCCCGCGCTGGATGACCACCAGCAGGTAACACCCAGCGCGCGCTCGCTTATGTTCGACTACGCGCCGGCCAAGCCGCTGACCGCGGTGAAGGGCATGATGCCCATGGGCAAGCCGTCGATCACGATCCTGTCGCCCAAGCCGGGGACCACCGTCTCGGGCAACTTCACCGTGGCCGTGCGGATCAAGGACTTCCGGCCCAGCTGCGCGTTGTTCGGCAAGCCGAACCTGGACGGGTACGGCCACTGGCACCTCAACCTCGACACCGCCACCGGCGGCATGATGGGCATGGGCGGCATGATGGGGATGAGCTGCACGAACACGATCCGGGCGTCCACCGAGGGGCTCATGCCCGGGTCGACCCACACGCTGATCGCGCTGCTGGTCGACAACCAGCACGTCCCGCTGATGCCGATGGTCGCGGCCCACGTGACCGTGCGGATCGGCAAGTGAGATCCCCCGGCCCCGACCGCAAGCTCCATCTAGACGGGCCGGACCTGGGCCCGCCTGGAGGTGGGGGCAGGGGACCGGCTCGCTGGCTGACCCGCCAGCCGTCCGTCCGCCTCCAGCGGCTCGCATTGCGGCTGGCCGGCGCCGGGCTGCTCGCCGCGACCGGTGGGATCCACCTGGACCTCTACCTGACCGGTTACCGGTCGCTTCCCACGCTCGGCTGGCTGTTCCTGCTGCAGGTGATCACGGCCTTCGACCTCGCGGCGGCCGTGCTCGCCTCCGGCAGCCGGCTGCTGGCCGCGGCGGGCGCCGGGTTCGCCCTGGCCACCCTCGGCGGCTACCTGCTGTCGGTCTGGATCGGCCTGTTCGGGTTCAGGGAGATCCGCACCGTGGCGGGAACCGTCGCGGGGGTGATCGAGATTGCTGGCTTCGCGGCGCTGGCAGCCCTGGCCGCCACCCCGGCCACGCCGGCGCGGCGCGGCGGGCCGGCCGCCGCCAGCAGCCCGCTGCTGGCCAGGCTGCAGGCAGGGATTCCGGGCGCGGCGCGGGCGGTGGGCGGCGCGTCCCTCGCCGCGCTGGTGGTCTTCGGCATCTCGGTGGCGCAGGCAGGCGGCCCGGCACCGGCACCGGCCGGCAGCGGCCTGACAACGGTCCTGAAGACGGCGAAGGCCAGCGGCGCGACCGTGCTCACCAACGCCAGCGGGTTCACGCTGTACTGGTTCGTTCCTGACACCGCCACCAGGTCGAACTGCGCCGGGACCTGCGCCGGCTACTGGCCGCCGGTAACCGGAACCCCGTCGGCGGGCCCGGGCGTCCCGGACAGGCTAGGAACCATCAAGCGGCCGGACGGAACGATTCAGGCCACGTACAACGGGCACCCTCTGTACACCTACGTGGGCGACACCGCCCCAGGCCAGGCCTTCGGCAACGGGCTCAACCTCAACGGAGGGCTCTGGCACGAGGTGACCGTGCCAGGATAAGCGCCGGCCGGATCAAGGCTCCGCCGCTCCGCCCCGGGCTGGCATAGTCATGGTGGCTGACATAGTCATGGTGAAAGGACATGTCCTGCCGCGGCATAGTGGCGGCAGGCCGGCCCTGGGCCAGGCCGCGACCAAGGGAGGGCGCGATGGGTGAGAAGGACCACGAGCACGCGGCCTCATACAACTACTCCCGTTTCGACGATTACGTCGCCGGGGGTGGCGACCTGGCGGACGAGGCGGCGTTCCGGGAGTCGCCGCCGGCCGGGCAGCGGGCGGGGGACTTCACCCTGCAACGGCTGGACGACGGGGCACAGGTCACGCTGTCCGGGCTGTGGCGGTCGAAGCCGCTGGTGATGGAGTTCGGCTCGTTCACTTGACCGTACTGCTCGGCAGAGGGTCCTCTGCTCGACGCCGCGGCGGCCCGCCATCCCGAGGCCGCGTGGGTGTTCGTCTACACCCGGGAGGCGCACCCGGGTGAGAACGTACCCTGGCACGACAGTTTCGGCGGCAAGCTGGCCTGCGCCCGGCTGCTGCGCGACGAGGCGGGCATCCGCCGGGACATCCTGGTGGACGACATCGCCGGCACGGTCCACCGCGGCTACGGGCTGATGCCGAACATGACGTGGGTGATAGACCGGGGCGGCCGGGTGGTTTACAAGGCGGACTGGACCAGCGCGGCGAACGTGGAAGCGTTCCTCGTCAGGTTCCTGGCTGGCCGCGGCCGGCGCCCGGCAGGGACCGCGGCGGTGATGTATGAGACCCAGCAGATCGAGTTCCGCCACGCCGACCGCAACCGGTTCACCGAGCACCTGCTCCGCAACGGCCCGCGCGCCGCGGCGGAGTTCGAGAAGGCCCAGGAACTGTGGGCCCGCCGGTCCGCGACCTGACCAGCTGCGGCCCCGCTGATCCAGGCCATGTGCCTGGGCAGCACCGTCGAGGAGGTCGCCACGGGCGTCCTCTACATCCACCCGGCGCTCACCGAGGTCATCGAGCTGACACTGCTCGAATTGTGAAGCTCGATGTCGCTGCCACAGGGGCTGGCCGCCGGGGCAGGTGTCAGGTTGCTGACACTTGACCTGTCCGGCTGCTGCCTGCGGCGTTGAAGGGGTCAGTAACCGAGCCGGAGGAGGACCGCGATGGCGCGTGCGACATGGAACGGCGTTGTGCTGGCCGAGACCGGCCGCCCGGTGCTGCTGGAGGGCAACGTGTACTTCCCGCCGGAGGACGTCCGGCGGGAGTACCTGGTCCGGACCCGGGCGTGGTCGGTGTGCCCGTGGAAAGGGCTGGCCCGCTACTACTCGGTGCGGGTCGGCGGGCATGTGAACAAGAACGCGGCCTGGTACTACCCGCACCCCAGCCCGCTCGCCCGCAAGATCAAGAACCACGTGGCGTTCTGGGGCGGAGTGCAGATCGACGGGACCACCGGTGCCCCCGGAATATGACCTGATCGTGATCGGCGGCGGCGCGGCCGGGCTCGGCGCCGCCCGCGCCGCCGCTGGCGCGCGCACGCTGCTGGTATCCGAGAGCGAGATCGGCGGGGAGTGCACCTTCACCGGGTGCGTGCCGTCCAAGGCGCTGGTACAGGCTGCCGCCCGGGGCGCCCCCTTCCATGTAGCGGTGGCGGCGGTGCGTGACGCGGTGGCGGCGATCGCCGCCACCGAAACCGCTGAGGTGCTGGCGCGGGAGGGCATCGAGGTCCTCCGCGGCTGGGCAAGCTTCACCGCGCCGCGGCAGATCAGCGTGAACGGGAGCGTGCTGCAAGCGCGGCGGTTCGTCATCGCGACGGGATCGCGGGCCGCGATCCCGCCGGTGCCGGGCCTGGCGCAGGCCGGTTACCTGACCAACGAGACGGTCTTCGGGCTGGACGAGCTTCCGGGCCGCCTCGCGGTGCTGGGCGGCGGTGCGGTGGGCTGCGAGCTAGCCCAGGCGTTCGCCCGGCTGGGCAGCCAGGTCACGCTCGTCGAGGCGGCGCCCAGGCTACTGCCCGCCGCAGACCCGGCCGCAGCGCAGGTCGTCGAAGAGGTGTTCCGCCGCGAAGGGATCAGCGTCCGCGCAGGAGTCGAGGCCGTCAGCGTTCGGAAAAATGATCATGGCGTGGTCCTGGCGCTGTCCTCCGCGGAGGAGGTAGCGGCGGACCGGCTGCTGGTAGCCATCGGCCGCCGGCCTGTCACCGGTCGCCTGGACCCGGCGAACGCCGGGATCCGGCTCGATGAGCACGGCTGCGTCGTGACCGACCGGCACCTGGCCACCACCGCGCCAGGGATCTACGCGGCGGGAGACGTGACCGGGCGGATGCCGTTCACCCACGCCGCCCACGCCATGGGCCGGGTCGCCGCTCGCAACGCGCTGCACCGCCGCTGGTCACCACCGGCCACGTTCGCGACGTCGGCCATCCCGTGGGTCGTATTCACCGACCCCGAGGTCGCCCAGGTCGGGCTCACCGAGGCGCAAGCAGCCGCCGCCCACGCGGGCGCCCGCGTCGCGTACCTGCCGATGACCGAGGTCGACCGGGCGGTGACCGCCGGGCGCACCGAGGGCTTCATAAAGATCATCGCGGGCCGGCGGCGGGTCCTCGGCAACGCGGGCGGCGGGCTTGTGCTGGGAGCGACGATCGTAGCTGACAGGGCCGGGGAGATGATCCACGAGCTCGCACTGGCCGTGCGCACCGGGATGTTCATCGGCAGGCTCGCCCAGACCATCCACGCCTACCCCACCTGGTCGCTGGCCGTCCAGCAAGCCGCGGCGCAGTTCTTCGGCCAGTTCGGCGGCCGCACTGCCCGCACGGCCGAGCCCGGCCTGATGCCGCCCGGGTAGCCCGTCCTCGTTAGCCGGGCTCAGCGGGAAGAAACCATGACCGCCGGCGACGTTCGGCCACGAGCCACCCCCACGCGCCCTCGCAGACGGCCAAGCCAGCGCCAGCGCGGCACTCACCGCGGCGTGGGCCCCGTGTACGCGCATGTCCCGGCTGTCGGCGGTCGGCACGGGCGTCGCACCTCCTTTCCGCCCGGTCGGCGTTCAGAACTGGCCCCGTCTAGGGTAGGCGGACGATGAGGCAGCAGCCTCAAGCCTGTCAGCGCGCCGACAGGCCGGCGGCGAGGGGAGGACGCATGATCATGATCAACAGCGGGGAAGTCCCGGCGGTGACCGCCAGCCAGATGCGCGAGGTCGATCGCATCATGACCACGGACCTGCACATCGGGCTTGTCCAGATGATGGAAAACGCCGGGCGCAGCGTCGCTGAGCTGGCCTTGCGCCGGTTCCGGCCGGGCACGGTTACCGTTCTTGCCGGCCCGGGCGGGAACGGCGGCGGGGGGTTGGCGGCGGCCCGGCACCTCGCCAACCGCGGCGCCGGTGTCCAGGTCACGCTCTCGCGCGCTGAGGCAGACCTCGGTGCGGTTCCGGCGCACCAGCTCGACATCGTGACCCGCATGGGCATCGGCGTCTCAACCAAGCCGCAGCCCGCGGCGCTGATCGTGGATGCCCTGATCGGTTACAGCCTGCGCGGCGATCCGAGCGGGCGCGCCGCCGAGCTCATCGACTGGGCCAACGCGCAGGCATCGGCGATCCTGGCCCTGGACAACCCGAGCGGCCTCGACGTCACCACCGGGCGCGCCGGGACGCCGTGCATCCGGGCGACCGCGACCCTCACCCTCGCCCTCCCCAAGACCGGCCTGGCCGCTGCCGGCGAGACCGGCGAGCTGTTCCTCGCCGACATCTCCGTCCCGCCGGCCGTCTACCGCCGCCTCGGCCTCACGGTGCCGCCGCTTTTCCACCGCGACACCATCATCGAGCTCGCGCCGCCCGCCAGGGCGTGATCAGCGCCACGCGGTCTCACAGATCGAGGAGTGTCTGCTCGATGACCTCGGTGAGCGCCGGGTGGATGTAGAGGACGCCCGTGGCGACCTCGTCGACGGTGATGCCCAGGCACATGGCCTGGAGCAGCCGGGCGCAGGCCAGCTTGTCGCCGAAACCGTCGTGGCAGGGCACGTTCTCGCCGGGGTGCGCCTCCCGGGTGTAGATGAACACCCACGCGGCCTCGGGATGGCGGGGTCGTCACAGTGCCGTCCGGTGAGGTGCAACATAGAACGGATGGTGGTCTCCTACTGCGCAAGCGGCCAGTGGTGCGGAGACCCGGTCGGCGCTGCCCACCTGAGGAAGTGACGTGCTGTGAGGCATTTGCTGGTACTGGACATGGACCTGCTTGCTGTGGACGAGAAGTTCGACCTGCAGCTGGTCAGCTATCTGCTTGCCCGGCGGCAGCAGGAGCCGTGCGAGGTAGTCGTACTGTCGCTGGCCAGTAAACGCCAGGCACAGCTGCCTGCTTGGGAGCTCCTTCTCGCCACTGGCTCGAACTTCACCAAGTTCCCGGTCGCGCCCCGGCCCGATCATGACATCAGCGGCGCGGCCGAGCATCGCATGAACCTGGCGGTGCGCCATCTGAGGATGATCGGCTGCCATGCAAGCGGCCTGATCAGTGACGAGGACATGGTGACGGCGGTGCGCTCGGAGACCCGCGTCCACGACTACGACGAGGTGATCCTGGCGACCGCCGGGCAGTCTGCGACATGGCTTGCCCGGATCCTTCGCCGGGATCCGGTTAGCCGGCTGCGGTCACGCTGGGGGCAACAGTTGATCGTCTTTCCGCTCGGCTCGGGCACGTCGCGCTGCGAATGGATGCCGGCCTGACACAACATCGTGGTGGTCCAGCTGGCTCTCCAGGGACTAACCTCGGCCCACTACATCTGCCCGTAGGAACGTTGCCGCCGACGGGCAAGCGGATGGACGCGCCATGCTGCGACGTCTTCGAATTGGTCGACGGTAAGGTCAAGCGCTTCGACTGCTACCCGGAAGGCTCGGTCATCCTCACGCAGCTCGGCGTGACCGGTAATCTCAGCGCGGCGCTCGAGCAGTAATCTGAGGCGCAGGGCGCAGGGTGGCCAGCCGCGGGATCAGCGTCGTTGCCGTGCCGCCGAGGACGGCAGGTCGGCGGCTCGATCGGGCTGGCGGTCCTCGGCACCGTCGCGTGGAGCGCGGTGGCGACCAGCCTGCGGTCCCAGACCGCCGCGGCGGCCGGTCACCCGCTGACCGCTACGGTGCAGACCCAGATACGACACCACGCGCTGGCGACCGGGTTTTCGCACGGCTTCCTGGTCTGCGCGGCGATCGGCCTGCTGGCGCTGAGCATCGCGCTGGCCGCGATCCGCGTCACCCGCGAGGACCTGTCCGGCGTGGACCCGCTGGCGGCGCCCGCCGGCTGAGCGCGCTCAGCGCGCGGGGAGTAACGGACGTGTTCTCATCGCCTGATGCGCCGAAGCCGGGTCGCCGGCCCGGGCCGGGTCAGCCGCGGTGAGCACCGCGCACTGGCAGGGGCGCCGGCTGCCGGTCCCGGCGGCCTGGCCTGCGCGCTCGGGCCCGGCGGCCCGCCGGTGGGCGATGGTGTCGGCTGGCCTGGCGCCGGTCCTGCTGACCGGGGCCTACCTCATCGCCGGCGTCCTCCAGCCGGCGTCCTACAGCCCGGTCCGCGAGACCGTCAGCGCGATGGCCGGGCAGGCCGGGACCGACCGGTGGGTGATGACCGGCGGCATCGTGCTGACCGGCGGCTGCTACCTGGTCACCGCCGCGGGGCTGACCGGTGTCCGCCGCCAGGCAGCTGGGGTGGCGGCCCGCCGGCGAGCATGCGCATGACCGGCCCGGCTATGCCGGGTGGTCGGGGTTAGCCGTCACGGCGGCCGTGGCGGTCCGTGCCGCCGCGGCCAGGCTGGCCGTGGCGCGCGCGACGGCGGGCTCGTCGAAGAGATACGGGGCCGCGTTCGGGACGGCCGTGTCGTTGCGGGGCGCGGCGCCGGTGGCGGCCGCGGCGATGTACCGCAGCGCGATCTCGTGGATGACGACGAGCGTGACCCTTTCGTTCCTGGCCAGAAGGCGCCGCAGGGCGTCCGCGTAGCGCCGCAGCGCGTCGTCGATACTCTCGCCGTGGGGCAGGCGGTCGCCCGCGGTGTGCTGGCCCCGCCAGGACCGGTAAGCCTCGATCCGCGCGCCGTCGAGGTCCCCGGCGCGGATCTCATCGAAGCCGGATTCGATCAGGGTGGGCACCTGCCGGCCGTCCAGGGCGAGGCCGATGGTCTGCTGGGTGCGGAGCAGCCGCGTGCCGAGCGCGAGATCGACGTGCAGGCCGGCGAGTTGCGCGCCGAGGGCGCGTGCCTGGGTGCGCCCGCGCGCGGTCAGCGCGACCGGCTTGGACGGACTGGTGCTGAGCACGTCGGCGGCGTTCGCCGCCGATTCGGCGTGCCGCGCAAAGACGAACAAGCGGAGCACGTCAGCAGGCATCGCAGGCCTCCTTCCCCTGGCGCCCAGGACATCCGGAAGTCATCTGGGACCCGGCGGATGGTGCACGGCGGTGGGCGCGCGGTTGGGCATGCGCCCGAAGTTAGCGGCCATCACGGTGAGCGGCTGTCACCTGATTCTGGTGATTTGCGACGTGGCGTGAGCTGGCGCACCTCGACCAGGTCCAGGCCGAGCGCCTCGGCCTCAGCCAGCACGCCGTAGAGCGCGGACCGGTCCAGCAGGCCGGTGAGCACGGTGTCGGCGCCGGGTGGCTGAGGTTTCCCGCCGTCGACACAGTCCTCTTGGTCTGAGACCTGCGTAAGCCCGGTCAGTGGCGCGAATCACCGGGATCCGGTGACGACCTTTCACCCGGCTGGGGGTGAGTCTGGGCCCACGATTCCCCTCTTCCCCGATGACATCTGGGCCGGCGAGGTACCGCTCGACCCGAACACGCTTGAACGCGGTTGCTTCACCTTCGGAACGGAGATTGTCATGTCTGAGGCCACGAACGCCGGCGCCCGGATCTCGTCGGGGACCATGACGCCGGGAACTCCGCAACGCGGCGGCGTTCTCGAGCGCGGCCTGCTGATCGGTGGTAAGAGCGTCGCCGCGAGTTCCGGCAAACTCGCCGACGACGTCTCGCCGTGGGACGGCGAGATCTACGCACGCGTCGCCGCCGGCACCCCGGCGGACATCACCCGGGCGGCCGACGCTGCCGAGGCCGCGTTCCCCGGCTGGTCCACGATGGGGGCGTTCGAGCGGCGCGAGATCTTCTTGAGGGCCGCCGACGTGATGGCCAACCGCGGTGAGGAGGCGATTGTGGCCCTGGCCCGGGAGACCGGAGCGTCCCGGCTGTTCGCGGAGTTCAACCTCGCGTTTTGCATCCAGGTGCTGCGCGAGGCCGCGGCGGCGATCACCCGCCCCATGGGTGAGCTGCTGCCGACCTCGATCCCGGGTGCCTACTCGATGGCCCAGCGGATCCCCTTCGGCGTGGTGGGGGCGATCTCGCCGTGGAACGCGCCGCTGGTCCTCGGCATCCGGTCCATCGCCATCCCGCTGGCCGTTGGCAACACCGTGGTGATGAAACCGAGCGAGGACGCCCCGATCACGTGCGGGCTGCTGCTGGCCGATGCCCTGACCGAAGCTGGGCTCCCGGCCGGGGTCCTCAACGTCGTCACCAACGACCTGGCCGACGCCGGCGACGTGGTCGCCGCCCTCATCGCCGACCCCCGGGTGCGGATGGTGAACTTCACCGGCTCGACCAACGTCGGGCGCATCATCGGGGTCCAGGCCGCCCAGCATCTCAAGCCGGCGGTGCTCGAGCTCGGCGGGAAGAACCCGCTGATCATCCTGGAGGA
>Ga0070698_100008925_pt1 | contig 10783 bp, 5 predicted proteins | sample KBSK1502metaG_FD_65477 | JGI IMG/M metagenome (GOLD analysis project Ga0070698, IMG submission 65477) | Corn, switchgrass and miscanthus rhizosphere microbial communities from Kellogg Biological Station, Michigan, USA - KBS K1-50-2 metaG | ecosystem: Host-associated > Plants > Roots >...
GTCGCCGCACAGGTCAATCTCGCCAGTCCAAATCTCGCTGCGAACATCGAAACGACGTTCACCAACGCCGATCTGACGAACCTGTTTCAAATCGCGATGCCGGGAAGTGCTGTGCGTGTCACCGGGCGCGCAAACGGAACTGTCAAAGCCACGGGCAATCTGCTCGACGACGATCAGAATTTTTCACTTGCAGGCTTGTCAGGTACAGCAAGCTTCACGGAACTAAGCTTCCGTGTGGAAGACGTCCAACTGAGTGCGACGACTCCGCTGACGGTGCGTTTCACGCCCAGTGAGATCACGTTCGATCAAACGAGGTTTACCGGACCGGGCACAAACATCGTCCTCGACGGCACTCTGGCGACGGCCAGCGGCGGCCGCCAGAATCTCAATGTCAACGGCGATCTGAACCTGCGCGTGCTCAACGGCGTTTCGCCGGACTTTTTCTCGTCGGGTTCGGCAGAAGTTGCCGTGCGCATCAACGGAAGTTTTGAAGACCCGCGCATGATCGGAACTGCGTCACTAAACAACGCGTCCGTGTCGGTCTTGATTGGAAACGATCGTTGGACCGTGGCGAACCTCAAAGCGGCGCTCCGATTTACGGCGAATCAGGCCCAGATCGATTCACTGGACGGCACAATTGGCGGCGGTCATGTATCGGCTACCGGTGGCGCATTGCTCGATGGATTTACCGTCTCTGCGTTTCGTGTCAACCTGCACGGCAAAGACGTCACGGTTCCGTTCCCGCCTGACTTCCGTTCGACGCTCGACGCCGATGTTGAAATCAGAGGCTCGTCGCGCGAGCAGTTGATTGGCGGTGTCGTGAATTTGCGGCGCACGGAATACACGCAAGACATCGAACTCGCCGATCTAATAAACACGCGACGCGAATCGATCGAAGAAGGTACTGAAATTGAGCTCACTCGCACCGCGTTGTTTGCCGCGCTGCGAGTCGAGGGACGAAACGCGCTCGTCGTGCGCAACAACCTGGCGGACCTCGTCGGATCGGTTTCGCTTCAGTTGGACGGGCCGGTCAACGATCCGACGATTTCGGGACGAATAACGGCGACGAGTGGCACCTTAAACTTCCGCAACGATCGCTACGACATCACGCGCGCTCTCGTCGATCTGCCACCGAGTCGCAACGCGGATCCGATTCTGAACATTCAAGGTGAGTCGCAGATTCGAGGTTATCGCGTCATCGTCGGTCTAACCGGGCCACTCACGCAACCGTCTGCGATTGTTCGTTCTGAGCCTGCCTTGCCGCAGGCAGACGTCGTTTCACTGATCACGACCGGACAGCTTTCTTCCGGCGACACCAGTTCATCGATTCTTTCGCAATCGGAAGTCGGAGCAGCGACGAGTCTGCTTACTGACGCGCTCATCAACGCTCCGGCGCAGCGAGCCACGAGCAAGCTCTTCGGTCTCACGCGTTTTGAAATCAATCCGGTGATTGGTGGCACGACGGGCTCTACGCCCGCCGCTCGGCTGACACTGGGCAGGCGAATCAGCAAGGAAGTGACTGTTACCTATTCAACCAACGTCACTTCGGATCCGAACCAGATTTTGGCGCTCGAATATCGTGTTTCCGATCGGCTCTCATTCATCGCGCAGTACGAGCAGGCTTCGACCCGCCGGCTGAGCGCGCGCACGAATAACTTTAGTTTTGAGATCCGTTTCCGGAAGAGATTCTGAGCAAGGGGTAAAGTCAGGATTGACCGCAAAAAGGCATAAAACGCACAAACTGTTGCTTGTGGTCATGCTCAGTTTCTCTCTGCTGACGGTGGCGCGTGCGAGTAAAGATGCGCGTATTGAAGACTACGAAGGGCGCCAAATTTCTACTGTCGAGCTCGTTTTCGAAGGAACTGAAAACGTACCCGCTGCGCAGGCCGAATTCATCGCCTTACTCAAAGTTGCACCCAACACGCAGTTTTCCGCCGTGCATGTGCGCGACTCGCTGCAGTCTTTGTTCGATTCGGGACGTGTTGCCAATGCGCGCGTCGAAGTAGTCGAAGAAGGCGCGAATCGAACAGGCCCGGTCAAACTGCGCTTTGTCGTTCTGCGGCAAGTGCAGATTGGTGACGTGCGGATCGAGTTGGGAACCGTTACAGGCTCGCCGATTTCGACCGACGAACTGCGCAGTCGATTGAACTTTGTGCAGTCAGGGAACCGTCTCACCAAACAACTCATTGCCAAGAACGCTGATGAGATTCAGGTGTACCTCCGCGATCGTGGTTACTTCAACGCGACTGTGGAGCCGGTCGAGCAGCTCGGTCCGCGTGGTTTGCGCGCGAATGTCACTTACAAAGTGACGCCTGGTCCACAGGCAAAAGTAGAATCGTTTGACATCAAGATCGCAGGCTTCGACGCCTCCACCGTTCGCAACGCATTGACGCTTCAGCCCAGCGTCCTTTTCACGCGCGATACGCTGACTGCTGACGTCGGTAAGATTCGCGAAGCGCTTGTTAATGCGGCTTTTCTTGCGCCGATACTCGAGGATGCGCGCGTCGAAAGAGACGCGGAGAAGAACACCGTCAAGATCCTGGTCGAGGGATCGGTTGGCCCGAAAGTAACCGTAAGCATCAAGAACTACGAAATAAATGAAAAGACGCAGCGCGAGTTGTTGCCGGTCAAGCGCGAGGGCAATGTGGATTACTCGGCGATTGTCGAAGGCGCGCGTCGCATCCGAAACAAGTTGCAGGAAGACGGTTTCTTTTTTGCTGATGTGACGCAAACCTGCACGGTCAGCAATCCACCGTCAGATCTTGGACCGAATGGAACGCAGGAGACTTGCGAGAACCTCAATCCGACTCAGTTAACCGGCAACAACGTCACGATTGAATACGACGTGGAGCGCGGCAGGCGTTTTCGTCTCAACGACATTCGCATTACGGGGACCAATAGACTCGCTTTCGAAGACGTTGAGGCCGATTTAAAGAGTCAAAAAGCAAACGCGATAGGGTTGATTCCGTTTCTTGGCTACGGGCGCGGCTACACGAGCTTGACGCTGCTCGAGCAGGACCGCCGCACCATCGAGGCTTTCATGCGCGACCTCGGCTATCGCAAAGCAAGCGCACAGGTCCTTCAGGGCGTTTCGATTAACGGCGACAACCTGATCATCACGTTCCAGGTGGATGAAGGTCCACTGACGCGCATCGCCGGGGTTGAAGTAAAGGGAAACAAGATCTACACCGACGAACGAGTTCGCCAGGAGTTGCGGACGGTGATCGGCTCTCCTTATTCGCGTTCACAGGCGCGCACCGATGGCGATCGCGTCGCCGCGCTCTATTCGCGCGAAGGTTACGTTAATGCCAGAGTCGACTTTTCGATTGTCGAGCTGCCGAAGAAAGGCGACGAGGAGCAGGTCAGGCTCGTCTATTCCATCGTCGATGAAGGCGACAAGGTTTTTATCAGCCAGATCGTCATCAACGGAGTTACGGGAGACATCAAAACTCGCCGCACTAAACGCCAGGCAATCAGGCGAGCGATTCCGATAGCCGAAGGAGACGTACTCCGCGCCGATCGCATTTCTGACGCGGAACGGGAGCTCTATCTCACGGATGCGTACCGACAGGTCGTTATCCACACCGTGCCCGCGGGTGACACGGCTAGCGGTTACAAACAGCGCGACGTGATCATCGACGTCGAAGAAAAGAAGCCGCGCGTGATGGATTACGGCGGCGGTTTCTCGACGGACGCAGGCGCTCTCGGCTTGTTTGAGATCAGCAATGTGAATCTGATGAACCGCTTGCGTCAGGGCGCAATGCGGCTGCGCGCAAGTCGTCGGCAGCAACTCGTGCGGCTCGAGTATTTCGATCCGCGCTTTGCACGTTACAGCAAGACTCAGTTCGCACCGCTCGCGGCGTCGATTGAGTATCAACGCGACTCGACGATCACGCGTTTCTTCCGTTCCGCGATCGACCGCGGCACGATGGGGATCGTGCAACGTCTCGATGAAGACGGAAATCCGATCGACATCTTTGGCGATCGGGTAAACGAACCCACGATCAATCGTTTCACTGCTGCCGTTGAAACTCAGCGCGTGCTCGACAGGAAATCACGCACCATCGTTTTTGGTCGTTTCAGCTACGAAGACGTGCGACTCTTGAATCTCGAGAGTCTCGTAGTGAGACCGATTCTCGAGCCTGACAGAAAGATCCGGCTCGTCCGCATCGGAGCGTCGTTGGTGAGAGACACGCGCGAGCGATGCGAAAAGGGATTGCTGGGACGAAGTCGTGACGATGACGACGAGCCGGGCGCGCCGGGTGAGATTTGCCGTTACAACCAGGTGGACGCGACGCGCGGCGGTTTTCTCAGCGTCGACTATGCCGTGGCGCTGCGACAACTCGGCGGAAACGTTTCGTTCAATCGTTTTCAGGCGACTTACAGGCGCTACTACAAAGTCTCAGCCCTCCGAGACACGGTGCTGGCCGGTAACATGACGTTGGGACTCGCGAACCTCTTCAATCCGCGCGACCGCGACGGGAATGGAGTAATCGATGAGATCGATCAAACGTTGCCGATCAGCGAGCGTTTCTTCTCCGGTGGTTCGACGACTTTGCGCGGGTTCAGTTTTGAGGAGGCTGGACCACGCCAGGTGGTGATTCCCGAAGGTCCTTTTCGAGATTCCAAGAAAAACATCGTGTTTCTGAATCCGTTTACGGTGCCGGTGGGTGGCAATGCTTTGGCAGTCGTGAATCTTGAGGCACGAGTTCCGCTCACGCGGTCGGTGCAGGTGGTGCCGTTTTACGATGGCGGTAACGTGTTCCGGCGTGTTGGCGATCTGTTTGGCAATGAGGATACGACGCCAGTACCGCCGGGTGACATTATCGCGGCGATCAATAAGGCGAATCTGCGGGCGCATTGGACCAACACCGTGGGACTGGGATTCAGGCTGCAAACTCCGTTCGGCGGCGCGCTGGCGGTGGATTATGGGTTCTTGTTGAATCCGCCGGAGTTTCTGATTCCTCAGCGTGGTCCGGGAGGTTTTGATGGCACTCCGGCCATCTTTCGTCTGCATCGCGGAAACTTACACTTCCGCATCACGCAGACGTTCTAGGAGACACAGATGACACGGATATCAAAACCGATTTTCACTGTATTGCTTGGCGCGTTCCTTTGCGTCTTCGCGCCTATATGCTCAGCACAACAAGTCGTCGACAAGATGGTGGCGACGGTCAATGCCGGCGTAAAGACAGATTTGATCACTTACTCCGACCTGCTTTGGCAGCTTGCGCTTCAGCCCCACTCTCAACTCGACAACCCAACCTCGGCCGATCTCAATCGAGCGCTCCGGCTGCTGATTGACCAGCGGCTGATTCTTCAGGAAGCTGAAAAGATCCCGACGATCATTCCCACGCAAAAAGAGATCAGTGATGCGCGTGATGAGTTGGCACGCAACTTCCCATCACAACCCGAATTCCAACAGCGATTACTGCGAGTTGGCTTGACGAGTGAAAAGTTGGACGAGATCGTCGAGCAGCGACTCAAGATGGAAAAATATCTGGATTTTCGGTTCAGAAATTTCGTAGTAATAAGCCAGAAGGAGGTTGCGGACTATTACGCGCAGGTTTACACGCCTCGTTTCCGTGAGCGTTTTCCGGGTCGAATTGTCCCGACGCTCGAGCAAGTCCGCGACGAGATCGAACAGAATTTGAAGGAAGCGAAGATAGAATCCGACACCGACGCTTTTCTCGACACCGCGCGCGAACGTGCGGAAATCGTGATGCTGAACGCCATATAGGAGATGTGCGTTATCTTGTTAATTCTGAGAATCCTGTAATCATGTCTAAAAAATGAGACAGGATTAACAAGATTTTCATGATTACCAAGATGCCCTCATCACCCCTAAAGATTGGACTGGCCCTCTCCGGCGGCGCAGTGCGTGGAATGGCCCATGTGGGTGTGTTACGCGCCCTGGCCGAGAACGGTATTCCCATCGATTGCATTGCGGGAACGTCGTCTGGATCTATCGTGGGGGGCGCTTACGCCGCCGGACTGTCGATCGAGAAAATCGCCGAGTTTGGCCGGAACCTTCGTTGGCGACACATCGGACGTATAACGATGTCGCGGCTCGGCGTTCAAAGCAACGAGCGTCTCGAACAATATCTGAGAGACCGTTTACCGGTCACAAAGTTTGAAGACCTGGCGATCCCATTTGCCGCCGTTGCTACTGATCTCAACACACACACGGCAGTGGTGTTGAAGGGTCAGGGTGATATTCCTCGTGCGATTCGTGCGAGCTGCACGATTCCTGGATGGTATGTGCCGGTAATTGACGATCAGGGACGACAACTCGTCGATGGTGGTTTGGTTGCGGTTGTTCCTACGGCTGTAACGCGTTCCCTGGGCGCAGACATTGTGATTGCAGTTGATGTCAACTCAGAAGGTCTTTCATTTGTCGGGTCCTCGACTTCGATGATAGGTATTTTGTTGCAGTCGATGATGGTGGTCCAGCAGACATCGTCAGCCTACCAACTAGGAATGTCCGACATTGTGGTTAGTCCAAAGATAGGACACATCGGCTACCACAAGATGGGTCGTGCTGATGAAGTTATTGCCGCCGGTTACGAAGCCGGACTCAAGAGCATTTCCAAAATCCGAGAAGTTATTGATTCTGCGCGGTGTAAAGAAGCACAACGAGAAGAAATGCTGGCCTAACGGCTTTCTTGAATTCCCGCCTCGATTAAACATTTATACCAGTTACAAGAAACTGAGAAGCACTGAAGGACTCGGAGGTCAGACTCCGGCAGGCAGAAGTTTGCCGTTTCGCCTATGGTCATCGAGGCTACATCTCTGCCCGATCCGCCCCGGATCGTTTTCAAGCGGCGCATTGTCCGATTGGGCCTCGTCTTTTTATTGATGGCTGCGGCGATCGCTGCTGATGCTGTGGCGAGTTCCTACCGGTATTATTCGCAAATCATCGACGCTCGACTCGCCACTGGTTACTTAACCAGCCGCCCCGGACTTTACGCGGCGCCGCGCGTGCTCGAGGCGGGACAAAAGTTAACTCCTGCGAAGCTGATCGCAGTCTTGCAGCGGGCGGGTTATGTCGAATCGAAAGCGAGCGACGTTTGGAGTGGAAGCTTTTCTGTTTCGGATTCGGCAATTGAGATTCGACCGGGCCGTTCGAAACAGCCGCAGTTGGTGCGAGTTGCATTTAACGGAGATGGGATTGCTGAACTCCGCGATGACGTTGGCGGATTAGTCGAATCGTTCACGCTCGAACCGGAGGTTTTGTCCACCGACCTTTCAGCGAAGGCAGGGAAGCGGAAAATACTGAGCTATGGCGAAATACCGGATGTGATGGTTCACGCCATTCTGGCAATCGAGGACCGCCGGTTTTTCGAGCACTCGGGAGTTGATCTTCGCGGTTTGGGACGCGCGTTCCTGAGAAATGTCGGCGACGAAGAGATGGGCCAGGGCGGGTCAACCATCACGCAGCAGCTTGTTAAGAATACCTATCTCAGTCCGGAAAAGACTCTGCAACGCAAATACTCGGAAGCGATGCTGGCCGTCGCGCTCGAGCGTCGACTTTCGAAGAGCGACATTCTTGCGCTATACAGCAACGAGATCTATTTGGGCCAACGTGGAGCAGTTGCTGTTCGCGGAATCAGAGAAGCTGCAGAAGTTTTCTATGGCAAAGAGCTTCGCGATTTATCGTTATCCGAAGCTGCCACCCTTGCGGGAATGATTCAGAGTCCCGCTCGCTATTCTCCGTTGCGACACCCTGACGAAGCGCGCGCCCGGAGAAACGTTGTTTTGGCTGCGATGCAGCAGAACGGCTGGATTACCTTAGAGCAAAATGCGAAAGCGAGCGCCGAACCGGTGACAGTTGCTTCCGCTCCGGCTGTCGACAATTCCCTCGCGCCGTATTTTGTTGACTACGTAAATCGGCTTGCGGAGTCACAGTTTGAAACGTCCGGAAACAACCAGCGCATTTACACGACGATCGATCTCGAGCTACAGCAGGCCGCTGAACAGGCTCTGAAACAACAGCTCGATCACCTCGACGCAGTTTATTCGAAGCGCGATTTGAAACCGCAGGCATCGCTGGTCGCCCTCGATCCGCATACCGGCAACATTCTCGCGATGGTTGGCGGACGAAACTATGCTGAGTCGCAGTTGAATCGTGCTACGGACGCGTTGCGTCAACCGGGATCGACGTTCAAGCCGTTTGTTTATGCCGCGGCGCTCGAGGATGGAATGTCTCAGGTGCAGATGTTCATGGACGCGCCGAGAGAGTTTGTTTACGACCGCAACAAGATTTATCAACCGGCAAACTACGGCGGTGGTTATTCGATGCGTGAAGTCACGATGCGCACGGGACTTGTTCGATCACTCAACGTGGTCACAGTCGACGTGGCGTTGCAGACTGGTCTTGCGCGGATTGCGAATCTCGCAAATCGCTTTGGTTTGCCAAAGCCCGAGCGTTATCCCGCGCTCGCGTTGGGTACGGAGGAGGTCACGCCACTTCAGCTAGCGAGCGCTTACGCAGCTTTCGTAAATGATGGGCGCCGTGTTGAAGCCAAAGCGATCAGAAGTGTTGGTGAACCGCCCGCGACACACGCCGCACCGGTTAATGTGGACCAGGTTGTCAGCCCGACGACTGCTTACATGATTACTAACATGCTTGCTGGCGTGATTGATCGTGGCACTGCTCGCAAAGCTCGCGGCGCCGTTCGCGGTACCGCGATCGCTGGCAAAACTGGTACGTCGCGAGACGGTTGGTTTGTCGGCTATTCACCAAATCTCGTGTGCGTGGTGTGGATCGGCTTCGACGACAACAAGCAGCTTGGATTAACAGGAGCGGAGGCTGCCTTGCCTGCCTGGGTTGATTTCATGAACGACGCTATTGCGTTGCGGCCCGATCTCGGCGGCGAGAATTTTGAGTGTCCGGAAGGGATTAAGTTTGTCGAGATTGATTCGGCGACTGGATTGATTTCGACGATGACATGTCCGGTGCGGGAGTTGATTGCCGTTACCGATCGAACCGCGCCGAGTATGGAGTGCTATCTACACGGAAACCTGCCACCGCAGAGCAGTCCTTTTGCTGAAGAGAGTGAAACGACAAGGGAAGAGATCGCGGTGAAGCGAGCGCCGCCCGAGCCGTTGAAGGACTATCGAGCGACCAGAGTGGAGGTGGATTCAAAGGGACGACGCGCGCTCGTGAATGATATGCGCTAGTTTTGTCTTAGTATCTTTCAAGTATCACTTGCGCGATGGAGTGCTCGCTCGTGTGTGAGATCGTGAGATGGGTCGCCGTTGCTCTGAAGTCTTTGAACACCTCCAGCACCTGTCCAGTAAAGATCAGGTAAGGCGCGCCATTCTCTTTTGACGCCACTTCCACGTCCTGCCAACTGATTCCACCACGCCAACCCGTTTGCAGTGCTTTCAGCGACGCTTCTTTTGCCGCAAAGCGCGCTGCATAATGCTGTGCAGCGACTGCGCCGCGCGAATCGCAGTACGCGCGTTCCGCTGCCGTAAAGACGCGTTCGGCGAACCGCGGCGTGCGCACGAGCACTTCGCGAATACGCGCAACTTCGATAATGTCTATACCAATGGAAATGATCACAACTGATGACCAACTAAGCGAAGCAGGATTCTACTGGCGCGAGCTTGACGGCGTGCGCGCGCTCATCTGTGCTCCGCTCGAACAAGATGGTTTTGTAAACGGTTTCTCAACACGTCTTGGCGGCGTCAGCGAAATGCCCGCCAATGCGCTGAGCCTCGCGGGCTTCAACGACGACGCCGCGGAGAACATTCTGGAGAATCGCCGCCGCTTTCTCAAGCTTTTTCCGGGAGATTGGGCTCTCGCCGGTTGCTGGCAGGTTCACGGCGCCGACATTCGCGTGGTCCAAACACGGGAAGAAGCGAAGCCGGCGGAGAACGAGCGTGGCGACACGATTTTCTGCGATGTGATTGTGAGTGATGTGAAGGGAGTGCTGGCTGGCGTTAAGACTGCCGACTGCGTTCCGATTTTGTTGGGCGATCCTGTCACGGGAGCATTTGCTGCGGTTCACGCCGGCTGGCGGGGAACGTTAGCGACAGCAGTCATAGCGGCGGTTGAGCGGCTCGTAAAAGAGTTCGACGTGAGGCCGGAGAATCTGCGCGCCGCTATTGGCGCATCGGCTGGCCCGTGTTGTTACGAAGTTGGCAGTGATGTGATCGACGCGTTTACCAGCAAGTTTGTTGATGGAGAAAAACTGTTCACGACGACACGTCCGGGCCATGCAAAAGTGGATTTGCTCAAGGCTAATCGCGATCAGTTGATTTCAACTGGAGTGAAGCCGGAACGAATTCACGTCGCGCCGATCTGTACGATGTGTCGGACGGATCTCTTCTTCTCTTACCGCAAAGAGAAGAGCCTGCATGGAAAAGTCGGACGGTTGATGGCTGTGGTTGGAAGACGATAAGCCAGCTCACTCAACATTGAGCCACATCTTCACTTCGCGCGTGATCGGCGGGAAACACGACTCATCATTGCACGCCTGGAACCGGAGCTTTCCTTTGATCTCGCCCGAGCCGCCGGAATAGTTTGCCGGTACAGTGACATTGAAACGGATAGTTGCGTGCCCTTCGTAGACCGCCACATTACCTTTTGAGAACTTCAGCTTCCGCATCACCGCACGCGGGTAAGAGACTGGACCAACCTGCATCCCTGACGGCGTTTCCACGCTGAGCTTTGTGGCGACCAGAAACTTGTCGAGTGGTTGGCTGGACTGCACATGCAGCCCTGCAGGAATGTCCATCACCACGCTCGCTCGCACGACCCGGCCCTTCTTAG
>Ga0070698_100008927_pt1 | contig 10783 bp, 8 predicted proteins | sample KBSK1502metaG_FD_65477 | JGI IMG/M metagenome (GOLD analysis project Ga0070698, IMG submission 65477) | Corn, switchgrass and miscanthus rhizosphere microbial communities from Kellogg Biological Station, Michigan, USA - KBS K1-50-2 metaG | ecosystem: Host-associated > Plants > Roots >...
GAGCAGCTCGGACGAAGCGACCAGAAAGAATTTGCGCGAGTTCTTGAAAATGGCCATCCCGGCCAGCGCGATCGCGAGAGCGATCGCTTACGCAATCGAGCAGCCGGTCGAGGTCGAAGTCGATGAGATGGTCATCCGCCCAACCGTACAGGATTTCTAACGCGGAGGTAAACGCGAAGCATTGGCCGGTTCGACGTGGTCAAGGGGGCAAGATTCTATGGGCAAAAGACTCGCAGTACTGGCAATTCGCCTGTTTGTGTCTATGAACCTTCTGTATGCCGCCATCTTTCTCAAGTTTGCAGGGGTGCCAGGTTCGGTGAGCCTGTTCACGCGCATGTCGCAAGTGGTCCACGGGTTGGTATCTCAGCCTGTATTCCGGCTAGGGTCAGGGGTGTTCGAGACTGTGGTGGCGGTTCTGCTCCTGATCCCGAAGACAGCCAGATTGGGAGCGGGATTGACTGTTGTGTGGATGACTGCCGTAATTCTGAGTCACATTTTCGTGTTGGGATATGGCTGGTTCTTTGTCGATGCTTTCACGGTGATGGTGCTGGCTGTCATTTATCTCTTGCTGACACGCAGGTACTCCCATTGAGTTTATGGATATGCCGAAGGAATCAATCCCAGGAGAAGAAATCATGGGGACCGATAACACAAGTAACTCATTCACAGGAAAGGAAGATCATTATGGGCACAGCAGAAACAGGACTCGAAAAAGCTATAGAGGTTGAAGTCGATCCGCGTCTTTCGCGCGGTGTCAAGGCATTCTTGAGTGTACTCAATTCGTCGGGCGGTCCGCCGCTTGAAACATTACCTCCGCTCGCAGCGCGCGAGGTGCTGGTCAACGCGCAGGCTTCAGTTTCAGTTGATCTTTCAGGCATCGAAGAGTTGGAGAAAACCATCACGGCTGATGGCTACACGATCAAACTAAACGTCGTGCGGCCGGAGGGCGTCACAGGCCGACTCCCGGTCTTCATCTTCATACACGGAGGCGGCTGGGTGCTGGGCGATTACCCGACGCACAAGCGTATGATGCGTGACCTCGTGGTTCTTACCGGCTTTGCCGGTGTCTTTGTCAATTACACGCGCACGCCTGATGCCAGTTATCCACAAGCCATCAATGAAATCTACGCCGCGACGAAGTGGGTAGCTGAACATGGTGACGAAATCGTTGTGGACGGAAAAAATCTCGCCGTCGTCGGCAACAGTGTCGGCGGCAACATGACTGCCGTAACCGCGCTGAAGGCCAAGGAGGAGGGTGGCCCGGAAATCAAACTTCACATAATGATGTGGCCGGTCACGGACGCGAATTTCGAGAGACAGTCATTCACGCAGTTTGGCGAGAAACGTTTTCTCACGACGCCCCTGATGAAGTGGATGTGGGACCTCTACACTACTGACCCGAAACAGCGCAAAGAGATCTACGCATCGCCCCTGCAGGCAACAGTTGCGCAGCTTAAGGGATTGCCGCCGGCGCTGATTCAGGTCGCAGAGAGCGACATTTTGCGCGACGAAGGCGAGGCGTACGGGCGCAAGCTGGACGAAGCCGGCGTCAAGGTTACTACGGTGCGTTACGACGGAATGATCCACGACTTCGGCTTGCTCAACGGCTTAGCCGAAGAGCCGGCAGTTCGTTCTCTGTTTGAGCATGCAGCTGCGGAGCTGAAGAAATATCTGCAACCAGCTGGTGATGGGCGCGCCGCGAGTGCATAGAGTGCCGACCAGAAGGAAGACGCTAAAGCTCTGCGAAGGTCAGTAACAAGACTTGGTTGTTAGATAGAAGCCCGAAGTGGCTCAAATACGTTGAATGGCCGAAGTGAATCTGCCGAGTGCTGAGGCGCTCGGCATGTGCGGCTAGTTTGATTCTGAATAACTAAGAGGGAGAGACGTTATGGCAAAGAAGCAAATTGATTCAAGAACCGAGCGGCGAGTGAGCGCTCAACCGCGCCTCCACCAGCGCGCCCGCGAACTCCAGGCCTACGGTACCGTAAACCATGCGCTGCCACTCGACCTGGAAGAGCCAGTGCGAGTGCAGGTAACCAATCAATTGAACCAACTGCTCGCGGATACGATGACGCTTCGGGATCTGTACAAGAAGTGTCATTGGCAGGTGGCCGGTCCGACCTTCTACCAATTGCACCTGCTATTCGACAAGCATTACGGTGAGCAGAATGAGCTCGTTGATTCAATCGCCGAGCGGATTCAATTATTGGGTGGTGTCAGTCTGGCCATGGCGGCTGATGTGGCTGAGACCACGCAAATAGAGCGCCCGCCTCGTGGTCGGGAGGAAGTCTCAGTTCAACTATCGCGGTTGATCGACGCTCATCAGATCATCATTCAGCAGACTCGGCCATTGGCCCGCCGGGCGGCTGAACTTGGTGATGACGGCACGAACGATCTGGTGATCAGCGAAGTGCTACGCACCAATGAACTGCAGGTCTGGTTCCTGAGCGAACACCTGGTTGACGTGCCCCTGGTGGAAGCAAGAGAGCGGTCGGCAGCCGCCGCCGGCGCATCGTAGGCGACGCATCTTGCAATTTTCGAGTACTTAGCGCTTTGGGGCTCTTGTATTCCTTCGAAGCCACTGAGTTTCCGACGATGGTCCAACTCGCATCGCTCTTCAGCAGTTGGAACGGACTGCCAGTACCTGAGCACGAAGGTCTTATGACATAAGTGATTTAGGATGGTCTAGGATGCTTTGGGCCATTTTAGCGTCTTCAATGTTCGCGGATTGTTCGCGACCGCCGAGCATCTGATTAGTGCTCCGCCCGGACGCGGTAATCAGCAGTTGATTTTGGACGACGAAGCCCTGCTAACCCAAGTCAGCCAAGATTTACTGACGTCCTCCACGTCTATCAATCGCCGCCTGCTTCGTCGGAACGAAGGTGCATGACGACGGCGCAATGACGGCTGTTGGCGTGATCTTCAACGCAGTCATGTTGTTCTTTGTGAGCAAGCTGTTGAATGCGACGAGATCCGTGTCGAGCATCGTTTTCCACGCATTCGCAGTTGCGGTGTATTCCTTGCAACCGGATTCCAAGGTGTCGATCTGCGCTTTAGTCGGCGCCATGTCGATCCCATTCTGCGTTAGCGGGCCGAGGATCGTGTTGTAGATACCGTTGATTGCGTAGAAGGGCAACACGCTCCCGGGCGCGCGTGCGGGTCCGCCAAACCCACCACCACCGCCGCGTCCGCCGCGAGGCACGACTCCGCCAATCGTCCCTAGTTTCGTATCAAGAGCGGTCGCGGCAGTTGCTACATCAGCAGACAGCGAGCCGCGCGGGATCGACGCCAACTGCGCGCGAACCGCCGTTACTTCATTGTTAGCGACATAACTCTCCTTCATGCCTTGGATGGCGGCTATTGCTAAACGATTCTGTGCCCGCAGCGCTGACATCACCTCCGAACTCTCGCCAACACGCGGATCGTTGTGGACGACGAGGGTCTGATTGTACGTGGCACCATCCACCAACAGCTTAACGGTGTACGTGCCCGGCAACGCGAGCGGGCCATGCGGTGCTGGCGTGACCTGGCCCGGCGCGGAGTTCATCTGGTTATTGATGTCAGGGTTGAAGCCGGGCGGATCGTCGTAGCGAAGGTCCCAGTTGATGCGATTTGTGCCGACGTTAGTAGAGAGGGCGCGCTCAGACGAGGGCATCAGCCAGTAATCGGGATACGGCGGTCGATCATACATGGGTGGCTGGGTGCTGGTGATCGTACGGACGAGGTTATTCGCCGAATCGAAGATCTGCAGCTTGATCTCATCGGCCGGTTTCTTGCTCAGATGATAGTAGAGAAGCGCACCGTAAGGAGGATTAGGGGCGTGCGGCATCTCGAGGTTCATCGGCTGGTCCCAGTTGGCGTTCGCTCGAGAGCGAATAGCATCCCCAGGCTTGAACAGATATGCCGGCGTCGATGCAATCTGCTGTGCCTTCGCCGCGATCTCGCGCAGCGGACTCATATCGTCGAGCACCCAGAATCCGCGGCCGTATGTACCGATGACCAGATCATTCATGTGATCGTTAGTGTGGAATACCATGTCACGGATCGACGTGCTGGGCAGATTAAGCCGTAGCGACTGCCAGTGATCGCCATCGTCGAACGACACGTAAACTGTCGTCTCGGTGCCGGCAAAGAGCAAGCCCTTCTGTTTGGGATCCTCTCGAATGACGTTCACCTGACTCCCCGTTCGTTCATCAGTCGGAAGGCCGTTGACGATTCGCGTCCAGGTCTTGCCGGCGTCGTGCGTGCGATAGATGTAGTGCTGGCCCGCCGGTGTTGGACCTCCGCGGCTAAAACCGATAAAAGCGAGCACGTAGGCCGTATTTACATCGTTGTGTCCGGCCTCGACGGTGACGAAGTTGGCGCCTGCCGGCAGATCGGTAAAGTTCGTCACGTTGTTCCACGTTTTGCCGCCGTCTATCGTGTTGTAGATCTGTCCCGAGGTGCTGCCTGACCAGACGACTCCCCGCTTAACAGTCGAGATCGAGAAATCGGAGATCGAATGGCGGACCGCAAACGGAGACGGAGTTGCCCCCGGGGCCGGCGTCGGAGTGGGGGTAGGCGCGGCGCCGCACGGTACCATCGACTGACCTTTCGGTGTGGTCAGATCGGGACTGAACGCTTGCCACGTCTGTGCACCGTCGCGAGTTACGAGTATGCAGTTGTAACCAACGTACAGCGCCTTTGGCTCGAACGCTGTGTCAAATCGTTTCCAGAAGTCACGAACCTCAGCATACAGGTTTCTGTTCGTGCCGAAATTGGGCGCGACGTTGCCCCACTGCCCGGTTGCAAGATCGATCTTGATCATCCCATTGCCCTGACCTGTGCCATAGCCGACACCGTAAACCGTCGTGGGCTCGAGCGGATCGGGCACGACAGTGCCGAATTCGGATGACGGCAGGGGATACCAATCTACCTGGGTGATTTGACCCTGATCGCTGCGGCTGCGCGTCATGATTGCGCCGGTGTCTTGCTGCGAACCCATGACCCAGTACGGATAACGAGCGTCGGTGTCGATTTGGTAGATCTGAGCGATTGAGATCTGGTAATAGCCGCTCCAAGTTTGACCGCCGTCGAGCGTGATAGCCGGGCCCTGATCAAAGCCGAAGAACATACGTTTGTTGTCGGTCGGGTCTATCCACGCAACGTGCGGGTCCTCGCCACCTGGAGCTCCCTTGAACGCGCTAAATGTTTTTCCACCATCGATCGATCGATAGATAGTGGTGGCGATCGTGTAAACGATGTCGGGGTTTTGTGTGTCGACCCAAACACCCGAGCTGAACGAGCCTTGGCCATTCGTAATGCGCGTGTCACCCGAGGCCATGTGCTGCCACGTTGTGCCCTGATCGTCGGAGTGATAGAGACCGGAGCCACCCTGAAGCGGGCCGCCGATGACGTAGATGCGTTTGCCATCGGTATGCATCGCGATCGCAACGCTAATGCGGCCGTTGTACTGCGGGAGCGTGTCGACCTTCTTCCACGTCTTGCCGGAGTCGGTCGATTTGTAGAGCGCGGTGCCGTTCGGTCCTTGGGGGGCACCTCCTCCGCCGAAACCAAACCCGCCAGTGTTGCCTTGTGACGTCGCGAAGATCACGTTCGGCATGTCGAACGCGTACTCGACGTCGCGTGTGCCGTTCGCGTTCTCCGGCCGCAGTGTGTTCTCCCATGTCTTGCCGCCGTCGGTGGTCAGGTAGATACCACGACCGTTATGGCGCGCGTCACCCTGCGTCGACACCACTACGCGATTAGGATCTTTCGGATCGACGACCATTTTATTGATCTTGGTAGTGTCCTCGAGGCCGATGTGCGTCCACGTCTTACCGGCATCGGTAGATTTGTACATCCCGTCGCCGAGAGATCCCTGCACTGAATCGCCCGTGCCGGCATACACAATGTTGGGGTCGGACGGCGCGACCTGTATCGCGCCGATGCTGTCGACGTTTGTGAACTGATCGAAGATCGGAAACCACGACACGCCTGCGCTCGTGGTCTTCCAAATGCCGCCAGCGGGTGCACCCAAATAAAACACGCCGGGTTGACCAATCGCACCGGTGACAGCCGAGACACGCCCGCCGTGAAACGGGCCGATGTTGCGCCAGCGGAGACCAGCAAAGAGGTCCGAGTTGATCTGCGAAACCTGCTGCGCACTTGCGCCAAATGTCAGGCAAATCACAACGATGAACACGGACCACAAGTTAGCAGGACGATGATTTAGGTGAAGGATCATGGCAGGCTCACACTAGACGCGTTTCCTCACGAGGGCAAGCGGACGACGGAGTCGGCCAGAAAGCGCAGCAGAATTCCGGTATACGCGTATTGTACGCGAGCGTCCAGGACTTATGGGATCTCGTACCCACCCTGGACCAATCATCTTACGAAACACGCTCCCGCCGCTCGCGTCCAACGATTTTTTCACTCGCGAATGCTACTGGCGACGATCTTCATCGACGATCGAATTTGTGCCAGTGAGAATGCCGTAAACCCGAATACTAAACCAGGTTGGCAGGGGCTCAGTGAATAAGCCGACAGAGGTGGAACGTCGATACCCGCTGCGGCGAGCGTTCTTGAGATTCGTACGTCATCAGTTCCTGGCTTTAACCATCCAGCCGCGTCCATTCCAGACTCAATAGCCGGAAACGAAAGCCATTCGGTCGTGTGCTTGTTTGCTTCATCGAGAAACACTTCCAGTCGTTCGCGGTATAATTCTCGCATGCGGCGCACGTGCGTGGAAAAGAACCCTTCTTCAATAAATACGGCCGCGGTAGCTTGATCGACAGCTGACGATCCACCATCCTGGATTTCTCTGGCTTTCCGAAAAACTTCCACGAGGCTTCCAGGTAAAACCAGATATCCTAATCGCAATGAGGGGAACAACACCTTGCTGAATGAACCGGTGTAAATCACAGAATCATCATCCGTGAGTCCCTGGAGAGAAGGAAGTGGTCGGTCTATGTAACGAAACTCTGAATCGTAATCGTCCTCAATGATCCAAACGTTGTTTTGGCGAGCAAACTCCAACAAAGCCAACCGTCGGTTAAGGCTCATTGTCGTCCCCAACGGAAATTGACGTGATGGCGTGCTGTAGATGAGACGTGGCTTCGTGTTTCCCTCAGGAATAGTTAATCCCTCGCTGTCAACAGGAATCGGCACGAGACTGGCCCCCGCAGCCAGTAACGCTGCTCGGGCGCCGAGATAACCTGGATCCTCAATCCAAACAGGGTCCCCGCGATCGATCAACAAAGAACCCGTTAACGAGAGTGCCTGTTGCGTGCCGGCGGTGAGGATAATCTGCCCGGCTGTGCAGCGAACCCCGCGCGCGTCCCGCAAATAGGTTGAGAGCGCGCGCCGAAGCCGCGGTAAGCCGGCCGGATCACACTCTCCAAATAATTCTCTTGGTTTAGATCGCAGTGCATATGAACGAGCACGGTTCCAGTTTCTGATTGGAAAATCTTCTACGGCCGGTTGGCACGGGTGAAATGGTCGGACTTTGCTACTTGAGTAAGCCGGTGAAATGCCTGTCGGGGAAAGGCTTTCAGCGCGCTTTGAAATTCGTAATTGGCGGCTTCGCCTGAGGGTTAGTTTGCCAGCGCGCGTGATTAGGTGCTCTGGGCGTGTTTGGAGCTTCGCCACATAGATTCCCGAGCCGACGCGGCTGTTTAAGTATCCCTCCGACACTAATTGATCCATCGCATAGACGATAGTATTCCGGGAGACTCCAAGCTGATCGACAAGGTCACGTGTCGACGGCACTCTAACACCAGGTTTCAATTGTCCGGAGATTATTAGTTCTCTGATCTGCCGGTAAAGCTGGGCTTGCAGCGAGGCCCGCTGCCTGCGATCGAGACGCACCATGTTCAGGGTTGCAACTGGCATTGCCGAATTGGACCCATCGTAACAACTGAAATTGGCTCTTGTATAGCTCCAATAATGGAATGATTATTTGGCGCCATGAGAGAAACAAAATTCTCCTTCGTGAGGGAAACCCCGGTTGCCGAGGCCGATGAGGCTAAACGACATTTTCGGTCAAGACTGACTTTCGAAACCGATGCGTGGGATGTCAAGACGGACTTGGAAAGAGGGAGTACTGACTTTGTGGTGATTGACACGCGAAGTCGCTCTGACTTTGATGCTAAACGAATTGTGGGAGCGATCAACCTACCTCACCGGTCCATGACCGCGGAAACGACTGCTCACTTGCCGAAAGACAAGGTAATGGTGACTTACTGCCGGGGGCCCGGTTGCAATGCTTCCACAAAAGGTGCTCTGAAGTTGGCGACACTCGGATTTCGCGTCAAAGAGCTCATCGGGGGACTCGAGTATTGGATCAGAGAGGGTGGCCCAATCGAAGGGACACTCGTAGATGAAACCGATCGCGCTCGTGAGTTATGCAATGAAGATTAATATTGTAATCGTACTACTGCTTCTGGTGCTTTCGACCGTTGCCTTTGGCACGCCCTCAAAAGGGCTACCATTCATTAACGATGACTATGAAAAAGCGCTGGCGCAAGCGAAGCAACGCAATCTTCCGCTCTTCGTCGACGTGTGGGCACCGTGGTGATCCACGTGTCACCTGATGCGAGACCTGTTGGCCCACGCCGACCTCGCCAGGTACGCCGGGCAGTTTGTCTGGCTCGAACTCAGCTACGATGACCCCGCCAACCGCAACTTCATGATTAAGTACGGCGCGACCGCTACGCCGACATTTTTTGTGATTAGTCCGCGGGACGAAATTGTCGTTGCGATGCAACCGGGCGCCATGTCTGTTTCGGAACTGAAACGATTCCTCGATCGAGGCGCAACTGCCGTCTTCGCGAGTGGACAAACGCCGGCTGATGCAGCTCTCACTCGCGGAGATATGCTGATGACCCAGCAACCGGCTGAGGCTGCCAACTCGTACCGGCGAGCGCTGCAGCTAGCTACCGACGATTGGCAACATCGGGAACTCGCGGAAGCTTCATTGGTGCAAGCACTCCAGGACAGCAAGCAGTGGCATCAATGCGCGGAAACCGCCGCGAGTGATGCCGCTACGATGAAGAGTGACGTGTTATTCGCGCGTGCAGTAGTGAGTGGAATGTGGTGTTTAGCCTCCGCTGATCCCGCCCCCTGGGTCGATACCCAACTTAAGACGCTTCAGCCCATGGCCGAGGAAGCGCTGTCCCTTCCAATCACAGTTCGTGATCATCGCGATTCGATTTATCGCACTCTCATGTACATTAAGGTTGCACACAAAGACCATGCGGCGGCACTCAAATGGGGTGATCGGTGGCTCGCGGAGTTAGAACAAATAAAGCCCAGAAGCCAGGATGAACGCTCCGCGATCGACATTGCCCGCGTAGAAAATGTGCAAATCGCTGGAGACCCGGCTCGGATACTGCCGGCGCTTCGAGCTTCTGAGAAGGCGATGCCGAACAACTACATTGCCTCGCTGCGGTTGGCTGAAATGGAGGTGGCGGCTAAACAGTACGAAGAGGCTATAGCAACGTGTCACCGCGGACTGACTCGAAGACCGGGGGCTTTTGGGACAACCTGGTTGCTCGAAATCGAGGCGGAAGCTCTCGAGGCAAAAGGACGAACCACTGAAGCTCGTCAACTACTCCATGAAGCATTGAGGTTTGCTGACCAGATTCCAAGCGGGAAGTCGCGCGAGAATGTTGTTGCAGCCATTAACAAGATGTTGGAACATCTCAGCTATTCCGGCAAGCCAACTTGACGTAAAGAATCCTTGAGACGTGATCATGACTTTGGAAGTTTCACGGGATTTTGTTTTGTGGTGTGGTGGTCAGACATTGTTTTAGCACGTCATCGCTGGTTAAAGACCTCAGAAACTGAACCAGGTCAATGGTTCGTAGACATTTCCTCAGCAGTTGATCATTTGACGAGACGCGGTAATTATGTATTCGACTAGGCCACCGAGAAAGAGCAGAATGACGCACTTGCCTATCGGTTTTCCGTCCATCGGGCAACAGCACTGCATGGTGACCTCGAGCTTGATGAAGAAAAGACCACAATCGAAGAAGGTAAAGTTCTTAGCGAAGCCAATTACCGCGAAACTATGAGTACTTCGATCGATGACGGATCAGCAGCGGTTTCTTCTGGGACTGTTGATGGAGCGCAGACTACTAAGTTCTCCCGCTCCGTTGATATGGCTTACCGATACTGTGAGCTACTCGCCCGATCGCACTACGAAAATTTTCCCATAGGTTCTTTTTTCATCCCCAAGAGTTTGAGGAAACACTTCTATTCTATTTATGCCTTCGCCAGAACGGCCGACGATTTTGCGGATGAGGATTTCGGTGAAGGATACGGTGAGCAACAGCGGCTGGACCTGCTGGCAGAGTGGCGCGAGATGCTCAGGAAGTCATTTGGAGGTCGCGCCACGCACCCTATCTTTATTGCCCTTGGCGAGACTCAAAAGCAATTTCATCTGCCGATAACGCTGTTTGAAGATTTGCTTTCGGCGTTTACTCAGGACGCTACCACTCGGCGATACCAGAACTTTAAGCAGTTGTTAGATTACTGCCGCCGGTCGGCCAATCCGATTGGGCGCTTGATTCTATTGTTGTTCGGCTATCGAGACGAGCAGCTTCATCTATGGTCGGATGACATTTGCACCGCCCTCCAACTGACGAATCACTGGCAAGACGTCGAAATCGACCTGCGCAAAAATCGAATCTATGTGCCTGCGGAAGACCTCACCCGATTTGACCTCAGTGAGGAAGACCTCAAGCGGCGACAGGCAGGAGATGGCTTTCGGCGGTTGATGGCATTTGAGGTCGCGCGGACG
>Ga0070698_100008928_pt1 | contig 10783 bp, 12 predicted proteins | sample KBSK1502metaG_FD_65477 | JGI IMG/M metagenome (GOLD analysis project Ga0070698, IMG submission 65477) | Corn, switchgrass and miscanthus rhizosphere microbial communities from Kellogg Biological Station, Michigan, USA - KBS K1-50-2 metaG | ecosystem: Host-associated > Plants > Roots >...
TGTTCTTCCTCATCAAGGAGGCATATTTTTAGACTGGTTCGCTACTGCTTACATCTCGTTGCGCACTTCGTGGGCCCCACGAAAGGGGGTCAAGGTCAGCTGGGTTGGGGCATGAATAGTGGAAAAAATCTGGAAGCATAGTCTGTCCGCTACGAACAACCTATGGGTCCAGTCACAAAAAATGTGACTTTTCCCATAGTTTGTCCGCGGCTGGAAGCAAAGTTTGTCCGCAAAAGCCCTATTTCACGCTCGATGCGACGACCCAAAAACGTGAGATTCTGTGCATTTGGCGTCATAGTTTGTCCGAAAGTACAAATTGGACATTAACGATGTCCAAAAGTTTGAATGGCAGGGAAGCCGACAATGGTTTGGAGATCTGTTTGTTGACCAACTTCAGAATATCAACCGCGTTCATCGAGCGTTCTCTCTTCATCGTTTAGTTCGGCTGGACGGATGGTAGCATCTACCTCTCTGCCAAGAAGGATAACGATGCCAGGCATGGCTTCAATGTCCTCGAGTGAGGTGCGGGAATTCACGATACAGGCAGGTAGCATGAATGTTTCTCCAATCATCGTATTGGAGAGGAAGGCTTCACCACTCTATGGAGTTCACTCTATCATGCTCTCTGGCTGAACTTTTATGCCCTCCTTGTCGCCTTGATCATCTCAGCCGCCTTTTCGCCGATCATGATGGCAGGCGCATTGGTGTTCCCCGATGTCACACTTGGCATGATCGATGCATCGACCACACGCAGTCGCTCCACACCATAGACATGCAAGGTGGGGTCCACCACGGCCATCGCGTTCACGCCCATCTTGCAGGTACCTACCTGGTGATGGTACGTGATAACGGACTGCCTGACATAGCATTCGAGCTCTTTTTTACTGACAGCGTCTGGGCCAGGATAGAGTTCACCACCGTTCCATTCGTCCAGAGCCTTCGCCGCACCTATCTCGCGGCACATTTCCAGTGCCTGCACCAGGGCTTTCACGTCGGACTGCACCGAGGAGAGGTAGTTGGGATTAATTTCCAGCCGAACCGATGGATCAGCCGCGGTAAGCCGCAGGAAGCCCCGGCTTGCCGGGCGAATGTGCCCTGCCATAAGCGTGTACCCATCGGCCGGTCCAGACATGCCAGGCACATAGACGGGAACGTGGAAGAACAGCGGCTGGAGGTCGGGGCCGGGTAGTCTGTTGTCGCTCGACCAGAACAGTTGGCTGTGCATCAATTGGAGACCGGGTACCGGTGGCGGCACCCGCTGCTTCGCCGCGTAGATGAGGGGCGAAAGCGTGTGATCATGCAGATTCTGGCCGACTCCTGGCAGATCGACCAGGACATCCATCCCGAGGTGACGAAGCTGGTCTGCCGGTCCGATGCCGGAGAGCAGCAAAAGCTTCGGGGATTCCAATGTTCCACCGCTGACGATGACTTCTGTCGTAGCATGCGCCCGCTTGAGATCACCATCCTGGGTGTACTCCACGCCGATGCAGCGCATCCCATCGAACAGCAGTCGCCGCGCCAATGCACGAGTAAGTACGGTGAGATGGGAACGTGCTAGCGCTGGCTTCAGAAACGCGCTGGCTGTACTTTGGCGCTTGCCGTCCTTGATGGTCAGGTGGCAGACACCGACTCCGTAGATCTCGTCGGCGTCGGCATTGAAGTCGTCCCGGTGGAGATAGCCCTTTTCAACAGCAGCCGCGATCACAGCCTTGTTGACAGGATGCGGCTCAAACTGTGAAAGCACGTGCAAGGGACCCCCTTGTCCATGATACCGCGATTCGCCTCGATCGAAGTCCTCGGAGCGCTTAAAGTATGGCAGGAGACTTTCATAATCCCACCCGGCATTTCCCAGGTAGACCCAATGGTCATAGTCTGTGCGATGCCCACGAACGTAGATCATGCCGTTGAGGGAACTGCTCCCGCCGAGCACTTTTCCTCGCGGCCAGTGCAGCGTCCGGTCGGCGGCATACTTCTGTGGAGCAGTAGCATAGGCCCAGTCCTCTTCGCCTTCCCGGAGTGCAAACAGACCAGCAGGATCGTGGATGTTCGGATTCTCATCCACCCCACCAGCTTCTAGCAACAATACTTGTGCGTCAGCTGTCTCAGTCAGGCGATTTGCGAGCACGCACCCCGCCGATCCGGCACCAATCACGATATAATCGTACGTCTTCAAGTGTCGCCCCTTGTAAGATCCTGGTTCGCTCGTGATGTCCCCTGCAATGCGAGGAAATCGGGTTCAACCTCGGAGACGAGAGAGACCGGCACGAAGTACTCCTGCCCCATCAGTGCCTGCAAGATCGCAAGCGGCAACAGGTCCGGTTGGATCGGGAACTGCGAACGATAGGCGGCGATCGCCTCCACCTTTTGTCGGAGATAGGGATCCACCTTGACGCAGGTGGTATCGTTCAGCACGTGCTCCATGTCCCGTTCCTCGCCTCCTGTGGAACCGCAGAGGTGCGCGTCTTCTCCGCGTCCCAGGAAGGCCGTGGGCGCTTCCGGCGAGAGGACCAGGCAGGTCACGTTCTGCTCAGCAACCACATGGGCGTGGCGTGCTTGCCGATAGGCCAGCCCCTCTTCCCCAAAGAAGGCCCCAGGTTTCAGATGTGCCAGGACCTGGTGCGTCCCATCACCGTCCTCTCGAATCACCTGGGCTGTCCCGGAGAGGAGCAAGTACAGGCTGTTGGCTCGTTCGCCTTGCTCGATGATCGAGAAGCCAGCCGTATACCAGGTGATGTCAACATGATCGCGGCTATAGTGCAATAAGGTCGCTTCCTCGCAGATTTATACCATCTGTCAGCACTATAACGGCTTTAATGTTTTTCGAGGCTGGCATTTGGAAATTGGCTACCTAGTCGGCGATGGTTTCGTAGAGCAGCGTATTCCCAATGGACGCTATCCCCACACCGATGATGGGATGGACGTCCGACCTATCTTCCACAAGCTGCGCTCGCTGGCCAATGAGAATTTCAAGGCTTTTCTGAAGGCGGCCTGATGGTTTATGACTGGGCCTCGACTAATACCAATATGCGTTCTAACAGATACTTTTGTTCCGCGTTAGCAAGCATCTCATGTCATTCTAAATTGTCCATTAGAACGCAGTTTGGTATAATTCATAATTCTCAGGGAAGAAGCTTAGCTCCACAGCCTGGGCATGTTCCATTACCATAGTTTATCTCTGCATCCATTTCCTCGCCCCCAGTCGACTGAGATCGCCATTGATATTTCTCAAGCGAAGTTAGTATCATTCCACAATTATGGCAGCGTGGCTGATCCTTGCTCGCCATCTCAAAGCCCTTTACTTTGGCAATTGCTAAGGCTACATCACGCATTATCTGCGTTCGCAAGCGATTCAGCCGTTCATCTAGTATCAATCCTGTTTCTTGCAAGGATGCCTGTGGATGTGTCTGAAGCCACTTCTGTAAGCCGTTAATCATATCTTGACTCCATCTTTGCCATTGCTCTTCAAACTCTTGCATCCTTTTCCTCCTTCTCTCTGCATTTGTTCAGCTTATTCTACCAGGCTCATTCCGACCTTGCCCAGGCCCTGGATAGCAACTCGAATCCCCACCAAGCTCTTGCTCCCAAGGACTTCCTCAGCGAGTGCCTTTATCCTTTCCATCACCCCAAAGGCAGTCATCGGAGAGGGATCACCGCTTCCTCCTTCCTCAATAGGGGTTCCTACAACGCAGGAGGTCATGAGTTTTACCTGAGCTATATCTTTAGGGTTGGTTCCGACGTCTTCCGTCGTGAAATAGCGCCCCCTGAGACTCTCAACGAAGCGCCCAAAAGCCTGGAAACGGGCTGCTCGGATGGTCGGATCCTTCTCCTTTTCATCGGCAAGAATGACGGCCTTGCCCTCGCCTAAGGGCAGGCCTGCTACTGCTGCCTTGTAGGTCATCGCCTCGAACAGGCGTAATATATCTCTGATGGCAGCTTCGCGATCCTCCCCGCTTCGTCTGTCACTTTACGCCCGTGCATTGCCGCCTCGGATGAACCAGGTCGAGCAATGGTTCAGCATTCTCCAACACAAGCGGTTACGTATCAGCGACTTCTCTGATCTGGATCACCTGACTGAGCGCCTGATGGTCTTCGTTGAGGAGTGGAACGCTCATGCGCATCCCTTCAACTGGTCCACTCAGTCGGAAGCCTCGATCATAGCCAAGTGCGAAAGGGAAGCCGTTCGCGTTCTTGCAACATGATTTCCGCTTCCTTTCTAGGTGGCGTTGTATTTAGAGAGGGACCGTATGCATAAACTCCGTCACATCCCTATTGAACCGCTCCGGCATCTCAGCGAAAGGAGCATGCCCACAGTTGGGATAATCAACCCGTTTGGCGTGGCGGATGTGGCGAGCGATGTGATCGGCATAGGTGGGAAGGACGAGGCGGTCATCGTTACCCTGGACAATCAAAGTGGGTATGGTCAGGCTCTTCATCAACTCTTTGTTATCTAGCTGGCGTGAGAACATGCCCTGGCGTGAAGCAGGGAGGGTGACGGCATTGTACCCCAGGATAAAGTAGAAGTCATGTGTTTCAAATGGCTCGTACGGCACTAACTCAATAAAGCGTTGCAGGGCAGCACTGCCCTCAGCAAAATCCGTAGAGAAAAACCCTGGGAATACTTGTAGGATCTCTGTCCCGAACCATTGACCAGACTCTTCATCGCCCTGTTCTGTGACTGCATCAACGAAGATCAGTCCCCCAACGTTGTCTTGCCCGTAGTGGCGGATATAGTCGCACATCATGTACCCGCCATAGGACCAGCCGCACATGACAGGCTTCTTCAACTGCAATGCGGTGATGACCGCGTGTATGTCGTCTGCCCAGTTCTTGCCATCTGTAAATGCTTCTGGATCGCTCAGTTTGTCGGAGAGGCCATGTCCGCGGATATCCATTCTCACCAGGTGAAACTGCTTGGTCAGGTCGCTCTCAAACTGCTTGTCCCAGGACAAACGGCATTGACAGTACGCATGAAGCCAGAGAATGGAAGGCCTGGCGCGATCTCCAATTTCCTCTACAAATAACCTGGTGCCTCCAGCACCTTGAACATAGCGTCCGTTGAACTTAGGGTCGGGTTTCATGGTGAACCTCCTGTCACGAGCTATAACGTTGTAGAACGTATGCGACGCTGCTACGGGCAGAAAACGCGCAAAGTGGGTCCCTGTCGATGATCAAAAGGTCTCTTCCCGAGTGCCTCCAATCCTGGATACTCCTCTTCGTTACACTTCATCTGCTACGCGAAACACCTCTCGCGTCGGGCTTCCCCATTGCAGAAGTGGGATGCTTACACGCCAATCCCGCCGAGGAGCCAAACGGGATGGGCCAGCCAGAGGGCCGAAAGTCCCAGCAAGATGATCCCTATCGCCGGGCTGAGACGCTGCCCGCCAGGATAAGTCTTCTCGACGACCATGACCCCGGTCAGCACCGCCATCGATAGCAGGCTGCCCACACCAATCCCAAACATGACCAGCATCAGTGCCCAGCAGCAGCCCAGGCAGAACGCGCCGTGGCGTAGGCCCAGGTGCCAGGCCGCTCCTACCCCCTTGCGATAGTAGCGCACGAAGAAGCCGAACGGGCTGTGGCACTGCTTGAGACAGCGTCCCTTGAGCGGGCTGAACTGGAACACACCCGCGACCGCGAAGGTGGTCGCGCCAATGACCCAGGCATGGGTGTCGAGCCAGAACCAGTGATGCACGAGCCAGTGGATCTGGGTATCTCCCAGAAAAGCCACGAGCGCGAACGCCGTCCAGACGACGGCATAGCCAGCCAGGAATGCTCCTGGTACCGCATGTGGGCGTCTCTGCTGCCGGCCAGCATGCACGATCATATAGACCATCGGCATGCTCGACGGCAGCATCATCCCCACCGTCATGACTTGCCAGCAAGCCAGGAACACGACCAGGGCCACCAGCACAGGGAGATGGCTCACCTCAAGCAGGTAGTGATGATTGATCAGGTAGCTCTGGTTGGTCAGAACCGAAAGCCCCGCTATCGTCCAGGCCGCGACCACCAGAACCCAAGGCCAGAGGACAGGTGCCCGACGGCGTGATTGTACACTGTCCTTCACATCGGTGACTTGCGTGACGCGCATCAGACACCTCCTTTTCCTCGGTGCCTTCCGTTACGCTTCGAAGTGGAAGTCGCCTTGAATAGCGTTGCGTCCGCTGAACTCCCAGAGCATGCCATACTCTGGAATGTGCACACGGTGATGCGACGCCTTGGCCAGGTAGGCTGGCGATCCAGGAATGGTGCTGAAGACGGTATCGTGGATAGTGGTGGGTCTCCCGTTGGCATCCGTGTAGGGGGCCATCTCCGCCTCAACGACCTCGCCCACGTGTAGGGTCCCTTTCCCACCCTCGACCCGGTGCTCAATGGGCACGAAGTGGACCGCCACGCGCTCGCCGACCAGACTGGCTACGCCAGCCAGGGGGCCGCCCAACTTGCCACCAAAGACGCTGAGGATGGCTTCTCGTTGCTCTGGCGTTGCCTGGTCATCAATGTAGAATACGGCCCGCCAGTTGCCCGCCAACACATTGCCGGGGATCTGATTGACCTGGACAAACGAGAGGTTCGAGACATCTACGCCCCCCACCTGGCCCCGATCAATGTGGTAGGCATTGACCGAGTCGCACCGACCCCCGTCTGGATCGTCGCCCACCCAGCAGGGGCATGGCCCGCCGCAGGAACAGGCTTCCAGCAGGGTACCATCGAGTACGTAGGTCTTCTGTGTATCTGCCTGTGTTGTCATCGTGTTCTTCTCCTTTTCCTATCAGAGCCGTTGACGCGCAGCGTAGCCGCGATCAAGCGGCGTTACGGCTCTGGAGTAGTGCCGAGTGTAACTACTGCTTTCCGTTGAGCAGATGGAAATCCATCTGCATCTGACGGACGATCCGTCGTAGCAATGACTTCTTGAAATCGGTGGAGCTTCTCGCTCCAGATGACCCCTTTCCTTTCTCTTCCGTAGTGATGTGTATGTAACCAGTCGTCCGGCTGGCACGTCTTCGCGCCAACAACCGATTGATACCTTCCACCACTAGTATGCCCGAAAACTGTCGGTTTTCTCTTCGTGAAAACACGAAGATTAGTGAGGAGATAACACGAAGATTTCTGTGAGGTTAGAGAGGGAGAAATACGTAGCTTTCGGAGAGAGCGATACAGGAGTGTCAGTGGAGTTGCGCAGAGATCCATACAGGCGCGTTTCAAGAAGATACTTGTTGTAGTGCCCTGGCTCGCGCTTCAGAGCGAACTCTGCTCTTTTTCCCCCAGCCCTTTTTCGGCGGCCCACACGGCAATCTGTGCACGCGAGGCAAAGCCTAATTTGGACAATATATTCTCGATGTGCTTTTCAATCGTCCGGTAGTTGACGACCAGAATCTCGGCGATCTCTCGATTCGATTTTCCTTGTGCGATTAGTGCTGCCACTTCGCGTTCGCGCTCGGTGAGTCCACCGAACGCTTTTTTAGCAGCACGGCGCGGAGAGAGCGGCTCTTGACCAGGGATCAGCTCAGAGGCCTTGTGTAGGAAATGATCGCGGAGAGACGTGTCTGGAATGGAGGCCGCAAGGTCCTCGATCAGTTCTTGGGCTGTTGCAAAGGCAAGCGCAGCCTCCTCATCACGAAGCTCAGCCTGATAGAGCTTTCCCAGGTCGATGGCAATGCGCCAGAGCGATGGTCGCAACCCTTGGGTATGCGCAGCATCTTGCGCGGCTCGCAGCATCTTTTCTGCTTCTGCTTCCTGATGAAGCGCCACGAGGGCCTCACCTCGCAGTTTCCAGAGGCGAGGGATGACACGCTCCTCAGAGATGTTCGCGGCGGATGCGAGCAGTTGATCGGTGATGTGCAGGGCAAGAGGCAGATCGTTGCGGGCAAGTGCGAGTTCTGCACGCGCGTACCAGACGAGCCGCTGCCCGACCGTTTGGGTGGGATCATCAGGCCCGAGCGCGGCGTTGAGGAGGGATTCAGCCCGCGTCACATCGTGTTGCGCAAGAGAGACGAGAGCAAGGAACCCAGATACAATGCGGGTCCAGAACCGTGAGCCGATCTCCTGCGCGAGTGCGAGCGCTTGCTCCAGGTGCTGCTGGGCCTCTGAGAGTGCAAGCAGATCGAGATAGAGTGCTCCCAATGTCCGGTGTCCGGCGGTCACCCACTGGCGATGCTCGATCTCTTCGGCGATGGTAAGGCCACGCTGCGCCCCCTCCAGCGCACGTGCGTACTCACCCCGTGGGCCCAAGCACATAGCCATGTGAATCAAGGTGTAGGCTTCGTCAGAGCGCTGGCCAATCTCTCCTGCGATCTTCAACGCGAGCTCGCCTTGATGAAGCAGTTCGGCAAAACCCACAGCCGCTGGGACCTCCGTGTCGTTCTGATAATGGCCGCCACACAGCATCAGCGTCACCAGGCTAGAGATCAACCGCTGGCGATCGTCCAGTTCACGGAAGAGGACGATGGCTTGTTGATTATACACCGCGCTTTGCAGCAGGTCGCCGCTCAGTAAACTTGCCATTCCCAGGAAGTCCAGCGTCGAAGCCTTGCCGCGCCGATCGGAGAGCGCTTGAAAGGTAGCTAGCGCCTCCTGATGGCAGCGCAGCGCTTCCTGCGGTTGCTCGGCATTCAGGTACCAGTTGCCCAGGCGGTTGAGGCTGTGGGCAAGGGCAGCCGGATCATCCATGGTGCGTGCCAGGGCCAGTGCCCGCTGGTAATAGTCCCCGGCCTGGGCATAGTCACGCCCCGCCCACAGCAAGCCTAAGTCGAGCAACGCCTGCCATTGCCCCTGGCGATCGGAAGCTTCGTGGGCCAACTGAAGCGCGGTCTCATGATCAGCACGCGCCCTCTCAAAGTCTCCCTGGGTTTCGTAGGCCAGCCCACGCGCACGGTACAAGCTTGCAGCAGGCGTGAGAGACAAATGACTTGCGGCATCGAGCGCCCGCGTGAAGTGAAGAGTGGCGGCCTGCGGGGCATAGAGGCCCTGCGCCTGTTCGCCCGCACGTTGGCCATACGCCAGCGCTTGCTCCCACACCCCTGCGAGAGAGTAATGGGAGGCGAGCTCGGCCAGGTGCGCCTCGATGCTCGAGGCGTAGAGACGCTCCAGCGTTTCGGCAATCGTGCGGTGCAACGCCTTGCGTTCGCGCGCCAGGAGTTGCGTATAGACGGCCTGCCGCGTCAGCGCGTGCCGGAAAGCAAACTGCTCCGCCGACTCCTCGACGACGAGTTGGGCCGCGATCAACTCCTTGATGAGCCGCAGGAGCTGCGCTTCGTCTTGTTGGGTGAGCTCTTGCAGGAGGGCAAAATCGAAGTGCCGTCCGGCCACGGCTGCCAGGTTCAACACCTGCCTGGCGGACTCACTCAGATGAGCGGTGCGCAGCTCGACGGCGTCCTGGACGCTGCGTGGAATGTGCAACTCGCGCAGCTCCTTGCGCTCCCAGCGACCTTGCTCATAAAAAATGTCTCCGACCTCGATGAGCGATTTGAGCAGTTCCTCGATGAAAAAGGGATTGCCCTCAGTAAGCCCGTACATGGCATCCAGCAGGTCGCCTTGCATGAAGCGAGGCACCGTGAACACCGAGCGACGCAAAGCGAAGATCGCATACAGCATGGCACTCACCTCACTGCGGCTGAGGGGGGCGAGGGCGCATTCCCGGGCGAGCCGTTCACGGTCCAGCTGCGCCAGGAAATGGCTCAGGCTGGGGTGAACCTCGTCGCTGCGGTAGGTCAGCAGGACAAGCAAGGGGGAAGCAGCACAGCGCCGCGCCAGGGAATGGAGAAAGTCCAGGCTGGTCTGGTCACTCCAATGCAGGTCCTCAACGATCAGCAGCGCCGGTTGTTTGGTTGTCGGACGGAGGAAGAGATGAGCCAGGGAGGCGAAGAGACGACGTTTCTCGTGCTCAGGAGCAAGTGGGGGCAGCGGGGGGAGATCCGACGGCAGAGGGAGCAGATCAGGAAGCAAGGGAGACAAGGCAGAGGCCAGCGACCCCATTTCCTTGGCCACCTGTTCTGGGGAAGAGGTGGCGAAGTGTGACCGCAACAGATCAAGCAGTGGAGCGTAGGGACAGGAACGATCCGTTGGGAAACACTGGCCCTGCAGGAGGAGGAAGCCTTGAGCAGTCGCGTAGGTCTTCGCCTCGGCAGCCAGGCGTGATTTGCCGATGCCTGCCTCACCGCTAATCAGAACAACCTGCCCCTCACCTCGCTTCGCCTGGTCAACGAGCACATGAAGGGCTGTTAGATCCGCTGCACGGCCAATCAAGACTGGGCAAACGATTGGCTTATTAGGGGATAGCACCATGGCTTTCACTACCTTTTGATAAAATTTAACATATGTGCTCCTACAGATGCGTCTATCTGATTATAGTCTGCTCCGACGTTTGCTCCTAATCTCTGTGATAACGAGAAAAGGCGGTATGCTAACGTCGCTCACCATGCTTGAAACCGTGCCAATTTTCAAATATTCCTGAGATGATAGTCATTTTAACAGGAAAATATTGTGGATGGAAGAGTAAAGAATGGTGGTCTACCCAATAGCCCAAGTATGCTCCTCAATTAGATCGGTGGCTAGAGGATACATTTGGACGAGGGAAAGAAGGTGGAAGCATAGTTTGTCCTCGTACTATTTGAAGCATAGTTTATCCGTAATGGACAAATTATAAGTAAAGTAACAAAAAAGATAAGGTGATTTGAGGAGAAGGGTGACCGATGGGGCTTGAACCCACAACCGCTGGAGCCACAATCCAGAGCTCTGCCTGTTGAGCTACGGTCACCACGTTTTTGATGCAATGTCAGTATAGTCAACA
>Ga0070698_100008930_pt1 | contig 10782 bp, 11 predicted proteins | sample KBSK1502metaG_FD_65477 | JGI IMG/M metagenome (GOLD analysis project Ga0070698, IMG submission 65477) | Corn, switchgrass and miscanthus rhizosphere microbial communities from Kellogg Biological Station, Michigan, USA - KBS K1-50-2 metaG | ecosystem: Host-associated > Plants > Roots >...
TCGCGGGTGGCGGTGTCGCCTTTATCCGCGCCCAGAAATCACTCGAGAACATGCGGGGCCTCGACGCCGATGAAAAAGTCGGCGTCCAGATCGTGCGTCGCGCGATCGAAGAGCCGATGCGGCAATTGGCTGATAACGCCGGCGCGGAAGGCGCGCTGATCGTAGAGGAAGTAAAGAAGCGCAAAGGCAACGAAGGTTATGACGTAGCCAAGGGCGAATATGTCGATCTTGTAAAGGCCGGCATTGTCGATCCAACCAAGGTCACGCGCACGGCGTTGCAAAACGCTGCGTCGATTGCGGGCCTGTTGCTCACTACCGAAGCATTGGTCACGGAAGTTCCTGAAAAGGAAAAAACTCCTCCGATGCCACCGGGCGGCATGGGCGGCATGGATTATTGATCAAGAGCCGAAACAACAATTAACAAACAGCCGAGCTCGCCAGGGCTCGGCTGTTTTGCTTCTTACGATGAGTGCTGAGCAGCAACGGCTACTCATGAAAGTTTGCGACCTGCTGTAGCCGAATCGTCATCGCTTGAGTGCTAACGCGGTACGATTTTGCAAGCTCAACAATTCGTTGCTCGTCGTGCAAATCGCGAACGCCCATTCGTCGAATGTCGCCAGTCAATAAATCCCCTGGCATCAACAACTCCGCCGCAAAGAGATTTGCCTCCTTTTCATCGGCGTCATCGCCACGCCGCGATTTATCGCTACGCAATTTGACGGCAAACGTGTCGTCGATGTGCAGGGTTAATTGAGGGTGTAACACAATATGGCCGATTTCATGCGCAATCGTGAATCGCTGTCGATTCAGGGAATGACGAGCATTTACGCCAATAATCGGTCGACCTTTTTGCCACACTAAGAAGCCTGACACATCGTCCTGGACGCGATTCTTGTGAATGGCAGCGCCCAATTCTGTCGCAATTTTTTCTACATCGACTGGCCGCCGACCAGCGCTGTGTTTCGAGTAAAGACGAAGGGCGACATCGCGGATGTGTTTTCGGCGGATCATTTTCCCCCGACTACTTGCTTCGCTCGAGAGAGCGTTCTATCCATCGAGAGACATTCTTGGACACGTCATTCGGTACATCGACACGAGAAAGCCTCGAGATATCGGGAAGCAATCGGGTCGGTTTCAGATTTAATACGCGAGCGATTTCCAAAAGCGTGTGAAGCAACACTTTCTGGCGACCCTTTTCGATGTTTGTAATTGAGGTCCGTGTTAATCCGACCCGATCAGCAAGCATTTCTTGGCTGAAGTTGCGGCGCTCGCGTTCATCACGGATCCGCGCGCCAACGTTGCTGTAAACCGCCGACCGAGAAAGCGTGCCGGATGCCATCGTCAGGAGTATCGAATCACACATCTCATCCGGCTGTCAACTTCGGTTGGTGGGGGTTTGTAATACAAACAGGTTACAGGTGTTTTTATTTCTTGCAACACGCCGGGGCGGGACTAATATGGTTTGCCAAGGGAAACAGGATGCGAAATTCCAATGCAATAAGCGGCCCGAGCCGTGCGGCGGATAAGCGACGCAATTCAAGACGCGAGAGCGTAGCTTTCACGCCGGCAACTGCCGATTTCCTTCGGCAAGCATTCGCGACAGAGCAGGAATGCCTCATTCCGAAGCTGCAGTCCTCAAACCGCATCACGCACGCAGGAGATCGCGGCGAGGTCAACGAGCAGCACTTCATCGACTTCCTTCGCAAGTATTTGCCGAACCGGTACACGGTCGAAAAGGCGATCGTCCTGAGCTCTGAAGGCGAAGTTAGCGATTCAATCGACATCGTCGTTTTCGATCGGCAATACACTCCGACTCTTCTCGACAATGACAAACACCGATACGTGCCGGCCGAAGCCGTCTACGGAATTTTTGAATGCAAGCCAACGATCGACAAAGTCTACCTGGAATACGCCGCCGATAAGGCAGCATCTGTCCGCCGATTGAAGCGGACATCCGCCGACATTTATTCCGCGAGCGGGAAGATTCCCGCCAAGAAGCATTTTGAAATCGTCGCTGGAATTCTGGCGATCGACGTAGACTGGGCTGACGGATTTCGAAGCGCGGCATTTCGCGGAGCGCACAAAGAACTGCGGGGCGCACGCGCGATCGATTGTGGATTTGCCGCCGTAGGGGCGAGCTTTGACATCTTCGCCGCGGACGGAGCTTACACATTTGGTCCGGAAAATAATGCGTTGGCGTTTTTTGCGTTTCGATTGCTGTCCAAGTTGCAGTCTCTCGCCACGGTCCCGGCTGTCGATTGGATGGCATACGCGAATCAGCTCAGTCAAAAACAAGGAAGGAAATAGTATGTTTGATTACTCAGAACGAATCGAAGCGTTTCGCGATCAAAGGATGCGTTTGACCAGCGAGTTCCGAGAAAAACTGCTCGCACACAGAAAAGCCAACCGCGATCGACTGATCGCAAGGCTACCAGACTTTATCAAAGGCTTATCAATCAGCGAGTCGAGCTTCAAACCGCAGGGATCGTTCGCGATGGGCACTGTTATCCAAACGCGCTTCGTCGATGAGGAGTACGACATCGACGATGGCCTCGTGCTCTGGCGACACGAGCTTGTCGACGAGAACGGCGTCGAGCTGACGGCGCAACAGGTAAAAGAGAAGGTTCGTGATGCGCTGAAGGATGACCGGTTCAACCGGCAGCCAAAAATTTGCGGCAACTGCGTCCGCGTTTTTTACGCCGAGGAAGATGAAGAGAAGCATCACGTCGATTTTCCGGTCTACCGGCGTTATTTCGACGCAAACGGCAACAAGGTACGCGAACTTGCGGGAGAGAATGGCTGGACCGCGTCTGATCCGACGCAGGTTAACAACTGGATGGACGATGAGGTCGAGAGCCGGAATGAGACAACTGCTGGGTGGGGCACTCAATTTCGGCACCTGATCCAGCTAGTAAAACGTTTCTGTCGATCCCGTAGCGATTGGGATCTGCCGAACGGGATGAAATTAACGATGCTGGTTGCTGAGTGTCAGCCTGGGTTTGGCGTCCGAATCGACATTGCTTTTCGAGAGCTGCTCAAGAAGCTTCATTACCGGCTCACTTGGAACAAAATCATCCGCAATTTGGCAGATCCGGCGCAGCCGCCGATCACTCGCACGGCGTCGGATCAAAACGTCATCGATCTGCAATCGCGAATCGGCGAAGCATTAGATCAGCTCGCCACGCTCGATCGATCCGATACGAACAACGTAGACTCCGCGCGTTCAGTTTGGGATTGGATTTTCAAAAGCGATGGGTTCTTCGCCGAGTTTGATCGCGAGCGAAAGGACGATGAGAAGGCGAAGTCGCTGATGGCGAAAGCCGCGTTGGTCGGGCACGGTGCTCGCACCTCACCACAAGGGACTCTGGGGATGCTCGGCGTAGTCAATCTGGGGCATAGCTTTCATGGCGGGGACACGATGGATTAAGCGCAACCGCGCGGCCGAATATCGTCATTTCCTGGGGCAAAAGGCTCTCGTGGAGCACCATTTCTCCTGCTTTGGATGCACGCTTTACCGGAACCGACTGACGTGCAAAGCCACAATTTGTCCATCGCCAGACTGTGGGCAGTACATGGTTCGAATTCGTTACGACTATGAAAAAGTTCCCCGCGTGGAAATTCTGCAGCCGCGGATCACACCGTCGCCAAAGATCCACATGTATGGCTGCGGAGCACTGTGTTTATATGATCCGCGGGAAACCCCCTGGCAGCGCACGGACGACGTCCATCAAAAAATTATTCCATGGATCGCAGAGTGGCTCGTTTATTACGAACTCTACCTGATTTATGGAAAGTGGTTGGGGCCTGAAGCTCCGCACGGATCGAACGGAAAATTCCAGCAGGTTCGCGCCTGACCGGAAAAGGTCACGAAAGTAGTTTTCTGAACATCTGATACTTGTCGCAGGAGCAAAGCACTACTTGAAATGTTCCGCGGAGGGCGTCTAGCATTCGGTAATCGCTCCTCGACAACGGCGAAGCGTCAGAGAATGCAGGCCATTACCCCCCAACTCACCGGCGAATTAGCTAATCACATTGGCAAGCGAACTGTTTCGCAAGCCAAACCGTTTGGCGTAGGCAACTATCGCGAGCTGGTAGAGCACGTGGCGCGTCTCGCCTATGTGAACCGAAACCATTTGCTGTTTTTTCGCGGGCAAAACAAAGATTACCGTAATAAAGCCGGTGCTTCCACGCTGTATCCGGCGATTTACCGTGGCGATCAAGTTCCCCAAGTTGAATTGGAGGTTCGGTTCAAGGATCTCGAGGCTGCGTGCCGGACGCTGAGAACACTATTTACTGAACGCCGGATTGAGGGCCATAAGGACGTTTCACGTAAGCGATATATTCAATGGAGTATTCTGCAACACTACGAAGTAGTAGCTACCCCTCTTCTCGATGTGACTCATTCTCTCCGTGCGGCCTGTTCTTTCGCTCAAAGAGCCAGCACCGATCCCACCTGTCATGTTTATGTATTAGGTCTTCCATACACGACAAATCGAATCTCGATTCATTCTGAGGAAGACGTTGTGAATATCAGACTGCTAAGTATCTGCCCGCCTTCCGCGCTGCGTCCGTATTTTCAAGAAGGCTACATGGTCGGAACACCAGACGTTACGACAAACTTTGACACGAAAACCGAACTTGATGTGAGAAATCGACTAATTGCAAAGTTCGCAATCCCACGAGCAAAGTATTTCTGGAATTCGGGTTTTGAAGCGATGCCAGAAAGTGCGTTGTTTCCATCGGGCGATTCTGTTGACGAGCTCTGTCGCGAAATTAAAACGAGGACGCGCGACGTAGAAAGTAGCAGTAGTTCTGGACAGTTTTTGGTTGAGTGGGCTCAGCTCGAAGAAAAGTTAGTTCCTCAAGCTCGACAACTGACGGAACGAAACGTCTCTGTCGGAGAGGCGATTGATGCTTTGGTACGTCACAAGCGAATATCTGGCGACCTTGCTGCGGCGTTACATGAGATCCGAAGGGTTCGGAACGCCGTGGCACATACGGCCCGAAAGGTCGAAGGTTATGAAATTGATCAAGCACTGAAGCGTCTTCAGGAATTGCAAAGGCGCATTCCGGAATCGCATTGATTTTTTCCTGATTTCCTGGCTTCCTGATTGCAGTCCGTTCTTCCTCCGTGGCCTGTGTGTCCTCTGTTGTGAAGCAGAGAAGTTGATGGTTGAGGTAACGCTTCGCTTTCGTTGAGAGATTGGCCAAAAATGCTTTCTCCATTCCCTCTTGTTTCGCGTAGGAGATACGGCTAAGTTTCGCGTCCATTCGCGTTAGAAGTTCATGGAAAATTACGTTTCGAATTTGATGGCCTGGGTGAAGGCCAAGAACCCAAACGAAGCTGAGTTTCACCAAGCCGTTCAAGAAGTCGCCGAGTCGCTTACGCTGGTGCTGGATCGCGAGCCGCGATATCGCAAAGCGAAAATCTTAGAGCGAATCATCGAGCCGGAGCGCGTAATCATGTTCCGGGTTCCGTGGCAGGACGACCAGGGCGAGATGCACGTGCAACGCGGGTTCCGGATTCAGATGAACAGTGCGATCGGGCCGTACAAAGGCGGACTCCGATTTCATCCGACGGTTAATCTCGGCATTTTAAAATTCCTCGCGTTCGAGCAGGTCTTCAAAAACGCGCTGACCACATTGCCGATGGGCGGTGGCAAAGGCGGATCGGATTTCGATCCGCACGGCAAAACCGATTCGGAAGTGATGCGGTTTTGTCAGGCGTTCATGTGCGAACTGTTCCGTCACATCGGCCCGGACACGGACGTGCCGGCGGGCGACATCGGCGTCGGCGCGCGCGAGATCGGATTTTTGTTCGGAATGTACAAGCGGCTGAAAAATGAATTCACCGGTGTGATGACCGGCAAAGGTCTGACCTGGGGCGGCTCAGTCATTCGCCCGGAAGCGACCGGTTATGGCGCGGTTTATTTCGCGGAAGAGATGCTCAAAACGCGAAAGGAAGATCTCAAAGGCAAAACCGCGCTGGTTTCGGGGAGTGGAAACGTGTCGCAATATACGGTCGAGAAATTGATCACGTTAGGCGCGAAGCCGGTGACGATGTCCGATTCCGGCGGCTACATTTTTGATGAGGAAGGGATCACGCGCGAGAAATTGGCGTTCGTGATGGACCTGAAGAACGTTCGTCGTGGCCGGATTTCCGAATACGCGGACAAATTCAAGGGCGCGGTGTTCACGCCGCTGAATCCGAAGCTCGATCATAATCCGCTTTGGGATCACAAGGCGGAGTGCGCGTTCCCGAGCGCGACCCAGAACGAGATCAACGGCAAAGACGCCGCCAATCTTTTGAAGAGCGGCGTCTACGTCGTCTCCGAAGGCGCAAACATGCCGACGAACATCGACGGAGTGAACCAGTTCCTTGACGCGAAGATCCTTTTCGGCCCCGGCAAAGCCGCTAACGCCGGCGGCGTCGCGACTTCAGGTCTGGAGATGGCGCAGAACAGCATGCGGATCCGCTGGACGCGCGAGGAAGTCGATGCCCGTCTGTTCAACATCATGAAAACGATCCACGAAGTTTGCGCACGCACGGCCGAGAAATACGGCACGCCCGGCAATTACGTGAACGGTGCCAACATCGCCGGCTTCGTTAAAGTCGCCGACGCGATGCTAGACCAAGGCTTAGTCTAAGTCGAACAGAAGTAAACGAAGATAACGAAGGCCAAGAATTCGGCTTGGCTTCGATTCACTTGGTTTCCTTTGTTTCCTTCTGTTTAATTATCATTTATGAGCACCAAATATCCAAAGAGTCCAAACGAGAAAACGCAAAACGGGATGGTTTATTTCCCGCGCATGCTGGACAAGATCCGGCTGCATGCGCGCGGCGAGCTGCACGAGGATTATCATAAGAACCTCGGCGCGATGAGAGCGGCTGACGGCGCGTGCTGCAATTTTTTGCGTGTTGATTATGCCGATCTTCGCGAGCGGGTGTTGCAAGGCGGCACGGACGAGGAAATTCTGGAATGGTGCTTTGAAAAAGGCCGGCGCTTGAACGAAGGCGACCTCGTGGTCTGGAACGGGTTTGCCTCGAAACTTGGCTGGCGCGATTTCATGACCCCGCGGTTTCAGAAATTAAAGGAAGAGCAAGGTTGCGCCCATCGCGACGACATCGCGTGTGTTCCCGATTTGATGGATTTCGAAGAAGGAAGGAAGACTTAACCGCGGATTACGCAGATGAATCAGGAACGGATGAAGGCAGGAAAACAGAATCCTGCATTTCTGAACAAATCCACTTCCTGGGTTCCTGATTTCCTGATTGTTATTTTAGTTTGCTGGACGCTGTGCATTACTTCGCAACTGGTCGCCGGGGATGCGGTTGCGATCGGGTATAACGCCGAAGGCGTTTGGACGGCGGTCACTTATAACTCTTCATCCACGCCGAAGGGCGGCAAAGATTACAAAACCGAAAAGGAAGCCCAGGAAGCGGCGCTTCGGGATGTGCGTAAACGAAGCGAGCACGAAGTTGCAACCGCAAGTATTCTGGCCTCGTCTGATGCGACTGGTTTCGTCGCGGTCGGGCGCGGTCAAACCAAATCGGGCAAGGATGTGAACGTGGTGGGACGTGGAGAAACGCAAAGCCAGGCCAACAAAGAAGCTTTCGCCCAGCTGAGGGCAGCCGGCGGTGGCGCGAAACAGAAAATTGTTTATCGCTACTTCTCTCACGGCGGTGCGAGCCGCACTGGCGATTAACTGCGGACCTTTAGCGGCGTTTTCGTCGCGGTTAATTTGTCGTTGGCGCAGACATAGTTTGCCTACAGCGGCGTCTTATCTCTGAATGACTGCCAGAAAAAGGGACCGGTTCTTCTTTGTGATTGGACTGGCGAGCGTCCTATTGGGATGCAATCGCCACCCGTTGACGGTCGATGATGTGATCGAGCGCAACACTAGAGCGATGGGCGGTCGCGCCGCGATCGAAGCGATTCACTCGATAGAGATCGATCTGCACATTGTCGATCCGGGCTTTGAAGTGGACGGCATTTATCGCGCGACGCGGCCGGGCCGGATGCGAATCGATGTTCATGCCAGCGGAAAGCATGTTTTCACCGAAGCTTTTGACGGCCAGCGTGGCTGGCAATGGCAAGGCGAAAGCAAAGATCAGCAAGAGGTTTCAGCGAAAGCGACAGCCGCGTTACGTCATGGTGTGGAACTTCCCGGAAAACTCTTTGGTCTCCACGAATTGAAGCAGCGTGGTCATCGCTTTGAACTTGTCGGGCGTGAGAAGATTGATGGGATTGATTATTACGTGCTACGGCTGACTTTCGGCGACGGCTACACGACCGGCGTTTATGTCGATCCGGACAATTGGTTGATCACGCGTCGTCGCGATGTTCGTCCGCTCCATGTCGATGTCGATCCAACGCCGACTACGATCGAGCAGCGCGGCTCAGATTTTCGCGAGGTTTCCGGCGTGCAGTTCGCTTTTGCTTCGACCGAGATCGATCTGAAGACGGGAAAAGAACTCGAACGTGCGAAGATTAGCCACATCAAAGTCAATCCGCCGCTCGACGAATCAATTTTCACAAAGCTCTGACCTGTGGGCGGCAGTCAGTCGCTTGATCGCCCGATGGTTTCTGACAGGCTGTGGGATGCGTCCATTCCGTTTCGTCTATTCCGTCGGTGCATTCGGAACTCTCTTGCTCGTGTGGATTTCGCCGTGTCATGCCCAGAGCGGAAGTCCGCAGGAACAGTCAACGTCCACACCCACGCCGACGGCGACCCCGGTTGTCTTTTCATCTCAAACGCTGGCTGATTTGAAACGTCTGCAACAAGCGGCGTTGAGCAGTGATTACGCTTATCGGCAGGTGGCGCACCTGTCCGACAACATCGGACCGCGGTTGACCGGGTCGGCGCAGGCCGCGAAGGCGGTGGAATACGTCGCGGGCGAATTGAAAGCGATCGGCTGCGAAGTGCAGCTCGAGAAAGTGTCAGTGCCGCACTGGGTCCGTGGCGAAGAAACCGCCGCGCTCGTGCAATTTCCTGGAATGGCGGAAAACACAACCCAGAAAATCGTGCTCTGTGCGCTCGGCGGAAGCATTGCGACTCAGAACGAAGGAATCACGGCGGACGTCGTCACCGCTAAAGATTTCGAGGAATTGAAAGCGATGCCGCGCGATAAAGTCACGGGCAAAATTGTTCTATTTAATTATCCGTTCGATAAGCGGATCGCGGCGGAAGGTCGCGGCGGCGAAGCTTATGGCGAAGCGGTTGTTTATCGGAGCGACGGGCCAAGCGCGGCGGCGCGACAAGGCGCGGTCGCGTGTTTGATTCGTTCAGTTGGTGGCGCGGATTATCGGATCCCGCACACCGGTCAAACAAAATACGCCGATGACGCGCCGAAAATTCCCGCGGGCGCGGTCACGGCGGAGGACGCGGACTTGATTGTCGATCTTGTAAAACAAGGGCCGGTGAAAATGAGATTGGTACTCACGCCGCAAACTCTGCCGAATGTGGAAAGCGCGAACGTGATTGGCGATATCAAAGGCAGCGAGCATCCGGAACAAGTCGTGATTGTTTCGGGACACCTTGATTCGTGGGACCTGGGAACGGGTGCGATCGACGACGGTGCCGGTGTCGCGGTTTCAATGGAAGCGGCGAACCTGATCCAGAAATTGCATTTGAAACCAAAGCGCACAATCCGCGTGATCGCATGGATGAACGAAGAGAACGGTACCGCAGGTTCGAAGCAGTACGCCAAAGAGCACGAGAAGGATCGGTCCAATCATTTTGCGGTGATGGAAACGGACAACGGCGCGGGTCATCCGCTCGGAGTCAGGATGAAGGCCAAACCGGAAGTGAAAGAGATGCTCAAACCGATCGGCGCGATCTTGCAGGAATCGGGCGCGGGCGTTCTTGATTTTAGCGAACACGCTGGCGCGGACATCGAGCCGATGGAAAAAGCCGGCGTTCCGGCTTTCGCGCCGATCCAGGATAGCCGGTTCTACTTTAATTATCATCATACCGCCGCGGACACGCTCGACAAGATCGTGCCGAAAGAGTTGGCCGAAAATTCCGCGGTGGTCGCGGTGTTCGCCTACGCGATGGCGAATTCAGAGCGGCCGCTGCCAAGGTCCGAGCCGGACCGGCATTGACCAGATTCGGCGGTCATAGACTGCCGCTACAGTAAAGGCCAAGAATCTTCCTCGGTTTTCACCAAAACCGAGTCGCCGGCTTCCTAGGCCGATTCGTAAAGCTCACGGCCGCCCGCCGTAGAGTTCGCGCCCTGCGAACCGTAAGATCGACATCGTCAGAGTCGACGTCGTTTGGTAAACATCGAGTGTGAATTTGGAAACGATCAACGCGGTCGCGCAATTGATTGCGGCGCTCGGAGTGATCGCGTCCTTGTTTTATCTTGGAGCTCAAATTCGGCAGAACACGCGATCCCAGCGGTCGATCGTGGTTGATTCACTTGCTCAGTCGCTGATCAATCTGCTCGGTCCACAATCTTCCGACCCCGATCTGACGCGCGCCTTTGCCTCTGCCACCGAAGACTGGTACGGCGCGGCCGAAGCAGATCGCCTCCGGGCGGTCACCGTCCTCTTCACCCTATTCAAACTTTTCGAGAACGCGTGGTTTCAAAAACGCCAGGGGACGCTGGACGGGCAGCAGTGGGAAGGATGGGACGCCTACGCGCGAATGTACTTTCATCTGCCGGGAGTGAAAACGTGGTGGCAATTGCGGCGGGCGGCTTTCGCGCACGGCTTCCGCAATTATATCGAAACGAGCCGGCCTATCGCCGAAATGACTCCGCTCAGCGAAATTATTCGG
>Ga0070698_100008931_pt1 | contig 10781 bp, 8 predicted proteins | sample KBSK1502metaG_FD_65477 | JGI IMG/M metagenome (GOLD analysis project Ga0070698, IMG submission 65477) | Corn, switchgrass and miscanthus rhizosphere microbial communities from Kellogg Biological Station, Michigan, USA - KBS K1-50-2 metaG | ecosystem: Host-associated > Plants > Roots >...
CCGGGCTCTGCCGTGGCGCGGCCCGCCCGGCGCACGCCGGGCCACACTCCTCCAGCGCCGATAACGATCAGCCCGACTCACCCGTCAGGGTGCGCTTGGTCCTGGACGCCGCCATGTCATCGGCGACCAGTGCGCGATGGGTCTGCCTGGTGCTTGTGCGGGCGCATCACCCGCTTTGGATCGTGCCTCCTGGGTTTTTGGAGCTATCGGGTGAAGCACCTGTCCGGCTCAGCTCGCCAGGTCCAGTGTGTAATGAAGTAGATTGCACACCAGTGTGCATTGCACACCGCTGCACTGCGAAGCAAACGTTCAGGAGAACAAAGCAATGACCGCATCGACGCCCGCACCCTCACCCCTCGTCCGTCCATTCACCGTCGCGATCTCAGATTCCGAGATCGAGGACTTGAAGCAGCGACTGGCCAGAACTCGTTGGCCGAATCCGGAAACTGTCGCCGACTGGTCGCAAGGTGTCCGCTTGGACAATGCAAAATCTCTAATCGACTACTGGGAGCGAGAGTACGACTGGCGCCGATTCGAGTCGGAGCTCAATCGCTTCCCCAACTTCCTGACCGAGATCGATGGGCTGGATATTCACTTCATTCATGTCAGGTCCAAGAATCCGAACGCGATGCCGCTCATTTTGACGCACGGGTGGCCCGGTTCGATCGTCGAATTCCTGAAAGTGATTGGCCCGCTGACTGACCCGGTGGCGTTCGGAGGAAACGTCGAAGATTCATTTGACGTCGTCGTCCCGTCGCTGCCCGGATTCGGGTTCTCCCAAAAGCCGACAGAAACGGGGTGGACTGTCTCACGTATCGCAACCGCATGGGTGGAACTCATGAAGCGTCTTGGCTACAAGAACTGGGCCGCTCAAGGCGGCGATTGGGGTTCCGTCGTAACCACCGCCCTCGGGGCTATGCGGCCTGAGGGTCTTCTCGGGATCCACTTGAACACTCAATACGCTTTTCCCGCACAGATACCCGACACGCTGTCGCCCGAAGAGCGATACGCCGTGGACACCCTTGCCCTGTACACCGGCGATATGGGTGGAGCAAATCACCTTCAGGGCACGAAGCCAGAGACCATCGGATTCGCCCTGGCGGACTCTCCGGCTGGCCAGGCGGCCTGGATCTACGAAAAGTTTCAATCCAAGACCGACAATCACGGGCTCGCCGAGGACGCCCTCAGCACCGATGAGATCCTGGACGCGATATCGCTCTACTGGTTCACAAACAGTGCCGCGTCGTCCGGCCGCATCTACTGGGAGAACAAAGGCGCCAGCATGGCTGGCCCCAAACTGAATCTGCCGGTCGCGGTGACTGTGTTCCCCCGCGACATCCCACGCCTGCCCCGAAGCTGGATCGAAGACACCTACACCAACTTGATCCACTACTACGAGGCCGACAAGGGTGGCCACTTCGCAGCCTTCGAACAGCCCGAGATCCTGGTTAGCGAAATCCGTACCGGCCTAAGGAGCCTCCGCTCCTAAAACGAACACAAAACGCTAGGAAAAAAGCATGCGCGTCGAAGCCGACACAATCGATGACGCCCGGCGCATCTTCGCCGCCGGCACATAGTCGCAGAACAGCCAAGCGCTCCGCCGCTCCCCGTGAGCAGGCGGGGCGCTGATAGGTGTCAGGGGAGAATTGTGTGTACCGACTAGTCATGGACCACGGACGGGCGGTCGTCGGCATCTCTCTATAGTGTTGGGAGACCCTAAGGAGAGACCGAGCAAGCGGCTGATCTCGCGTATGCCCTTGGCGGCGTCGGTGAAGTGGACGGTGGCCATGCCGAGTTCCTCGGCGACCGGGAGGTTCGCTGCGGTGTCGTCGGCGAAAACGCACTCGCGCGGCGGAACGCCGAGTTCGTCGGTGGCGATCAGGTAGATGGCGGCGTCCGGCTTCCGCGTTCCCGTGTCGCCGGAGATGACTACCGCGTCGAAGATGCTGTCCAGGTCATAGCCCGCGTACGGGTCATATTCCCCGTCGCCCCACGAATTCGACAGCAGGCCAACCCTGATGCCTGCGCCGCGGGTGCGCTGGATCAGGTCCAGGACCTCGGGCCGAGGACTCAGGCCGCCAAGTGCACGAGCCAGCAGGCCGTGGTCATCGACGCCGAGGAGGCGGCCGATGGTCACCTCGAACTGGTGCTGGGAGATCTTGCCCGCCTCGACGTCCTCAAAGGCGTGCCTGCCTTCCTGGTCGTCGCGCAGCACGCGGGCAAACGCACCGGGCTCAAGGCCCTCCCGGACGCAGAACGCGGACAGCTCCGCGAACAGGTCCGTGGTGACGACGCCGGCGAAATCGAGGATGAGGCCCTGGTAGCTCACGCGGTTCAGCTTAGAAGCCGGCGGCCGGAACAGGCTTGCCTCTCGTTGTCGGGCACGGTTAACTTCGAATTGCCTGACGTACAGGCGTTTCTTCTCCGCGCTCCTGGCCACCGGTCACCACCCCTGACCGGTGGTCAGGTCCAGGCAGATCGCACTTCCGAGAGCGCGCTAGGCGCCTGGTCTCATAGTCTGGCCCGGTCCGGGTGAAGAAGGTGAGTCGTGGGGATTGACCTTGGCACCGGCGAGCCGACGCGCCGGGCGGGGGCTGCCGGGAGTACCGCTGGCCGGACGGGTCGGGCCTGGTCCTCGCCCGTGGCCTGGCTGGTGGCGGTCATCCCTGCCGTGCTGGGCCTGATCACCGGCGGCTACCACGTCGGCCGGCCCCCGATCTGGGGCGACGAGGGCGTCACGAAGGCAATGGCGGCCCGCTCGGTCAGCCAGCTCCTCGCGACGATGCCGCACGACGACATCGTGCACGGCGCTTACTACCTCGTGGTGCACGTCGTAGAGACGGTCGCGGGCAGTTCCGCCCCGACCGTGCTCCGGGCGCCGTCCGTGGTCGCGATGGCCGTTGCGGCAGCCTTCACCGCACTGATCGCGCGGCGCCTCGCCACGATCGCCGGATCGCCATACCCGGCCGTCACCGGACTGGCCGCGGGCGTGCTGTTCGCGCTGCTGCCGGCCGTGATCAGGTACGCGCAGGAGGCGCGGTCGTACGCCATCGTCACGATGCTGGCCGCGATCACCACCTATCTGCTGCTCAAGGCCATCGAGGACGGCGGCCGGTGGTGGGTCGGGTACGGGGTGGCGGCCGCGCTGACCGGGCTGTTCAACATCTTCGGGCTTCTCATCCTCATCGCTCAGGGGGTGACGCTGCTGATCGCGGCGCCGAGCCTGCCCGGCGTGGCGGGGCGGCGGCCGGCTGGCGTGCTGGTCCGCTGGGTCCTGGCCGGGATTGTCGCGGTGGCCGTCCTCATCCCGATCGTGGCCTTCGCGTACTCGCAGCGCACCGCGATCTCCTGGATGACCGGCCATGTGGTCTTCCGCAGCGCCGCCGTCAACCTGGCGCGCACGTGGGCGGGACCCGAGAAGCTGTTCTGGCCGGTCTTCGGCCTCGCGGCCTTCGGCGTCGCGGCGGACGCGGTCACCTGGCGGCGCTGCCGGCCGTCGGTGACGCCCGGCAGCGTCGCGCTGCCGTGGCTGGTGCTGCCGCCGGCGGTGCTGCTCGCGGCGTCACAGGTCCACCCGGTCTACGACGGCAGGTACGTGGAGTTCTGCCTGCCCGCGCTCGCCATCCTGGTGGCGTGGGGGCTCACGTGGCTCGCCAGGCTGGTCGCGGCCGCGATATCGCCACTGAGCAGGGCCGGGCTGGCGGGGCTGGGCTGGCTGCCCGCTGCCGCGATCCTGATCCTGCTCGTCATCGCGCTTATCCCCGCGGACGCGAAGGTGAGCCTGCCGAGCTCGCGCGCGGACAACCTCGCGGGCGACTCCCAGATCGTCGCGGCCAACGCCAAGCCGGGAGACATCGTCTTCTTCATCCCGATGAGCTACCGGCCGGTCGAGGTGGAGTACCCGGCCCAGTGGCGGGGCGTTCGCGACATCGCGCTCGCACAATCCCCGGTGGCCTCAGACACGCTCTACGGCACCGACGTGAGCCCCGCCGAACTGCTGAAGCGGTTCACGCACGTCACGCGGGTCTGGATCTACACCCAGCCCGCGTACGCCGCCTACATGGATTCCGCCAGGGCCACGCCGGTGGATAAGGAGGAGATGTCGCTCGTCGCCCGAATGAAACTGGTCCGCCGGTGGGTCGACGGAGACAAGATGCTGCTGCTCTATCAGACCCGGTAGTAGTCAGCGCCCACTCCCTGGGATATACCTTCTTCAGTGCATTGGCCGGCAGGGGAGGTTTCATGCTCGTACCGGGTGACTGGGTAGCCGTTGGTATCGACAATGGCGGTACGACGAACAATGGCACCGTTCTTACCTCGGACGGCAGGTTCCTCGTGGACACGATGGCGGAACTGCCCAGCCTCGTCCGCGAGGGCCCGGACAAGGCGATCCAGGCGCTGGTCGACGAATTCGACAAGGTGCTGGGCATGACGGGCGTCTCAAAGGAGAAGGTGCTCGCGGTCGGCCTGGACACCCCGGGGCCAGCGAGCGCCGCGGGAGTCCTCGCCACCGGGGGCGCGACCAACTTCGGCCACGCCGGCTGGCACAAGTTCGACATCAGGGGCGCACTCGAGGCGCGCCTCGGCATCCCTGTCGTGTACAACAACGACGCCAACGCGGCCGCGATTTACGCTCACCACGTGCGGCACGGTCAGGAGTCGGGCCGCCGCAGCTCGGTGTCCGCCATCGTCGGCACCGGACTCGGCGGCGGCGTGGTCCAGGAAGGGCGAATCGTCAAGGGCGCGGCCGGGATGGCCGGCGAGCTAGGGCACATGCCGATACCGATGGAGGGGCTGCTCGAGGACGGCCAGCCCAGGCCGTCGTGCAACTGCGGGCTGTTCGCCGACGCCGAGTCGATCGCCTCGCTGACCGGGATAACGCGGAACCTGCTGCCGTACTGGCTGACCAGGTTCCCTGGCCATGAGCTCGCCGACGTACCGATCGCCAAGGGCGCCAAGCTCGTCCGCGGCTACGCCGAACGGGGCGACGAGATGTCGCTCGCCATCTTCCGCCAGCAGGCCATGGCGATCGCGCAGGTGTTCTCGATCGCCGCCAAGTTCACCGACCCCGACACCTACTTCGTCGGCGGCGGGGTGATCGAGGCGGCACCGCACTTCCGTGACTGGTTCCTCGGCGTGGTGCGGGAGAACACGTGGCTGTACGCGGAGCAGGCCGAGCTAGCCGAGATCACCTTGGTCCCCGACCTCGACATGGCCGGCGCGCGGGGTTCCGCGATCGCCGCAGCCAAATGGGTTCAAGAGCGGTGAAGTGGCCCGGCCTTTAAGTTCCGTCGTCGCTGTCGCCTTTGTCTGGCGTGAAGATAAGCCCGCACACCTCGAGGTAAAGCTGCTCGGGATAGGGCAGATAGTCCACCTCGCGCAGCGCCTGCTCCTGGCCCGCCGACTCGACGATGAACTTGCCGTATCCGAACACGCGGCCCCTTGCCGAGCGCTCGAAGCGCATATCCGTCACCTTGGTGAGCGGCAGCATGGCCACCGACTTGGAGAAAACACCCGTAGCCAGCATCATGCGCTTGGAGGTTACTACGAAGTAATCGTCAAGCCATTCCCAGACTTTATAGAGCAGCCTGAGCGCGACCAGGAACCAGATCAGCCAGATGATCAGCAGCGCGAGGCCGTTATTCCGGGCGAGCGTGGTGGAGAGCAGGCCAGCGATCGCGAGTCCGGCAAGGACCTCGGCCACTGGCCTGATCAGCACCGCAGGGTGGAACCGAACGGTAATGACCTGCCGCTCGTGCGGCAGCAAGTGCTTGTAAACGGTGGCCGGTACCGTTTCGTTCGGTACGACCCTAATGCCCATTGCAAATCCTAAATGCTGGCGATGAAACTAGACAGACCGTGCGCAGCGGTGGTGAGAATGGATCCGATGTTGTGTACCAGATGTGCGGCACTGGCCGGCTGCTGGATGATCCACCATAGGACGAATGCAACAGCCGCCCATGTGAGGACCGTCTTCAGGTTCACTGCCGCCTCCCTGGAAGCGCAGACGTCTCCATCTTCCCAGTATCCCTTTATCCTAGCCCGAAACCCAGCCTGGATGTGGGTCCAAGCCGGCGCGGTCCTCGCCTTGCTCCGTGCCTATCGGCTGCAGTATGCCCGGAACCTCGCGACGCTACGCATGTGCCTGGTTGAGAGTATCGCGCCCCGCGGCGCAGTATGCAGCCGACAGCGGCCGACCGGAAGCAGCCACGCCGGCAAACGCGCACAGACCTGCTGGCCAGCCCGTTCCGCGGCGATTCTGCGGTGCCGCGCGTTCGTGCATCTGTACGTTCCGCTTCCTTGACGTCCCTCGATCTGACAATATTCCCCCGTGCAGGGCATGCTTGGGGCATGGCGATGCCAGAGGTAAGCGAGACGGATTTTGCGATCATCGTCTTCCGTGAAGACGATCAGTGGGAAGCCGACGTGCTGCCGGAGACGGTCACGGCCGATCTCGCCGGACTCGTGCGCGTGCTGCGGCAACAGCCCAGCATCGCAGGAACCATCGGGCTCGCCGGGATCGACGACTACTTCTTCGTGGCGATCCGGGTGGTTGGCACCCAGGTATCGGTGCTGCTGTCTGACATCGGGGCGGCGCTCGACTACCCGCTGGCGGAGCAGGTGCTCGAGTACCTCGACATTCCGGTCCCTGACGAGGAGGACCTCGACCAGGTGCTGCCGGCCGGGGACCTGTCGATCTTCGCCGATCTCGGGCTGGACGAGATGGAGCTCGCCGCCATCTGCAGCCGGCTGGACCTCGACTCCGACGACGACCCGTGGGATCACGTGGAGGACGCCGTTGAATCCATCGCGACCAGGCTCGGATTCGGGCTGGCGATGGAGCGCGCGCTCGACGTCGCCCTCGGCTCCTGACCTTCCCGGCTCCTGACTAGCAGTGCCGACCGGGTACGAGGCCTCGTTCGAGCCCGCGATGCGGGCCGCGCTCGCCGAGGCGGCGGCCGCGGCGGACGCCGGCGACGTCCCTGTCGGGGCCGTGGTCCTTGACGGCACGGGCTCCGTGATCGCCCTGGGGCGCAACCGCAGGGAGGCGGACGCCGATCCGACGGCGCACGCCGAAATCCTCGCGATCAGGGCCGCGGCTCGCGCCATCGGCTCCTGGCGCCTCGACGGCCTGACGCTTGTCGTAACGCTCGAGCCGTGCACGATGTGCGCGGGGGCGATCACGTCGGCCAGGCTGAGCAGGCTGGTGTACGGCGCGGCCGATCCGCGGGCCGGAGCGGTGGGCTCGCTCTGGGACGTGGTGCGTGATCAGCGGCTCGTGCCGGTTCCTGAAGTCATTGGCGGAGTGCTCGAAGCCGAGTGTCTGAACGCAATCCGAACTTTTTTCTCGGAACGGCGATAGAACTCAGCTCGTTGTTAGTGGCGAAGGTCAGGTATGCTCACCGGCGGTGGAGTCGCCTAGTGGCCGAGGGCGCACGCCTCGAAAGCGTGTGAGGGGGCAACCCCTCCGTGGGTTCAAATCCCACCTCCACCGCCACGGCTTAAGATCCGCACGGCACGCGTGCGAGGGGTTCGCGTGCCATGGCGAGGAGTGTTCGTGCTAGAACCGCAGGGAACGCTATTCTTCCTGCTGCTGATGGTGGCGTTCGGTGCTGTCGTCGTCTGGCTCGTCCTCACCAAGCAAGTCGTCTTCCGCGTGCTTGCCGCGTGCCTGGCGTTCATCCCGGCCATGGTGTTCGGCATCGCAGCGGTGAACAAGTACTACGACTACTACCAGACCTGGGGCGCGCTGTTCAGCGACCTGTCCGGGCAGGCGCAGTCGATCCCGCACCTGTCGGCGGCCAGCCTGAAGCGCGGCGGTTCGCTGCAGCAGCAGATCAGCAGCACCAACGCCGGGCTCGACGCCCAGTTCGGCGACCTGTTCAGCACCACGGTCACCGGTCCGCGCAGCCACGTCACCAGGCAGGTGTACGTTTACCTGCCGCCGCAGTACTTCGCCAAGGAGTACGCGAACTACAAGTTCCCGGCCATCGAGCTACTGCACGGCGCCCCAGGACAGCCGGCCACCTGGGTCAACGTGATGAACGTGATCCCGATCTACCTGAACCTGCTCGCGGAGCACAAGGCGTCCCCGGCGGTGCTCGTGATGCCGGACACCGAGGGCGGCCTGCAGTACTCGCTGCAGTGCCTCAACGACCCGCACGGCGTGCAGGACATGACCTTCGTGGGCAACGAGGTCCCTAACTGGGCCGCCGCCAATCTCCGGGTCCAGCCGCCAGGCCTGATGTGGGGCATCGCGGGCTATTCCGAGGGCGGCTTCTGCGCCGCCAACATCGGCTTGCAAGACCCGTTCAGGTTCGGCTACGTGGGCGTGGAGAGCGGGTACTTCGCGCCAGCCGTCAGCCAGGTGCCGGCCGGCGGGAAGGCCGGCGGCAAGCCGCACGACATCAATGTGTTCGCGCATAACAAGCGGCTGCTGGAGATCAACACCCCGGACGAGTACATCAAGAACATTCCAGTTGGGATCACGGTCCCGCAGTTCTTCCTCGCCGCGGGCGCCAACGACCTGTCCGACGTGCAGAACGCGGAGTACTTCAGGCAGCTGCTCCTGCTGCGGGTCGCCGACGTGCCGCCGGTGGACATCGTGCGCGGCGGGGGGCACCAGGCCATGGTCTGGCGGTCGGCGCTGACCCCGATGCTCGAGTGGATGACCGCCGGGCTGTCCTGGCAGATCCAGCACTTCGGCTTGGGCTTGTCCGGCAAGCCGCCCACGGCACACCAGACGCAGTCCGCTCACAAGGTGAGCGATCTGGCGCCCAAGAAGGCTCACCCCGCCGGTCCCGCGCACGACGGGCTGACGGCCGGGTAACCCCACCGGAGGTGCGAGACTATGGGGCATGAGTGATCTCGCACCTCGGTTCCGCGCGTTGCTCGACGCGTTCGCCTCGTACAAGCCAGGGAAGGTCCCGGCCGCGGTAGCGGGGCAGGCGCACAAGCTGTCGTCCAACGAGTCACCGTACGGGCCTCTCCCGTCGGTCGCTGAGGTGATCGCCGAGGCGGGCCGCGGCGTGAACCGCTATCCCGACAACGGAGCGGAAGCGCTGACCGCGGCGATCGCGGAGCGGTTCCGCGTGCCCGCCGAGCACATCGCGGTCGGGTGCGGGTCGGTGGGGGTCCTGAAGCAGCTCGTCGAGGCGGTCAGCGATCCTGGCGCCGAGGTGCTCTACGCCTGGCGGTCGTTCGAGGCGTACCCGCCGCTCGTCGCCCTCGCGGGCGCCACGTCGGTCCAGGTGCCGCTGGCGGACGAGACGCACGACCTGGCCGCGATGGCGGCCGCCATCACCCCGCGCACCCGGCTCGTCCTCGTGTGCAACCCGAACAACCCGACCGGCACGGTCGTCGGCCGCCGGGAGCTCACCGAATTCCTTGACCAGGTGCCGGGAGACTGCCTGGTCGTGCTCGACGAGGCCTACCGGGAGTACATCCGCGACGAATCGGTCCCCGACGGCGTGGACCTGTACCGGGACCGGCCCAACGTGGCCGTGCTCCGCACGTTCTCCAAGGCATACGGGCTGGCAGGGCTGCGGGTCGGTTTCCTGATCGGGCATCCGCCGGTCGCGGACGCTGTGCGGAAGACGATGCTTCCCTTCACCGTGAACTCGGTCGCGCAGGCGGCCGCGGTGGCGTCGCTCGCCGCGGAGGCGGAACTCCTTGAGCGCGTGGAGACGGTCGTCAAAGAGCGCGACCGGGTGCGGTCGGCGCTGCTCGCGGACGGCTGGACCGTGCCCGTCACGGAGGCCAACTTCGTGTGGCTCCGCCTCGGTGAGCACACCACCGCGTTCGCGGCGGCCTGCGAGGGGTCCGGCCTCGCCGTCCGCCCCTTCGCCGGCGAGGGCGCCCGCGTCTCGATCGGCACCCCGGAAGCCAACGACGCGTTCCTGGCGACCGCCCGCGCCTTCCCGCACCACACATAGCCGCCCGGCTAAGCCGGGTCCGGCCGCGGGCTAGGCGACGACGGCCGGCTCGTGTTCCTCGGCGCAGACGTCGGCGCCGAGCGCGGCGAACCGCTCCACCATCGTCGCGTGGCCGCGATCGATCAGGTAGCCGTTGGACACCACGGTCTCGCCCTCCGCGGCCAGGCCCGCCAGGATCAGCGCCGCGCCGCCGCGCAAGTCATGCGCGGTGACCTCGCAGCCGTGCAGCCCCGCCGCCCCGTGCACGATCGCGACGTTGTTGTCGATCTCGATCTTGGCGCCCATCTTGTTCAGCTCGGGCACCAGGGTGTACCTGCCGTCGAAGATCGTTTCCCGGATGTAGCTGGCGCCGTCGGCCATCGTCGCCACCGCCATGATGGGCGACTGAAGGTCGGTGGCGTACCCCGGATACGGCGACGTGACCACGTTGATCGGCCGCAGCGGCCGCTCGCGCCTGACCTGGAGCACGGCGCCCTGGGAGGCGAACTCGACGCCCATCTGCTCCAGCTTCCACCGCACGACGCCGAAGTGATCCAGGTTCGCGCCCACCAGGTTGATCTCGCCGCCCGCGGCGGCCGCGGCCATGGCGAACACGCCCGCGTCAATCCGGTCCGGCATCACCGTGTGCTCCACGGCGGTCAGCTCAGACACCCCGTGCACGGTGATGAACCCGGTGCCGCCACCGCTGATCTCCGCGCCCATCTTGCTGAGGAACGCGATCACGTCGAGCACCTCGGGCTCTTGCGCGGTGTTGTCGATAATCGTGGTGCCCGGCGCCAGCGACGCCGCCATGATCAGGTTTTCCGTGCCGGTGTGCGACGGCGTGTCCAGGTACAGGTGCGCGCC
>Ga0070698_100008934_pt1 | contig 10780 bp, 9 predicted proteins | sample KBSK1502metaG_FD_65477 | JGI IMG/M metagenome (GOLD analysis project Ga0070698, IMG submission 65477) | Corn, switchgrass and miscanthus rhizosphere microbial communities from Kellogg Biological Station, Michigan, USA - KBS K1-50-2 metaG | ecosystem: Host-associated > Plants > Roots >...
CGGCTGCGAATGTCGGGTGCCGTCATGATGCTGCCATTCGATGCAAGCGGGTTTGCCCCGAGGCAGATCATCAGATCCGTGCGATCGACATCGGGCACCGGCATCAGCAGCTGGTTGCCGAACATCTGCAGCGCGGCGAGCATGTGCGGCAGCTGATCGAGCGACGTCGCCGAGTACATGTTCTTCGTGCCGAGCGTGCGCAGCAGCAGCTGGCCATACGTGAGCAGGCCGAGGTTGTGCGCGGTGGGATTGCCCTGATAGACCGCGATCGCGTCGGCGCCGTGTTGCTTGCGGATTTCCAAGAGTCGCGTCGCGACGTAGTCGAGCGCCTCGTCCCACGAAATCTCGCGCCAGCTATCGCCATCGCGGCGCAGCGGACGTCGCAGGCGATCCGGATCGTGGTGCAGATCGCCGAGTGCCGTACCCTTCGGGCAGATGTAGCCCTTGCTAAACGGATCGGCCTCGTCGCCGCGCACCGAGACCACGCGGTCGCCGTTGATTTCGACCGCGACGCCGCACGTCGCTTCGCATAGCGGGCAACTCGTATAGTGCGTGGTCACCCAGGCAGCTTAGCTCAGCGGCAGTCGCACGCGAACCGTCGTTCCCTGCCCCGGCGTGCTGTCGACGGAAATTTCGCCTGCCATCGCATTTACGATGCTGCGGCAGATCGCGAGGCCAAGCCCGCTCCCTTCGCCGACGGGCTTCGTCGTGAAGAATGGATCGAAGATGCGGCCCATGATGTCGGGCGCGATACCGACGCCGGAATCGGCGATCGCGACGATGACGTGCGACTCATCGGAGCTCGTCGTCACGCGGATCCAGTGCTTGTCGGGCGCGGGTTCGGGAATCGCGTGCACGGCGTTGAGCAGCAGGTTGATGAAGAGCTGAATCAGCCGGCCTTCGTGACCGCGCACGCGCGGGACCGGGGAGAGCTCGCGCACGACGCGCGCGCGGTTGCGCGTCTGATACTCCGACAGCTCGAGGCAGCGCTCGACGATCGCGACGACATCGAGGTCGATGAGCCCCTGATCCGGGACCTTCGTGAGCGCTTGCAGATCGCGAACGATGTTGCGCACGCGGTCCGTGCCGCAGCGCGCTTGTTCGATCATCGATCGCATCCGTGCGCGTGCATCGGCTGGCAATCCGAGCCGGTCGAGCTCGCGTTCCATGAGCTCGAGGTTCAGCACGACATACGTGAGCGGGTTATTGATCTCGTGGCCGACGCCAGCGGCGAGCGTGCCGAGCGAAGCCATGCGCTCGGAGAGGAACAAGCGCTCGTGGAGCTGCTTGCGCTCGGTGATATCGAACGTAACGCCGACCATGCGGACGGGAAATCCATCGGGCGCACACCGCGAAACCCGGCCATTGTTGATGACCCAGATCCAATCGCCGTTCGCATTGCGCATGCGATATTCGACTCGGTAGTACGGCGCTTTGCCCGAAACGTGCTCGAGGAAACTGCGACTGACTTCGGCCATGTCGCTGTCGTGCACGAGACTCATCCACCACTGCACGTTCTTCGTCGCGGGGTCGTCGGGCGAAAAGCCGAGGTGCTCGAGCCACCGCCGATCGAACTCGATCTTCGCTCCGATCAGATCCATGTCCCAGACGCCGGCGTCGGCGGCGGCGATCGCGAGCTCGAGCCGCTCGGCCGTACGGCGTTTCTCGGTGACATCGCGCTGCGTGCCGAAGTAGCCGGTGATGCGACCGTCATCGTCGTAGAGGCAAACGTACTCGCCTTCGACGTCATACCAGGTGCCATCGCTTCGCGGCCCGCGGCCATCGAGCGTCAGCTGGCCTTTGTCGAATAGCTCCGCCAGCCGCGCTCGCCACGTCGTGGCATCGGTGGACCAGCGCTAGCGCGGCACGGTGCCAAGCAGCCTCTCGCGCGGCGCACGGAGTTGCTCGCACAACGCATCATTGACCTCCGTGAGCTGGAGGTGCTCGAAGACGTAGTCCAGAAGCGCCTCCCGATCGGCGGTCGCGTCCCAGCGGATCGGCTCGTCGAGCTTCGTGAAGAAGACCCCGTCCACGTTGTGCGTGAACAGCATCTGGAAGCGATCGCGCGCACCCACGACGAAATTGGTACCATGCCCGCGGTGACCGATCAGCTCACGCTGGAGCAGCTGCTCGAGCTGCATCCGTGGCCGCTCGAATACAGAAACGAAAAGCGAATCGAACGCCTGTGGGTGTACGACCTCCCGGGTACGCCGCGGGCGCTGTGGCCGTTCCTCTCAGATACCTCCCGACTCAATCGCGCGCTCGGGCTCGCCGAGATGACATTCGTCGAGAGTGCGGGCAAGAAGTACGGCAGCTCGAAGGCCGGCGGCGTCAAGCACGAGTGGCTCGAGATGCCGTGGAGCTGGGTCGCCGAACAGTGGCTGACGTCGACGAGAATCTACGAGCGCGGCTTCATGCGCGTGAACTTCGCGATCCATCGTCTCGAGCCGATCGAGACGGGCACGCGCGTGTATCTGTATTACGGGACGATTCCGCGCGGCGCGCTCGGAGCGACGGCGATCCGGATCGGGTTTCCAACGATCAAGCGCGCATACGATCGCGTGTTACCGGCAGTCGCGGCGCAGCTCGATCGGCTCGTGCCCGAGGTGCTGCAGCTGCCGCCGCCGCCGCTCTCGGTCGAGGCCGAGGCGCGGCTGCGCACGGGCCGCGATCAACTTGTCGGCGAGGGCATGCCGGCCGAGCACGTCGAGCGGCTGCTCGATTTCATTCGCACGGGCGACGATATCGATCTGCATCGCATCCAGATTCGCGAGCGCGCGCGGGTGTGGAAGCTCGACGAGACGGATCTGTTGCGCACGGCATTGCATGCGACGCGAGCCGGCCTGTTGGATTTGTCGTGGGACACGATCTGTCCGCACTGCCGCGGGTTGCGCGACGAGGCGAACAAGCTGGCGCAGGTTCAAGCGGAGGGTCACTGCGAGGTCTGCCAGATCGATTTCACGACGGATAAGGTCGAAGCGATCGAGGTGACATTTCGCGTGCACCCGTCGATTCGAGAGGTGCCCGAGCGCCTCTACTGCAGCGCCGAGCCCGCGCACAAAGATCACGTGCGCGTGCAGGCGATCGTGGCGCCGGGGGAGTCTGCGGTGGTGCAGCCAGAGCTGCCGCGCGGTCGCTACGTCGTCGCCGCGGGGAAGCGCGAGGGCTGGTACATCGATGCCGAGCCCGAAGCGCCGGGCGAGGTCGTGTGGCGAGAGCTTCCGCCGGGAACGGTCGTGCGTGCGTCGACGCAGCCGACGGTGCGCTACGCGAACGCCGGTCGCGATGCGGAGCGGTTCGCGATCGAGCGTACGAGGTGGAGCCACGATGCGCTGCGCCCGGGCTTCTTGCTGAGCTTTCAGGAATTCCGCGATCTGTTCAGCGAGGATTACATCGGCGCCGACGTCAAGCTCGCGGTCGGTGAGCAGACGCTGCTGTTCACCGACGTCGTCGGTTCGACGGCGTTTTATGCGTCGCGCGGCGACCCGGCGGCGTTTGTCGAGATCAAGCGCCACTTCGACGAGGTGTTCACGATCGTCGCGAACAATCGCGGCGCAGTCGTCAAGACGATCGGCGATGCGGTGATGGCGACGTTCGTCAATCCCGTCGATGCGCTGCGCGCGAGCCAGCAGATCCATCAGGCGTTTCATCCGCAACGAACAGACACGCCGATTCGGCTGCGCATCTCGCTCAACACCGGCCCGTGCATCGCGGTGCGTTTGAACGCGAATGCCGATTTCTTCGGCGGCACCGTCAACATCGCGGCCAAGCTGCAGGCGCTCGCCGAGGCGTACCAGATCGCGATGAGTGAGATGACGTATCGCGCGCCCGGTGTCGCGGAGCTGCTCGCCGAGCAAGGTGCCGCGCTTGAAGACCTTTGCTACGAGTCAAAGGCGCTGCGAGAAGTCGTGCGCGTCAAGCGGTGGACCGTCTACCAGGACACCTAGTACAACGGTCGCGTGAGCGAGTCGGAAGCGCTGCGCGGCGATCTTCAGCGTGTAACAAACGCGCTGCTGACAGCAGTCAAGACGCTCAGCGGAGGTCGCAGCGAGGAGCTGTATCGCCGCCTCGAGGACGCAGCGACGCAGCTGCGTGCCGGGCAGCTGCCGCGGCGCAGTTTTGCGGAGACGATCGAAGCGCTCGGCGAGGATGACCTCGAGACGATGGCGCGCGCGAACGCGCTCGAGTGTCATCTGATGAACACCGCGGAGGAGCGCGAGCGCTTGCGGGCGCTACGCGCGCGGGGCGAATCGCCGACCGATGGCCTCGCTGCGACGATCGATGCGCTGATCGAGAGCGGCTTTCGCGAGCGCGAGTTTCGCGCGTTCTTCGATCGCGCGCTCGTGATGCCGGTCATCACGGCGCACCCGACTGAATCGCGCCGTCGTTCGGCGCTCGATCACCTATCGAAGATCGGCGGGCTGCTCGATGAGCGTTCGCCGCGCACGCAGGGCGCGCTCGAGGCCGAAGTGCTCGCGCTGCACGCGACCGAGGATGCGCGTGCGCATCGCCCGACGCCGCTCGACGAGGTCGAGACCGCGCTCGATGTGTTTCGGCGTTCGCTGCTCGAGGTCACACCGCGCGTCTACCGGACTATCGAGGAGCGCCTCACCGCGCGGTTCGGCGGCTCGTGGCGCCTGCCCTCGTTTTTGCGTTGGGGCACGTGGGTCGGTGGTGACCGCGATGGCAACCCGAACGTGACCGCGATCGTCACGCGCATCGCGCTCGCGCGCCAACGCAATGTCGTCGTCACGCGCTACCTCTCCGATGTCGAGGCGCTCGGCCGCTCGCTCTCGATCTCCGCGCTGCGCGCGCGGCCGCATTCGCTCGACGAGCTCACCGCTTCGCTCGAGGTTGATCGCGAGCGCTTCCCCGAGGTCGCGGCGCATGCGAAGCCGCGCACCGTGCACGAGCCGTGGCGCGAGAAGCTCTGGTACATCCAGGCGCGGCTGCGCGGGACGCTCGATCATGCCGAGCATGGCTATCCCGATGCCGCGCGGTATCGCACGGACCTCGCGGTGCTCGATCGCAGCTTGCGCGAAGCCGGCTTCGCCGCCGTCGCGAATCAAGATCTGTGCGATGCCCTGCGGCGCGTCGACGTATTCGGCTTTCACCTCGCGTCGATGGATCTGCGCCAGCACTCGGCGGTGCACGATCGCGTCGTCGGCGAGCTGCTCGAGCGCGGCGGCAAGCCCGGCTACCTCGAGCGCGACGAAGCGGGCCGCCGCGCCATCCTCGGCGAGGTGCTCGCCGCGGCGATCGCGCCGGTGCGCGATCGCGAAGCGCTCACGGCGGATGCGCGCGAAGTGTTGGCGACGCTCGATGTTGTCGGGCGCGCGCGGCGCGAGCTCGGTGCGCTCGCGTGCGAGCGCTACGTCATCAGCTTCACGCGTGATGTGTCCGACCTCCTCGAGGTCGTGTTCCTCGCGCGCTGCGCTGGCCTCGCGCCCGGTGAGCTGCGGCCGGTCCCGCTCCTCGAGCAGCTCGAGGATCTCGAGCGTGCCGAATCGATCTCGCGCTCGGTGCTCGAAACGCCGGCGCTGCGCACCGAGCTCGGCTCCGAGCTCGAGGTCATGGTCGGCTATTCCGATTCGGGCAAGCAAGTCGGCTATGTCGCCTCGTCCATGGCGCTGCGCCGCGCGCAGCTCGCGCTCGCGGCCGTCACGTCCGCGGCCGGTGTCACGCTGACGGTTTTCCACGGGCGCGGCGGCGCACTTGGTCGCGGCGGTGGCCCGGCAAGCGACGCGATCCGCGCGCAGCCAGCGGCGGCCGTCGGTGGTCGCATCCGCGTCACCGAACAAGGCGAAACCGTCACCGCGCGCTACGCGCAGCCGGGCATCGCGGAGCGCGATCTCGAGCTCACGATCGGCGCCGTGCTCGCGGCTTCTGCGGAGCACACGGCGGCGGCGCCCGATGACGAAGCGCACCTCGCCATCGCCGCCGATGCCGCGCGGCGCGCGTACCTCGCGCTCACCGCCGACGAAGATCGACTCGCGCGCTACACCATCGCGGCAACCCCGATCGAAGATGTCGCGCATCTGCCGATCGGCTCGCGTCCCGCATCACGCGCACCGCGCCTCACGCTCGAGTCGCTGCGCGCGATCCCGTGGGTCTTCTCGTGGACGCAAAGCCGTCACGGCATTCCCGGCTGGTTTGGTGTCGGCACCGCGATCGAGAGCCTGGTCTCGCAGCTCGGGGTCGAGGCGGTGCGCGACATCTGCACGCGCTCGCGATTCTTCCGCGCGCTCGTGCGCAATTGCGAAGTCTCGCTCGTACGCTCGGATATCGATGTCGCGTCGGAATACGCGCGGCTCGCCGATCCAGATGCGGCGCAGCTGTTCGATCTCATCGCGACCGAGCACGCGCGTACCGTGCGCGGCTTGCGCGAGACACTCGGCATGGTGCCGCCGCTGGCGAGCCGGCCCTATCTCGTCGCATCCGTCGAGCGACGCAACCCGCACCTCGACGTGCTCTCGCACGTGCAGATCGAAGCGCTGCGCCGGCGCCGCGCCGGAACTGGTGATGCCGACCGGCTAACGCGCATCGTGTTCACCACGATCGGCGGTATCGCGGCAGGCTTGCAGACGGCGGGCTGATCGATATCGATCGTCATCGACCGACGTGCGTTGCGATTTCCAGGTCCGTCAGCGCGCGATTATAAAAACGCACATCGTCGAGCATGCCCGAGTTGTGTGTGAGATGCGGCGCGCCGCTTTGCCCGCTTCGCATTTTTGGACTCAGTCGGCGCACGTGATCGCCGCGCGATGCACGATCACGTCGTCGATCCATAGATCGAGCGCGGGCTGCGCTACGTTCACGTTCGGGCCCGCGAAACCGACGCCGAACCAGATGGCCGTGACGCCCGGCGTACCGTTTGTCATCGTGGGGCCCAGCATCACGGCACCGGCGTCGCCGGTCAGCGCGATGGTGTTGTTCGCGCCGAGCGAGACATCGAGGACGACGCATTGCCAGGTAGCTGCCGAGAGGGTCTGCGGGCTCATGATCGAGCTGCCCGAATACTGCGAATAGAGCGTCGCGCTGACCGAATCGATCAAGAGAAAATCACCCAGTGCGACAGGCTCGGTGATCGAGATGACGTCCATCCGATTGCCGGCGGCCGGCAACGCCGACATCCGAACCCATGCGCGGATCCAGAAGTGGTCTGGACTGTTCGTGAACGTCGAGCTCTCGCCGAGCTGCAGGTAAAACGTCGTGCCGACCGCAAGGTTGGGCGTCGTAATGCGGACCGACTGGCTGCCCCGATGCGCGACCGTCGGGTCGAGGACGACGCCCGGATCCGTCCAGATGCCACTGATCGTGGGCGCTTCGAAGCGGTCGCAAAAGTCGTAGCCCCCACAACCCCCCGACGTCCCATCAGGCGTCGTGGCACCGGAGTCGCCGACGGGGTCGAAGTCGACGCGACCACAGGCGCACGTGGCAATCAGCACCCACGACATCGCCCATCGCATCGTGCCTACTGTAAATCAAGGTGTGGGCTTGGGGCATGGGGTTCGAGTTCGCCGAATCGACATGAACCAATCGCCAAAAAGCGATCGTGCGTGAGGGCATCGGTGTCTCGGTGCGTGCGAGAGCTGATGCCGCATTGCCGATGTTGGTGTGCATGAGTAACCGCACGTTGTGTGCGAGATGCGGCGCGCGCGAGGGCTGGAGGCCCCGCGCGCCGCCTCCGAAGCCTTTTTTTTGCGATCGGTGCATGAGGGCATCGGTGTCTCGGTGCGTGCGAAAGCCGATGCCGCATTGCCGATGTTGGTGTGGATGAGTAACCGCACGTTGTGTGCGAGATGCGGCGCGCGCGAGGGCTGGAGGCCCCGCGCGCCGCCTCCGAATGTTTGCTTTTCGCGTCGGTGCATGGGGCGGTGCTTCGGCGAATGCCGGCGCGGATGCGGCATTGCCGATGTTCGTCTCGAACATTGGTGTGCGTGAGCAACCGCAGGTTGTGTGCGAGATGCGGCGCGCGCGAGGGCTGGAGGCCCCGCGCGCCGCCTCCGAATGTTTGCTTTTTACGTCGGTGCATGGGGCGTGCTTCGGCGAATACCGGCGCGGATGCGGCATCGTCGATGTTCGTCTCGAACTTGGTGTGCATGAGCAACCGCAGGTTGTGTGCGAGATGCGGCGCGCGCGAGGGCTGGAGGCCCCGCGCGCCGCCTCCGAATGTTTGCGCTCGGCACGACGCGCGATGTCGTGACGCAATCTTTCGAACAGCGCGGCCGCCCCCAGCCATGATCATGCTTCGGCGTTGTGTCCGCCTCCAGGGATGTACTCGAAGCGGATCAATCCGTACTTTCGCCAGCCCTCTCGCAGAAGCCACGTTTTCGGCAAGTACACGAACAGCGGGTCATACGTGTCGCGCCACTTCCACAGCAGGTGCTCATGCTCGCGCTGCTTCCAGCCATCGAACACGACGCCGCTGGAATAGGGATCGACATTCCAGCCACGCGCGAAGGCGTTGCGATCCTCGCCATGCTTGCGCCAGTTGTTGAGCACGTAGCCGAGTGTGCGACGCGCGTGGCCAGGCGTCTTGATGATTTCCTCGTGGAATCGGTCGGGGAACACGCTGCCGCGTCGACGCACGCCGCGGCGCTTGCTGATCGCCCGGTTGACGTTCTTTGCCGCTGAAATCTGAAAGCTCTGCATGCCGCGCGATAGCGCCATCTTGTGATCCGCCTCGACGAGGAGGTGGAGATGGTTGCTCTGCACGCTCATGTGCACGATGCGAAACGCGTTGTTGCGAAGGTCGTTGAGCTCGCGCCGCGCAAGCATCAGAGTTGCCTCGCGAACTGCCTTGTACATGTCGCGCTTGCGCATGTTGCCGACGTCGGGACTCACGCGCAGCACAACGTGCACAGCCCAGTATGGCTTCAACTGTGGGCGGCGCTTGTGCGGTGACCCCGCTCGCGTTCCCTTTGGCTTACGACCGGCACGACCTCGCTTTCCACCACGCCGGTCGGCGTTCTCGCCGTGCGGCTTCGGCTTGCCACGAAGCGTGAGCATTTCCTGCTGAACATGACGTTTGCGCGGCCGGGCCATACGTATGCATACCGCGCTCGGTTCCTGGCGTCTATGATTTCGCCGATATTTTTTCCAAAAATCTGCCGGGTCATCGCCGGTCTTAGGAGCGAACGATTCGGAGGCGGCGCCGCATTTCGCGCAACCTTCGGTTGCTCATGCACACCCATGTTCGAGACGAACAACGGCGATGCAGCATCGCGCTCGCACGGACCGAGAGCACCGTTCCTCTCATGCACCGAGCGCAAGAAGCAAACATTCGGAGCGGCGCGCGGGGTCTCCAGCCCTCGCGCGCGCCGCATTCCGCGCGCAACCTTCGGTTGCATGCACACCCATGTTCGAGACGAACAACGGCGATGCAGCATCGCGCTCGCACGGACCGAGAGCACCGTTGCCCTCATGCACCGAATCGTAAGACGCAAACATTCGGAGGCGGCGCGCGGGGCCTCCAGCCCTCGCGCGCGCCGCATTTCGCGCGCAACCTTCGGTTGCTCATGCACACCAACGTTCGACACGAACATCGGCAATGCAGCATGGCGCTCGCAGGCACCGAGTGCACCGTTGCCCTCATGCACTAGCGGAGCTGCTTGACCAAGCTCACGCGAACGACGTCATCCCAAATCGGGCCACGTCGGACCTCGCGATAACCGAGCTTGGCATTTAGCGCGAGGACGTGCGTGTTGATCTCCTCGGTGTGCGTATAGATGAGGCCGATGTTTCGTGCGCGCGCGGCGACTTCTACCTCGCGCTTGAGCGCGGTCGCGATGCCACGCCGGCGGTAGGCCGGATCGACCCACAGCTGAAAGATCTCGATGAACCTGCCGTCGGCGGGAAATAGGGAGGCGTCGAGCTGGCGGAACACGTACGTCGGATCGGTTTCGGCGAGAAGGCGAACGAGCCACAGGATCACACCGATCGGGGTTCCGTCGGCGTCGGCGATTCGCGCGCCGTCGGCATCGATCATCGAGCGAATGCGCTGACGATGCTCGACGACCTCGGACGCACTCCGCGCCGGCTTGCTCGACGTAATGCCCTCATCACGCTCATCGATCGCGACGAGGAGCTCGAGATCGCTCGCGATGGCCGGCCGGATGTGGATCATAGCGGCGGCGGGTTGCCGAGCAGGAGGCCGAGTGCGTGGGCCTCGCTCGCGTCGGTGACTTGCGCGAGCGCGCGATTGAGAACGGTCACCGCGTGCGCGACGACGACATCGATCGCCGCGTGCACCCATGGCTTCTCGTCGCGAATCGCCGCGGCGAGCGCCAGTAGGCGCGGATTGTCACCGGCGACGAGGACATCGCCGTCGTACGTGAACATCGGCTTGTCGTCGCGGATGATGTGCCAGTTGTAGCTGCCGATACCGAGCTCCTGGACGCGCGTGCGCAGTACCTCGACGAGCGCGGCGAGCTTGTGCGGCGGCGGCGACGCAGTTCGTACCGCCGGCGGTGGCGGTGGCGGCGACGATGCATCGAGATCGGTCACATCGAAGCGAGGCATCGAACGCGCCAGCCGGCGCTGCGGCCGGCTACGCCGCACGCGATCGCCGAGCTCTGCGATGATCGTGCGTGCGGTCAGGCTGCCGTTGTCGACGAGCTCGATGACCTCGGCGTCAGGATCCGGCAGCGCGTCGGGCAGGATCACGGTGACCGGGTCGGCGCCGCGCAGCACCGTGGTGGCGGCACGTGCATCGAGCGCGCGCGGCGAAAAGCACGTGAACTTGATCCCGCGCACCTCGTTCATGCGCACGGTGTGG
>Ga0070698_100008935_pt1 | contig 10780 bp, 7 predicted proteins | sample KBSK1502metaG_FD_65477 | JGI IMG/M metagenome (GOLD analysis project Ga0070698, IMG submission 65477) | Corn, switchgrass and miscanthus rhizosphere microbial communities from Kellogg Biological Station, Michigan, USA - KBS K1-50-2 metaG | ecosystem: Host-associated > Plants > Roots >...
CAACCTGTCGCGCGGCGGCGAGCCGATCGAACTGCGGCGCAAGCACCGGCCGGAGCGGCCGGTCCGACTCGTGGTTCTGCTCGATGTTTCCGGCTCGATGAAAGTCTATAACCGTTATTTCCTCAGCTTCGTGCGCGGACTCATCGGGAAATGGCTGCAGGCCGATGCCTTCCTGTTCCATACCCGGCTTGTTCGCGTCACCGACGTGCTGCGCGAGCGGGACGCGCGCCGAGTGATGGGGCGACTATCCCTGATGTCCGAGGGTTTCGGCGGCGGCACGCGGATCGCGGCGTCGCTCAAGCACTTCAACGACCGCTATGCCAAGGAGGCGCTAAATTCCCGCAGCGTCGTGATCGTGATGAGCGACGGCTACGACACCGATCCGACCGAAGCGCTGACCTTAGAGCTCAAGCGTCTGAAAGGCCGCGCCCGCCGGCTGGTTTGGCTCAACCCGCTCTTGGGCTGGAAAGATTACACGCCGGTGGCGCGCGCTATGGCCGCCGCGCTCGACTACATCGATTATTTCGCTACTGCTCATTCACTGGCGAGCCTCGCCGCGCTCGAAGACGAGTTCGTTAGACTGTGAAGGAGCGCGCGATGACCAATGCCACTAAAGATCTGATTGCCGAGATGGGTTCGCTCGCGATCTGGGACGATCGAAGACCGCATCAACGGCTGCATGACGCGCAGCACGAACGGCCACGCCTTGATGACGTCGATCGTCGCCTATCTGAAGTTTCTGTCGACTGGCCTGCCGGTCGGTGCGCCGACATTCGGGCGCGGGCCGGGCCAGATGCCGGCGCTGACGCGGGCAGCCGATCCCATGTGCGGGAAGGGCGTATACGCGCAGACATGCGCCGCTTGCCATGGCAAGCAACGGGCAGCGAACTGGCCGCGTCGGTGATGCCGGCAGCTACAGCATACCGCCGCTTGGGGCGATAACAAAGGACCCCACCATGGCAATCACTGCGGTCAATACCGACACTGCGCCTCAGGATGCGATGCGCGCCAATGCTCAGTTCCTCGAGGAGTTGAGGGCGATCGTCGGGCGCCGCTATATGTTGACGAGCCCGGGGAGCACACGCCGTTACCGTACCGGCTTCCGGTTCGGTGCGGGGCCGGCGCTGGCCGTCGTTCGGCCAGGCAATCTCGTCGAGCAGTGGCGAGTGCTGAAGGCCTGCGCCGCGGCGAACAAGATCATCATCATGCAGGCCGCCAATACCGGCATCACCGGCGGCTCGACCCCCGACGGCAGCGATTACGATCGCGAGATCGTCATCGTGAGCACGATGCGCATGGCCAAAATTCGCCTGATCAACGACGGACGTCAGGTGATCTGCCATCCGGGCGCCACTCTCTTCCAGCTCGAAAAGGTGCTGCAGCCTCTGGGACGCGAACCACACTCCGTCATCGGGTCCTCGTGTATCGGCGCCTCGGTATTGGGCGGTGTCTGCAATAACTCCGGCGGCGCGCTGATCCATCGCGGGCCGGTTTACACGCAGATGGCGCTGTTTGCGCGAATTGGTGATACCGGCGAGGTTCAGCTCGTCAATCATCTCGGCATCAAGCTCGGCAACGACCCGGAAACGATCCTCGACAAGCTCGACCGCGACGCCTTCACAGAAGCCGACATCGAATACAGCCCGGATCAAATCGCCTCTAATCACGACTACGCGCAAGATATCCGGGACATCGACGCGGATACGCCGGGGCGCTTCAACGCCGATCCGAAGCGCCTTTTCGAGGCCTCCGGTAGCGCCGGGAAGGTGATGATCTTTGCGGTCCGCCTCGACACTTTTCCGAAAGCAGAAGAGACGAAGGTATTCTACATCGGCACCAATGATCCGGCCGAACTCACCAAAATTCGACGCCACATAGTCGGGAATTTCAAAGATCTGCCAATTGAAGGCGAGTACCTGCACCGCGTCGCCTTCGATATCGCGGAAAAATACGGCAAGGACACCTTCCTAGCGATCCGGTATCTCGGCACTGACTGGCTACCGAAATTGTTCAGCGTCAAAGGCCGCTTCGACGCTTTTGCCGGACGGCTGCGCTTTTTCCCGCACGATTTGAGTGACCGGGCAATGCAGGCGGCGAGCCGCCTCTTCCCGAAACATCTGCCCAAGCGAATGAGGGAGTACCGCGACAAATACGAACATCACTTGATGCTCAAGATGGCGGGCACGGGTATTGGCGACGCCCGGGGCTTTCTGCAATCCATGTTTCCGTCGGCCCGAGGCGACTTCTTCGAGTGCACAGATGACGAAGGTGACAAGGCCCTCCTACACCGTTTCGCGGTCGCTGGCGCGGCGATCCGCTACCGCGCGATCCACCGCCGAGACGTCGAGGACATCATCGCGCTCGACATAGCGCTGCAGCGCAACGACCGGAACTGGGTCGAAACCCTGCCAGGCGAGATCACCAAGCCGATTACCCATCGGCTCTATTACGGGCACTTCTTCTGCCACGTGTTTCACCAGGACTACATTGTCAGGAAAGGCCACGACCCAGTCGAACTCGAGCACCGGATGTGGAAATTGCTAGATTTGCGCGGCGCCGAATACCCGGCCGAGCACAATGTCGGCCACCTCTACAATGCAAAGCCGGCGCTGCGCGACCACTACAAGCAGCTCGATCCCTGCAACTGCTTCAACTCCGGAATCGGCCGGACTTCGAAGCACGCGCATTGGCAGGAAGCTTAGAGGGAATCGTCGCGAGTGCGCTCAAAATCGCCGCTTCGTCCGATTCACTGCTGAGAGTGACTCCTCGCTGGAGGGAGCAGGATTCGCGAACCATCGGTCCCCCGTCAGGAGAGCCGCCGTTTTGAGCCTGCCTCCGTCCCCAGCCGAGGCGGTCGTTGTCGTCGCGGAGGTTATGGTCCCGGCGGAGATCGCCGCCCAGATCGCGCGGTTGAGATCGCCGACCTCCGATGGTGCGCGTCCGAGCCTCCGCTGGAAAGTCGAATAAAACCGTCTCGACGAGTTGGTCCTTCACGGGGGACCGATGGTTCGAATCCATCTCCCTCCAGCGGCGAGTCACGTGCGAACCTGAATTGTGCTTCTGGGCGCCATAGCTTTTCGAAGAAGACCTTTCCCAAAGGGACCAGCGAATTGGAGTCACCTCGACGTATTGCTCGCCGTCAGTCGAGTCATGCGCCGCCTACCTCGCGCGGAACCGAGGGTTCGAATCCAGCTCCCTCCGTCGTGTCGACGCGATCGAGATCGAGAACGAGTTGATTGCGCGAGTGACGTCTCATTTGAACCCCCCCTTCGTCATCACGGGGGTCAATGATCGGTCAGACGGGTTTTCGCAAGGGCTCAATCATCTTCGGGTTCACGCGACGGCTATGGCTCGCTGATGCCGGGCCTGGACGACGATGTTCTCAAACATCGGCAGCTCCTTGGCGACGCGCCATGTGATCCTTGCGGCTCTTGGCCATAACCTCGAAGCCCGATTCGGTGATTTTCTGGCGCATGTCGGTTGAAGTATTCTTACGCCCGTGCATTTGACCCCATCAATTTCAATATTGCTTGAAAGAGTGCGTTCTGGCGGTCTGCCGTGACCTACTTCACGCTCAGAGGGCGCCCATGACCGCTTGTGGCACCAAGCGTAACTAACTGGGCACACACGCATTTCCGGAGCTGAGGGCAGACCGGCCGTACCATCAACCTGGGGACGCAGCCGCCCTTGACCCATCTCGGACATCGAGCAACGTCCAATCGGCCTTCCAAAGCTCCGCGAGAATACGACGCGGTAACTGCCCCAATTTCTAATCTCGCAAACGACATTCAGCGCGACTCTGACGCGTGTAGCTGCCAATTATTCCGCAAGAATCCTGATCGCCTGATTGGTGTCACCGAAGCGCCGTTCGTAAGCTATAAGCCTCCTGCGAGGGCTTTAGGTGGCGTCGCGCGAGCGCAATCAAGTCCTTACGGCGCGAGGCACGCAACGCTTCGATCATCTCGATGTGGTCGCGACAGCGCTTCGGGAAACGCATTGGCATACGACCGAATGCCGTAAGTCTTTTGCGCGAGCTGTTCGATCGCCTCGATCAAACATTTATTCGAGCACAAGCCGAACAGCATCTGATGAAAATGCAGATTGCTATAGAATACAGTGAGCAAGTCGCCGGCGTCGATCGCTGCGCTGTGCTTTCGCTGGAGCTCGGTGAGCTTATCGAGATCAATTTCGGCGACGGGGAAAGGGAGAATGCGGACGGCCATGACCTCCAGCTCCTCGCGCACCGCATAGATCTCCCTCACCTCCTTTGGAGTGAGATCGCGCACAATGGCGCCGCGGTTCGGAATGCGCTGGATAATTCCCTTCTTCTCCAGTTCGAACAGAGCGAGGCGCACATCGCCGCGATGGGTGTTGAAGCGCTCGCAGAGATCTTGCTCGACCAAGTGCTCGCGCGGATGGCGTCGGCCGAGGACGATGTCCTCTTCCAAACTCCTCGCGATTACGTCGGAGACGCGCAGCTCGTCATGAGCTGCGCGCGGTGTCTTGGTACGAACATTACGGGTCACAGGTTCCCGTTTGGCAGACCGAGCGGCCATGGCAATGCTCTTCTCGCTTCGAGCTATGTTTACAATATTAAACTATATTGTAAACAATCTTGATCAGCCTTAAGCTTCTTGCTGGGTGTCAACCAGGCTGGGACTTATGAAGGCCCTTGCTCATTCGCGCGGAAGGTTCGGCGAACAAGAGCGGTTCATGCTCCTCTTGATCACGCCGGCAGCGCTTTTGATGGCGCTATTTCAAGTCGTGCCGATTGCGATCGGCGCCAATGCCAGCTTCCGCGACTGGGCCTTGAACAACCCGAAAAAAACCTGGGTCGGCCTGTCTCACTACATCGATGTCATCACGGATCCCGCATTCCTGCAGGTCGTGCTGCCCAACACATTCCTGTTCATGGCCTTGAGCGTCGGCGGGGCGCTCACGATCGGGCTTTGTCTCGCGCTCGTGCTCAACCGCGGATTCCGTGGCCAGAAGCTGGTGCAGACAATGTTGTTGCTGCCACTGATGGTCGCCCCTGTGATCGCGGCAATCATGATGCGTTGGATGTTCAATGATCAATTCGGTATCGTCAACGTCGTGCTTGAAGCGATCGGGATCGAAGGCCAACCGTGGATGGCACAACGCTGGAGCGCGTTCGGAGTCATATTGCTTACCGATATATGGCTATGGACGCCGTGGTTCATGTTACTGTTGCTAGCCGGTCTGCAATCTCTTCCCAAGGAGCCATTCGAGGCGGCGGCGATTGACGGCACGACCTCGTGGCGGGTGTTTCGCTACCTGACGTTACCTATGCTGCGTCCGGTGATTGTCGTATGCGTGGTGATCCGCTCGATCGATGCGTTTCGCACTTTCGACATCGTGTGGACGCTGACCGGCGGTGGTCCAGCGCGTTCGACGGAGCTTTTCAGCCTCTACGCTTACGTCCACGCCTTTCTCAATCTCGACTTTGGCAAGGGATCGGCAGCGGCCATTATCGGCGCTGTCATCATTTTGGTGGTCGGGCTGCTGCTTTACCGCCTCATGGACCGCGTGATGAAGGTTTAGCCATGGGCATGGTGAAACAACCAGTGTTCGCCGAGATCGCGCCTGCCGCACGGCGTGCCTTTTTTGCACTCGCGGTTTTCGCCGTGTGTCTATTGTTCATATTCCCGGTGCTGTGGCTCATCCTCACCTCGCTACGACCGGTATCGGGTGTGTACTATGTTCACCGCGGCCTCGAGTTCACTCTCGGCAATTTTGCGGAGGTGCTGCGCGACGAGCGCATCGTGCACGCCTTCGTCAATAGCGGTTTGATCGCGACGCTCGCGACCGTGCTCTCGCTCATGGTCACGGTGTCGAGCGGCTATATGCTGTCGCGCTTCCGCGGTCCGATCGCCAGAACCTGGTTTGGCACGATCTACGTCTTCCGATGCGTGCCGTATATCTCGTGGGTGCTGCCGCTGTACTTCGTGACCCAGAGCTGGGGCATCTACGACACCTATCTCGGTCTGCTTTTGCCGCACATTGCGGTCCATATCTGCTTCTTTTCCTGGCTCATGAAAGGCTTCTTCGACGGCATCGATCCCTCAATGGAATATGCCGCGTTGATCGATGGTTGCACCCGATGGGGAGCATTTTTGCGCGTTGCGTTGCCATCGGCCATTCCGGCGATCTCGGCATTGGCGGTATTGTGCTGGCTGTTTACCTGGAACGAATTCTTGTTTGCACTCATCCTCACCGGCGAAAAGACTCCGGTCATTACCGTAGTCATGGCGCAATTCGTGAGCGAGATGGGTCTGCAGTGGAATCTGATGAGCGCCACGGCGGTGATGGCCTTGCTGCCGGCATTCGTGCTTACGCTGTTCGGACAGAAATATGTCATCCGCGGGCTGAAAATCTAACGCCGGGGCGCGGCAATTGCGTGAAGAAACAGATTCAACCAAGTGGGAGGTAGCGATGAAGTGGTTCAAGGCATCGATCATCAGGACTTGGGTCGTCGCCGGTGCCGCCGGCCTCTCGTTTGCGGCCGGCGCAGCGATGGCGCAGGACAAGGAACTCCGGATTGGATACCAACCCAATCCGATTCAAGACGCGTCAATTGCGATGATGGAGAAATGGGGCGCAAAGAATGGGGTCAAGATCACCAAGATCCCGAACTCCTACGGTGTTTACGTCGAGAAGATGACCGCGTCCCTGACGTCGAGTTCAGATCAATACGACGTCATTTGGCACAATGACGATTGGGGTCAGCTCTGGGCGCATTTGCTCGAGCCGACCGACGATGTTGAAGGCCTCAAATTCGCGGACAAGTGGGGGATGGCCGGCATCATCTTCAACAACGCACAAGGCCAGAACACGGTCGTGCCGATGGGCCAAACCTTCGGGGTGTTCTATTATCGAACCGACCTCGTCAGCGAGAGCGAATTGCCCAAGACATGGGACGACTTGGTGAAGATCAGCAAAAAACTTCAGGCCGAAGGCAAGGTGAAGTTCGGCTATGTCGGCGGCATGGCCATGAACCATACCTGGTTCACCTGGTTCTGGTCGATGTGGAGCAACAATTGCGACGTGTTGTTGCCGGTCTTCGAGCGAGCCAATGCGAAGTTGGCCGCCAACAACTGGAAATCGGCGCTTGAGGAACCGTGCATGCGCCAGGTGACCGAGTTCTGGTGGGACGCAATCAATACCCACAAGATCAGTCCGCGGGGCATGCCGGCTTATGACCGCAACGAGGCCAATGCAGTATTCATGGCAGGCGATGCCGCCTTTACCGTAGGCGATTCAGTTTACTGGGCGACGTTCAACGATCCGGCGAAATCCAAGGTTGCCGGCAAGGTCAACATCACCTTCTTTCCCCTCGGTCCCAACCGCAACGAGCCCATGGCCTGGAACGACATCTGGGGCTGGGCAATTCCAAAATCCGTTCCAGCCGAGCGCAAGGCTATCGCCAAGCGGATGCTCTCCGACATGATGCTCGATGAGGAGGGTCAACGCGAGTTGTGGAAAAGGACCGGCGCCCCGCCGCCCAACAAGGAATTGTGGGACAAGATCGCCAAAGACGACGTGTTTATGCAGCAGCTGAAGAAGTTCAATCTCGGCGTTACCAACAAGGTGCGCTCAGCTTACTACTTCGAGAAATGGCCGGGAGTACACAAGGCCTTCTCCGATGCGGTGATCAAGGCGGTGACAGGCAGCCGCGAGGATATTCCAAAGGCCCTCGCCGCTGGTGCACCCCTGGTCACCAACGCAGCGAAATAATGGCCGCGAATGCCCGCCGCGCCTGTGCGCGCGGGGCTCTGTTGCGAAAAAACGGTCAAAAAAATGTCTGAAGTCGTACTCAGCAAAGTCAATAAATATTACGGAGAGATCCATCACGCGGTGAAAGACCTGGATCTTGCCATTGCCGACGAGGAATTCGTCGCCTTGGTCGGACCGTCCGGCTGCGGAAAATCGACCACGCTGCGCATGATCGCGGGGCTTGAGGATATCAGCACCGGTGAAATCCGTATCGGCGACCGGGTTGTGAACGCTCTGCCGCCCAAGGATCGCGACGTCGCCATGGTGTTCCAGAATTATGCGCTGTACCAGCACATGAGTGTCTACGACAACCTCGCCTTCGGGCTGCGCAACAAGAAAGTGGCCGAGGACAAGATTAAGAAGGAGATCGACCGCGCTGTCGGCATCCTCGGTTTGAACGAATTGTTGCAACGCAAGCCGCGCCAGCTTTCCGGAGGACAGCAACAACGCGTGGCTTTGGGCCGCTGTATCGTACGAAATCCAAAGGTATTTCTATTCGACGAGCCGTTATCCAACCTCGACGCGAAACTGCGCACCCAGATGCGTCTGGAGATCAAGCGCTTGCGCAGTCGCGTGCCGACGACCTCGGTGTTCGTGACCCACGATCAGGTCGAGGCCATGACCTTGGGCGATAGGGTCGGGGTGATGATGGATGGACGCATTCAGCAGGTGGGGACGCCGCTCGAGGTCTATGGTAACCCGGCGAACAGATTTGTCGCAGGCTTTATCGGTGCTCCATCAATGAACTTCCTCAACGTGAAGATCAGCGAAGAGGGGTCCAGTCTTTTCGCCGAAGCACCGTCCCTGCGACTCGCTCTGCCCTCGGCAAACAATCGGGCGCTGGCTTCCTGGCGGGGCAAGAACGTATTCATGGGTGTGCGCCCCGAGCATCTCTCGCTCGGTAACGACATTTCGCAATGCTGCTTCAACGCCGGTGTCGAAATGGTTGAGCAACTGGGTTCTGAAATTATCCTTGAAACAAGTGTCGGAGATACTCGAGTAACCGTCGCGCGTGTCGACCCGCAGGTCCCTTTCATGGTTGGCGAAGCGATTCCGCTTTCGGTTCAACCAGAACGTCTGCACTTCTTCGACCCAATAACGGAAGCGGCGATCCGATGAGGAACGAGCACATCGAGGAGGTTACGCCAACTTCCGTTCCTGTGCAGGTTTTCGGACGCCGGCAGTGACGAGCCCTCGACGCGCTCCGGCGGCCGGCGTCTGAAAAGCGCCAAGGCAGGAAATCGCGGGAAGTGGGGGCACCGTCGGTGCCGCGCGCTCTATGGGGATTTAGCCGCGGGGCGAGGTTGGACGAGGTTGGATCGAAGCTCCGGCTCCAATCGCTTTGCCTGCCCTAATCGCCGGGCATCGCTCAGCCCATCGCGTCTTCCGTTGATCTGCAGATGCCAAGTTGACGGTACCATCCAGAAACGCCTGCGATGGCCGCCGGCGCTCGGACGAGGCGGAGCTCAAGCCTCAGCTGCTCCCTGATGGAAGAATCAGGTTCGCACATGAGTCGCTGCTGGAGGGAGGTGGATTCGAACCCTCGGTCCCTCGCCTGGTGCCATCACAGGCGAATACCGACTAGACCAATACCGCGTCGGATCCGCTAATCTTAACGCGACAGGAATTACAATCGGGGGTCAGGTGATGGCGACAACAGCTGAGGCTCAACCGAGCGCCAATTCACCAAGCCTCGCCGCGCAGGGGCGCGCCGCGGGGTTCTGCCGGTACTTCGGGCTGCGGGTGCCGATACTGCAGGCACCGATGGCCGGCGCCTGCCCCGCCAGCCTCGCAAGCGCGGTGGCAAATGCAGGTGGCATGGGCGGGCTGGGAGCGCTGACCACGCCTCCCGACGGGATCGCCAGCTGGGTCCGGGAGTTCCGCGACCAGAGCAATGGCGGATTTCAAATCAACCTGTGGATCCCCGACCCGCCTCCGGCTCGCGATCCCGAGCATGAACGCAAGGTGCGGGAATTTCTGAGGCAATGGGGCCCGCCCGTTCCGGCAGAAGCCGGCGATGCCCTGCCGCTCGACTTTGCCGCACAATGCGAAGCACTGCTCGCTGCCGCGCCACGCGTCGTCTCATCAATCATGGGACTGTTTCCGGAGAAGTTCATTGCCGAGATCAAGGCGCGCGGCATCGCCTGGTTCGCCTGCGTGACAACGCTCGCCGAAGCCCGCGCTGCCGAGGCCGCGGGTGCCGACGCCATCGTTGCGCAAGGTTCGGAGGCCGGCGGCCACCGCGGCTCGTTCGACGCCGCTGCGGCCGAGCGTCAATCGGTTGGGTTGTTCGCCCTGGTGCCGCGGCTTGCGGACAAATTGTCGGTGCCGATCATCGCGACCGGCGGGATCGGTGATGCGCGGGGGATCGCCGCAGCCTTGACCTTGGGCGCCAGCGCGGTGCAGATCGGCACCGCTTTTCTGCGCTGCCCCGAAGCCGGCACCAACCCCGCCTGGGCCGATGCTCTGGCGGAACTCGAGCCGGAAGCGACAATGCCGACGCGGGCGTTCTCCGGACGCCTCGGCCGTGCGATCGCAACCGATTATGTCCGTGCCGCCGCAGCTCGCGAGGCCCCGCCGCCGACACCTTACCCGGTGCAGAGAGCGCTTACGGCGGCGATGCGTGATGCGGCGGGCAAGTCGCTCGATGTACATCGCATGCAGGCCTGGGCGGGCCAGGCCGCAGCGTTGGCGCGAGCCGAGCCCGCCGGTGAACTCGTGCTTCGCCTCTGGCGGGAGGCGGAAGCCTTGCTGCCCGGTGGCTAAGCGCGCCGATCCGATTACACTTGGTTCAGCGAATGAGGCAAAACTGAGCTCATTGTAGCCGGGGACCGAAGGTTCGAATCCATGTCTCTCCAGCCGGACCTCTCCCGCATCATTAGCCGACACGGGTGGCCAGCACCGCCGCCGGCCGATGGCCGACTTCCTCGAGAGCCAGCGGCGTCAGCGCGCCGCTCTGTTGGTTGATGCGGTACGAAGCCAGACG
>Ga0070698_100008936_pt1 | contig 10778 bp, 9 predicted proteins | sample KBSK1502metaG_FD_65477 | JGI IMG/M metagenome (GOLD analysis project Ga0070698, IMG submission 65477) | Corn, switchgrass and miscanthus rhizosphere microbial communities from Kellogg Biological Station, Michigan, USA - KBS K1-50-2 metaG | ecosystem: Host-associated > Plants > Roots >...
GAAGAAGTACATGTTGTTTTATTTGAACCGGGAACAACTTTGAATACTGGAAATGTTAAGAATGAAATGACCTTGGAGGAATTGGAAAAAATTTAATGAGGGATTGATTTTTTCCAGTTGTTGTATTTTGATCTCATACAATGACCACAAGGCCGGTAACCATTTTCTAAAGCTTCTTGTTCATTTGAAAAGAAAACACGATTTTCTTTTTTCATTCTTTTACCAGAAGCACAATGAAACATTCCATAAATTTTTAATTTCTTATTTCCGGCAAGAACTATTTCTTTGTTCTTTATTTTTTTAAATAGATTTTGAGAACTTGTATCGGCATGTTTGATCATGACCTGATCATCTTATAATATTTATAAGGTTACATTTCAGGATTTGTTTTAGCCGCTTCCCAGCCGATCATTGCAGTCTTTCTTGTGCTTCCCCAATGATATTGTCCAAATTCTCCCGTTAACCTGATCACCCTGTGGCAAGGGATTAAAAATGCAACAGGATTATCACCAATAGCTGTTCCAACAGCTCTCGTGGCATTCGGATTATTAATAGTATTTGCAATTCCCGAATAGGTCGATACATCACCCATTGGGATCTTCAACAACGCTTCCCATACTTTTATTTGAAATGCCGTTCCTTTTAAATGCAATTTTATTTTTGAAAGATCTTTCCAGTCTTGAGTAAAGATGAATAAAGCATTTTGCTGGATCGTATCTACTACCTGTTTAAACGAAGCATTAGGAAATTGTAATTGTAATTTCTTTAATGCGTCTTTTTCATCATCAGCAAATGCAAGATGACAGATGCCTTTTGCTGTTGAAGCGACAATAATATTTCCAAACGGGCTTTCTGCAAAGCTGTAATTTATATGTAATTGCTCACCACCGTTTTTATATTCACCCGGCGTCATTCCTTCTATGTTGATGAAAAGATCATGCAACCTGCCTGAACCAGATAAACCTGTTTCATAAGCGGTATCCGCTACAGTGTGATGTTGTAAAAGTTGTTTTGCATGTTGTAAGCTGATATACTGCAGAAATTTTTTCGGACTTACACCGGCCCAATCTTTGAACAACCGTTGAAAATGGAATGGGCTTAGATAAACCTCTTTTGCAACAGCATCAAGATCGGGTTGCTGCTGAAAGTTTGAATGTATAAATTCAATTGCCTTTTTTATGCGTTCGTAATCTGTCATTGTTTTCAATTTAACACAAAACTATGTACAGACAAAGGCAAAATCAACCCGAAACTTGCTTAATAAACCACGGAGAACACAGAGAGACAAAGTAACACGGAGATAGCTCTGGGAACCTCTGTGAAATCAGTGTCTCTGTGATTAGAATTTTAATTTTTGCATCTTTGCTGTCCAAAAATTATACTCATGAAAGTTGCCGTACTTGGGGCAGGAATGGTAGGAAGTGCTATTGCGATCGATCTTGCTTCACGTCATCATGTTACCGCCTTTGATGTAAGCAATACGAATCTTGAATTATTAAAGAAAAGAAATCCAAGAATTGAAACGCAACAAGCGGATCTTCGTGATTATTTATCTTATCAGAAACTACTTTCTTCATTTGACATAGTTGTTACGGCCGTTCCGGGTTTTATGGGTTATAAAACACTGGAAGCTTCCATCAATTGCGGAAAAAATATTGTTGACATTTCTTTTTTTCCCGAAGATGTTTTGAAATTAGATCAGCTTGCAAAGGAAAAAGGAGTAACCGTTATTACAGATTGTGGCGTGGCGCCGGGCATGAGCAATTTTATTATTGGCCGCCATAATGAAGAAATGAAGATCGACGCACTGGAGATATATGTTGGAGGCTTACCAAAAGTGAGAAAGAAACCATTTCAATATAAAGCCCCATTCTCACCTGCTGATGTAATTGAAGAGTACACAAGACCTGCACGACTGATGGAAAACGGGCACATCATTGTAAGACCGGCATTAAGTGAAGTAGAATGGATACATTTCGAAAACCTCGGAACACTGGAAGCATTCAATACAGATGGACTTCGTTCATTATTATACACGATGCCGCATATCAGGAATCAAAAAGAAAAAACACTGCGTTATCCCGGGCATGTTGATATTATTATTTCATTAAAAGAAAGCGGTTTTTTTAATGAGACTCCGATCGATGTTAATGGATCAAAGATCTCACCGCTGAAAGTAACGTCACAGATCCTGTTCAATGAATGGAAACTTGGATTGGAAGAAGAAGAGCTGACTGTGATGAAAGTAAAACTAATTAGTAAGAAAGATGACGAATCTAAAACGATAGAATGGAGTCTGCTTGATTTTTATGATCATGACACAAAGATCTCCTCAATGGCACGTACAACAGGATATACCTGTACGGCAGCTGTAAATCTTCTTGCTCAAAATCTTTTTAATGAGAAAGGAGTATTTCCGCCGGAATTAGTCGGTAAACACAAAACCTGTTTTGATTTTGTGCTTGATTATTTAAAAGAAAGAAAAGTGAACTGGATAAAAAAGGTTTAATGGTTAATGGTCAAATTTTAAGGACCCGATCTTAATAACTTCTTTATTAGTAGTAACCCGGAAGTTGATCACTTCTCTTTTCTGTGTCGGCTTACCAAAGTCAGTGAACATTTCAGCTTTAATAGAAATAGGACCACCAAGAGTCTGCCTGGTATCGCCATATAGGTTTACTTCGATCTTATAATTTCCTTTTAAGGCTTTTTTCAATTGAAACTCCTCGGGGCCATAGCCAGCTGTCACATCTTTTGAAATTCTGCCACCAATTTCAGTTTCCGTATGTTCATAAAAACATTTTTCATTTTGTGGATCTGTTATCCACAGATCAATATCTGAGTTATCGGTATTCCACCCAATAACAATACGTACATCAACTGGCATTGGATAAATAAAACGGGGGTCAACAGAAGATGTATTTACCTCATTCTTATGTGCACTGATAATGGCATTCAATTCATTTATAGCAATTGCCATTACATCATCAAAACGTTCATCCCAGTTACCTGTAATAACTTTATAAAGCAGTTCAACAGCTTCGTTATAATTTCCGGATTCATTTAATGCCAATGCAAGATCACGGTATGAATGAGGTTCTTCTTCACGCATCTTTAAAATTTCTCTGAATGTTTCTATTGCCAGCTCCTTTTCATTTGCTTCAAGCAATTGATTGGCCACCATGCGAAGCAATTCAGCATCTTCCAGTTTCATTTCTGCAGCATTACTCAACACAATTAAACCAAATTGCTTTTCATTTTTTTCAATAAAAAATCTTGCAACATCAATAAAAAATGAAGGCTGATTGAGGTATTGTTTTTTTAGCGAATAATATTTTGCCTTTCTTTGATCAGTTGTTGATTTCTCCAATTCTTTCAAATAAGTAGCATCGGATTTCCATTTGTTGACTTCAATCTGTGGCTTATTAGTCCATCCACTTTTCTCGTCTTCCAGCTTATCATCTACTCCATCGATATTAACATCCCCTAAACTCAAATAAAGAACATTGGCATTAGCATCATGTTGTAGTGACGGGAGGGGTGCGACCGCTTGCATATCCGCGACTGTAGTAGTATCTGAGAAAGCTCCCAGGCCAGCTGAATAATGCATTGTATCTCCAATCGCCACCAGGCTATCCCGAAGAAATTCAGTTATAGAGCCCCTCTGATAGTTCCTTGCCCGCTCTTGCAGCGGCTCATTCATTGTAATAAAAGTATCAGGAAGCATCACTTTTTTTACAGGAGCATAATTCTTCTGCCACCATTCTTTCAACTGGTTCATTGCATCTAATGCTTCATTCAAAGTAGCGGTCTTACTTTCTTTTTCTGATTGATGCTTTTCTTTCAGCAATGTGAAATATTCTTTTTGTAATTCTTTTGGCGGGGTGATCTCATGTTCAACATAATCTTCTACCCTGTCGAGCACAATTAGCGAAGTATTTTGTGTAACAATAGAAAATAGTTTACCAAGCTTTGTTATCTCTTCTTTATTCTTTTCAAACTGCAGATCAAGCTCTGCGATCTTCATTTCAGCCCAGATCCTTTTTACATTGTCATAGTCACTACTGTCGGGTTTTGTAATGGTAAAGGTTTTAGTGGTTTTAATTTCATTCCCAAACCCAAGACCAATTTTAATTGTTGCGGAACTTGTTTTTAATTTACCCGCAAACGAAAGCCCGGAATTTTGTATCGGTCCGGTTTGTATAACGAACCCTTCGATTTCGGCAGGGTTAAATTCAGTTTTTATTATTTGGAGCGACTGATTGCTTATTTCATCAATGGCTGTTTTTAATTCCAGCTTGCTCAGGTCAATAAACTTTCCATGTGTTTGTTGCGCAATAAATTTTAATACTGAAAAATCTGCCGATGGAGAAGAATTGATGGTTGTAATTGGTATTGACGAAAGAATCATCTCTTTTCTACCAAAAGTTGATAAACCATCAGAAAAAAGGAGTGCTTCATCAAAATTGAATTTTGTAAGATCAATGGCACCCAGCTGTGTTCCGCCATCATAAACAAACTCATCAATCCTTTTAAATAATGCATCAGTATTGCCGTTAGTGACAGTAAACTCTTCTTTATCCTGGGTGAAAATATTAAATGAAATAAGAGACAGTTTTATATTTCCCAATTGTGAAAGGTATTCTTTAAGCAATTGCTTTTCATTTTTGATATCTCTTTTTTCGCCGGAGGCAGAGATGTCCCAAAAAACGCCGACAGCTTGAGGATTGGTTTTCTTTTTATAATCAGGAGCCAAACGGCTATTCACATAAAAATAGGAGTAGCCATTATTATTCTCTACTAATACCGATGCTCCATCTTTTGATGAATTGGGAATAGTGAATGCTACTGTATTATCTGGAAGAAAATTATCCTGGTAATACTCTGCAAGCCAATTACTCTCATTCTTATTAAACTCAAAATTTGCAAGCTTGTTTTCTTCGAGCCTTGGCTTTTCTGCGTTTTTAATTACTGAAGCTTTAATCGAAAACTTTTTAATTATTTCACTTGATTTTAATGGAAGCTGGTAAAAAAGATCTTTGTCTAGTAATTCAAGAGTTTGCTCAACAGCAATGATAATGTGCCTTGTGCCATTGGATGGTAAAGGATAAATACGTGTACGGAAATTATTTCCCTTTGTTTTTTCAACAAGTCCCGGATCGATCTTTCTGCGTATAGTATTTTCAAAAGACACTCTTGCTTTTGCTTTTTCAACTACTACTCCTTCACGCAGCTTACCATCGATGTCAAGCGCATACCTGATAATTGTTTGCCCATCAGCCAATGGAAATTCCAGTTCGCCTTCTAATATTCTCTTATTAGGATTGTAAAAAACAATGTCGAAAGTGGTAATGGCGATATTGGCTGCAACGTTTATATCAATATCTAACGAAGAAATTTGTATTGGGGAAGCAGTTGTATCATTTGTAATTCTTAAGACCGGTATTCCGTTAGGAATATCCTGCCTGTGAGAAACTTGTTTTACCTGTGAACAGGAAAAAACAATAAGCAGGGCTAGTATGCCCGAGAGAGTTGCCCGTATCATGACAGGTGGTTTTATTACTAATGAGATGACGGTAACGGTGTGTTTGCATAAAGGAAATGAAAAAATGTTTTGATATCAAAAAGGAAGTGTGAATCTAATTGTAAAATTCACATTCCTGAAAACAAATTATTTTAGGGAATAGCAGGCATTACTTAATGATAAATTTGGATACTGTGCCTGCGAAAAGGGCCACATTATGTTTTATCCCTCACACATTTTTTTCAGATTATTTAATCCTGTTACAAACTGAACATTCAGATCCTTAACGATCTTTGGACCGATGAGCCTTGCGATAGGCCATGGAAATTCGCCACTATTTTGCCAGGTTACTTTTGTTTCATTTCCATCTCCCCATTTTTCAAATAGCCAGTTGTCCTTTGCTTTTGATTTGAATGGTTTAAAAAATTCGAGGAGAAAATGAATATGTTTATCATCAATAGAGTTAAGTGTTAGGCTGCCTACACCGACCTTTTTCCCTTCCCACGCATATTTGTGACCAGAAGTTTTTGGAGTTCCTGTAATTGTTGATTTTGCTGTCGGGTCCATTTGTTGCCAGGGATTCCATTTACTATAATAATTAAGATCGCCAACTTTATTCATTACCTCGGTCGAAGTTTTTTTGATGATCGTTGATTTTTCAACATTATAACCTTTAGGCAGCAACGCAGCGATGATCAGCAATAAAGCAATTATGCCAAGAATGATATATATTACTATCATAACCTTAAGTTTATTGAAAGTTACGGATTGAATATGTCTGAGGCAAACCTTTTATATAGTTATTCAATGCTTTGCCCTGTAAAAATGTGCAGGTCGTAAATAAACGATTCCCTTATTTGTATTGAATCTTGTTGCAAGCTGTCTATAATTTCCTTTACCATCATATCCAACTACTTCAAAATGCAAATGAGGAAAAGCAGAATAACCCGTATTGCCACTAAGCCCGATCACCTGTCCTTTTGTAATAGTATCTCCAACATTTACCAATGCACCATTTTTAAGAAGATGCCAGTAATGTGCAACAGAGCCATCATGGTGTTTGATCGATACATAATTTCCATCACTCAGATTCTCCGGCTTTAAACCTCCTTTATTGGAATCGCCTCTTGCTCCTACTACAACACCATCTCTTGCCGCACAGATCTTTGTTTTCTTTTTTACTTTAAAATCCAAAGCATATTCACCCTTATGACTCATCTTGCTATCATAACCCTGTATCAAAAAAATTTTCTTTTTATTTTCAAAAGGCAGATCATAAATATAACTGCTGTCATCAATGAACTTGCCTCCCTTAAGATCATGAATGGAGTATTGCTGCTGCGCAATGCAACGGTGAATACACAAAAAAGAAAAAATAAAAAAGAAATATTTCATTATTCAAGACTTTCCAGGCCGGGTATTTCTCTCCTTAATATTTCCTCAAAAAGCGGGTTACCGGGCTCAGGCATTTGTGCATTGATTATTTTTCCGTCAGGACCCAACAAAATATATCGGGGAATGTAGTCGATACCATAAACCTGCCCGAACAAATTTTTATCATTTGCGTACAACTGGACTACTCGTAGAGATCTTTGACCGGCATCATATTGCCAACCCCATTTATTATCATCGATCGATAAAGCAACAAAGGCTAAATTTTGACTTGTGTATTGCTCGGCCAATCCGTCAAAATTGGGTGCTTGCACCTGGCAGGCTTGGCACCATGTTGCCCACACACCAATCACTACATATTTTCCCGTAAAATTTTTCAAAGAAAAAGTGTCTTTATTCAATGCAGTGGTAATAAAATCGGGAGCAGGCTTTCCACGGCTCAAACTTTTTAGTAATAAATGCTGCGCAAGTATTTGTTGCTGTATTTTAGGTTGAGAAATTTTAGGAACAAATTCTGTTATCAGCATTTCCCTTCTTGTAGTATCAATGGTTTTGCCAATGACTTCTTTCAATTTATTGTAAATAAGATAATCTCTTACGGTACCCGCAGGCATTACGGTACATAGTTTGGAAATATATGCTGCCGGATTAAAAGGACTTAGTCTGTGTTTTTGTTGAATATAATCTCTTATATTATCACGGTATTGAGGATAACTCAACAGCGTACTGTCATTATAATTCACCATACTCCTGATCGCTTCAACCGACTTCGGATATTCCAGTGTTTCATTTGGATGATAGATCCTGAACCATTGCGGATACCTGTTATCCAATAATTTTAAATAAAAAAGAGAGATCAATTTTTTTTGCAGAGTAAGAAATTCATCACCCGGCTTCAGGTTGTCAGCAGTTTTAAAATTATTAAGCCAATCAACATTATTTCTCCAAAGCCGGGTCACTTCATTTGCGTATGCCTTTGGGGTCATTTCATAGCCTTGATTTTCAAGATACCATATTTCGCCACCATCGTTGCCATCCCTTCCATTTCTCAGGTATTCATTTTCCGCAGTTCTGTTTCCTGTTGTGTTTACACGGCTGCCCCTGTCATCGTTTTTTATTTTTAAAAACAAGCTATCATTATTTCCAAAAAATATTTTTTGGTTTATGCTTCCTAATTTGAAGGAATAGACGCCTGCCGGAATTGTTTTATCTGTATTTACATGAAAGCGGTTATTTGCAATCGGAATTTCAAGAACTGTATCCATCAGCGGGTCGGCAAGAAGGTATGCTTTTTCAAACTGATCTTTTGATTCAAGGCTTCCGGCGATCACTGTATGCTTATATGATGGGAGTTGAACTGGTTTATTTATGTAAACGAAAAAGAGAGCAAATACTGCCACAGGTATAAGGAGGTAAGCCAATCTAAATGCAGGTTTAAAGAAAGCTCTTTTAAGATTCTTCCGCTGGTACCATTGATAACCGAGCCATAATGCGATCAGCATCCATGCAATACTCAGCCACTCATAATACATCAGGAAATTTCCTGCGCTGCTGCCTTCCGGATTCGTTACTGTAAGGCCCGGAGCAATATATGGCCACCACAATGCTTTTCTAAATCCAAACAATATTGTACCGGTAATAGTACCAACAAGCCCGATCGCAAATGGCCATATAAAACCACTAATGACCACTGAAAAAAGATATTGAATTCCGAGCACACCTAGTCCTGCAATAAGTAAGCGTAGTCCAAAACCACTGATAAATCCCCAGGGGATAGAAAATTTTGAGAAGCTTGAACCAGACTTTGCTAACAAGATTATTGTACCACCCAATAAGCTGAAAAGTATAAGCGCAATAATACACATAAGCGCCACAACAACAGATATACTAAATTTTCCAAGGTATAATGAGAGCTTGGAAATGGGTTGCACTTCAATAAGCTTCCATCCGCCCCCGCGGTGCTCCATCTGTGTAAGACGTATCACAACCAGTGTAAGAAAAATAGGATAGAAGAAGATCCCAAAACCCGTGAAACAATTACCGACAAATGATTTCCATGCGTTTTCAGCGCTTCCGGATGCGATACCACTTTCACTAACAACCAAACCCGCCAATGTAAAAATGCCGGGAATAAATGCTGCCATTATTAATATCAGCCAAAACATTCCTGAGTTTCTCAATTTTAACCACTCAGCTTTAAATGCTTTTATATAATCAGAAAAGAAATTCATAACAATTAGTTTGAGGTCATTTTAATAAACCATTCTTCCAGTCCTTCATTTGTGCGAACGCCTCTTACCGGGACTCCCTGCATCACCAATTCACGGGTGATGTTTGTAACATCATCACTATTCTCAACCGGCAAAACAAATTCGTTACTTAGCAATGCGGTTGCTTGCGGATATTTTTCCGTTACAAAGTTTTTCCATTTTGATGTGTCATCTACTTTTATCGTTACCAGTTTACCATGACCAGCACTTACTTGCAGGTCTGCCATTGTTCCCTGGAACTGCATTACACCTTTATGTATAATACCTACATGTGTACATGTCTTTTCTACTTCATTCAATAAATGGCTTGATACGAAAATTGTTTTGCCATGATCCTTGTTCAATCTTTTGAGCATCTCTCTTATTTCAATAATACCTGCTGGATCAAGGCCGTTTGCCGGTTCATCAAGGATCAGTAATGATGGATCAGGCAATAATGCCATTGCCACACCCAATCTTTGCTTCATTCCAAGTGAATATTCTTTTGCTTTTCTTTTGCGATCATTAAATAATCCAACAATTTTTAAGATCTCATCTACTCGATTCTCATCCATTTTGCGCAAACGGGTTATCACTCTTAAATTATCTCTTGCATTTAAATGAAGGTAAAGTGAAGGAGTTTCGATCAGTGAGCCGATGCCTTCGAAAATGCCGGGAAGATTTTTCTTTAATGACTTACCATGGATGTAAATATTATCCTTGTCATTTTCCAGCATGCCTGTAAGCAAGCGGATTGTTGTTGTTTTGCCGGCGCCATTCGGACCAAGAAAACCGAATATACTTCCTTCAGGAACTTTCAGGCTCACCTCATTTACTACTTTTCTACCATGTCTGAACATATAGTTCAGCCCGGAAGTTTCAATAGCATAAGCATTTGATTCATTCATCAGTTGATTATTATCTGGTAAACTTAAAATAAAAAAGGCGAACACTATGTCCGCCTAAATATTTTCCTAAAAATCTATTTTATCATGAGAATCGTGGTTCATTCTGCCTCTGCCACTACTTCTTTTACTTCGGGTATCATTCTTTTCATCATTCCTTCGATACCTGCTTTCAAAGTGATCATTGATGAAGGGCAACCACTGCAGCTTCCCTGCAGCATCAGGTTCACTACACCATCATCGTAACTTTTGAATTGTATAGCACCACCATCCATTTCTACTGCAGGCTTTACATAATTCTCCAGTAATTCTTTAATGCGTTTAACCACATCATCGTCATCAGCGCTTATTTCATTACTGCTTTCTTTTTTGATTGTTACCACTTCTTCTTCATTGATCACTGATTTGCCTTCTTCCAAATATTCTTTCAGGAATTGGCGGATAGTTGGGATCACATCGCTCCAGTCAGTATCAGGAGTTTTAGTAAGTGTAACAAAATTGCTGGCAATAAATACGGCTTTGATAAAAGGATAGCCAAATAACTCGATCGCCAATGGCGAAGGCTTTGCGCTTTCCACATCAGGAAAGTCAATGCTCTTGCCGGGATATAAAAGTTTATTCGCCACAAACTTCATCGTCTCCGGGTTCGGCGTCATTTCCGTGTAAATGCTAATAATAGGGTTTCCTGTTTTAATCATGTCTCACAAA
>Ga0070698_100008937_pt1 | contig 10777 bp, 14 predicted proteins | sample KBSK1502metaG_FD_65477 | JGI IMG/M metagenome (GOLD analysis project Ga0070698, IMG submission 65477) | Corn, switchgrass and miscanthus rhizosphere microbial communities from Kellogg Biological Station, Michigan, USA - KBS K1-50-2 metaG | ecosystem: Host-associated > Plants > Roots >...
CACGCTAAACGTCGCCAGCAGCAGCAGCACGATGAGAAGAAACCATAAGGTCAGGCGGGTGCGAATGTACATCAGCTTATTCCCTCAGCGCGTAGCCATAGCCCCGGATCGTCTGGAGCAGGCGCGTCCCTCCGTGCGCCTCGAGCTTCTGGCGCAGATGATTCATGTAGACCTCCAACACATGGGAGTCGATCTCGCTGCTGTAGCCCCAGATGCGCTCCAGGATCTGCTCGCGACCAAGGACTTGCCGGGGGTGGCGCAGGAAGAGCAAGAGGAGATTGTACTCCTGGGTGGTCAGTTCGATGAGATGCCCGGCTCGCCGGACTTCCCTCGTCGCCTGATCGAGTTCCAGGTCGGCATAGACCAGCGGTTCCCCTCCTGCTTTGTGACGGCGCAGCACGGCGCGGATGCGAGCCACCAGTTCGTCGAAGGCGAACGGCTTGGGCACATAGTCATCGGCTCCCAGGTTCAGTGCGCTCACCTTGTCCGTCACCTCGTCGCGGGCAGTGAGCATGATGATGGCGATATCCTCCTGGAGCCGCAAGCGTCGGCACACCTCGAAGCCATCGAGGCCTGGCGTGTAACGGGCTTTCGGTGATCATCTGTCTTCCCTTCTCATCTGTCAACAAACTACTGGTAGTGCGTTCCATTTCAACGTACTCAAACATCTATGGTATACTTGGTTGAGGTAGCGGTGATCTACCAAGATCAGTTGAACGTATAGTTTGATGCTACTCCATATGGAAAACGGCCCTTTGCTTCCAGAGGGAAGAGATCATCTCTCTGTAACAGAATCGGTTTGATCACGTCAGTAGGAGAGCGAATTGCCTTACAGATGCTATTCACCTGGACATACTGACAGAAGGAGAATCTACAGTGACTACGTTCAAAGAAGAAAGTTCGCTTGTCGCCGAGCCACCGTCTCAGCAGTATTTCGTCGAGCAATACCAGCAAGTTCGCCGCTTCTCGGAGCACTTGTGTGAGCCGCTTGTCACCGAAGATTACGTCATTCAATCGATGCCAGATGTCAGCCCAACCAAGTGGCATCTCGCCCACGTCAGCTGGTTTTTCGAGACCTTTCTCCTCTTTCCAGCAGTTCCTGGTTACCAGTCCCTTCATCCACAGTATGCGTACCTGTTTAATTCCTACTACAACACGCTGGGAGAACGGCACTGCAGACCCAATCGCGGTCTGATCTCCCGGCCCACCGTCGAGGAGACCTATCGGTACCGCCGGTATGTCGATGAGCACGTTCTTGACCTGCTGGAGAAGATCGATGAGAGACAGCTGGCAGCGATCGCGCCCATCTTTACTCTGGGTCTGCATCATGAACAGCAACATCAGGAACTGATGGTTACGGACATCAAACATGTGCTCTCCTGCAATCCGCTCTACCCGACCTATGTGGCCCGCGTACCTACGAGCGCCTCTAGCGTCCCCACTTTGGAATGGGTGTCCTTTCCTGAAGGGCTGCACTGGATTGGACATGAGGGAGATGGGTTCGCCTTTGACAATGAAGGACCCCGGCACCGCCAGTTCGTACAGTCCTTCCAGCTGGCCTCACGCCTAGTCACGAACGGGGAATACCTGGAGTTCATGGAGGACAGAGGCTATGACAACCCCCTCTTGTGGCTCTCTGAGGGCTGGGCCACGGTGCGTGCTGAAGAGTGGAAGGCTCCCTTGTATTGGGAAAAGCGGGATGGCCATTGGTGGGTGATGACCCTCAACGGGCTGCGCGAGGTAGACAAGGCTGAGCCGGTCTGCCATGTCAGCTACTACGAGGCGGATGCGTTCGCGCGCTGGGCCGAGGACCGACTTCCGACGGAAGCCGAGTGGGAGGTGGCCGCGCAAGGAGTTCCGGTCGAAGGCACTTTCGTGGAGAGTGATCTGTACCACCCGGCTCCCCTCAACGCTTCCACCACCGGTGGGAAACTGGCGCAGATGTATGGCGACGTGTGGCAATGGACGCAAAGCTCCTACGCGCCCTATCCGAACTTCAAGCCTGGTCCGGGCGCGGTCGGGGAATACAATGGGAAGTTCATGTGCAACCAGTACGTCCTGCGTGGTGGCTCCTGCGCCACCTCCCGTTCACACACCCGCTCCACCTACCGCAACTTCTTTCCGGCCAACGCCCAGTGGCAGTTTATGGGCATCCGCTTAGCGAAGGGGGTGTGACATGCAACAGCCTGGGCCGAGCCCACTTGGGCTCTACGACTTTGAGCCGCAGCGCAAGACCTTTCGCGACGAGGTGCTGCAAGGCTTACAAGATGCGCGCAAAGAACTGCCGAGTAAGTACTTCTATGATGAGGTCGGTTCGCAGCTGTTCGAGCAGATTTGTGAGCTGGACGAGTACTACCTCACGCGTACCGAACTGGGCATCATGCAGGAGCAGATGGCTGAGATCGTCGCGCTGCTCGGGCCAAATTGCTTGCTGATCGAGTACGGCAGCGGCAGCAGTGCGAAGACCCGCATGCTGCTGGATGCCCTGCAAGATCCGGCTGGCTACGTGCCGATCGACATTGCCAAAGAGCAGCTGCTCCGCTCAGCAGCATCACTGGCCCTGGCGTATCCCGAGTTGGAAGTGCTTCCGGTCTGTGCCGACTACACGAGCGACTTCGAGCTGCCCCTGCCAAACAAACCCGTCTGGCGGAGGGTCGCCTACTTCCCTGGATCGACCATCGGCAACTTCGACCGTGAGCCGGCCACACACTTTCTGCAACAGATTGCCAGGGCCTGTCAGGGTGGTGGTCTGCTCATCGGAGTGGATTTGAAGAAGGACTTCAACATCCTGCATCGTGCCTATAATGATTCCCAGGGGGTGACAGCACAGTTCAATAAGCAATTGCTGGTGCGCATGAACCAGGAACTGGACGCCGACTTCCAGCTGAGCCAATTTGGGCACTATGCCTTCTATAATCCGGGGCAGAGTCGCATCGAGATGCATTTGGTCAGTCTGAAAAACCAGACGGTTCGCATTGGGGAGAGTGAGATTTCCTTCAAACTGGGCGAGAGCATCTGGACGGAGAGTTCGTACAAATATACGCTCGAGGAGTTTGCACAACTGGCGGCAAGCGCGGGCTTTACCGTCGAACGGGTGTGGACAGACCAACGAAAGTTGTTCAGTGTGCAGTACCTCACTGCTGGTTAAACGTGTATCTGGTGGATCCATAATGAGGCCTTGTTTAGAAACGACATTTCTGCCACCCATACTTTGAGGCAAGCGCATGAAATTTGCTATCCTCACGAAGACCTTTCACTTTGAGGCAGCGCATCACCTACCAGGGCATCGAGGGAAGTGCGCTCGTCTGCATGGTCACTCCTATCGATTGGAGGTCACGCTCCGCGGGCCGATCAAAGACATACCGGGTCAATCTGATCAGGGAATGGTGATGGATTTCAGCGACCTCTCGCAAATCGTCCGTGCTTCAATCATCGAACGCCTTGACCATTACGATCTCAATGAGGTGACAGGAATTCATACAACTGCCGAGAATCTGGCCCACTGGATATGGGACGTCCTGATCGCAGCCGAACTTCCGGAAGAGTTGCTCTATCGCATTCGGCTATGGGAGACAGAAGGCAGCTTGGTGGAGATTACACGCGAAGAGCGCGGGGAATTTGTATCATGAACGTGATGGAAATCTATCGCTCCGTCCAGGGCGAGGGCTCGCTGATGGGTGTTCCAACAACCTTTGTGCGCTTCTTCGCGTGTAACCTCCGCTGTTCATGGTGTGATACCAAGTATTCATGGAGCGTGCGCGAGGGAGGCACATGGGAGACCCTGGCCCCACAGGAAGTTGCGGGACGTGTCAGCGCGCTGGGTGCCTGGCACGTTGTGCTGACAGGCGGCGAACCGACCTTGCAGCGGGAGCTTGCCAAGCTTGCTGCATTGCTCAAGGAACAGAGATATCACCTGACCGTTGAAACGAATGCGACCATCTTCCCAGAAGCCGTCGTTCCGCTTATCGATCTCTGGAGTCTCTCTCCCAAGTTGAACAGTGCTGGTGAGAACTATCTATGCTACCCGGTTATCGAGCGCTTCCTTGCAGCGCTGCGACCGGATCAACAACAGTGGAAGTTTGTGGTCCGTGACGACACTGACGAGCAGAGTCTCCGTGCTATGTTGCGTCGCTACCCCCTGTTTGCAGAACACCAGTTACCAATTATTCTGCAACCAGAAGGCGATACAGCAATACAAGACTACTCAGCTGCACTTGAGCGACTTGCCGAGCGGGTGCGAGACCCTTTTTGGGATGATTACTACGTGCGCATCCTCCCCCAAATGCACGTGATCATCTGGGGGCGACGGCGATGGGTGTAGAAGAACCTTCGACGCGTTTATCTTAGCGAGGGGAGCAGACTTGATTACGGCCTATTCGGCCCGCCGATGAAATTTACCACGCTGAGCGATTTCCGCCCAAGGGCCCTCCCGCCATGTGCCCACGGGATGCGCAACGTGTACGACTTTCCGTCATCAACACGGCAAGCTGAGTAGCCTCATCGAAACGGTTGAGATTAGATAGGGGGATGAGCAAGACGAACCAGAGGATCAAACAAGTGCGGTGGCTGGAGTACAATGGAGCAGACAAGGAGGTTGTTTGCTTTTCGTGAGGAGGAAAGCTCCATGGAAGAAGAATGGATGCGAGATCGCGTGTCTGGATTACCCTCCTCATGACGAGCTGGTCCATCCCACACTGTATCCAGGCAAGCAAGCAGCATTGGAGAGCAAAGAAGCCTCAGAGACGATAGAATGGGAGCAGATACTACGTCATCTACCCTCGCTTGATAAGGAGGGGATCTCATGCTCTCAGAAGCCGATTTGATCGCCAAACGGGCGGCGTTACGCTGGTTAGTCCAGCAGCACCCCGAGTGGACCCATCAAGACCTGGCCGATGCGCTCGATCTATCACGCCCTTGGGTGAGCAAGTGGCTCCAGCGGCTACGCCAGACTGATCCCGACGATGTCATGGCGCTCCACTCCCGCTCATGTGCTCGCCATACCCCACCGATCTCCATCGCCTCCCAGCCCGCCGTCGTGCAACGCATTCTGGAGATCCGTGTGGAGCCGCCTGAGAACTTGCAGCGCGTCCCAGGACCAGAAGCCATCCTCTATTATTTGCACCGCGATCCTGCGCTCAAACACGCCGGTGTACGTCTGCCGCGTTCGCAGACGACGGTCTGGAAGATCCTACGCCAGGCGGGCTGTATCGAACAGGATCGCCGACGCAAGCCCAGGCCCTTAGAATTGCGAGAGCCAGGGGAGGAAGTCCAGTTCGACCTCAAAGATGCCAGCAGTGTCCTTGCTGATCCAGAAGGCAAACGGCAGCATGTGGTCGAGATTGCCAACTTCGTTGATGCCGGCACCTCGATCTGGTTACACCGAGAAGTGCGCAGCGATTTCGATGCCGAAGCTCTCTTCGAGGTGGTGGCCCAGTTTTTCTGCCAGCATGGCTTGCCCGGCATGCTCACCTTTGACAACGACCCCCGCCTGGTTGGCAGCCCTTGCTGTCCGCGATTTCCCCTCCGCGCTGGTGCGCTTCCTCTGGTCTGTTGGGGTGGTCCCCAATGTGATCCCGCCGCACCGGCCCGATCTCAATGCTTACGTCGAACGATTTCATCGCTCCCTTGGTCAGGAGTGCTTGCAAGTCCATCGGCCAGGCACCCTCTCACAGGTTTCAGAGCTCACCGAGGCGTTCCTGACCCACTACAATGACCAGCGACCCAACCAGGCGCGCTCCTGTGGCAACCAACCGCCTCGGGTGGCCTGCCCGGCGTTCCCGACACTCCCCAAGGTTCCAGAGACGGTCGATCCTGACCGCTGGCTTGTGCAGATGAACAAGCGAGCTTTTGCGCGGACCATCCGCGCCGGGGTCGATCTGACCATCAACCATCAGGACTACTACGTGAGCCGAAGCCTGGCGGGCCAACGGGTCACGTGCTGAGTCAACGCCGCAGAGAAGTGCTTCGACATCCGCAAGCCAGAGGAGTTCATCAAGTCGGTCCCGATCAAAGGTTTGCATGGCCAGAGCCTCCCCTTCCAGGACTATGTGGCGCTGATGAAGCTTGAGGCGCGCTCCGAATATCAGCGGTATCTGCGCACCCATCCCGGACTCACCCAGGGCCGTCTGTGGGCTTGAGCCTTCATCCAACACAGTACAAGGGGATCACATCCTCGCATCACGAGTCTCCTGCTCATGGTGAGGCCTCCCTCTGTCTTGTGCGCGGCCTGTGGCTGAACCGTCGCGCAGCGCCTGGCAAGCCACCGGAAGACGACCTGTGCTCGGTGCTCTCTCCTTTCCTCTCATCCCCGGATGGCGGGCAAAGCAGAGTTTTTCTCGGAAGAGCTCTTTACAAGCCCATCTATTGAAAGAACGCTTGCTTGCCTGGATACAGTGTGGGATGGACCAGCTTGTCATGAGGAGGGTAATCCATACATCGCGCCTTGTTGCGTGATCTGCTCAACACAGACCCTCAGACCCCGCCACAGGAATTAGCCCGGGCGACAGGGCGCTCGGTGAGCTGGGTCAAAAAATGGCGGAAGCGACTGCGAGAAGGCGATCCCCTCGATCAAGAACTCTTATGCTCGCGTTCGCGAGCGCATCATGCGCCCTACTTCCGCTGGGACCCGCGCGTCGAAGCCTGCATCGTGCAGATGCGTCTGTCTCCACCAGAGCGTCTGGGACGCACGCCAGGGCCCCGAGCCTTGCTCTATTATTTGCCGCGCGATCCAGCTCTGCAAGGCGCCGGGGTTCGCTTGCCTCGGTCCAGCCGAACGGTCTGGAAGCTGCTTCGGAAAACTGGTTGTATTGTGCCCAAACCGCAGAGGAAACGCTGGCCCACTGAGCCTCGGGAGCCGTTGGAAGAGATTCAAATGGACTTCAAAGACGTGAGTAGTGTGTCTGTTGAACAAAGTCCTCAGGGCAAGCATCAACATGTGATTGAGGTGTGCAATTTTGTGGATGCGGGCACCTCGATCGCGTTGTTTGCGCAGGGAAGACGAGGACTTCCACGAACAAACCGCGATGGAAGCGGTGATCCGCTTTTTGCAGACGTATGGACGCCCCCATCAGATCACCTTTGATCGTGATCCCCGTTGGGTGGGAAGCGTGTCGGGCCGCGATTTTCCCTCACCGCTGCGTCGGCTCTTGTTGTGCTTAGGGATTACACCCGCTGTCTGTCCGCCACATCGCCCCGATAAGAATGCCTACGTGGAGCGCTACCACAGAACCTACGGACAGGAGTGCTTACAGCTTCATCGACCCAGCACGCTGCAGGAAGTGCGCGAGGTCACAGAGGCGTTTCTCCAGCACTACAACGAAGAACGTCCCCACCAGGGGCGAACCTGTGGCAATGTCCCGCCTCGTGTGGCCTTTCCGACGTTGCCTCCCTTACCCGCTCTCGCCATCCGCGGGTGGACCCGGATGCCTGGCTGACTTCATTGAATCGGAAGATGTATCTGCGCCATGTGGGTCGCGATGGCTGTGTCGAGCTCGATCTGGCGACCTACTACATCGGTCCTCAGCTGGCTGGATGTATGGTCCTGTTCCAAGTGATAGCCGAGAACCGTCAATTTGCCGTGTGGCATCAGGACCAGGTCGTCAAGCTGCTTTCTATCAAAGGTCTGGTCGGGCAGGAGATGGCCCTCTCCGACTATCTGAAGTATATCCAGCAAGAAGCGTTGGCTGCCCCGCGGCGTTCTTCTGCTCGTAGGTCCAGGAAAGTCCGACAGCCGTCTCTTTAGGGTGAAGGAGCCTGATGGCCTGCTTTCCTGCTTCATCCGCACGCTTTCTTAGGCGCTTGCCTCGTACTCGGGCAAGTGCGGGAAAAACGTTGTTTCCCTGCAGGGCAAAGAGGCAGAGGAACCAGAAACAATCTGCTACCTGGGCAGCCCTCGCGTCTGATGGCCCGCTCCTCCTCTTCACACGCTTCTTTTTTCTCTCTCCCACCTCAGCATTTCCTTCTTCAACCTCTGCTATTTCGATGAGGCTACTCAGCCTGAAGTGTCGATGACGGAAAGTCGTACACAACGAGATACAGAGGGGAAGAAGCAGGAAAGGCAAAGCCAGGGCAGATGGAAAGCGAGGAGCATGGAGGAGACAGGAACCTTTCGCGCCCTCTTCGATTGCCCCGATGTGCCTCTCATCCCGACGGGACTGCACAGCAGAGTGATCGTTGCCATCATCCTGCAATCGCAACCGCCAGTCCGATTGGCGTGGCCTTGTGCCACTGGTCCCAGTGTAACTTCTCTCCGTATAGATATACAGATGAGAAAGAAAGGGGGAATCTGGTATCATGGGTGAAAACTCCTTGTCAGCAGAATAGGTGGTTCAATAATGCTCCTCTGCTTGTGAGCTTTCCTTTTGTCAAGTGGCTAGATTATCGCTTGCTTCATACTTGCGACCCTCTCGATTGAGGGATTGCAACGTGACTGTCCGGTCCGGTTCGGCAACACCGAGACCATCAGCTCTTGACCATGGAATAACCAAGGAGGGACAGATGAGAAAACTGCTAAGGACAATCCTGCCGGTCGCAGTTGTACTGGCGCTCTCGCTCTTGACCGGGAGCGTTGTGACCCACGCGAGCAATGCGGCGACGAATCCCGACTGGGCCAGAAATCCTCGGATCGATGCGAGTGGGGACCTCGTCGTCAGGCTCCTGAACGGCAGCTTGAAAGCACCGTCACACCAGGGAGCCGTGTGCACCGCCGAACCAAGCGCCACCGGCAACGTGCAAGTGAACTGCTTAGCCGAGGATAACGGATCACCGCAGAACACGCAGAGCGAGACCAGCGTAGCGGCTTCTGGCAACAAGGTGGTGGTCGGGTTCAACGATTCGCTGGTCTGCTGTATCCCGGCGCTCAATCTCACCGGGTACTCAGTTTCCACCAACGCCGGGAAGACCTTCACCGACATGGGCGATGTGCCCTGGAAGCCCACCGTTCAGCCGATCGGAGATCCAGCGGTGGCGCACGATGCCTCGGGCAACTTCTACTATGCGAGCCTGGCTCTCAGCTCGGATGGCCGGGGGGCGCATTCCCTGATCAGCTTCTACACGATGCCGGCCGGAACCAACACCTTCCAGCTGGTCTCGGTCCCGGTCGACGTCGGCAGCGGGATCAACTTCTTCGCCGACAAGGAGTACCTGGCGGTGGCTCCCGACGGGACCGGGCACCTCCACTTCTACATCACCTGGACGTTCTTCTCGCCATACTAACCCAAGACCTGGGGTACGTATTGTTGCACTCGCCTCTTGCGGTAAAACATCCCCTCTAAGCGGATCAGAGCACCGGGCAAGATAGGTATACTTTTCTCACAGATCGACTTCTCGCACACACGGAGGTGCGAGACAGATCAGAGAGGAGAATATCATGCTCATCTTCACCGATGAACACCTCAAGAGAGCAGGCATTAAGAATCTCTCGAAACGGTGCTCGTACTGTCGCAAACCACTCGCGGAGTACCCCTTGATCATGAACGATGATGCTGGGTTGGCTGTCTTTCATGCGGCTTGCGCCGCAGCGCTGGCGACCGATCTCATCGTCGATCTGTATACCTTCTTTCGCCCGCCTAAGCCGTACCAGCAGTTGTTTGTGCTCGATCCAACTGGGGAGCATCAAGCTCCCTCATCGTGAGGAGGGATCGATGCAGTCAACAGATCTCGAAGAAATCAAGGCCGCGCTGTGGGAACAGGCATCTCATGCCTGTACACGGGTGAAGTGGGGTGTAGCACAAGTGATGGCAGTCAGACGCCACAAAGGGCAACTGCTGGTCCTACTACGAGGGCGGGGAAGCTGGCATCCGGTGGAAGCCGTGACCATTGAAAGGCCGTCCGTTTGCCCGACCGGTGCGTGTGACCTCGAAGACGCCTGGTAAATGACGCGAGATGTGGCTCTTGACCACTTCAGGGACTGGTGGCAAATTCAAAATTTGTGCTCATTCTAAGCATGAAGTCGTTGGATGCTGAGCGTGGAAATTGAATTTGCCACCAGTACCACTTCAGGGACTCACAGGTTGCTTGCCGAGAGATGATATACTGGTACGTTGATCTGAGAGAATATGCATTGTTCAACGCGCGTGAGATGTACGGAGAAAATCAGGATGACGAACATAACAGATCCCTCGGCCACCGTCAATGAGAATCCGCCGACGCTGCGTCTGGTCTGGCCGCAGTGGCAAGGTGCGGGCGTGGAATCCATTCGCGAGTTCTTCTCGGAGGTTCCCTTCGAGGAAGCTCGCAGAGGCTATGCAGTAGGAGCTGCCGTGCTCAATGCGGTGCTGCCAGCGCACCACGGACCAACCGCTCTCGTTCCGGTCGAGTCTGGCGATCGTGGTTTGGGCAAGCAGGACGGGATCGAAGCGAAGGAGGCAGTGGTTGCGCAACTGGCCGCCGCATTGGAGGTGATAGGCCGCTATAGCCCTGTGCGAATCCTCACGCTTGGCGGAGAGTGCTCAGTGAGCGTGGCACCATTCTCCTGGCTGGCAGAGCGCTATGGGGATGATCTTGCGGTGCTCTGGATCGACTCGCACCCCGACGTCGGCACTCCCGCCAGTCAATACCCCGGATACCATGCGATGGCGGTTGCAGTCCTCACTGGTCATGGAGATCCGGATGTACTTCGCCTTCTGCCTGCCACCCTTGAGCCACGTCGAGTGGCTCTTGTCGGTCTGCATTCCTGGACCGAAGACGATTTCCCCAACGTAGCCCGTTGGGGGATCAGATCGTTTCGTCCTGACGATCTTCACCTCTCCAGTCAGCCGCTTCTCGATTGGCTCAAGGC